>Ga0302311_10002808_pt1 | contig 19438 bp, 18 predicted proteins | sample III_Palsa_N1_3_FD_200449 | JGI IMG/M metagenome (GOLD analysis project Ga0302311, IMG submission 200449) | Peat permafrost microbial communities from Stordalen Mire near Abisko, Sweden - III_Palsa_N1_3 | ecosystem: Environmental > Terrestrial > Soil > Palsa > Peat permafrost | place: Sweden... | reverse complement strand
CGCCGAGCTGCTGGCGCGCTAATCGGCGAGCTACTTGATCTGCTTTTCGATCTTGCGCAGTCCGGCAATGGCGCAGACTTCGTCTTCGTGACCCATCGGGGCGTTCGAGCCGCCGGCGTGACCCGCGCCGCTGACGCCGATGGCACCGATGGCTTCGCCCTTGCGCATGATCGGTACCGCTCCACCCGCCACGAACATGTTGGGCGTCACGCGCGCCAGCAGCTCCGGGTCCTTCGGTATCAGTTCATTGGCCTGTGAGCTTGGCATTTCGAAGCGCAGCGCCGTGAGTGCCTTGCGCATGGCCACGAAGACGTGACTGCCATCCGAACCATCGGCCGTCAGCATCGCACGCGCCTCGCCGACCGAATCGACCACCGCGACCCCGACCCGGAATCCTGCCGCGGCGCAGGTGTCCACCGCCACGCGCGCGGCTTCTACCGCCTGCGCCAGCGAGGGACCGGGCGCTGTGGATTCCGGCTCCGAGCCCGCGCCCCGATGGCCGCCGCCGGGAGGCAGCGTTGGCAGCGGAATGAGATTGCCGCTGTCATCGATCATGCCGAAGGGCGGCAAATCGTCGGCGGGAAGACTGCGCGGCGATGCCGGGCGATCGTGGAACGGGCTCTCGGCGGCCGCCTGCACAGTGGGGCCGCCGCTGCCGGCGAGCAGGCTGGAAAGCATCAGTGCGCAAGCCGTGTACGAGTTCCTCATAGTAATCGCGCGAGCCGTTTCCGAAAGCTGTTAGGCTGTGCCGCTGATTTTTCGCAGCAAATTCAGTTCTTAATGCAAATCTTTTATAGTTGTCTATATGTTATTGAAATTCTTGTGCCCAGGAGAGGACTCGAACCTCCACGGGTCGCCCCGCTAGTACCTGAAACTAGTGCGTCTACCAATTCCGCCACCTGGGCATCGGGTGGGCGGCGCAATGTACGGAAGGGGTCGGGGACTGTCAATTGAGACGTAGAGGTAAACAGCGCCCCTCGCAGGGGCCGGCTCGAGCCAGCCGCTCGTCGCCAGCACCAAATGCCGCTTCGCGCCCGTCCTCGAAAACCGCCAGCCGACGTGGCGGGGGATCTGCCGCGGGCGCCAGTCGCCGGGGATCGTCGGGGCGCGGCGCCTCGGCGTCCCAGCCCATCGTGGTCGAGGGCACGCTCAGTGCCAACCGCAACGGTTACGGCTTCGTTCGCACCGAATCGCTGACCGAGTCCGTGTTCCTGCCGCCGCCGGCGATGCAGGGACTGATGCACGGGGATCGCGTGCGCGTCGAGGCGCGAGCCGACGGACAGGGCCGCTATTCGGGCCGGGTGCTGGATGTACTCGAGCGCGGCGTCCAGGCATTTCTGGGCACGGTTGAGAAGGCCGCGCGCGGCCTGAATGTCCGCTCCGCCGACCAACGACTGGGACTGCTGTGTCGCATTACCGAAAATCCGGCCGAGGCGCGCGTGGGGGACTGGGTCATCGCGCGCCTGCTGCGTTACCCGCAGCCGCACGAGGAGGCCGAGGCGCGCATCGAGCAGCGGCTCGATCCGGATCGTCCGGTGCACATGGCCACGGAAGCCGCCATCGCGCGCTTCGGCCTGCCCACGGAGTTCTCGGCTGCCGCGCTGCGCGAGGCTGCGCAGTGGGGCAAGAGTGTCGATCCCGCCGAGGCGGCGCAGCGCGTGGATCTGCGCCGGGTGCCGCTGGTCACCATCGATGGCGAGGATGCCCGCGACTTCGACGACGCGGTGTACGCGGAGCGGAACGCGGAGGGCTTTCGCGTGCTCGTGGCCATCGCCGATGTGAGCCATTACGTGCGGCCCGGTACCACGCTCGACGGCGAGGCGCGCGCACGCGGCACCTCGGTCTATTTCCCGACCCGCGTGGTGCCGATGCTGCCCACCTCACTGTCGAACCACCTGTGCTCGCTCGAGCCGGACGTGGATCGGCTGTGCATGGTCGCGGACATGCAGATCAGCAAGCGCGGCGTGCTGCAGTCGAGCCGCTTCTATCCGGCCGTGATGCGCTCGGCCGCGCGCCTGACCTATGGCCAGGCGCACGAGGCGCTGTTCCTGGGCGCGCCGTCCGCGCGCGCACGACTCGGAGATGAGCTGATCGAGCGGTTGCTGCCGCTGCTGGATGTGTACCGCGCGCTCCAGGCCGCCCGACGTAAGCGCGGAGCGCTGGATTTCGACGCGCCGGAAGCGGAGTTCGTGCTCGACGGGGATCGCGTGCGGGCCATCGAATTCGTTTCGCGCAACGATGCTCACCGCCTGATCGAGGAATGCATGATCCTCGCTAACGTGGCGGTGGCGGTGGAGCTGCGCACGCAGCGCGTGCCGGCGCTGTTCCGCGTGCACGCATCGCCCGATGAGCGCAAGCTCGAAACGCTGCGTGCCACGCTGCGAATCCTCGGCATCGAGCTGCAGCTGCCCGATCCGGTGCAGCCGCGCGATCTGGCCGCGATTGCCGCGCGCGTGCGCGATCCGGAGAGCCGCCCCTTCATCGAAACGCTGGTGGTGCGCTCCATGGCGCAGGCGCTTTACCAGCCCGACGCCATCGGCCACTTCGGCCTGGCGCTATCCGACTATGCCCATTTCACCTCGCCGATCCGGCGCTACCCGGACCTGATGATTCACCGGGCCTTGCGCGCCCGGCTGGGTCTGCTGCCGATGGATTCACTGCCGGCAGGGCCGGAACTGGTGTCGCAGGGCGTGGACCTCTCCCGGCTCGAGCGCCGCTCGGATGAAGCCGATCGCTACGTCGCGACATTCCTCAAGTGCGTGTATCTGCGCGACCGAGTCGGGCAGACCTTCGACGGCCTGGTGACCACGGTCACCGAGTTCGGCTGCTTCGTGCAGCTGCTCGCGCTTGGGGTAGACGGGCTATTGGCACTGGCTTCGCTGCGCGACGATGACTACCAGATGGCGCGCGGTGGCGGCCAGTGGATTGGACAGCGCAGCAAGCGCCGGCTGGCCCCGGGAGCGCGGCTGCGCGTCATCGTCGCAGCCGTCAAACCGGTGGAGGGGATGGTCGATCTTGAGCTCGCGACGGACTGAAACCGCCTACGGCCTGCACACCGTCGGTGCGCTGCTGCAGCGTCATCCCGAGCGCGTGCTGCGACTCTGGCTGCAGCAGGGTCGCGAAGATTCCCGGGCCGTGCACATCGAACAGCTGGCGCGCGCGGCGGGCAAGCCGATCGAGCGCATCACCGTCGACCGCCTGGCCGCTCGCGCGGGAAACGTGGTGCACCAGGGCGTGCTGGCCGAAGTCATCGCCCTGGATCCCTGGGCCGAGTCGCAGCTGCTGGCCGCGATCCAGGCGGCCGACAATCCGCTGTTGCTGGCGCTTGACGGCGTGCAGGATCCCCACAACCTCGGCGCCTGTCTGCGCACGGCCGACGCCTGCGGCGTGCTGGCCCTGATCGTGCCGCGCGATCGTGCCGCACCGCTGAATGCCACGGCGCGCAAGAGCGCCTCCGGGGCCGCGGAGACCACCCCCGTCGTGACGGTCACCAATCTTGCGCGCACCCTGGGCCTGCTGAAGGAGGCCGGCCTCTGGATCGTCGGGGCCGATGCGGACGGCCCCCAGACGGCCGCGCAGGTCGATCTGACCGGCCCGCGGGTGCTGGTCATGGGTGCCGAGGGGCGGGGGTTGCGGGCCCTTACGCGGCGCCACTGCGATTGGCTGGCGAGGCTGCCGAGCCGCGGCGCGGTCGAAAGCCTGAATGTTTCGGTGGCCGCCGGCATGCTGCTCTACGAGGCCCTGCGGCAACGCGAAATGGCCCAAACGCCGCCGTAATCAACTTGAGCCGGTCGGAGATTTTTGTTGTATCCTTGCCGCCCATTTTCGCCCCTTGCCGCACCGCGTTAGGCGCCAAAGCCATGGCGGGCGGCATTACCAGAAGGAGCTAGTGAGTGAGACATTACGAGATTGTATTTCTGGTCCATCCGGACCAGAGCGAGCAGGTTCCCGCCATGCTCGAGCGTTACCGCGGCATGATCGCCGCAGGCAACGGCACGGTGCATCGGGTCGAGGACTGGGGCCGTCGCCAGCTCGCCTACCCGATCGCCAAGGTGCACAAGGCGCACTACGTGCTGATCAACATCGAAGTCGACCAGAAGACGCTCGCGGAGCTCACCGGTGCATTCCGGTTCAGCGATGCCGTGCTGCGCCACCTGGTCACGGGCGTCGATGCCGCCATCACCGAGCCCTCGCCCATGGCGCGGGCCGAAGAGGAAGGCGAATCGAACCGTCGCGAGCGCGACGAGGATATGGATGACGAACCAATCGCGGCGGGTGTCTGATGCGTACTCCTCCTAATTCGCGCTTCACACGGCGCAAGAAGTTCTGCCGGTTCACGGCGGATGGCGTAGCCACGATCGACTACAAGGATCTGGCGACACTCAAGAACTACGTGACCGAGACCGGCAAGATCGTGCCGAGCCGCATCACGGGTACCAAGAGTTTCTACCAGCGCCAGCTGGCGACAGCCATCAAGCGCGCGCGCTTCCTGGCGCTGCTGCCCTACACCGATCAGCACTGAGAGCTAAGTCATGGAACTCATACTGCTGCAGAAGGTGGCCAACCTCGGCAACATTGGCGACCGGGTGCGGGTGAAGTCCGGCTACGGCCGCAACTTCCTGCTGCCGGCGGGCAAGGCCACGCTGGCCACGGCCGAGAACATCAAGCGCTTCGAGACGCGCCGGGCGGAACTGCTGGCGCGCGCCAACGATGAGCTCTCGCAGGCCACGGCCCGCGCGGAAGCGTTCAAGGACTTCAAGCTCACCATCACGGCCAAAGCCGGTACCGAAGGCCGCCTGTTCGGCTCGGTCGGCACCGCCGATATCGCCGAGCACAGCACCAAGGCGGGCCATACGCTGGCGCGCAGCGAAGTGCGCCTGCCTGGCGGTCCGCTGCGCGTGGTGGGCGAGCACAATGTCCAGTTGCACCTGCATGCCGATATAAACATCGAGCTGCCGGTCAGCATCGTCGCCGAAGAAGCGGCCTGACGGCCGGCGCGGTGGCCGCGCAGCAGAACGGGGAGGGCAGATGAGCGTGCCGCTGCGTCCGCGGCGCGAGGGCGGCAGCTCCGGCACCGAGGGACTGACCCCGCCGCATTCCATCGAGGCCGAGCAATCGGTACTCGGTGCGCTGCTGATCGACTCGAGCGCCTGGGATCAGGCCGCCGATGTCGTGACCGCGGCGGATTTCTATCGTCCCGACCACCGCATCATTTTTGAATCGCTCTCCGAGCTGGTTGCAGGCAGTCGTCCCTGTGACGTCGTCACCGTATCCGAGCAGCTCGAGCGTCGCGGCAGGCTCGAGGACGCGGGCGGCCTGGCCTACCTCGGCACTCTGGCGCGCGACACCCCGACCGCCGCCAACGTGCGCGCCTACGCCAGCATCGTGCGCGAACGCGCGCTGCTGCGCGCGCTGATCGAGGCCGGGCGCGAAATCACCGCCTCCGTGTTCAGCGATGAAGGCCTATCGGCACGCGACCTGGTCGACCGCGCCGAAGCGCGCGTATTTGAAATTGCCGAGCAGGGCACGCGGCTCGGATCGGGCGCGGTGCGCGTCACGGCGCTGTTGCCGCCGCTGATCGACAAGATCGACGAATGGCACAACAATCCGAACAAGCTGCGCGGCCTGGCGACCGGATTCACCGACTTCGATACCAAGACCGGCGGTCTGCGCGGTGGCGACCTGGTCATCATTGCGGGCCGACCATCGATGGGTAAGACTACGCTGGCGGTGAACATCGCCGAGTATGCGGCGATCAACCCCGACAGCAAGGCTTCGGTGGCGATCTTCAGCATGGAAATGCCGTCCGAGCAGCTCGTGACCCGCATGCTGTCCTCGATCGGCCACGTGCCACTGAACAGTATTCGTACCGGACGGATCTCCGATGATGACTGGGTGCGCATTACCTCCGCGACCAGCCAGCTGTCGGAGGCGAAGATTTTCATCGACGAGTCGGCGGGCCTTACGCCGACCGAACTGCGCGCGCGCGCACGACGCATCAAGCGCGAGCACGGCCTTGACCTGGTCGTGGTCGACTATCTGCAGCTCATGCAGGTGCCGGGTACCAAGGAGAATCGCGCCACCGAGATCGCCGAGATCTCGCGCGGCCTGAAGGCCCTTGCCAAGGAACTGTCGGTGCCGGTGATTGCTTTGTCGCAGCTCAATCGCGCAGTCGAGCAGCGCACCGAGAAGAAGCCGGTGATGTCGGACCTCCGGGAGTGCGTCGCGGGCGATACGCTGGTTTGTTTGACGAATGGTCGCAGAGTGCCGATTCGCGAGCTGGTAGGGACAGCCCCCGAAGTCTGGTCAATGGAATCCGGCAGCATCAAAGCTGCGCGTGCAGACAAGGTTTGGCGCGTGGGCCGCAAGCCGCTATTCCTGGTGCAAATGGCCAGCGGACGGACGGTTCGTGCCACTGCTGAGCACAGGTTCTTTGCGGGCAGTGGCTGGCGCACGGTGGCCGAACTGGCTACCGGCGATCGGCTTGCCATGGCGCGTCGCGTGCCGGCGCCGGTGCAATCCAGGCGCTGGCCCGATCACTGGCTGATTCTGCTCGGGCATCTGGTCGGAGACGGCAGCTATCTGCGTCATCAGCCCCTGCGCTACACGACCGCCTCGGAGTCCAACAGTGAGGCTGTGCGTGCCGCGGCCGAAGCGTTCGGCAGTACCGTATCCCGCCGTGATGGACCCACCGGCACCTGGCATCAGCTCGTCATCAGTGGCAACGGCACTCGCTGGTCGCCGGCCGGGGTGGGAAAATGGCTGAAGGACCTGGGTATCTTTGATCAGCGCTCTCACGACAAACACCTGCCGGCCGAAGTATTTGAATTGCCGAATGAGCAGATTGCACTGCTGCTGCGACATCTATGGGCGACCGATGGGTCGGTGACGCTGTCGCGTACCAATGCGCGCGCCGCTCCGCGGGTGTATTTCGCCAGTTGCAGTCGGCGCCTGGTGTGCGATGTTGCGGCGTTGTTACTTCGGCTCGGAATTGTCGCGCGCATTCGCGCTGTGCACAGTGCCAAGGCGCGCTCGCACTACACCGTTGATATCAGCGGCGCCGATGCGCAACGCCGGTTTGCAACGCTGGTCGGAGGCCACGGGCCCCGCGCGGCAGCAGTCGCGCAATTGCTGGATCGTCTGGCGGATGTTGAAGTCAACACCAACGTGGATACGTTGCCGCAGGAATCCTTCGTTGCCGTGCGCGCCACGATGCAGGCACGAGGTGTCACCACGCGAGCCATGGCGGCGCTCCGGGGGACGGCCTATGGCGGCGGCAGCCACTTCGGCTTCGCACCCAGCCGTGCCACGATGCTGAGCTATGCCGAGTTGCTCGCGGCCCCGGCGTTGGCCCAGTGGGGCACTTCAGATCTGTTTTGGGATCGAGTCACCGCGGTAATCCCGGATGGTGAGGACGAGGTTTACGATCTGACCGTCCCTGGCCCTGCCAATTGGCTCGCAGACGGCCTAGTCAGTCACAATAGTGGCAGCATTGAGCAGGATGCAGACATGATCCTGCTGATCTATCGCGATGAAGTGTACGACAAGAACACCACTAGAAAAGGCATCGCGGAAATCGATCTGGCTAAACATCGCAACGGCGAGATCGGTGGATTTCTGCTGACCTTCCAGGGCCAGTACACGCGCTTCGTCAATTACGCACCGGATACCTACGCCGAAGGCATCCTGCGGTAGCACGCCGTGGAAGCCTTGCTGCAGCTGGGTTCGCGACTCTATGTGCGTGCCGACAGGCTGGCGCGCGTCGCACTGACGGCTGCCAGGCAGGGGCAGCTCTCGGGCATCATCTTCTGGGCCGCACTGATCGGCATCGGCGGCGCGTTCACGGGCGTCGGCTTCCGCGCCAGTGTGCGCCTGGTGCAGCAGGCACTCACGGGTCATTCCACTGGACTCGTCGAGACCGCGGAGCTGCTGCCCTGGTGGGCGCGCATTGCCGTGCCGACCGTCGGCGGTGCCCTTGCCGGGACAGTCATCTGGGTGGCGCGCCGGGTGCTGCATTCGAACCGCGCGCTCGATTACATGGAAGCCGTGGCCGTGGGCAACGGTCAGCTCGGCAGCCGCGCGGCCTTGCTGCAGGCGGCATCCTCGTTCTTCACCATCGGATCGGGCGGGTCGATCGGACGGGAAGGTCCGCTGGTGCAGCTGGCCGCCGCGGTGGCCTCGAAGATCGGCCAATGGACCAAGGCACCCGTGCCGCGGCTGCGGCTGCTGGTCGCCTGCGGTGCCTCGGCGGGCATTGCGGCCGCCTACAACGCGCCCATCGCCGGGGCGCTGTTCGTGGCCGAGGTGGTGCTCGGCTCGATCGCCATGGAAAGCTTCGGTCCATTGATCGTGGCATCGGTGGTCTCCGATGCCACCAGCCGGCATTTCCTCGGCTACGGCCCGGTCTACCAGGTGCCGCATATCAACTTCGGCGCGTTGTGGGAGCTGGCGCTCTATGCGCTGCTCGGCGTGCTGCTGGGACACCTGGCGCCGCCCTTCCTGGCACTGCTCGACCGCACGCGGGCGGCCTTTAGCAAGCTGGGCTGGAGTCCGCCCTGGACGTTGGCGCTGGGCGGACTGATCGTCGGGCTGATTTCGGTCGAGGTTCCGCGTGTCTGGGGCAACGGCTTCAGCGTGGTCAACGACATGCTCAACGATCGGCTGCCGCTGGACCTGCTCGGGCTGGTACTCATCGCCAAGCTGGTCAGCACGGCGGCCACGGTGGGTTCCGGGGCCCAGGGCGGTATCCTGACGCCGACCCTGTTCATGGGCGCGGCCCTGGGCGCCACCTTCGGCAATGCGCTGCACCTGCTCGATCCGCATTCACTGTCCCAGCCGGCGGCCTACGCGCTGGTCGGCATGGGCGGCTTCCTCGCCGCGACCACGCATGCGCCGCTTACCTCCATCCTGCTGATCTTCGAAATGACGCTCGACTACGAAGTGGTACTGCCGCTGATGCTCGCCTGCGTCACCGCACACTACGTGGCGCGCATCTATCGCGGCGGGCAGTCGGTGTATACGCGTTCGCTGAGTTCGAGAGGACCCGGTGATGTGAACGAGTGGCGTCTGCGGCAGATCGGCCCGCTGATCCGCCCGCCGGCCGCGCTACTGCAGCGTGATCAGCCGCTGCGTGCGGCGCGCGAGGAGGCCATCGCGCGCGGCGGCGGCCGCGCCTATGTCGTGGATGCGGAAAAGCAGCTGGTCGGTGAGTACGACCTCAGCGCGCTGGCACGCCAGCCCGGCGCCGAGCTGCTGCCGGAGAACTACACCGTGGGCCAGGCGATGGAGCCATCGCCGCCGGTGCTGACGCCGGAGATGCTGCTGGGCGATGCACTGGATGTGTTTCTCGCCAACCACAGGACGCGCTTGCCGGTGGTGTCCGGACAGTGGAGCCCGGTGCTGCTCGGCGAGGTCAGCCGCCACGACGTGATGCTGGCGCTCCAGGACCGCATGACCGCGGAGCGCGAGCCCGAGTCCGTGTAGGCGCGCGCTCGTCAGCCCTCGAAGAACCCCATTTTCACGCCGGCGAGCTGGATCACATCGTTGTCGGACAGCTTGCGGGCCTGGGCGCCGATCTTCGCGCCATTGACGAGCGGGAAGTTCTCAACGCCTTCCGAGTCGACATGCACGATGAAATAGCCTTCCGCGCGACGCGTGATGGCCGCAACCTGCACGCCGGGCCGGCCCAGTGTCGTGAGCGCCTTGGTGAGTTCGAGCTCGCGGCCGGCGAAGGCGCCTGAAAGCACCTGCAGCTTGGCTTTCTTGATGGCCGGTGTGCCATTGCCCAGCGTGCGACGCGCGGCGGTGGTGCTCGCGTCGGCGACGGCGGCGCGAATGCGCTCGACCGGTCGGGCCGAGGGCTGAATCACCATGGTCTTTTCGAATTCGTCCTGCTGGGCTTCATCGTCCTCGACGAAGCGCAACTGGTGGTGCCCGGCGGTGATGACATCGCCGTGCTGCAGGGCATGCTTTTTGATGAGCTTGCCGTTGACGTAGGTGCCGTTGGTACTGTTGAGATCCTCGAGGAACGAATCGTTGAGGATATTGATGATGAGCGAGTGGTGTCCGCTGACGGCCGGATTATCGATGCGGATGTCATTGTCAGGGAGACGCCCAATCGTGTAGCGCTCCTTGTTCATGTTGTACTCCGCAAGCACGGTGCCATCCAGACTCAAAATCAACCTAGCCATTGCGTGTAGCCTCAGGTGGAGCTGAACCAGCCCAACATCTTGTCGAATATGCCGCGGGGTGCGGGGAACGATTCCATGATCTCTGCCACGACGACCGAAATATTATCCTTGCCACCATTGTCATTACCCAACTGGATCAGTTGTTTAGTGGCATTCTCAAGGTTAGCACCAAAGGTGCTGATGGTTAAGTGAATGTCGTCATCCTCGACCATGTCCGACAGGCCGTCGGAACAAATGAGATACAGATCACCCTTCTGCACCGGGTGCTCCTGGACCTCGACGTCGACATTGGGTTCGACCCCCAGGGCCCGCGTGACGTAGTTCTTATTGGCGGCCCGCTGCGCCTCCTCGGGGGAGTAGAAGCCGCGATCGACCAGTTCCTGCAGCAACGAGTGGTCCATGGTGAGCTGCTCGAAGCCGGCACTGCGCATGCGGTAGAGGCGCGAGTCGCCGACATGCGCGATCGAGACGCGATTATCGAAGAACAGCGCGCCTACCACGGTGGTGCCCATGCCTTCGCATTGCGGCTGGGTCCGGGCGGTCTGAAAAATGATCTTGTTGGCGCGCAATATGGCATCGCGCAGGATGATCGAGGCCCGTGCCAGGCCGGCCGCGGAGTCGTGGTTGCGCAGATCCTCGCGTTCGACCGCATCGCGCACCAGGCCGACGATGGTCTTGACCGCGATGCCGCTGGCCACCTCGCCGGCGTTGTAGCCGCCCATGCCGTCAGCCAGCACCAGCAACCCGATGTCCGAGTCATAGGCGATGGTGTCCTCGTTGTGCTCGCGAACCCGTCCGGTATCGGTCTGGCCCACGCAGCGCAACTTCCCCTTGAGACTCATGTGCCCCCGGGAACCGGACATCGGCTGTTTCTTTGTCGAATATTGAACTGCGTCACAATTCGATCCATGGCGGCCCTTATAGCCCACTTCATGACATGCAAAGCCTGTCGAGCGCGGGCTCGGGACTGCTCAGGTCACATAACTTAGCATCGCGGCACGCCCAATGCGCGGCTCTGATCACAAATGCGTTGCGGGGTGTAGCATGATCCGCGACGCAGTTATCCGTTCAACCGTGGGTGCATTCATATTCGTGGCTCGTAGCCAAACCCTGTTCGTGTGCCGCGATTGCGGTGGTGAATCCCTCAAATGGCAGGGCCAGTGCGCGCACTGCAAGGCCTGGGATACGCTCGAGCGGATGGCCGCGCCGCGCTCGAATGCAGTGCGCGCAACCGCGGCACAAAGCGCTGCGCTCGAGGCGGCAAGTCTGACCGCCAATGCGCAGCCGCGCATGTCGCTGCGGCTCGCGGAGCTCGATCGCGTCTTTGGCGGTGGGCTGCTGCCCGGCTCGGTCACGCTGCTGGGCGGTGAGCCCGGAATCGGCAAATCGACCCTGCTTTTACAGGTAGCGGCGACCCTGTCGCATGATCTGCCGATCGTCTATGCGAGCGGGGAAGAGTCCATGTCGCAGGTGGCACTGCGCGCCCAGCGCCTCGGACTCAAAGGCGCGCAGCTGGAGCTGATCGCCGATGGCTCGCTCGATGCCATCCTGCAGGTTGCCGCCGAGCGACGCTGCGCGGTGCTGGTGATCGATTCGATCCAGTCGATGCGGCTCGACACGGTCGAATCCAGTGCCGGCTCGCCGGTGCAACTGCGCGAATGCACCGCCGCACTGGTGCGCTTTGCGAAAAGCGGCCATGGCGCGGCGGTCATCATCGTCGGCCATGTCACCAAGGATGGCGCCATCGCCGGACCCCGGCTACTCGAACACATGGTCGACACCGTGCTGTATTTCACCAGCGATGCCGGCAGCCGCTACCGGTTGCTGCGCGCCACCAAGAACCGCTTCGGCCGGGTCAATGAGCTCGGCTTCTTCGTCATGGACGAATCCGGACTCAAAGAAGTCAGGAACCCGTCGGCGATATTCCTATCGCGCCATCCGCAGCCGGTGCCGGGCAGCGTCGTCATGGTGGCGCGCGATGGCGGCAGGCCGCTGCTGATCGAAGTCCAGGCGCTGGTCGATCGCGCGCACTCCATGGCCCCGCGGCGGGTGGCGCAGGGTGTCGATGCCAATCGCCTGTCCATGCTGCTGGCAATCCTGAGCCGCCATGCCGACCTGTCGCTGGCCGATCATGATGTGTTCGTCAACCTGGTCGGCGGCCTTGAGATTGCCGAGACCGCCACCGATCTGCCGCTGGCACTGGCACTGGCCTCGAGCCTGCGCGCCCGCGCGCTGCCCGCAGCCCTGGTCGCCTTTGGCGAGCTGGGGCTCACCGGCGAGGTGCGACCCGTGGCTCATGGGGAGGAGCGATTGCGGGAGCTCGCCAAGCTCGGCTTCACGCATGTGATCCTGCCGCGCGAGAATCTGCCGCGCGAGCCTACTGCCGGCCTGACGCTGCGCGGGGTCTCGACCATCGCCGAGGCGCTGGTCTACGCGCTCGCCGGCGCCGCCTGAGTTTGCGGTACGCGGCGCACGCGCACCGTGCGGATCGCGTTGTCGGCAATCTGCAGGATCTCGAAGTCGTAGTCGCCGATGCGCAGCGCCGTGCCCGGCGTGGGAATGGTCTCGAGCTTCTCGAGCAGCAGACCGTTGAGAGTGCGCGGTCCCACCGCCGGCAGCTGCCAGCCCAGCGTGCGGTTGAGTGCGCGGATGGTCGCGCTGGCATTCACCAGCCAATTGCCCTGCGGGTCGCGGCTCACATCCTTATGCGTGACCGCAGTCGGGTCGGTGGTGAATTCGCCAACGATCTCCTCGAGCAGATCTTCGAGCGTGACCAGTCCGGCGATATCGCCGTATTCGGTGACCACGAAGGCGAAGCGCCGGCGCACGCGCTGGAACTGCGCCAGCTGCTGCATCAGGGAGGTTCCCTCGGGCACGAAGTAGGGCTCGCGCGCCGCGGCGAGTTCCATCAGGCGATCGCGGCTGAGCGTGCCGCGCGCGAGCTCCTGCGCGACGCGCTTCATGTGCACGATACCGATCAGGTTGCCGAAGTCGCCGTCATACAGCGGCAGCCGCGAGTGCGGTGTCTGGCGCAGGCGCTCGAGAATATCCTCCCAGTTCATCGCGGCATCGATCGCCGCGATTTCCGAGCGCGGAATCATGATGTCATCCACGCTCACGTGCTCGAGATCCAGGATCGACAGCAGCATCTGTCGATGGCGCTGCGGCACCAGCGCGCTGGCCTCGGCGACCACGGTACGCAGCTCATCGGTGGAAAGCGCCTGCGTGTCATGTGTCCGGCGCGTCACGCCGACCAGCCGCAGAAACCCCTGTGCCAGGTGATTGCTTACCCAGACCATGGGCGTGCAGATCCACAGCAGTACCAGGTAAATGTAGGCCGAGCCGAGCGCCACGCCTTCGGCGTGCACGGCCGCGAAGATCTTCGGTGTCAGTTCGCAGAAGACGATCATGACGACCGTCAGCACCACCATCATGACCGGCAGCGCCCATTCCACGCCGGTGCGCTGCGCCAGCAGCGTCGCCGCGGTGGTCGCAGCCACGCTGGCGAGCGCCAGGATCACGAGGTTGGCACCGAGCCATCGGTCCGGCCTTGCGAGCAGGGTTTCGAGCAGTTTCGCGCGCCGTTCGCCCAGACCGGCGCGATGGCGGATGCGGTAGCGGTTCACCGACAGCAGCGCCACTTCGGTGCCCGCGGAGAAGGCGATGACGATCAGCAGCGACAGCAGAATCAGGACCAGAACGATCGTCGGCGCATTATCCACCGGGTCCTTATAATGGGTCACCCGAAAGCTGTATAGGGCGGCATCGCCGCACCGCTGCACCATGTTTGACAAGCTGACCGAGCGCCTGGCGGCGGCCGTACAGGGCCTGCGCGGGCGCGGCCGAGTGACCGAGGAGAACGTCGCCGAGACGCTGCGCGAGGTGCGCATGGCGCTGCTGGAGGCCGACGTCGCGCTGCCGGTCGTCAAGAGCTTCACCGACAGCGTCAAAACGCGCGCCCTGGGCGCCGAAGTGGCCACGAGCCTGACGCCCGGACAGGCTTTCATCGGCATTCTGCATCGCGAACTGGCGATGCTGCTCGGTGAGCATGCGGCCGGCTTTGCGTTCAATGTGCAGCCGCCCCAGGTAGTGCTGCTGGCGGGCCTGCAGGGCGCGGGCAAGACCACCACTGCCGCCAAGCTGGCGCGCTGGCTCCAGGAGTCCCAGCGCCGGCGTGTGCTGCTGGTGAGTACCGATGTACGACGCCCGGCCGCCATCCTGCAGCTCGAGCGGCTGGCACAGAGCGTCGGCGCAGACTTCTTCCCGAGTGCGGTGGGCCAGGATCCGGCCGCGATCGCGCTGGCGGCACTGGAGGCGGCGCGCCGTGGGGTCTATGAGACCCTGATCATCGACACTGCCGGCCGCCTGCACGTCGACGATGAACTGATGAAGGAGGTGCAGGCCATCGATCGCGCCGCGGGCGCGCACCAGCGGCTGTTCGTGGTCGATGCAATGGCGGGCCAGGATGCGGTCAATTCCGCGCGCGCGTTCAGCGCCGCGCTCGAGCTCACGGGCATCATCCTCACCAAGGCCGATGGCGATGCGCGTGGCGGCGCGGCGCTGTCGGTACGCGCCGTCACCGGCAAACCGATCGTGTTTCTCGGCATGGGCGAGAAACTCGATGCGCTGCAGCCTTTCGATCCCGAGCGCATGGCCTCGCGCATCCTGGGCATGGGCGATGTGGTCTCGCTGGTCGAGGACGTGCAGCGCCAGGTGAATGTCGAGCAGGCCGAGAAGCTGGCGCGCAAGGTCACTTCCGGCAAGGCATTCAATCTCTTCGATCTGCGTGATCAGCTCGAACAGGTGCGCAAGCTCGGGGGCTTGAGTGCGGTCATGGATAAATTGCCTGCCCAGATGACAGCCGGGCGGTCCGCGATGCCGGCCGACCAGGCCGACCGCGAACTCAAGCGCCAGATCGCCATCATCAACTCCATGACCCGCCAGGAACGGTTCAATGCGGGGGTGCTGGACGGGTCGCGCCGCCGCCGCATTGCGGCCGGTGCCGGTGTGCAGGTGCAGGACGTCAACCGATTACTCAAGCAATTCATGGAGATGCAGAAACTCATGAAGGGCATGAAGGGCGGGAAACTCGGGCGGCTGATGGCGGGTTTGCGTGGCGGCATGCCGCCCGGAATGCCACCACGGCGCTAGGGGATTCGCCGCATCGCGTAAGCCTTTCATCGGACGACCGTTTTGCGTAGAATCCGCGCTCTTTTTTGGCCCTCATCGAATCGCTCTTATGGTCACAATTCGTCTGACGCGCCGCGGCGCTAAAAACCAGCCCTTCTATCACGTCATGGTCACGGACAGCCGTGTCCGCCAGGGTGGCGCCAGCCTCGAGCAGGTCGGCTATTTCAACCCCGTGGCTCGTGGCAAAGACACGCGCCTGAAGCTCGATCTGGAGCGCATCGATCATTGGGTCGCGCAGGGCGCCCAGCAGTCCGATCGCGTGCGCTCTTTGATCGCGGTGTATCGCAAGCAAGCCACGGCGCCGGCCGCCGCTGCCTGAAGCGCTACCTGGTACTCGGCCGCATCGTCGCGCCGTTTGGCGTTCGCGGCTGGGTCCGGGTGTACTCCTACTCCGATCCGCCCGATGCACTGCTGCAGCACCGCCTCTGGCAGCTGCGCAAGCCGGGGGAGGAAGACTCGCTGCAGCCGCGGCAGGTGCTGCAGGGACAGTGGGATGGCAATGTGCTGCGCGCGCAGCTGGAGGGCATCGAGGATCGCGATACCGCAGAAGGCTTGCGCGAGTGGGAGATTCTGATCGAGCGTTCGGCGCTGCCAGCCGCCGCCGAACGGGAGTACTACCGGGAGGACCTGCTGGGTTTTACGGTACGCAACCGGGAGGGCGCGGTGCTGGGCGAACTGAAGCACTTCCTCGAAACGCCGGCGAGCCCCGTGATGGTGGTCAAAGGGGAGCGTGAGTACACGGTGCCGGCGGAGCCGACGTATCTGAAGCGCGTGGATCTGGATCAGCGCCTGATCGAGGTGGATTGGCCGGCGGATTTTTGAGGGCGCAGTGCGGATCGAAGTCGTAACACTGTTCCCGGCGCTGATCGCTGATGCGCTGCGCCATGGGGTGCTGGCGCGGGCGATCGAGCGCGGCCTGTTGAGTGTCGGGACCGAGGATTTGCGGGCGCACGCCAGCGATGTGCACCGGACCGTGGATGACCGCCCCTACGGAGGCGGCCCGGGCATGGTGCTGAAGCCCGAACCGCTGTGTGCGGCCATCGATGCGGCGCGCGCGCGCGTGCCGGCCGGCAGTCCACGGATCGCGCTGTCCGCGCAGGGCGAGCCGCTGACGCAGCGGGCCGTGGCGCAGCTGGCGCAGCTGCCGGGCCTGGTGCTGATCGCAGGGCGCTACGAAGGCATCGACGAGCGCGTGTTCGCACTGGCGGTCGACCGTGAAGTGTCGATCGGCGATTATGTGTTGTCCGGCGGCGAGCTGCCGGCCTTGGTACTGATCGACGCGCTGGCACGTCTGCAGCCCGGTGCGCTCGGCGATGAGCGCTCCAGCGTGCAGGAGTCCTTCGAGGATGGCCTGCTCGATTGGCCGCACTACACGCGGCCGGAGGAATTCGCCGGGCAACGCGTGCCCGCGGTGCTGAGCTCAGGCGATCACGCCGCGATTGACCGCTGGCGTCGCCGGCAAAGTGTCGGGCGCACCTGGCTGCGGCGACCGGATTTGATGGGTCGTGCGTCGCTGGATGCGGAGCGCGCGGCGCTGTTGGAGGAATTTTTGACGGAGCAGCGCGATGGCGCGCAACGCTGAATGAGGAAACGACAATGAGCAATATCATCCAGACACTCGAAGCCGAGCGCATGACGCGCACGGTGCCGGAATTCAAACCCGGCGATACGGTCGTGGTGCAGATCAAAGTGGTCGAGGGCGACCGCGAGCGCGTGCAGGCCTACGAAGGGGTCGTTATCGCGCGCAGCAATCGCGGTTTCAATTCCTCGTTCACGGTGCGCAAGGTCTCGCATGGTGAGGGCGTCGAACGCACCTTCCAGACCTACAGCCCGAGCATCAGCGAGATCGCGGTCAAGCGCCGCGGCAGCGTACGACGCGCCAAGCTGTATTACCTGCGCGAGCGCACCGGCAAGGCCGCGCGTATCGAGGAGAAGGTCTAGCACGCCGTGCGCCGATTCTTCCGGGGTCTGTGGCGCGGCCTGGATGCGCTGCGCCGTTTCCTGCACCTGCTGCTGCTGCTGGCTGTCGTCGGTGTGGTGATCGGCGCGCTGCATTCCGGTACCCCGCGCCTGCCCGAGAAAGCCGCGCTGGTGATTCGCCCCTCGGGCGAACTGGTCGAGCAACTCAGCGGCGAGCCGATCGAGCGCGCACTCAGCGAAGCGCAGGGCTCAAATGACCCGCAGACCCTGCTCTGGGATCTGACCACGGCGATCCGCGCGGCGGCCAGCGATGCGCGTATCGGCGCGCTGTTCATCGATACCGACGATTTGGACAGCGCCGGCCAGGTCAAGCTCGAGGAACTCAGCGCCGCGATCGGGGAGTTCCGCCGCAGCGGCAAGAAGGTCATTGCCTACGGCAGCTATTTCCTGCGCGGCCAGTACTACCTTGCCGCCCAGGCCGATGAGGTTTATCTCGATCCATTCGGCCTGCTGGTACTCGATGGCTATAGCCAGTACCACATGTTCTTCAAGGACGCGCTCGACAAGCTGTCGGTCGACATGCATCTGTTTCGGGCCGGCAAGTTCAAGAGTGCGGGCGAAGCGTTCACGCGCCGCGACATGTCACCGGAGGATCGCGAGGAGAGCGAGGCCTACCTGAAAGCGTTGTGGCACGGCTACACCGTATCGGTGGCGCAGGCGCGGCACCTGCAGCCCGAGGTCATCACCACTTACGCCAACACCTATGTCGACCAGGTGACCGCGGCACACGGGGATTCCGCCAAGGTCGCCAAGGACAGCGGCCTCGTGACCGACCTGCAGACGCGCCAGCAGGTCGAGAGCCGCCTGATTGCCGCGGTGGGTGCGGATCCGAGCGGCAAGTCCTTCCGCCAGGTCACCGTCAGCGACTATCTGCGCGCCACCCATGCCGATGAGAAACTTCGCGGCAAGGGCGCGGCCGTCGGTGTGGTGATTGCCAGCGGCATGATGCTGGATGGCAAGCAGCCGCCCGGCACCATCGGCGGTGAATCCACCGCACAGCTGCTGCGCCAGGCGCGGCTCGACGACGACGTTCGCGCGGTGGTGATACGGATCGACAGTCCCGGCGGCAGCACGCTCGCCTCCGAACAGATCTACCGTGAAGTGCGCGCGCTCAAGGAAGCCGGCAAGCCGGTGGTGATTTCCATGAGCGATCTTGCCGCCTCCGGCGGTTACTACATCTCGGCGCCTGCCGATGAGATCATCGCCAGCGCCAACACCATCACCGGCTCCATCGGTGTGTTCGCCAGCGTGCCGACGGTCAATCGCAGCCTGGCGCGCATTGGCATCAACGTCGATGGCGTTGGCACGACGCCGCTGTCGGGTATTCGCCTCGACCGGCCGTTGCCGGACAATGTGGCCAAGCTGCTGCAGAGCAAGGTCGAGTTCACCTACGAACAGTTTTTGGCGCACGTGGCCGCGGGCCGCGGCAAGACGCGCGATGCCGTGGACCTGATCGCGCAGGGCCGCGTCTGGGCCGGCGCCGATGCACTGCCCATCGGCCTCATCGACCGATTCGGCAGCTATCAGGACGCGGTACAGTCGGCAGCCAAACGCGCCGGGCTCAAGGACGGCTATGGCGTGCGGCGGATCGAGCCCGAGCTGACCTGGCCGCAGCAGCTGCTGCTGCAGCTGCGTTCGACGGGCGATGACATGCTGGAACGTATCGGCTGGGCACGCAGCGGATTGGGCGCCATCGCGCAGCACCTGGCGCCGATTGATCGCGAGATCGAGCGCTGGACGCGCCTCTCCGGCCCCTACTCGAGCTACGCCTACTGCTTCTGCAGCGTCGAGTAGCGTCCCGCGCGCCGGGCCTTACCGCAGCAGCCTGAAATCCGTGGCGAGCCTGGGCCGCAGCTGGTCCCAGCGGACATCGGCGGGAAAGCTGATGAGGCACAGTCCGGCGGTGTGCAACTCCGCCGGTGGCGCGGTCTGTTGGTTGAATCGCTGCGCCAGCTCGGAGATTCCCGGGTTGTGACCCACGATCATGACCGTCTCATAGTTTGCCCGGCAATGGCTCAAGGTTCGCAGCAGCGCCGCGGGTTCACCGGGATAAAGTTCCGTCTCGATGGTCAGCCGCA
>Ga0302311_10002804_pt1 | contig 19450 bp, 13 predicted proteins | sample III_Palsa_N1_3_FD_200449 | JGI IMG/M metagenome (GOLD analysis project Ga0302311, IMG submission 200449) | Peat permafrost microbial communities from Stordalen Mire near Abisko, Sweden - III_Palsa_N1_3 | ecosystem: Environmental > Terrestrial > Soil > Palsa > Peat permafrost | place: Sweden... | reverse complement strand
CTCGATCGCAGCGGCTTCGATCTGGCGCCGGGCAAGGTCTATCTCGATTCGGGGACGATGCATCCGGTCAGCCGCGGCGGCCGCGCGGCTGTCGCGGCCTATCTGGCGGCGCGCGCGGAGGGGCATGCGCATCTCGACGAGGATGCGGTGCGCGCCGCCTTCGCGCGGCTGGTCGGCGCCGATCCCGACGAGATCGCCTTCGTGCAGAGCACGACGATGGGCGAGCAACTCGTCCTCAAGGCGCTCGGCCTGCCCCAACGCGGCGCGCACATCGTCACTGACACGCTCCACTTCTTCGGCTCCTTCCCGCTCTACGAGGGACTGGCGACGCAGGGCTGCGAGGTGACGTGGCTACGCCCGCGCGACGGCCGCATCGCGATCGAGGACATGGATCGCGCGATCCGGCCGGGCACGAAGCTAGTCGCGCTGTCGCTGGTCTCGACTTTCAACGGCTTCGAGCACGACCTCAAGGCGGTGTGCGACATCGCGCACGCGCGCGGCGCGCTGGTCTATGCCGATATCGTCCACGCCGCGGGCTGCGTCCCCGTCGACCTCCACGCCAGCGGCATCGATTTCGCCGCCTGCGCCAGCTACAAATGGCTGATGGGCGATTTCGGCCTGGGTTTCCTCTACGCGCGCAAGGATCGCCAGGAGCGGCTCCAGCGCACGCAATATGGCTATTACGGGATCGCCGACTTCACCCCGCACGCCTATCCGCTCGACGCCCCCGCCGCACCCGACGACATCGCCGACTACAGCTTCCAGGCGAGCGCGATGGGGCATTTCGCCTATGGCACCTATTCGCACATGGGGGTCGCGCTGCTCGCGCAGTCGCTCGGCGACATCGGCCGGATCGGCGTCCCCGCGATCCAGGCGCATGCGCAGCCGCTGGTCGATCGGCTCAAGCAGCAATTACCGCGCATGGGCTATCAGGTCGCGACACCGCCCGAGGCGAAGACTCCCTTCGTCACCTGCATCGTCAAGGACGCCTCGACGCGCTTGCAACCCGCGCTCGACAAGGCCGGCGTTACGATCACGGTGAGCCGCAACCGCTTTCGCGTCACGCCCTCGGTGTTCAACGGCATGGATGATGTCGAGAAATTACTAGCCGCCTTGAAATCTAGCTGATTTCTTCCAAAAAGATGGATTGAAGTGTCGCTGTCGTGCGTTAGCGTGGAATCTCAATCCACGGGAGGACGTCGGTGTCCGAAGAATTGTCCACGATCGACATCAAGATTCTCGACGAGATGCAGAAGGACGCCTCGCTGTCGACGGGCGAACTGGCAGAGCGCGTCGGGCTGTCGCAGTCGCCCTGCTGGCGGCGGCTCCAGCGGCTCAAGGCCGAGGGCTATATCAGCCGCCAGGTTGCGATCCTCAATCCAGAGAAATTCGAGCAGCGCTTCGTGATCTTCGCCAATCTGCGGATGGAGACGCTGAGCGAGGAGAGGCGCGCCGAATTCCAGCGCAAGGTCGAGGTCACGCCCGAAATCCTCGAATGCTATACGGTGTTCGGCGAGATGGACGTCGTGCTCAAGGTGATTGCGACGTCGCTGCCCTGGTATCAGAGCTTCATCTTCAAGACGATCCTCAAGCTGCCCGGCGTCAAGGACATCCAGTCGACGGTGACGCTGACCGAGATCAAGTGCAGCACCGCGATCCCGCTGCGCGGCACGCGGGCGCTCTGACGCCCGCGCGGCACGATTATGCCCGCGCGGGGGCCAAGCCGGCCGGCTTTGCATAAAAATCCGCACGCCCGCTCCCTAGCCTCGCGACCTTGCGGAGGACCAGCAATGCGTCGAAAAAATCTATGGCCGGCGGGGATGGCCGCGAGCGTGGCGGCGCTGCTCCCCGGCGTTGCGCTGGCCGTGCAGGCGCCGGTGGTGACCGTGCAGGCGCCGGTGGTGACCGAGCATCGCGGCGTCTTCCACGGCGTGCCGCTCGCCTACAGCGTCACCATCGACGGCATCGACGTGCCCGAGCCGGGCGGGCAGGGCGGCGCGCATGTCGTCAGCTTCGCCTATCAGCGCGAGCATGTGCCGATTGCGGCGCGCCCCGTCGTCTTCCTGTTCAATGGCGGCCCGATCACCGCGTCGCTGTGGATCCACCTCGGCGCCTTCGCGCCGCGCCGCGTCGAGGCGCCGAGCGATCTCGCGGCAGGGGCCGACGCCTTCCATGTCGTCGACAACCCGCAGTCGCTGATCGACGCCGCCGACCTCGTCTTCGTCGATCCCGCCGACACCGGCTTCAGTCGTCGCCTCCCCGGCACCGCGCCCGACGCCTATCATTCGGTGCAGGCCGACGGGCAGCAGATTGCGGGCTTCATTCAGCGCTGGCTCGTGGCGCATGGTCGGCTGGGTTCACCGGTCTATCTCGTCGGCGAGAGCTACGGAACGGTGCGCGCGCCCGAGGTGATCGGCCAGCTTGCCGCGCTGCCGCAGCCGGTGCTCGTCGACGGCGTCATGCTGCTCGGCCAGGCGGTCAACATTGTCGAATATGCGCAGCGTCCCGCCAACATCATGAGCTATGTCGTGTCGCTGCCCACGCTCGCCGCGATCGCCTGGTATCATGGCAAGGTCGACCGCGCCGGGCGCAGCTTCGACCAGTTTCTGGCGGAGGCGCGGCATTATGCCGGGACGACCTATCTCGCCGCGCTCTACCAGGGATCGGACCTGCCCGCCGATCAGCGCGCGGCGGTCGCCGCGGCGCTCGATCGCTATAGCGGCATCCCCGCGGCCTATTATCGCGCGCACGATCTCCGGATCAGCAAGGAGCAGTTCCGCACAGCGCTGCTCGCGGATCGCCACCTCGTGATGGGGCGCAACGACGCGCGCTATGTCGGCCCGCTGACCGCCAAGCCCGGCGACCCTTCCGAGGTAATCGAGACCGGCTTCGAAAAGGCGTGGGACAGCTATCTGCACGGCGAGCTCAAGGTCGGCTGGCCCGAGCCCTATGCACCGATGGCGGACATCAAGGGCTTCGACGATTGGGGGTGGAGCGGCTCATCGCCCTTTTCGCCTTTCGCCTACGCCAAGCCGATCACGCAGCTAATGGCGAAGAATCCGCGCTTCCGCGTGCTGATCGGCAATGGCTATTACGACACGCAGACCACGACCGGCGCGGCCGACTATCTGCGCAGCCAGTCGGGCTGGCCTGCCGATCGCGTCGCGCTGCGCTATTATGAAGGAGGTCACATGGCCTATACGGTCGATGCCTCGGCGGTGCGCATGGCCGACGATCTGCGCGCGCTGGTCACCGGCCAGCCGATGGCGTCGCTGCCCGAGGGGCAGAAGTGAGGGCGCGCCGGCTCGCGCCGCTGTTGGGGCTGCTCGCGGCGGGGACCGCCTCGCTGGCGCACGCCGCGACCGTCGAGAAATTGTCGATCGTCACCAACGGCGAAAAGATCGGCTCGATCGTCGCCACCACCGACGGCGATCATGTCGCGGTCGATTATGCCGTCGACGACAATGGCCGCGGCCCCAAGCACCACGAGGACATCGTGCTCGGGCCCAAGGCGGTGCCGATCGGCTGGACGATCGCGGGCACCTCGCTGATGGGCGGCGCGGTCGGCGAGCATTACGCTTGGGCGGACGGCCAAGCGAGCTGGACCAGCCAGGCCGACAAGGGCACCGCCGCCGCCGCGAGCCCGCCGCTCTACCTGGTCAACGACGACAGCCCGTGGGACGAGGGTGTGTACGCGAGCGCCGCGCTGGCCGCGCCCGGCCGCAGCCTCGCCGTGCTGCCCGGCGGCGAGCTCGCCATCGTCCGCGTCCAGGATGCGACGATCGGCACGGGCGCCGCCGCGGTGGCGGTGACGGTCTACCGGATCGAGGGCGTTCAGCTTGAGCCGACCTATGTGATGCTCGATCGCGACCAGCGCCTGTTCGCCACCTTCGACGCGATCAGCGTCACGGTGCGCGCGGGCTATGAGGCGCAGGCCGACACGCTGCTCGCGCTCGGCAGCGGGCTCGAGACCGATCGCATCCGCGCGATCAGCGCCCGGGTTGCGCACCGCAGCGACGCGCCCGTCCGCATCCGCAACGTCCACATCTTCGATCCGAGCACGGGCACGACCGGCCCGCTCTCGACGATCGTGGTGATGCGCGACCGGATCGCGCTGATCCTGCCCGGCGACGGCGGCGCGCCGCCCGCCGACGAGACGATCATCGACGGGCAGGGCGGCACGATCATCCCGGGCCTGCACGATATGCACTCGCACACGACGATAGCGTCGGGTCTGTTCAACCTCGCCGCGGGGGTCACCGCGACGCGCGACATGGGCAACGTCAACGTCTTCCTGCAGGATCTGCTGCCGCGACTCGACACCGGCGAGATCGCCGGGCCGCGCATCGTTCCCGACGGCTTCATCGAGGGCCGCAGCCCCTTTTCCGCGCGCTTCGGCTTCGTGATCTCGACGCTCGACGAGGGGATGAAGGCGGTCCACTGGTACGCCGATCGCGGTTATTTCGAGATCAAGCTCTACAATTCGATGAACCCCGATTTCGTCAAGCCGCTCGCCGCCGAGGCGCACCGGCTGGGGATGGGGGTGACGGGGCACGTCCCCGCGTTCGACACGCCCGACCGCGTGATCGCCGACGGCTACGACACGATCGCGCATCTCAACCAGCTCGAACTCGGCTGGGTGCTGAAGCCGGGCGAGGACACGCGCACGCCCTTGCGGCTGACCGCGATGGCGCGCACCGCCGATCTCGATCTCCAGTCGCCGCGCGTCCAGACGACCGTGAAGCTGATGGAGCAGCACCATACCGCGCTCGACACCACCGCGGTGATCCTCGAACGTCTCATGCTCAGCCGCGCCGGCGAGGAGTCAGACTGGGACCGCGATTTCCTCGGCCATGTCCCGATCGGCTACCAGCGCTACCTCAAGCGCACCTATGTGACGCTCAAGAGCGCGGCCGACGACGAGGCCTATCGCAAGGCGTTCACCAAGCTGCTCGGCGTAATGGACTTGCTCCACAAGGACGGCATCCAGCTGCTGCCCGGCACCGACGATCCCGACGGCTTCATGCTCCAGCGCGAGGTCGAGCTCTATGCGCTCTCGGGGATGGGCAATGCCGCCGCGCTCCGTGCCGCGACGCTCGACAGCGCGCGCTATCTCAAGCAGGATCATGATCTCGGCACGATCGAGCGCGGCAGGCTCGCTGATCTGGTGCTGCTGCCCGGCGATCCCGTCCGCGACATCGCGCTGATCAAGCGACCGCGTCTCGTGATGAAGGCGGGGACGATCTATTATCCGTCCGAAATCTACCGGGCGCTCGGCATCGCGCCCTTCACCGCCCCGCCGCCCGTCCAAAGTCCCGCCGCACCGGAGGATCATCATGCCATCCAAGCGCCGCCTTCTGCCCTGTTTGGCTCTCCTCTCGACGATCTGGGCGACTGACGCGCATGCCGCCGGAAAAGTGGCTGTCGGTCCGGCGCCGATCTTCTATGCGCGGCCGGGCTCGCCCGCGCCCTTCTCGCCGGCGGTGCGCGTCGGTGACGTAATCTATCTGTCGGGCCAGATCGGTGCCGAGCCGGATGGCAGCATCCCCGCCGACATGGATCGGCAGGCGACGCTGGCGATGGCGCATCTGGGTGACTCGCTGCGCATGGCGGGGGCGAGCTTCGACGACGTCTTCCGCTGCACGGTGATGCTGACCGACATGAGCCAGTGGCAGGACTTCAACCGCGTCTATCTGCGGTCCTTCAAGCCCGGCCATCTGCCCGCGCGCAGCGCCTTCGGGGTCACCGGGCTGGCCTTCGGCGCGCATGTCGAGATCGAATGCATGGCGCACGCGCCGGGGGGGAAATGATGGGCAAGCCGATCTTCTACGCGCTGGCGGCGGCGCTGGCATGGATAACCCCGGTCGTCGCCGGGGCAGCGCCGGCGCCGACCCAACCGGCCGACGCGGTGCCGCGCCGCTTCGTCTCGGACCACAGGCTACAGGTCGGCGGCCACGAGATCCGCTACCGCGCCGTGGTGGAGGAGCATTTCCTCGCCGATCCGGGCGGCCAGCGCACCGCCAGCGTTTTCACCACCAGCTACGAGCGTACCGACCTGCCCAGGGGAACGGTGCGGCCGGTGATGTTCGTCTTCAACGGCGGTCCGGGCTCGGCGTCGCTGTGGCTGCAAATGGGGCTGGTGGGGCCCAAGCGCATCGCGTTCGGCGACCCGGTCAAGCCCGAGACGGTGCCGCCCTTCGCGGTGGTCGACAATGATGACACCCCGCTCGACGTCGCCGACATCGTGCTGATCGATCCGCCGGGCACCGGGTTCAGCAAAATCCTGCCCGCCGGCAAGCCTAAGGATTATTACGGCGCCGATGCCGATGCCGCCGCCACGGTGAAGGTCATAGAGGATTGGGTGCGCGGGCATGGCCGCTGGAACGCGCCCAAATATCTGCTGTCCGAAAGCTATGGCACCGTGCGCGCGGCGCTGGTCGCGCGGCTGCTCGCCGGCGGTCCGATGGAGACCGGCCGGATGGACGGGGTGACGCTCAACGGCGTGATCCTGCTCGGCCAGGCGCTCGACATGCGCGACAAGGGCGACCTCGCCTACCAGACCGCGCTGCCCACGATGGCAGCGACCGCCTGCTATTTCGGCCGGGTCCAGGCCGAATGCACGCCCGCGGGGCAGGCTGAGGCTGCGCGCGCGTTAGCGGCGGGCGACTATGGTCGGGCGCTGTACGCGGGCAGCGCACTGCCCGATGCCGAGCGCAGCGCGGTCGCCGCCAGGTTGTCGACGCTGATCGGCCTGCCGCGGGGCGCCATCGAGGGCGCCGATTTGCGCATCAGCCCCGGGGCCTTCTCGCACATGCTGCTCGCCGACAGGGGCGAGCAGCTGGGCCTGTATGACGGCCGCTTCACGCTGCCGCTCAAGGCCAGCGGTGGCGATCCGGTCGCCGACGATCCGGCGATGGGGCAATATGTCCCGGGCTTCGTCGCCAGCTTCAACGGCTATGAGCGCGGCGAGCTCGGCGTCACCATCGACTCCGACTATCAGGCGATCGGCTTCCGAGACGTCAACGCGCACTGGGACTATGGCAGCGGCCCGGGCGTGCCAGCCGCGCATGATTTCGCCGACGATCTGGCGATCGCGATGCGCCGCAACCCGCAACTGCGGCTGATGGTCGGCTGCGGCTATTACGACCTGATGACGACGCTCGGCAGCGCCGAATACACCATCGCGCATGCCGGCATTCCGCTCGCAGCGACCCGCTTCCATTATTATCCGGCGGGCCACATGTCCTATCTGGGCGACGCGCCCCGCCGTGCGCTGGCCGCCGATCTTCGCGCCTTCGTGACCGCCGCACCGGCGGCGCGATGACCGGGGAGGCGGCGACGCTCCATCGCGGCGTGGGGCTGTCCGGCGTCGTGATGCTCGGCGCCGGCACCGCGATCGGCGTATCGATCTTCTCGGTGCTGCAGCCCGCGGCGCAGGTCGCGGGCAGCGGGCTGCTCGTCGCGATGCTGGTCGCCGCGCTGCCGATGCTGCTGTTCGCGATCTGCTACGCCTATCTCGCCTCGGCGGTGCCCGTCTCCGGCGCCTCCTACGAATGGCCACGCCGCTTCCTGCACCCGTCGATCGGCTTCGCGATCGCGTGGCTGCGAATCCTCGGCAATGTCGGCGCGCTGACCGTGCTGGGGCGCGTGCTGGTCAATTATCTGGGCATGGCCTTTGCCATCCCGACCACCCCCGTCGTCGCCGCGGCGATTACGCTCGTCTTCGCGCTCAACTATCGCGGTGTCGCCGTCGCGGCGCGCGTGCAGACCGTGCTGATGCTCGCGCTGATCGCGGTGCTCGCGATCTTCGTCGGCGCGGGGCTTCCGCAGGCGCATGTCTCCACGCTCGGATCGCCGCTGGCGAGCGGGGGATGGGCTATCGCGGCGTGCGTGCCGTTGATGATCTCGCTGTTCCTCGGCATCGAATCGTCGGTCGAGATCGGCGAGGAGGTGCGCGCGCCGCGCCGGACGATCCCGCTCGGCATCGGGCTCGCGATCGGGCTCACGATCTGCATCTACGGCGCCGTCGCGGTCACCGCGCTCGCGCTGATCGGGCCGGGCGCGCTGGCGGCGAGCAAGGCGCCGCTGCTAGATGCGGCGCGCGCCCCGCTCGGCCGCTGGGCGCTCCCGCTCGTGCTCTGCGCGGCGACCGTCTCGATCCTCAAGACGATGAACGCGACCGCCATGGTGTTCGCGCGCTCGATCTTCGCGATGGCGCGCGAAGGCGCGATGCCCGCTGCGCTCGCCGCGGTGCATCCGCGCTACGGCACGCCGCATCGCGCGGTGGTCGCCTGCTATCTGTGCGCGATGGCGGGGCTGCTGCTGCCTTCGAGCCTGGTCTTCCTGCTGCTCGCGGTGAACATCCCGACGATGCTCAAATATCTGGCCTGCTCGCTGGCGGCCGTACGCGTCGCGGATGGCCATCCCGACCTGCACGCGCGCGCATTGCCGTTCGGTCGCGGCACCGTGCGCCGGGTCGGCTATGCCGCCGCGGCCGCCGCGGTCGCGATCATCCTGGCCGGGCTGGGCGCGGACTGGCGACCCTATCTGCTGGTGGCGGTCTGGCTGGCGGTCGGCATGACGGGATACGTCGTTTCCTGGCGGCGGCGTCCGCCGCGGTAGCGCCGATGCGGGGCGCGACAAAGTTATGCGGGGAAGCCGCTAACCGCTGGCATGATCACATAACAATGCCCTGAGGCTGTTTCTACGATGACCGCAGAACAGGGGATGTGGTCATCATCGTGACAATGCAGGATGTTTCGGGCTTGCCGGAAAGCTATGCGCAGTGGGTGGCGCGCGCCATCCGACGGGCACGCCTTGCCGGGAGCGATGTCGTCACGCTGTTCGACAGCTCGGTGCCCGAGCCGCGCGAGCTGATTGCCGAGGTCGTGGCCCAGGGTTTCGCGTCGGGGATCACTTCGCGCTACGTCACCACGTTCGGCGGCGGCAACCGCTTCGTCCTCGACGCGCTCGCTACGCGTTATGCCGTGCCGCGCGAACAGTTGCTCTGCACGACGGGCGCGACCGGCGCGGTCGCGACCGTGCTGCACACGCTGATCGCGCCGGGCGACGAAGTATTGGTCGAGACGCCCGGCTTCGACCTGTTCACCGCGCTCGCCGAGGATGCCGGCGCGATCGTCCGTCCGATCGCGCGCCCCGCCCCTTTGTTCGCGCTCGACACGGACGAGATCGCGCGCGCGATCGGCCCGAAGACGCGCGCGATCCTGCTGTCGAACCTACACAATCCCTCGGGCATGCCGATCGCGCACGACGCGCTGCTGAGGCTGGCCGCGATCGCCGAGGCGCGCGGCGTCACCGTCGTGATCGACGAGGTCTATGGCGATTATGCCGATGCCGCGACGCGCCCTGCGCCCGCGTGCAGCCTGTCGCCTCACTTCGTCAGCATCAGCAGCATGACCAAGATCTGGGGGCTGAGCACGCTGCGCTGCGGCTGGATCGTCGCGGCGCGGCCGCTAATGGACCGCATCCGCGATCGCTTCGAGCGGCTCGAATTCGGCCTGTCCAACCTGTCGCATGCGGTCGCCGCGCTGGTGCTCGAGCAGCGCGAGCGGTTCGACGACTACACGCAGGCGACGCTTCGCGAGGCGCGGCCGCTGATGGAGAGCTGCTTCGACCGGTGGCGCGCGGACGGGCTGATCGAAGGTGTGCTGCCCGATTTCGGCTGCATCTTCTTCCCGAAGCTGATCGGCATCGACGACACCGCGCATTTCTCCGACTGGCTCGCCGAGCGATCGGGCGTGGTCGTCGCGCCCGGCGTGTTCTTCGGCGCCGCCGATCACATCCGCATCGGGCACGCGCAGCGGATCGGCGATCTCGAACGCGGCTTCGTCGCGCTGGGCGAGGGGATGCGGGCTTATCGCGATCAGCGATCGCGGGTACGCAAGGCGGGCTAGGGAGGTCGCGATGCTGCCACTGCTGATTGCCGCCGCCGCGGCGCTTGCCGTCCCGGCCACGGGGGGTGGGCCTATGGTGCCGCTGCCGCTGGTCGAGGGCGACGAGACGATGGTCGTCACGCATCACAGAATCAAGACCGGGCAGGGCGTGCTGGCCTATGAGGCGATCGCCGGCCGGCTGCCGGTTCGCAACGATGAGAGCGGCGAGGTGCGCGGCCACGCCTTCTTCGTTGCCTATGTCGCGCGGTCGCAGGACGGCAGGCCGCGCCCGCTGACGGTGATCTGGAACGGCGGGCCCACCACCTCCTCGATCCTGCTCCACACGCAGATGTTCGGGCCGCGGCGGCTCGACGGCGATCATTTCGTCGACAATGCCGAGACGCTGCTCAAGACGAGCGATCTCGTCTTCTACGATCCGATCGGCACCGGCTTCAGCCGCCCCGAGAACGCCGCGGCCGAGCCCGAATTCTTGAGCACGCTGGGCGATTTCGCCGCCACCGCCGAGTTCGTACGCGCATATCGCGCCGCCTTCCGCGCCGACGACCAGCCTTTGTTCCTCGCCGGCGAAAGCTATGGCACCTGGCGGGTCAGCGGCGTGTCGGAACTGCTGGCCGAGCGCGGCGTGCCGATCGCGGGCGCGATCCTGATCTCGGGCGGCATGCCGGGATCGCAAATGTCCTATGCGTTCAACGATGCGATGGCGATCCCGGCGCGCACCGCCGCAGCCTTCGCGCACGACAAGCTGCCGGCCGATCTGATGCGCGATCGCGCGACCACGCTTGCCGCGTCGGAGCGGTGGGCGCGCGACGTCTATTGGCCCGCGTTGGAACATGTCGACGCGCTCGATCCCGCGCAGCGCGAGGAGATCGCCGCCGATCTTGCGCGCTACACCGGCTTCGACGTCGCCAAGATCGACCGCAAGGCGCTGGTCGTCACCAATTCCGCCTATCTGCACGGCTTGCTCGGCAGCGACGCCGCGCACAAGCTCGACACCTACGACATGCGGCTGGTCGGGCCGCAGCCCGATGCGGTCGGCGACAAGAAGGCGATCGGCGATTATCTGCGCGGCGAGCTCGGCTATGCGACCGATCTCGCCTATACCGATGTCGAGGACGGCTACATGCCCGCACCCGGTCCCGCCCGGCGCAGCACGGGCGATCGCTGGGACTATAATCACGTCGCGATCACGCCAGAGATGATCGCGCACATGCAGTCGGGCAGCGGGCCGCCGGCGTCGCAGCCCTGGTTGCAGCACGCGCTGCGGATCGAGCCCGGCATGCGCGTGTTCGTCGCCGCCGGCCGCTTCGATTCCTACAATATGTGCGCGGGCAATCTCGTCATGACGGCCAAGCTCGGGCCGGCGGTGGCCGCGCGCGTCACCAACCGCTGCTACGAGGGCGGCCACATGATGTACGCGCACGACGCCGCCAACCGCGCGACGCTGGCGGGCGACGTCGCACGTTTCGAAACGGGCGCCGCGTCACGCTGAGCCACCAACGTTCCGCGCGTGGACATAGGCGGTCGCGGCGAGATCCTGGACGATGTGGCCTAGCGACTTGTAGAGCGTGATCTCCGATGCGCTGCGACGGCCGGCGACGCGGCCAAGCAGGACGTCGCCGATCTCGCCGGCGATGTGGCTCTCGTCGATCAGCCCCTCGGCCTCGGCGGCAAGATATTCGGCGGCGGCGGCCAGTGCCGAGCGGCGGCTGTCGACGATGTAGCGGCTCGCGAGCAGCAGCGCGTGATCGATCTCGACCGGGCCCGCATAGTTCGATCCGACCGCGTTGACGTGCGTGCCGGGCTGCACCCAGTGGCCAGACAGGATCGGCGTCGGCGAGGACGTCAGCGTACAGATGATATCGGCTTCGGCCGCCGCTTCCCGGCCGTCGTGGACCGCATGGAGCGCGACGCCGAGTTCGTCGCCCATCCGTCGGCAGAAATTGCCGACGCGGTCCACATCGCGGCCCCAGACCAGCACGGTGTCGATCGGTCGCACCTCGACGAGCGCCCGCAGATGCGTCGTCGCCTGCGCCCCGCAGCCGAACAGTGCGAGGCGTCGCGCATCGGGTCGCGCAAGCGCGTCGGTGGCGACCGCCGAGGCCGCCGCCGTCCGGATCAGCGTGATCGCGCTCGCGTCGGCCACGCAGACGGGTTCGCCGTTGATCGGATCGAACAGCGCGACGAGCCCGCGATGTTCGGATCGGCCGGGGCGGCCCTCGTCCTCGAACACGCTGAGCAGCTTGGCGCCGAAGTCGCCATGCGGCCCGCGGAGGCCCGGCATCTGGGCGAATAGCCGGCCGGGGCCAAGTTCGGTGATCGATCGCAGCGGCTGCGCGATGCCGCGCTCGCTAAGCTCCGCCATCGCCGCGCGGACTGCGACGATGCAGCCGGGATAGTCGAGCAGCGCGCTCACCCCGTCCGCATCATAATAAGCGAGCTGTCCCATCCATCCTCCGTCGGTAGGCCCCTGTCTCGGCCGGCGAGTCCGCGGTACCTCTTCTCACCCAAGAAGAGGCAAGTTCATGCGTTGTCGAAGCTCTACCGACAGGTGGCAAGATTTTTGCGGCGGCAAGGTCCTGCGGCGTCATATGAACGTCATCTTGCCCTCGGACGGCCCACAATAAGCAAAATTTCTCCCTTCGTCCCGCATATTCCTTGTCATCGAAGAGGCACGACGATCCCCACCGAGAGGGAGAGCGGTCGCTTTGCGCGGAGGCGTATCCAAGCGGGGAAAACCAATGATCACGGCTCGAAACAGTATTCTTCTGATGTCCGCCACCTGCGCGCTGGCGCTCGCCGCGCCGGCCCGTGCTCAGGCGGTGCCATCCAGTGCCGGCACCGTCGCCGCGGGCAATGATACCGCGACCGACGGCAATAGCGGGGACATCGTGGTCACCGCGCAGAAGCGCAGCGAACGCCTGCTCGACGTGCCTGTTCCCGTGTCGGTCGTCTCAGCCGCCGATCTGCTCCGGGACAGCAGCTATACGCTGGGTGACTATTTCACCAAGCTGCCCGGCCTTAGCGTCATCCAGCGGGGCAATGGCCGCTCGACCGTCGTGGTGCGCGGGATTACCACCGGGTCGGGCAACAGCCCGACCGTCGGCATCACGCTCGACGACGTGCCGCTTGGGTCGAGCACCGGCGGCGGCCTCGGCGACGCGGTCCTGCCCGAGATCGATCCTGCCGATGTCCAGCAGGTCGAGGTGCTGCGCGGGCCCCAGGGAACGCTGTACGGCGCCAGCAGCCTGGGCGGCCTGATCAAATATGTCTCGATCCAGCCCGACACGGAAAAATTCGGCGGCGACGTCTCGGCAACGGGCAATTCGGTCGATCATGGCGGGCTCGGCTATGGTGGCCATGCCGCGGTCAACGTGCCGATCATCCAGGACACGCTCGCCTTGCGCGTCAGCGGCTTCTACCATCACGACGCCGGCTTCATCGACGATCCCGATCACGACCGCACCGATCTCAACCGCTCGCGCACCTATGGCGGCAAGGCGAGCCTGTTGTGGAACGTCACTCCCAACATCTCTGTGCTCGGCACGGCGCTGCTGCAGAATTACCGCAGCGATGGCAGCGCGTCGGTCTATGTCGATGCCAATCGCACGCCGATCCAGGGCGACTACGATCAGGATGCGCTTCCCGGCGTCAACACCGGTGACAAGAAGATGCGGATATACAGCCTCAAGGTTGCTGACGATTTCGGCTTCGCGACGCTGTCGTCGATCACCTCCTACAGCCATGTCACGTACATCGCGCCACAGGACGTGTCGGGCACCTTCGGCCATTATCTGCCCTTTTTCTTCGACGACACCACCGGCCTCGGCGTCGGCATCATCAACAATTATCTGTCGAAGAAGTGGACGCAGGAGCTGCGTCTCGCCTCGAACGGCTCGGGTCGGCTCGAATGGCAGGTGGGCGGCTTCTATACCCACGAGGACAACGACAATTATCAAGACATCTACGTCGCCGACTTCGCCACCGGGCAGAACATCGGCTTCCCCGATCTCTACAAGCTCTACGGCCCGACCACCTATCGCGAGTTCGCGGGCTATGGCGACCTGACCTACCACGTCACCGACAAGTTCCAGCTGCAGGTCGGCGGCCGCTACAGCACCAACAAGCAGACCTCGCTCCAGACGGTCAGCGGCATCCTCGAGGGCGAGACCGACGTCTCGTCGGCGCGCTCGAAGGACCATGCCTTCACCTTCCTGGTGACGCCGAGCTACCACATCACCAATGACATGATGGTCTATGGCCGCGTCGCGACGGGCTATCGGCCGGGTGGCCCCAATCTCGTGCCCAACGGATCGGCCAACGCCACCTTCGGCCCCGATCGCACCACCAACTACGAGATCGGCTTCAAGGGCAATGTCATCGACCGCGTGCTGACGCTCGACTTGTCGGTGTTCGACATCGAATGGAAGAAGATCCAGCTGCTCGAGACCGACGCGGCCAGCGGTTTCTCGTTCACCGGCAATGCCGGGCATGCGCGCAGCCGCGGCGTCGAGGCCACCGCCAATCTCACCCCGTGGAAGGGCATGACGGTCGTCGGCAATTTCGCCTACACCGACGCTCAGCTCCGCCAGAATATCGACGTCTCGAGTCTCTATGCGCAGAAGGGTGACATGCTGCCCTATGCCGCCAAATACGCAGGATCGGTCGACGTCGAGCAGCGTTTTCCGCTGCCCGACGGCGTCGAGGGCCATGTCGGCGGCAACGTCGCCTATGTCGGCAACCGGAAGTCGGATTTCGCGCGCGCCGCGGGCCAGCCACGCTTCGATATGCCCGCCTATACGACAATCGAGCTGCGCGCGGGCATCGACTATGCCGGCTGGGATTATTCGATCTTCGCGCGCAACCTGACCGACAAGCGCGGCTTCATCGCGGGCGGCGCCAACGATACGATCACCCGCACGGGTGTCTTCTCGGCGTCGATCATCCAGCCCAGGACGATCGGCCTGACGCTCTCCAAGAAGTTCTGACGATTGACCACCGGGTGACGTAAAGTCACCCGGTGTTATCTTATTGCGCGGGACCGTCGTGGAGACTTGGTTCGCCACAGCGCCTAGGCTCAGATCTGTGCCGCCTCATGAGCAAACAGTCGTTTCGGCTAGCGCCCGGTTCGGAAACGATGCGGCAGCCCGAAGCGCCATGTCTGGGCCAGAAATCCGTTCACCTGGATGTGAATCGGCGCCGAGAGCGGGACCCCGCCTGCGCGATGCACTACCTACGAAGTTTGGAAAAGTGTGGTTACGCTGGGGTTCCGATCCGCGCCGATCGGGCCCCCGTCGCCGTATTAGCTCTGCCGCATATTGAACGCCCTAGCCAAGTTCTGCTGGGGTCCCGCTTTCAACGCCAATCCGGCCGATGCCGGACCGTCAACTTTATCGCAAGCAGACGCTCGACGGAGTACGCTGGAACGGCTGAAAAGTCCGTGCGCCGTGCCAAGGCGGCGCTTTCCAGTGGGTGAGAATCCCACCCGGCAATATGCTCCAGCCGGAAGCAACCGGGGCAGGCATGGAGGTGACGAAGTGTCTGAAGCCCCCGGATGACGGTCACGTAGGTGACCGTGCGAGTGTGCAGGCCGCAACGTGAGTAAACGCTGAGCAATCCTCGAAAAGGTCGTTGTGTGGGCCGACCCAGCCGGACTTCTGGGGAAGGCTGATACGGATGGGGGAGTTTGAGCGACGCTGAACCCATCCGCCACACCGGGGTAGTGGCGGCAGCATGTACACAAGGAAAGCGCACGCAACACGGGAAGCCCCACCACGTGCTCGGGGACGAGCAACCGGACGCCCGCGAGGGATGGGACGGGCGCGGTGGGGTGGCGGAGAGGCCCGTAGTACCGGGGAAGCCGGGTAATGCCGGTGGAGGGAAGGAGCCTCAGTTCAAGGCGAACGCAACACGTAGTGAGGGACCGCGAGATTGGGAAACCTATCAACTCCGAAAAGCGTCCAGAAACTGCAGACGGCGTTGCACGCGAAAGCGAAGGCGGAAGCCGGCTATCGCTTCTACGCGCTGTACGACAAGATCAGCCGCGACGACATTCTGGCGCATGCCTATGCCCAGTGCCGCTCCAACAAGGGCGCACCCGGGATAGACGGTCAGGACTTCGCGGACATCGAGGCGTACGGCATCGAGCGGTGGCTGGCGGAACTGGCGCTTGCCATCAGAGAGGAGACGTACCGACCGGAACCGATCAGACGGGTCTATATACCGAAAGCCAACGGCAAACTCAGGCCGCTGGGCATTTCCACCGTGCGGGATCGGGTCTGCATGACAGCAGCGATGCTGGTGCTGGAGCCGATCTTCGAAGCCGACCTTCCGCCAGAGATCTATGCCTATCGCGCTGGGCGCAACGCCCAGCAGGCCGTGATCGAGGTGGAGGACCAGCTGTTCCATGGCCGTCCCGATGTCGTGGACGCCGACCTCGCCGACTATTTCGGCAGTATTCCCCATCCCGAACTGATGAAGTCGGTGGCCCGCCGGATCGTCGATCCGCGCGTGCTGCATCTGATCAGGCTATGGCTGGATTGTGCTGTCGAGGAAACCGACGACAAAGGCCGGAAGACACGAACGACGGTAGCCAAGGATCAGCGACGCGGCATTCCGCAGGGTTCACCCATCTCACCATTGCTGGCAAATCTTTACATGCGCCGGTTCGTGTTGGGATGGCGGAAGCGCGGCCTTGGGCAACGCCTCGGCGCCCGGCTCGTCACCTATGCCGACGACCTCGTCATCCTGTGCACGAAGGGCAACGCGGAAGCCGCGCTCGACCATATGCGCAGCCTGATGGGTAAGCTGAAGCTGACGGTGAACGAGGAAAAGACCTGCATCTGCAAGGTGCCGGACGAGACGTTCGACTTTCTGGGGTATACGTTTGGTCGGATGTACTCTCCGAAGACGGGGAAGGCTCGTATGGGCTATCGTCCGTCGAAGAAGAGCATCAAGCGAACTGTGGATAAAGTCCACGCGCTGACTGATAAGACGTCTACGTGGCAAGATTCCGCAGTGCTCGTAGCGAAGGTCAACCGAGCCCTGCGCGGCTGGGCCAACTACTTCTCAGTTGGCACAACGAGCACGGCCTATCGGGCGATCGATAGCTATACGTTGGTGCGGGTGCGTCGGTGGCTGCGTATCAAACATCGAGGCAAGCGACACAGGGCTCGGGCCTATCCAGACGAGTATCTCTACGAGAACATTGGACTCGTACGCTTGACCAGACTTGGACGTGGCTCGCCGTGGGCGAAGGCGTGATGTCTTGTTCGAGAGCCGGGTGCGGGAAATCTGCACGCCCGGTTCGCCGAGCGGGGGGTGAAAACGGAGCGTCTGGCAAGCCCCACAGGCGCGCCGCACGTCACCGCGTCACCTCCCGACTCTACCAATGACGGTCAAAGGTCCGTGGGCTTGGAATGCCCGTCGTTGCCACGTTGCGGCGATAATTCACGGCATAGACGTGGACACCTGCGCACTCACGCGGATCATGCCCCTCGGAGTGGTGTAGCTTCGGCGACGCGGCCGCAGCGATCTCCGCGAGGGGTGCCTTTCCTCCCTCCTCCGTATTCTCGGCGCCGTCGTCGCTCGCCGCGATATTTGAAATCAGGCCGGCGCGGGTCGCTTTGAGCGTTTTGCAGCCGATCCAGATTTGAGTTGATCCAGATGATCTGACCACCATTGTATCATCCGGACGCGCTCGTCCCAGTGCTCGCCTCGCAGGTAGGCGCGGCGGACATCGTTGCTTTCGACATGCGCTAATTGGCGCTCGACAGCATCCGGGTGCCATTTGCGGCTTTCATTCAAGAGGCTGCTCGCCGTCGCGCGGAACCCGTGGCCTGTCATCTCCGACTGGGTGTATCCCAACCTGCGCAACGCCGCGTTGACCGTGTTCTCCGACATCGGCCGATCGCGTGATTGCAAGCTCGGGAAAAGAAACTTCGATCGTTCTCCCATTGACCGAAGGGTTTCGATCAAGGCGAAGACTTGCCGAGAAAGCGGCACCCTATGCGATCGTCCCATTTTCATCTTCTCGCCGGGTATCGTCCAGACGCGCTTGTCAAAGTCCATCTCCTGCCACTCGGCCATCCGTAGTTCGCCAGGACGCACGAAGAGGTGTGGAGCGAGCTTCAGGGCCAAGCAGACCGTCGGCTGCCCGACATAGCCGTCGATGGCGCGAAGCAGTTCGCCCACCTTTGCCGGCTCGGTGATCGCGGGGCGGTGAGTCACTTTAGGCGAGATGAGGGCGCCCTGCAGATCAAGCGTGACGTCCCGTCCCGCGCGTCCAGTCGCGATCCCGTAGCGGAGGATGCTCCCGCACGTGCCTCGTAGCCGTCGCGCCGTTTCGTATCTGCCGCGGACCTCGACAGTACGGAGCACAGTGAGCAGTTCGGGAGCGGTGATCTCTCCCGGTGGGCGTTCTCCAATCAGAGGCAACGCGAATCGAATCAGCCACCGCATCTTTTCGATCGTGGTCGCCGACCTGCCCTCCGCCTCGAGCTTCTGAACCCATTCCTCGGAAACGATCCGGAAGGTATCGCGCGCCGCAATCGAGCTGACGCCTCGCGTGAGCTTCTTGTAGCTCGACGGATTGACGCCCTTGTCGAGAAGCTTCTTGGCGTGAGCGAGCTTCTCGCGGGCTTCCTTCAGGGAAACGGCTGGATATACGCCGAGGGCGACCGTGCCTCGCTTGTCCGCATGGCGGTAGTCCCAACGCCAGTACCGCGCGCCATCGGGCCGCACCAAAAGGTACAGGCCGGACATGTCGGCGAGCTTGAACGGTTTGTCGCTCGGCTTGATGCGCCGAATGGCTGCGTCCGTGAGCATGACGGTATCTGCCCCGCTTCCAGGATCTGATACCGTCAAGATACCGTTTGGCTCGTCGGGTGGCAACGGATTGGCCCGGTCACGGGTGGACGAGATACCGTCCAAAAGCCAAACAAACCGAGCTTTTATGGATGCCTGCGGATGTCTCTGGAAAGGGAAATGGTGCCCGGGGACGGAGTCGAACCGCCGACACCGTGATTTTCAGTCACGTGCTCTACCAACTGAGCTACCCGGGCACGCCCCGTTTTCGCGAGGCGAGGCGCGCGTATAGAGGCCCAACCGCGCCGCTGTCCAGCCCCGTCCTAGCCTTCGTCTTCCTCCGCCTCGGCCGGGCGCGCGGGGATGCGATAACCCTCGCCGAGCCATTGCAGCAGGTCGCGGTCGCGGCAGCCCTGGCTGCAGAACGGGGTATGCGCGGGCGTCGCGGGCTTGCCGCAGACGGCGCAGTTGCTGCCGCGGCGGCGGATGGGTTCAGGGTTCGACATGCCCGGCGGATATGGCGAGCGTTGGATCGGCCCGCAAGGCGACCCCGCCGCCTGTACGACGGGCCAGAGCGTCGATCCAGTCGGGCTGCGCTTCGATCCGGGCGATCACCGATGGGGTGGCGACGAGACCGCGAGGCCCGTGACCGCGGGACGCGATCCGCAGGAGCGCGAGCGCGCCGGTCAGCGCGGGCTCGGTGCGGACGAGTTCGGGGATCGAGACCCGCGGAC
>Ga0302311_10002800_pt1 | contig 19459 bp, 18 predicted proteins | sample III_Palsa_N1_3_FD_200449 | JGI IMG/M metagenome (GOLD analysis project Ga0302311, IMG submission 200449) | Peat permafrost microbial communities from Stordalen Mire near Abisko, Sweden - III_Palsa_N1_3 | ecosystem: Environmental > Terrestrial > Soil > Palsa > Peat permafrost | place: Sweden... | reverse complement strand
CCTCTACCGACGAATCCGCTACCGCCACAGCCGCCATCATGACCTCCCCGCGTCGAACAATCAACGCCAGAAGGATTCGCCGCGACCACCACAAACTCCTACCAAAAACCTACCAAAGCACTATTAGTAGGTCCTCTCGAGCGGCGAGGCGGTCCCGGGCCAGCGAGGGCGAGAGCTATCAGAGCCGGGATGATCAGCCCCCACCAGATCATCAGCACGGCGATGAAGAGCCTCCTTCCGGGGCTGTGGTCGTTGTACCGTGCGCGTCTGTCCACCAGATACATGGGTATGCCCCAGAACACGCCGAGGAAGATCAGCGTGCCCATCTCAGGCGGCTTCCGGGCGGTCTTGTCGCTGTTCGCCGGGCAGCCGCTTGGCGAGCAGCAGCTCCGGCAGGCCCTGCAGGGTGCAGCGGAGAATGTCGGGGCGCTCCTCGGATCTCGCCACGCGAGCGAAGGGTCGTCTCACTCCCGCCAGACCACCCGCCAGTCTCCCTCGCTTCGCGACCACTTCTCCAGCATGAAGACGCGGGGAGCTCCGGCGACGCCGACCTGGAGTCCACCGCCAGGCAGAGCGGGATGGTCCTGTGCGGTGGGCTCATAGAAGTAGCCGGCGAACTTGAGCTCTCTGCCGTCAGGGGCGTACTCGGGCTTAGAGTCGCCCTTGAAGGCGACGAAGGTCGAGTGCGACACGCGCAGGGCCGAGATCGAGGCGCGCATCGAGCAGTCGCTTTTCCACTCCGGGAGGATCTGGAGCGCGTCTCGCGTGGCGGCAGGGCTCTCCCATGCGGTGTACGAGCACCAATGAAGGCGAGGCTTCGAGCGTCGGACCGGTCGTGCTTGTCTTGGCACCCCAGGCAGCCGCCCTGTTCTCGCGATCAGATCGCTTATCGGCTCGCCCGTCTCACAGATCTTGGCCTGCGAATCAAACACGCGATAGAGCGTCTTCGCGATCTGCTCGACGCCCACAACCTTGAAGAGCGGAAAGGCCGGGCGAGCAGGAAACGGTCTCACCGGGAACTGGGATTCGTAACGGGCATACCCACCGACCCACCGGTTGATGTAGCGAAGGCTCTGACGCAGTGCCTCCCGGCCCTCCGCCGTAGACGTCCGAAAGACTTCTGCGAGCTCGTCGGTACGGTGCCCTCCGAATTCGTCGACGAACCTACTGCAGACGACCAGGAACCCCTCGAGCTCCTCATCAGAGACCGGTCCCCTGAGCAGGGTGACGAGCACTTGGATCTGCTCTTCGGTTATCGGATCGCGTTGGCTTGCGTCTATACCTGTCAAACGCGGGACCCGAGCTATAGCCGAGTTCGCGTATGCCATGATGTCTCCCGCGTCGTTCATACTGGTTTATCTTCAACTTGTATGCTTGGTCAGACCATTTGGTCGGCCCCCGTTTTTCGGTCCACCTGCCGCCGGACCGAACTCAGGGGGTCAGGCCAGAGTGATCGAAGCTGCTTGTAGCCGTCGATCGTGAAGTAGTCGGTGACCCTTATTAGTGCGATCGGCTCGGCGACCGCGCTCGAGGCGTAAGCGTCGAAATCCTGTCCAAAGCTGTTGTTGAGCGCAGACAGCGGGGTGTGGACCTGGAGGTTCCATCGCCGCCACTCAGACCCGCGCGGGAATTCGATTTGCTCGCATTTCTGGCTCATCGGCATCTGTGGGCTCGGGCCTACAAGTAGTCACGGCGTCCGTTTCGTCCCGCGACGCCCTCGGCGCGCTCCTCGGGCGAGGATTCCATACGCGAGCGCGTTCCGTCCGGGACTTTTTCAACGGCGATCTGAGTGGCCCGCCATCGCCCCCGCGCTTGTCGCGCACGCGTAGCCGATCCTCCTAACCTCACGTCCCTTCCCGCACAGGCTAGCGTTGGCGCGATGCGCAGGATTCCGTTATATTCTATGAATCGTGCCAACCTCCGCTGTGGACATGGATGACGTAGTGCGGGCCGTTGGAGTGCTGGCTACCGAGCACGGCGGTGCGGTGACTGTCGCTCAACTCCGCGACAAGCTCGGGCTCTCCGAGCGCACCCTGCAGCGAGCCCTCAGCCGCCTGGTAGCGAGCGGCGAGATCTCTCGTTTGAGCCGCGACCGATACGCCGACCGCGCATCAGGCGCCTCGCTGAGCAGCGCACCGGCGAAAGAGATCGTGCGCGTAATCAAGCACCTGGAAGCCGACGCGCACCTCTCCGGCTATGACGTACTCGCCGGCTTCACCCACCAGTTCGTCTTCGACTACCCGCATCTTGTCTGCTGCCACCCATCACACGCCGACGGCCTCGCCGCCGCGCTGGCGAAGAAGAAGTTCGTCGTCCTGCCCGCCGGGCCCGGCGCCGCGATCGACGCCGCACTGCAGAAGACGGTGCTGCTGCGCCGCCAGCCCGCGATCCACTCTCGTACGCTGGTGCAGGGCACGATCGCCACGCCGGAGAAGGCATGGGTTGACCTGCTGCGCGAGACACGCCGCAGCGCAGCGCCATTTGACTATGGCGAGCTCGGACGGCTGCTGCGTGCGATGAGCGAGCAGACGCTCAACTTCCGCGCGCTTCGCTCCTACGCTGCCAGGCTCGGCTACCAGGACTGGCTCGCCGCCACCATTGGCCAGCGCCCGCCCAATGGGCCTGAGCAGCGCCGCCTCGCGGCAGGCTACGCCGCGTGAGCATTCCCGCAGAACACCTCTCGCTGTTCAAGACCGACTGGATCGGCGACCCCAACAGTCTGAAGGCGCTCGCACGCCGCTACAAGTACAACGACCTCTTCACCGCCGAGCTGGCTGCATGGTGCGCAGAGGTGCACGAGCACCTCCACGACCTGGAGGACACCGTCGGCGTCGAACTGCTGCTCATGGGCGGCAACGCGGCGTCCCTGCGCTTCGACGCGATACAGCAACGCGGCTCCCGCGACAACGACTACCTCACGGCCGCGAGCCATGCCGATATCGGACGGCTCATGGACGCCTTCGCCGAGCGCTTCAAGGCACTCCACCCTCTGTTTAAGCCTGAGGTATATGAACCCCAAAATCCGACGAGCGAGCTGAACATGATCACCTACCTCGTCCCTGTCGCCCTGCATTGGACCACGGCAAAGCAACGAACAACACGGTCAAGGTCGAGTTTCACTTCGAGCCCGACCTGCCACCGGCCGAGACACTCAGCGGGAACGTCGGCCCCACCCAACGCACGATCCGTGCGCGCCTGCCCGAGCTGCCCTACCAGTTCGTGCTGAAGCTGATGACCCTGGCCGCCCTGCCTGTGGGGATCGATGAAGAACGCCGCGGCGATGCGATACCCCGCCAGCTATACGACCTCGACATCCTGCTCGCGAGCTTCACCAACTCCGGCCAGTGGGAGGCGATGGTCGCCTACTGCTCTGCGCGCTACGCGCGCGAATGCGAGACCTGGACGATCGACGTCGCCGCTGGCGAGCCCACCGCGGGGATTCGCGACCGTCTGCAGCGCTGGGCCTCGTGCAGCGACAGCGCATCTGGGCGCTGGAGGACGATCCGCGCGGTACAGCAGTCGCAACTGCGCCAGCAGGTTCACCGCGAGCCGTGGGGCTGGCGTGCCCGCTGCCTGCGGCTCGCGCTCGCCGTCGAGTGCATCAACGTCGACGATGGCTGGGCCATCTGGCAGCAGGCCCTCGCCACAGCGACACTTGTGCCGGCCAGCAAAGCCAGGCGGTTCAAGAACACTCTCGCGGAGCTGGCGAATGCGGACGCACGATCGCTGCCGCTCGAGCTGCACGACTTCGTGTGGGAGGTGTTCAGCAACGGGACGACGCCGCTTGCCGAGCGAGTCGCCAACGCATACACAACGCTCAGCAGCGCCTGATCCCGCCTCGATCCGAGACGGAGTTATAGGAGGTTTAGCGGGGTTTAGCGGGCTCGCGTAAACCTCCCAAGGCCCGGTCGAGGCGTGAGCAAAATCGAACCGAGGACATCACGATTCCGACTAATGTTGTCTTTGATTCGAGGCTCGCCATGAAGTTCGGTTCTCCATGTCGATACCGCATAGATAAGCCATTTGTCGCCCGAACATCCTCCTCGTAAGGCTTCTCGAGACGCGGCAACGGGCTCAGAACAGGGCACTATTGTCAAGGGTTTGTGCCGAGGTTTGTGCCGACGACGGCGCTCATCGACCTAACGGAGATGGCGCAGCTATCCCAAAACCCGTAGTCGTTCAGTTGGGTTGGGGGACATAATCCGGGCGCGTCGAATTCCTGTGCGTGGAGCGCGTTGAGGCGGAGGCGATCTATGGGCAGGGCCGTGAGGCGGTGGTGGAGGTGCTGTTGGCTCTCTCGGCCCAGAATGAGCGGCTTGCGTCGCAGGTCGAGGTGCTGACCGCGAGGGTTGCGCGCCAGGACGAGCGGATCGCACAGTTGGAGCGGCGGCTGAATCGCAGCTCGCGTAACTCCTCCAGCCCGCCGAGTGTCGATCCGCCGAACAAGAAGCCCAAGCGTGGGAAGGACCCTTCCGGGCGTTCGCAGGGCGCCCAGACCGGGCATGAGGGTCATGGCCGTGAGCTGCTGCCGCTCTCGGCCGTGGATGAGGTCATCGAGCACTGGCCTGAGCGCTGTGAATGCGGTCACGCGTTCGCCGCAGGGGAGCTGCTCGCGGTCGGCGAGCCGCTTCGCCACCAGGTCGAAGAGCTGCCCGTCATCTCCGCGCAGGTGATCGAGCATCGCGCTCAGCGGGTTTGCTGCCCTGGCTGCGGTGCGCACACGCGGGCCGAGATCCCGAGCGATATCGCCGCGAGCGCGTTCGGGCCGCGCTTTCAGGCGGCCGTGGCGGCGCTATCGGTGCGCAACCGTGTCAGTCGCCGCGACGTGGTTGAGCTCTGCGAAGAGCTCTTCGGCGCGCGCGTCTGCGCCGGTACCGTCGACGCGATCCTCACGCGCATCTCCGACGCCCTCGATGACCCCTATGAGGATCTGCTGGGCCGCGTGCGCTGTAGCGAGAGCTTGAACATGGACGAGACGGGGTGGCGCTTGAAAGGGACCCAGCGCGCACTGTGGGGAATGTTCACCGCTCGCCACGCCGTCTTCGCGGTCGCCGCCGGCCGCCACGAGGAGCACGCCAAACGGCTGCTGGAAGGGCACACGGGGATCGTGACCTCAGACCGCTGGTGGGCCTACAACCACCTCCCACTCTCACGCCGCCAGCTCTGCTGGAGCCACCTCCAGCGCGACTTCCAAGCCCACGCCGAAGGCCTGGCCGCCGAGAAAGAGTTCGGCGAGCACGGCCTCGCCCTGTCCGAGCGTGTCTTCTGGGCGTTCGAGGTCTTCCAGCACACCAGCGATCGACGCGAGCTGAAGCGCACGATCCGCTGCCTGCAACGCGAATACAAGCCGGTCATCCGCCGCTACGCCACCAAACGAGCACGCAACAAGCGCTGCCGCGGCATGGCGCGCAACCTCCTGAAGGCCTGGCCCGCACTCTGGACGTTCGCCAGCCACCACGGCGTGACACCGACCAACAACCACGCCGAGCGCTCGCTACGCAGCGCCGTCATCTACCGCAAGCTCTGCCTGGGCAGCCAATCCGAGAGCGGCGAGCGACGCATCGAGCGCCTCCTCTCCGCGCACACCACCTGCCGACTACAACACCGCTCCCTGTTCGCCTACCTCACCGACACGCTCACAGCCCACGCCCGCGGCGACCCAGCTCCCATACTCACCTAACCCCACGCGACGCTGACGGACTGAACGCTTACGAAAACCCCCCTATTTGCAGCGATTTTGCGATGGCGAGACCCAGACTCGAACTGGGGACACCACGATTTTCAGTCGTGTGCTCTACCAACTGAGCTATCTCGCCGGGAGGTTGATGCTAGCTGACGCCGAACTCCGCCACCAGCGCGGCGTAGGTCCGGCGCAGCCCCTCGGCGATCGGGACCTCCGCGCGCCAGCCGAGCTCCCGCTCCGCGCGGGAGACGTCGAGGCAACTGTGCTGCAGCTCACCCGGGCGTAGGTCGGCGAGCTCTGGCTCGAGCTCACTCCCCGCCGCCTCACGTAGCGCATTCCAGACGGTCCTAACGTCGGTCTCCACCCCGGTGGCGACGTTGAACGTGCCGCGCCGGCCGGAGGCGGCGAGCAGCGCGCGGACGATGTCCTCGACATACACGTAGTCCCTGGTGGGCGCGCCGTGGCCGTACAAGGTCGGCGCCTGGCCGACGTTCAGGCGGTGGCTGAAGATTGCCACCACGCCGGCCTCGCCGTGGGGGGATTGGCGGGGGCCGTAGACGTTGCCGAGGCGGCACACCGCATGGGGCACGCCGGAGGAGAGCGACCACGTGTTGACGTACGCCTCGGCCGCCCACTTCGAGGCGCCATAGGGCGAGAGCGGGGCGGGGATTCGCTCCTCGGAGGTGGGCATCGGCGCCTCGTCTCCGTAAAGCGCCCCGCCCGTGGAGGTGAACACCACCGGCACCCCCAGGCGCCCGGCGACGTCGACCACATTGAGCGTGCCCTGCACGTTGACCTCACAGTCGCGGCCTGGGTCGGCCACGGAGGCGACCACGCTGGCCTGCGCGGCGAGGTGGAAGATCGCGCGCGGAGCCTCCTGTTCGATCGCGGCGTGCAGCGCCGCGCGGTCGGTGATGTCGAGCGTATGCAGCTGCGCCCCCTCGGCGACGTTCCGGGCGCTCCCCGAGGAGAGGTCGTCGATGACGCTCACCCGATAGCCGTCGGCAAGCAGGGCATCCACGAGGTGGGAGCCGATGAAGCCGGCTCCGCCGGTGACAAGCGCGCGATTGGACACGCGCGGAAATCTATTGCAAGCGCCGAGGCTCGGCTACGCCGGCTGCCGCCCAAGCGAGAGCCCAACCGAAGCCGGGAGACACCAGCGTCCCCGTTTCGGCCAGCCGGCCAAGCGACTTCTAGCGAGCCGGCGCAGCCTCTTGCGGCGTGGCGACTCGCTCCAGCAGCCGCTCGACCACTTCGATCGTCTCGTCGATCTGCTCGAGCGCCCGCGGCTCCTCTTGACGGCCCAACAGGTAGCGGCGCAGCGTCGCCAGCACCCGGCGGGCGATCACGATCGCCGCGCGCTCCCGCTCGGCGTCGATCTCGTCGCGCTCCCTGAGCTTCGCCATGCGGCGCAGCGCCGGCAGGATCACCTCCTCCGGCAGGGCGGTCGCCGCCACGCCATCCTCGATCGCCTGAGCGATCGCTCCCTCGGCGGTCTCCGCGTCTCCGCGCTCCAGCGCGGCGAAGTAGGTCTCAAGCACAACCTCCAACAGCGCCTGTGGGTCCGAGCGCAGCTGATCGCGCGCATCGGGGCCGGAGCTCGACAGGACCTCCAGGAAGGTGTCCAGCAGCACCGGGTCGAAGTGGCGCCCGCGCTGTTCGCGCATCAGCTCGACCGCCTGCTCGAGCGTGTATGCGGAGCGGTAGACGCGGTCGGTGGTAAGCGCATCGAATACGTCTGCCACCGCTACGATCCGTCCCTCGATCGGAATCGCCTCGCCGGCGAGCCCTCGCGGGTAGCCGCCGCCGTCCCACTTCTCGTGATGGCTGAGCGCAATCGTCGCCGCCATGTCGAGAATCGAGGAGGAGGAGCCGCGCAGCAGCCGGTGACCCTCCTCGGCGTGGGTCTCCACAATCGCGCGCTCCTCGGCGGTGAGCGGGCCGGGCTTCAGCAGGATCGCGTCGGGGATCGCCACCTTGCCGACGTCGTGCAGTGGGGCCGCGTAGCCGAGCCGCTCGCACAGTTCGCTGTCGAGGCCGGCCTGTTCGGCCAGCAGCGTTGAGAAGCGCCCGATCCGCTCGATGTGCGCGCCGGTGTCCTCGTCGCGGAACTCGACCGCCATCGACAGCCGCCGCACGGTCTCCGACTGGGCGATCTCGAGCTCGGTGAGCGCCCTGTGGAGCTCCCCGGAGCGGTCGTCGATCTCCTGTTGGAGCGCAGCGCGGCTGCTCGCTCCGGCGCGCCAGCCGAGCAGGCCGGCGCAGGCGAGAGCCACGGCGAGATAGACGGCCGTGAGCCCGGCTTCGTCGGCGAGGAGCGCTCCGAGGGCGGCCAGCAGCAGCAGCGCCGTTGGCGGCGCCCACAGCAGCAGCGCGCGGAGGCGGGCACGGGTCGAATCTTCGCTAGCCGGTCGCTTCCCCACGCGTCCGAGGTTACTCCACGTCGCGGGCATTCCCATAGGTTTTGACTCTCTCGACGCAGTGGTCGGCATATGAGCCCCATTCTGAAGCGCGGCCGGGGAAGAGCTAGACGAATTATCGAGCGCATGCGGGTAGACGATACGGAGACAAGCGCCAGGGCGCGCCGACTCGAGTATCCGGTGGCGACTGCCCAGTCGCTATCTGACGTCGGGCGGCTCGGGTAGAGTGGCGGCCGTGCGTCGCCGGCGTAGGGCCCACATCAAAATATCCGGCGGCCCGGTGTGGCCCACCCCGCCATCTATTTTGACGCGAAACCGCACCTCTTTGGCAGGTCTGTCGCTCGTGGTGGCGTTGACCGGGCTGGCGTTGACCGCGCTCGCCGGGTGCGGCGGCTCATCCTCGGGCAACGGTGTGGCCTCGAAATCGCCGACCGAGATCATCGCGGCGGCAAAGTCGGCGGCGGACGGTGCCCACACGGTGCACGTCTCGGGCTCGACGGTGACGGCTGGCACCCCGATCACGCTCGACCTCAGCCTCGTGGCCGGCAAGGGCGGCCGCGGCCGGATAGCAGAGAGCGGGCTGAGCTTCGAACTGATCGAGCTCGAAGGGACGATCTACATCAAAGGCAGCGCGGCCTTCTACAAGCACTTCGCGGGCGCGGCGGCCGCGCAGCTGCTGCAGGGCAAATGGCTGAAGGCGCCGGCCACCAGCGCGAGCTTCGCGGGCCTCTCCTCGCTGATCGAACTGCACAAGCTGCTCGACGCGGCGCTGGCGAGCAGCGATAGGACGCTGGTGTCAACCGGCACCCGCACCGCAAAAGGGCAGGCAGTGGTCGGGGTGAAGGACACGGCACAGGGCGAAACCATCTACGTCGCCACGACCGGCAAGCCCTATCCCGTGGCGGCCACCAAGAGCGGTGCGGGCGGCGGCACGATCGCCTTCGCCGAATGGGACAAGCCGGTCACGCTGACGGCACCGGCAAATGCGGTGGATATCGAACAGCTGCAGCACAGCCAGTGAGCCTGGCTACAACGCAATTGCCACGTACTTCGTCTCGAGATACTCGTCGATACCCTCGAAGCCTCCCTCGCGGCCGAAGCCCGACTGCTTGACGCCGCCGAAGGGGGCGGCGGGGTTGGAGACGATGCCCTGGTTGAGGCCCACCATTCCGCTCTCCAGGCGCTCGGCGACGCGCAGCGCCCGCGCGAGGTCGCAGGTGTAGAGGTAGGCGACGAGGCCGTAGGAGGTGCGGTTGGCGGCGCCCACTGCCTCATCCTCGGTGGCGAACGTGGCGACGGGCGCGACCGGGCCGAAGATCTCCTCGGCGAGCACGCGCGCGTCGGCGGGCACACCGGCCAGCACGGTGGGAGCGTAGAAGTAGCCAGGGCCATCGAGCGCGTGCCCGCCGGTGAGCACGCGGGCGCCCCGCTCGGCGGCGTCGCCGACCAACTCGGTGACGATCGCGCGCTGGCGATCGTCGATCAGCGGGCCAACGTCGGTGCCGGCGTCGGTGCCGCGCCCCACTCGCAGCGCGCCCATCCGCTCGGCGAGGCGCCGCGCGAACTCCTCGGCCACCGACTCGTGCACGTGGAAGCGGTTGGCCGCCGTGCAGGCCTCCCCGACGTTGCGCATCTTCGCGGTCAGCGCGCCCTCCACGGCGGCGTCGAGGTCGGCGTCCTCGAACACCACGAACGGGGCGTTGCCGCCCAGCTCCATCGAGACGCGCAGGATCTGCTCGGCGGACTGCTCGATCAGCGTGCGCCCCACCTCGGTGGAGCCGGTGAACGAGAGCTTGCGCGTGCGCGGGTCGCGCAGCAGCGGCTCGATCACGGCGCCGGAGCGGTGGGCGGTGATCGTGTTGAGCACGCCCCCGGGCAGCCCCGCCTGCTCCAGAATCTGCGTCAGGGCGAGCATCGACAGGGGGGTCTGCTGGGCCGGCTTGACGACGATCGTGCAGCCGGCGGCGATCGCGGGGGCGAGCTTGCGCGCGCCCATCGCCATCGGGAAGTTCCACGGCGTGACGAACACGCAGGGGCCGACCGGCTGGCGCATCGTGAGGATCCGCCCGGAGCCGGTCGTATTGACCATGTAGCGGCCGTGGATGCGGACGGCCTCCTCGGAGAACCACCGCAGGAAGTCCGCGGCGTAGGCGATCTCCGCACGGGATTCTCCCAAAGCCTTGCCCATCTCGAGCGTCATCAGCAGCGCGAGCTCCTCGGCGCGCGCGGTGAGCGTCTCGTAAGCGCGGCGCAGGATCTCGCCCCGCTCCCGCGGCGCCCACGCGGCCCACTCGGCCTGGCGCTCGGCGGCCGCGGCGAGCGCGGCGAGCGCGTCGGCCGGTTGGGCGTCGGCGACCTCGAGCAACGTATCTCCGGTGGAGGGATCCTCGACGGGGAGAGTCCCCGCGCCGGTGGCGGGACGCCAGTGCCCGTCGATGTAGAGCTCCGTGGGAACCCCCTCCAGCACGGACCGCTCGCTTAGCCCAGCGCCTCCCGGCTCGTTACGCTCGGTGCTCCTCGGCTCGCCGCGCTCGGTGTCGGTCGATCCAGCGTTATCGCCCATTGGTCGGGTCAATCCCCTAAAGTCGTCTTTTTGGATTGGAAGATGGAGCGCGCAGCTCATGTCCGGTGCATCGCCGGCCGATCAGTGAGCAGCTGTTCGGAACGGCGCGCGTGCGAACGGCTGCGACCATGCGCTCAAGCTACCACCACCCATCCCGTTCCAAACCGCTCCTCCTGGTGGTGCTGGCGGTGCTGGCGCTCACCGCCGGCGCGCCAAGCGCCGCAGCGAGCACGCAGGCGGGTCAAACGCTCGTGATCAAGGGCGCGGGCTACGGCCATGGGGTGGGGATGAGCCAGGAGGGCGCGCTGGGGTATGCGGAGCGCGGGCACACCTACCAGGCAATCCTCGCCCACTACTACACCGGCACCGCGCTGGGGAAGGTGTCGGCGGGGACGAAGGTGACGGTGATGATCGGCGGAAAGGTGCACGCCATCCCGCTGGAAACGTACGTGCGCGGCGTCGTCGGGGCGGAGATGCCCGCGAGCTGGCCGCTGGCGGCACTGGAGGCGCAGGCGGTGGCGAGCCGCACCTACGCGCTCACCGACCACGCGGGCGGGTCGCGCTTCGACGTGTACTCCGACACGCGCTCGCAGGTGTACCTCGGTACGAAGGCCCACACGGCCGAGACCAATGCGGCGGTGGCGGCCACCGCCGGAGAGGTGGTGACGTACGCCGGGCAGCCCGCGATCACCTACTTCTTCGCCAGCTCGGGGGGGATGACCGAGAGCGTCCAGAACGCCTTCCCCGGCGCCTCCCCCGAGCCGTGGCTGCGCGGCGTGCCCGACCCCTACGACCAGGGCCCCGAGCACGTCTGGACCGAGAGCATGAGCTTCGCCACCGCGGCGGCGCGCCTGCGTGGCTTGGTGAGGGGCGCGTTCCGCGGCATCGAGGTGTTACGGCGTGGCTACTCGCCGCGAATCATCTCGGCGTACGTGCTGGGCTCCTCCGGCAACACGCTGGTGAGCGGCCCCGAACTGGAGGAACGTCTCGGGATGGACGCGACCTGGGCGTACTTCAGCGTGCGCAGCGCGCGCGGCACCGTGACCGAGCCCGACCTCAGCCACTACACCACGCCGGCTGGGGTGGCTCCGGAAGCCACGTCCCCATCCGGGAGCACCCCGTCGGCCGAACCGACCACGCCGGGTAGCGGCTCGCCAGCCGGAGCCTCGCCGCCGACGCAGCCGGGCGGCCCGGAAGGCGGCACCACCGCCGGCAGCACCCCGAGCGCAGGCGAAGGCGGCGGCACGACGCCGCCGTAGGGACAGCTCGCGGAGACCTCCCGCCGTGCGGCCGGCTCCGAGCGCCGTCGCAGATGGCCGCGTCCCTCTCCACCGCACGAGCCCCTACCCTCCTATCCATCTCCCTTGTGCCCGCCCCGCTGCTGATCGCCGACGTGCCATGGCTGCTGTACCGCGCGTTCTTCGCGCTCCCCAAATCGATCGTGGACGGCGAGGGCAGACCGGTGAATGCGCTCTTGGGGACGGTCAACGCGCTGCTCTCCGCGATCGAAGCGCGCCCGCCACGCGCGGTGGCGGCGTGCCTGGGGGCCGAGCAGGCCGCCTACCGCGTGGAGCTGTACCCGCCCTACCACGCCCACCGCGACCCGATGCCCCCGGAGCTGGCGTGGCAGTGGGAGCACACCCCGAAGCTGCTGGCGAGCCTCGGCTGGACGGTGGAGGGGAGCGAGGAGCTGGAGGCGGACGACGTGATGTTCTCCTTCGCGCGCGGGGAGGCCGAGGCAGGGGGACGGGCGCTGCTACTCACGGGCGACCGCGACCTCTTCCAGGCGGTGGACGAGCACACGGCGATCCTCGAGCTGCGCAAAGACGGCAAGCCGCAGGAGATCGGGCCACAGCAGGTGCACGAGCGCTACGGCATCGACCCCGAGCAGGTGCCCGACTTCATCGCGCTGCGCGGCGACTCCTCCGACGGCCTACCGGGAGCACCGGGGATCGGCGCCAAGACCGCTGCCGAGCTGCTGCGGCGCCACGGCTCGCTGGAGGGCGCGCTGAGCGCGGTGCGAAGCTCCCCCACATCCGAGCGGCCACGGGTCGTGGCGGCGCTGATGGACAACGCGGAGCAGCTGGAGGACTTCAGGCAGATCGCGACTCTCGTGCGGATAGACGTGCAGCGGCCGCCGGATCGCGTCACAGACTTCGCGTCGGGCGCCCGCGTGGCGGATGAGATGGGGATGGCAAGGTTGGGCTCGCGCTTGGCGGTGCTAGGCGGCGTCGAGGCATAGCATGGGCACAGTGCCCGATCAAACGTCGAAGGAGCCTGACCGCGTAGGGGTCAGCAGGACGGATACACACCCGCCGATGCCGCGCGACAAGCGCGGTTGGCACGTGTCGCCGGCCCCGGATGGACGCGGGATGCCCGAGCGGGCGCCGCAGGGCCCGCCGCCGCACCGTACGCGCGGCTTTCTGTGGTTCGTGCTGGTCCTGATCGCCCTGAACTGGCTGTTGGTGCTCGCCTTTGCGCCCGCCTCGGGCGAACAGCGGATGACCGTGCCGTTCAGCCCGTACTTTCTGGAACAGGTCAAGGAGGGCACCGTCGGCTCGATCGCCTCCAAGGGCGACACGATCCAGGGGAGGTTCAAGACCAAGCTGCGCTACCCCGCGAGCGACAAGAAGGCGACACCGACGAAGCTGTTCGCCACCCAGGTGCCGAGCTTCTGGAACGGCAGCGAGCTGTCCACGCTGCTGCAGGAAAAGGGCGTGAGGATCAACGCCGAATCGACGACCACGAGCGAGTCGTTCCTCGCCGAGCTGCTGCTCGGCTTCGGCCCGACACTGCTGATCGTCGGCCTGTTCATCCTGATCTTCCGCCGCGCCGCGAAGGCCGGCGGCGCCATGGGTGCCCTGGGCAACTTCGGGCGCTCGCAGGCACGGCGCGTGGACCCGGCGACGATCCGCGTCACCTTCAAGGACGTCGCCGGCATCGACGAGGCCAAGCGCGAGCTCTCGGAGATCGTGGACTTCCTGCGCAACCCCGAGCGCTACGGGCGCCTGGGCGGGCGGATGCCCCACGGGGTGCTGCTGTCGGGTGCCCCCGGCACCGGCAAGACGCTGTTGGCGCGCGCGGTGGCCGGCGAGGCGCACGCGGCGTTCTTCTCGATCTCCGCGTCGGAGTTCATCGAGGCGATCGTCGGCGTCGGCGCCTCGCGGGTGCGCGACCTGTTCGCCAAGGCCAAGGAGGCCGCGCCGGCGATCATCTTCATCGACGAGCTCGACGCGATCGGGCGCTCGCGCCAGGGATCGGTGTCGGTCACCGGATCGAACGACGAGCGCGAGCAGACGCTCGACCAGATCCTCACCGAACTCGACGGCTTCGAGAGCTCCGAGGCGGTGGTCGTGCTGGCGGCGACCAACCGGCCCGACGTGCTGGACTCGGCGCTGCTGCGACCCGGTCGCTTCGACCGCCGCGTCACGGTCCAGGCCCCCGACCGCACGGGCCGCCGGGAAATCCTCGAGGTCCACACGCGCTCGATCCCGCTCGCCGAGAGCGTCGACCTCGACGCGCTGGCCGCGAGCACCCCGGGGATGGTGGGGGCCGACCTCGCCAACCTGACGAACGAGGCCGCGCTGCTGGCCGCCCGGCGCGGGCACGAGAAGGTGGAGATGGCCGACCTCACCGACTCGCTGGAGAAGATCATGCTCGGCTCCCCCCGCGGCATCCTGCTCTCCCCCGCCGACCGCGAGCGCACCGCCTACCACGAGTCCGGCCACGCGCTGGTCGGGATGCTCACGCCGGGCGCCGACCCGGTACGCAAGGTCTCGATCATCCCGCGCGGGATGGCTCTCGGCGTGACGCTCTCCACCCCCGACGCCGACCGCGTGTCCTACTCCCTGGAGGACCTCCAGGCAAAGGTCCGCGTGGCGCTCGGCGGCCGTGTCGCCGAGGAGGTGGTCTACGGAACGATCACCACGGGCGCCGAGTCCGACATCCAGCAGCTCACGGCGATCGCGCGTCAGATGGTCGGACGGTGGGGCATGAGCGAGGCGATCGGCCCGATCGCGGTGCTCCCGGCCGACGGCGAGGGACCGTTCTTGCCAGGGGTGAGCGCGACCTCGGAGTCCACCCAGCGCCTGGTGGACGAGGAGGTTAGACGGGTGATCGACGCCGCCCATCAGGAGGTCACAAGCCTGCTGACCGACCACCGCGACCAGCTGGAGAGCCTTGCTCAGGCGCTACTGCAGCACGAGACGCTTGACGCGCTCGACGCCTACGCGGCAGCCGGCGTGCCCGGCCAGGACACTCAGCCGGCTCCGGTTTCGCCCGCTAGGGCGTGAACTTGACGGTGATCACGTCCCCATCGCGCATCAGTCAGCGGGAAGGGAACAGGTCCCCCTCCCGACCTCGCCCTCACCACAGCCGACCTCATGGACTGAACTTCACCGTGATCACGTCCCCGTCGCGCATCACGTAGTCGCGACCCTCGAGTCGCAGCGTGCCCCGTTCGCGCGCGGCGGCGTAGCCCCCGGCGTCGACCAGCTCGCGACAGCCGATCACTTCGGCGCGCACGAAGCCCTTTTGGATGTCCGTGTGGATCTGGCCGGCGGCGTGCCAGGCGGTGAGGCCGCGGCGCAGATGCCACGACTGCGCGATCGTGGCCTCGCCAGCCGTGAAGAACGCGATCAGGTCCAACAGGGCAAACGCCTCGCGCACCACGCGCTGCACGGGTGGGTGGGAATCCGATCCACTGACGCCGAGCTCCGCGCGCATCGCCGCGGCGTCCTCGTCATCGAGCTCCGCGAGCTCGGACTCGATGCGCGAGGACACGGCCACCGCGCGGGCTCCCTGCGCTGCCGCGTGCTCGGCGACCGCCGCGGGGACCTCGTCGGAGCCCTCGTCGACGTTGGCCACGAACAGCACCGGCTTGCTGGTCAACGAGCCGAGGTCACGCGCCGCGTTCGGGGCCTCCTCGGGCACCGGCACCGTGCGCGCAGGCCGGCCGGCCTGCAACGCCGCGATCGCCTCGCGTAGCCACACCTCCTCAGCTACAGCGACACGATCGCCACCTCGCGCCTGTTTGGCGACTTTCTCCACCCGGCGCTCGGCCGCGTCGAGGTCTGCCATTACGAGCTCCGTCTCGATGGTCTCGATATCCGCCAACGGGTCAACGCGGCCCTCCGGATGCACCACGTTCTCGTCGTTGTGCGCGCGCACCACGTGCACGATCGCGTGCGTCTCGCGGATGTTCGCCAGGAAACGGTTGCCCAGGCCCTCGCCCTGGTGAGCGCCGGCGACCAGGCCCGCGATGTCATGGAAGTCGACCGTGTCCCACACGATCTCCGACGCGCCCACAGTACGCGCCACCTCCTCCATACGCTCGTCGCGCACCGGCACCACCGCCACGTTCGGCTCGATCGTGGTGAACGGGTAGTTGGCTGCCTCCGCGCCCGCTTTGGTGAGCGCGTTGAACAACGATGACTTGCCCGCGTTGGGCATACCGACGATTCCGATGCGCGTGCTCATAGGGGATCGTCCACGTATGTGGTTGGCGCAACAGCCGCCCGGGCGCTGGCCGAAACGGGGATGCTGGCCGAAGGCCAGTGTCTCCCGGCTTCGGTCCTCCTGCCCGGCGACGATCGTGGGGGTGCAAGCTCGAGCATGCTCATCCCGCTACCGCGGCGGTGGTCGTGCCGAGCAGGGCGCCGGCGATGATGTCGGAGGGGTAGTGGACCCCCAGATACAGGCGCGATGCCGCCAGCAAAGCCGCCAGCGCATAGAGCGGCGCAGCGGGCAGCCCCAGGCGCGTGTACACCAGTGCGCCGGCGAACGAGGTGGAGGAGTGGGCGCTCGGGAAGCTCAGCTGCGTGGGGGTGCTGGTAAGCGCCGGGAGCCCGGACAGCTGCGGGCGGGGCCGGCGGACGATCAGCTTGATGGTCGTGTTCAGCGCAAAGGTCCCCGCCACCACGCCGGTCGCGCGCGCCCAACCGGCTCGCCGTGAAGAGTCCAGCGCGCCACCGGCGGCGCCGATCGCCAGCCACACCGCCCCGTGCTCACCGATCCGCGAGAAGCGCGCCACCGCGCGCTCGGCGCGAGGGGTGTGCCCGCGGGTGCGCGCCCACCGCAGGATGCGCTCGTCGACGCCGCGCATGGCAACCGGCTCGGCTAGGCGCCGAAGCCGACGCGCGAATCGTCCCCCTCGACGCGCACATACACCACCTGCGCAAGGTCGAGGCGAACCGGCCCGTCCTCGGACTCCAGCTCGTGCCAGCCGCTCGAGCCGAGCGCCTCGTGAAGCGCCCCGAGCTGCTCGTCGCTGACGCGCAGTGCGAGCACCTGGCCGCCCTGGAAGCCGACGCTGATGCGGCGCGGCGAGGCGGCCATCAGTGCGCCACCTCCTCGGCGGTGGAGTCGACCGCCTGCGCGACGCTCTGGGCCGGCTCGACGAGCTCGACGAGCACCCGCCCGGTGGACTTGGGCTCCAGGAAAGCCACGCGCGCGCCGCCGATCCCCACGCGCGCGGCCTTGTCGATCAGCTCGAAATCAGCGCTCGCCAGCTCCCGCAGCGCGGCGTCGATGTCGGAGACCTGGTAGGCGACGTGGTGCAGGCCGGGGCCGCGCTTGGCGAGAAACTTGCCCACGGGGGTGTCCGGCCCGAGCGGCGCGAGCAACTCGACGTGGTTCTCGCCGAGGTCCAACAGCACGGCCTCGACGCCCTGCTCCTCCACGACCTCGCGGTGAGAGACCTCCAGCTGAAAGCCACCGCCCCACAGCTCCAGGGCGGGCTCCAGCTCGGTGACGGCGATCCCGATGTGGTCGATGCGGTCAAGCACTCGGGGGAGTGTATCTGCGCCGCCCGGCCGATGGCGCCGGCGCGCCGCCCTCACACGTGAGGATCTTCGCCGCCCACCGGCCGCTCCAAGGCGGTGGCCGCGACCACCCGCAGTCCGATGCCGGGGGCGCGCTCCAGGCGAGGGGTGCCGGCCATGATGCGGTCGATTGCCTCGCGGTCGAGCACCTCGTGTTCGAGCAGCTCGCGCGCGAGGTCGTCGAGCTGGCGGCGGTGGGCGACGATCATCTTCAGCGCCGCGCGCCGGCCCTCCTCGATCAGCTCCTGGCGCTCCTCGTCACGGATCCGCAGCGTCGTCTCCGAGAGGCGCACATCCCCTTCGGGGGAGCGCCCGACGGCGGCGTTGCCCATCGCGAAGTCGTGCACCATCGAGTGGGCGATATCGGCGACGCGCTTGAGATCGTCGGAGGCGCCGGTGGTGACCTGGCCGAAGACGATCTGCTCGGCCACGCGCCCGCCGAGCAGCACGGTCACGTAGTCGAGCAGCTCCTCGCGGGTCTTCAGGTAGCGGTCCTCGGCGGGCAGGTTGAGCGTGTAGCCGAGCGCGCGCCCGCGCGGGACGATCGAGATCTTGTGCACGCGGTCGACCGACGGCAACAGCTCGCCGCACAGAGCGTGGCCCGCCTCGTGGTAGGCGACCACCCGCTTCTCGTGCGCGTTCAGCACGCGGTGAGACTGCACGCCGGCGATCACCCGCTCCAGGGCCCCGTCGAAGTCGGCGTCGGTGAGGCCCTTGGCGCCGCGGCGCGCGGCGAAGATCGCGGCCTCGTTGCAGATGTTCGCCAGATCGGCGCCGGTGAGACCGCTGGTCTGCTGGGCGACCACCGCGAGGTCAACATCGTGCAGCGGCTTGTTGCGCGTGTGCACCCCGAGGATCCCTTCGCGGCCCTTGATGTCGGGGGGAGCGACGAACACCTGGCGGTCGAAGCGCCCGGGGCGCAGCAGCGCGGGGTCGAGCTTCTCCAGCAAGTTGGACGCCGCGATCACGACCAGGCGGCCGCTGGTGGCGAAGCCGTCCATCTCGACCAGCAGCTGGTTGAGCGTCTGGTCCTTCTCGCCGGAGATGTCCATCCCGCGCCGCCCGCCGACGGCGTCGAGCTCGTCGATGAAGATGATCGCCGGTTCGTGCTTGCGCGCGATCGCGAACAGCCTGCGGATGCGCGCGGCGCCGAGGCCGGCGAACATCTCCACGAAGGCGGCGGCTGACTGGGCGAAGAACTGCGCGCCCGACTCGTGCGCAACGGCCTTGGCGAGCAGCGTCTTGCCGGTGCCGGGGGGGCCGTGCAGCAGGATCCCCTTGGGGACGGTGGCGCCCAGCTTGCGGAACTGCTCGGGGTCGCGTAGGAACTCGACGATCTCCTGCAGCTCGGCCTTGGCCTCGGTGACGCCGGCGATGTCGTCCCACCCCACCGACTGGTCGGAGGAGGGCTTGATCTGCTGCGGCTTGACGCGCGGCATCACCTTCAGCATCCGCCACATCACGAAGATGATCGCGACGAAGAACAGGATCGCCACGACGGGCTCCCAGCTGAGCGCCCAGTTCTGGATTTCCTGCGCGATCGAGGGGTCGGGCGCCGACACCGAGGCCAGCGGGATCGCGTGGGGGACGAGGACGGTGTGGGCGGCCACCGCCGCCGCCGTCACGTCGCTCAGTTCATGGACCGAGGTGGCCACCGTCTGCCACGCCGCTGCCAGTGCCGCGTTCACTTCCATGTCCATCTCGTCATCCCAGTCACCATCCTTGGCTCGACTGCCCACATTATGGTCACAAGCCGCCCCGAAGGGCCGGCAAGGACCCACGGCGATACCGCCGTCAGCACCTAACCAAGGACAGAACGCGCTAGGTCGGCGAAGAATTCCGCGGCGAACGCGACGTCACGCACGTCGATGCGCTCGTCGGCAGCATGGATCAGGGGCATGCTCTCCAGCAGCGACTGGTGGCGCTGGGGAAAGAAGCCGTAGGCCACGCACTCCGGGAAGGCGGTACGGAA
>Ga0302311_10002796_pt1 | contig 19485 bp, 13 predicted proteins | sample III_Palsa_N1_3_FD_200449 | JGI IMG/M metagenome (GOLD analysis project Ga0302311, IMG submission 200449) | Peat permafrost microbial communities from Stordalen Mire near Abisko, Sweden - III_Palsa_N1_3 | ecosystem: Environmental > Terrestrial > Soil > Palsa > Peat permafrost | place: Sweden... | reverse complement strand
TATCGCCGGGACCACCGAGGCAGGCGGGTCGCCCGCGGACGACATGTTCGGCCTCGGTGCGACGGTGCTGTTCGCAGCCTCGGGAATGGAACTGGAGCGGGAGGAGCTGGCCGCGGACGCGCGGAGCCGCATCGCCGAACTGGCGGCAGTGACCAGCACCCTGCCGCCGTCACTGCGCGAGGTGATCGGCGGCTGTCTGTACCCTGATCCCTCGACCCGCCCCACACCGGAACAGCTGATCGACTACCTCAACGGCCAGGGCCTGCCGGTCCCGGCAGGCGACTGGCTGCCGTCGGCGTTGACCGCCGAGATCGAAGGACTCGCCGCAGCGCCGCCGTCGGGCGCGATCACGTCCGGGACGCCCGGTGGTGGGATCAGCCGCCGGAACCTGGTCCTCGGTCTGGCGGGAGGCGCGCTCCTGGCCGCAGGCGCGACCACGGCCGCGGTCCTCTCCTCCAAGGGCCCGTCACCGACGCGGGCGGTCAGGCGTGCTGGATCCACGAGGCCGACGTTACGGGCGAGCGCGTCGGCATCGCCGACATCAACGGACGGCCCGGTCCCGATCGTCCTGGACGCGCCGGACGCGACCAAGGCCTGGACGCTCACCGGGCACAGCGCCCCCACGTGTCTGGAAGCCTCCGACACGGTGGTCATGGTGGTCACGGGCAATGCCACGTCCTTCCTGGACGCCTCGACGGGCAAGACCGCGCTCCCCGCGCTGAACACCACGAACACGGACGGGTCGGACGACATGACGTCCCCGACGACGTACGCGGGCGGGGTCTTCTACTACCTCTGCGACACACCGGACGCGTCCAACATGGTGGCTGCGGTCGACGGCACCACCGGGAGCGTGAAGTGGGCGACCGCCATGGCCGAGCAGGATTCCAGCGGAGCTGACTTCTACATCGCCCGTTACATAGCGGTCAACGGGAACACCGTGTATGTGTGCGGGGGCGTGGACAACTCGTCGTCCACGAATACAAATGTGACGACCGGATACATCCGGGCGTTCAACGGCACAACCGGCAAGGGACTGTGGGAGGTCCAGGGCACCGACATCAACAACGTACTGGTGCCGCCGTCGGGCTCCCATCTTCTGGCGGCCTCAAGCACCCCGGCCACGAAAGTCGGCCAGGTCGAGATGATCGACGCCGACAAGCGGGGGGCCCGCGGCTGGAAGATACCCACTCCGAACGAAGAGGCCTACTTCACGAGCGGCTGGCCGATGACGTGCTACGCCGCCGGGGTGTTCTTCTTTGTCGGTGGCGCGGGCGATGTGGTCATCGCCGTCGACGCGGCGACCGGAGCCGAGAAGTGGCATCAGACCTTCGATGCGGACAACGGGGACCAGGTCGAACTCGGCTGCGTTTTCGCGAGCCTGGATGGTGGGACGGTATACGTGCCTGTGGGCGGCAGTCTCGCAGCCCTCAACTCCGCCGACGGGACCGCCAAGTGGATCGCGACGCTCTCCGGAGCCGACGGCGCGGACTCATCCAACTTGTTCAACTCCGGCTTGGGGGTCGGCGGCAGGAACGCACAGTGCTCGGCTGACACGGTGTTCCTCACCGACGCGGGCAAGACCCTGTGGGCCATCGACGCGGCCACCGGTAAGGCGCGGTGGAAGTACAACGATCCCGGGCAGCCGGACTCCGGGTTCACCTGGACGGTCGGCGGTGAGCGTGTGTTCATCGCCTCGAACCTGACGTTGACCGCGATCTCGGGCGGAACAGCGTGACCGAACCGGACAACGGCACACCGTCGGGCCGACGCGTGCCCTGGCAGCCGATAAAGCTCGTGGGCTCCGCGGCCGGTGGCGGCCACGTCATCCAAGCGGGCAGGGACATCACCTTCATCCGTAAGCCCGAGGGGCCGAACCGCACCTCACCCGGCCCCGATGCCCGCGACATGCAGTGCCCGTACCCGGGTTTGATGCCGTTCGGGGAAGAGCACGAGGACTGGTTCTACGGCCGGGATCAGATGATCCACACGGTCGTCGAGCGGATGGACGCCCGGATACGCGAGGGCGGCCCACTGGTTCTGATCGGGCCGTCCGGGGCGGGGAAGTCCTCGCTCCTCGCGGCCGGCGTGCTGCCGGCCGTGCGCGACGGCAGACTACCCATGGCGGGGTCGAGCAGCTGGCCGAGGCTGATGCTGACCCCGACGGCGTCCCCGGCCCTGGCGCTGGCTGCTGCCGCCGGGCTCGATGCCGACGACGCCCTGCACCAGGCCGAGTCCTGGCGTACCGATTCCGCCCGGTGTGTGGCGGATCTGCGCAAGGCGAGCGGCCTGATCCTGGTGGTCGACCAGTTCGAGGAGGTCTTCACGGCGTGCGCCGACGAGGCCGAGCGGCAGTGGTTCGTCGACGTCCTCGCCCTCCTGGCCAAGCCTGCGGGCGGCGCGGCAGTAGTGCTGAGCCTGCGTGCGGACTTCTACGCGGCCTGCACGTCGTATCCGCAACTTCGCGCCGCGTTGCAAGCCGGACCGGTGTTGCTGGGCCCGATGTCCGAGAGCGAACTCAAGGAGGCGATCCGTCTCCCCGCCGAGGACGTGGAGCTCGACGTCGAGGACGGCCTGGTCGAGTTGCTGCTCGCCGACCTCGGGGCGGTCGGGGGCCTGGCGGGAACGAGCTCCGCGGGCAGGTTGCCGCTGCTGGCCCACGCCCTGCGGGCAACCTGGCAGCAACGCAGCGGCCACCGGCTCACCGTCGACGGATACCGGGTCACCGGCGGGATCCAGCGCGCCCTGGCCAACACGGCGGATCGACTCTTCGAGGCGCTCCCGCCGCCGAGTCGCGAGATGGCGCGGTGGGTGTTCCTGCGGCTGGTGACCGTGGGACGCGACGCGGACGACACCCGTCGCCGCGTTCGATACGACGATCTGCTCAAGCACGCTCCGGACCCGGAGCCGGCCAGGTCTGTCGTGGACGACTTCACCGGCGGCCGACTCCTGACCCGTGATCAGGACTCGTTGACCATCACCCACGAGGTGCTGATCCGCGCGTGGCCGCGGCTGCGGGACTGGATCGAGCAGGACCGGGACGGCAACCTGGTCCGGCAGGATCTGGAAGAGGCCGCCGCGGCCTGGGACCAGGCCGGCCGGGAGCCGGGCGCACTGTATCGCGGGAACCGTCTGGAGATCGCTCAGGCCTGGGCCGAGAGGCACACGCCGGACCTCAGCGCCGCGGCACGCACGTTCCTCGCCACCGCCCGGCGCCACCAGCGGCGCGGACAGCGGCTGCGGCGCTCGGCCGTCACGGTCATCACGTTGCTGGCCGTGGCCGCCTCCGCCGCTGCGGCGTTCGCGTTCGTGCAGAACGCCCGTGCCGTCAGAGACCGCGACCAGGCCATCGACGCCGCCGTCGCCTCGGCCTCGCTGCAGTTGGCGCCCACCGATTCCTCACTGTCCGCTCAACTCGCCCTGGCCGCCTACCGGATGAACCCGAGCGCACAGGCAACCTCCCGGCTGGTCAGCACCGAGAACACGCCCATGGATACGCGACTGGCCGGCTCGAAGGGCTCGGTCTACACCGTGGCCTACAGCCCCGACGGGCACACGATGGCCGCCGGGTACGTCTATCAGAACGTCGTCCGGCTCTGGGACGTCTCCGACCCAAGCCACCCGGTGGCGCTGGGCCAGCCGCTGTCCGAGGACCCCTCCGTCGACTCGATCCTGTCCCTCGCGTTCAGCCCGGACGGCCGCACGCTGGCTGTCGGCGGCCATTCCAGCGAGGTGGGCGACAACGGCTCCGGCGGTTTCGTCGACCTCTGGGACCTGACCAGCCCCAGCCACCCGGTCCTGCTGGGCCGACCGGCGAGTACCGGCGTGGACTCCTTCGACTTCTGGAGCTCCGTCGAATCGCTGGCCTTCAGTCCCGACGGCCGCACTCTGGTCGCCGGACGGTCCACCGACGACGTGAGCGTGTGGAACGTGGCCCAACCCGACCATGTCACGTCGGAAGGCAAGCCCTTCTTCGCCTGCTCGTCCTCCGCAAATCCTTATCTCTCCTCTTTGTCGTTCAGCCCCGACGGCCACACGCTCGCGACCACCTGCAACGGTGACACCGACAACAGTGCCGGCGCCGTCAACCTGTGGAACACAACCGATCCGGGCCACCCGACCCGCCGAGGTCAGCCTTTGCCCGTCGGCAGCAGCGTCAACTCGGTGGCCTTCAGCCCGGACGGGCACACCCTCGCCGCAGGGGCCGAGGACAACGACGTCCACCTGTGGAACGTCACCGACCCGGACCACCCGGCCCCGGTGGGCAAACCACTCACGGGATCTTCCCTGGCGGTGATGTCGGTCGCGTTCAGCCCGGACGGCCACACCCTGGCCGCCGGTAGTGCCGACGACGCCGTGTACCTGTGGAACGTCACCAACGTCAAGACCATCACCACGCTGGGCCGGCCGCTGACGACCCCCGGCCTCGCTGTCGACGCCGTGGCGTTCAGCCCGGACAGCCGTACCCTGGCGGCAGGCAACAGCGATGGCGACGTGAACCTCTGGGAACTGCCGCCGACCCAGCTGGCCGGCGCCGGCGGCAACGTCGCGTCGGTGGCGTTCAGCCCGGACGGCCGCACCCTGGCCGCGGGCGACAGCGGCGGCACCGTCACCCTGTGGAATTTCGCCGATCCCAACCACCCCGTTCGCCTCGGACAGCCGCTCACCGGAGCCGACGGGGTCATCTTCTCCCTGGCGTTCAGCCGCGACGGCAAGACCCTGGCCGCGGCCGGAGACGACTACTTGTCCGGCGACGTCGCCCTCTGGGACGTGAGCGACCCCGCACATCCCACTTCACTGGGCAGCATCCAGACGGATCACACGACGTCCATCGAATCCATCTCGTTCAGCCCCGACGGACACACCCTCGCAACCGGCGGCGACACAAGCACTCACGAGGTCGGACTGTGGAGCACGACCGACCTCGCCCCAGACGTACGCATCGGCGAACCGATAGCCGAACCCACAGGCGTCAGCACCTGGGTCGCCTTCAGCCCCGACGGCAAAACCCTGGCCACCGGAGACAGCAACGGCACCATCACCCTGTGGAACAGCACCGACCCCAACCACCTCACCCGCAGAGGCCGGCCCCTGACCGTGCCCGGCGGCAGCCTCTGGTCGATCGCCTTCAGCCCCGACGGAAAGACCCTGGCCGCGGCGGGCCACACCAGCGTCGGCACCATCGCCCTGTGGAACGTCGCGGACCCCGATCACCCGACCGCGATCGGGGAGCCACTGACCATCACCACCGGAGCCGTCTCCGTGCTGGCATTCAGCCCGGACGGCCACACCCTGGCCGCCACCACCGACGACGGCGTGGCCACCGTCTGGGACCTGAACGTCGCGACCGCGATCAACAATGTCTGCGACAACGGCAACGGCGTTCTGAACAGCCGGAATTGGAGCACGTACGTTCCGGTGCTCAGGTACACGTCGCCCTGTCCGCAGGAGTGACCGGCACGGATCGCACACAGCTGAAGCTATGACCGCCTTTATCGGTGACCCCAACAAGAAACCGGGCAGGAACTGGGCAGCAAACGGGCATGGACGCAGCCGCCGCACTTTGCCGGCCTGGGCACCAACGCGTTCATCGCCTATCGGACGTATGTGCGTCGCCGACTGACCGGGCATGCTCCCGGACGAGCCGGGATTGAGCCCGAGCCCCAATTCCGGTGGGGTATTGACACCCAGTCGGCAGGGTCGCATCATTCTGACACGCCATCAGTATGACGGGGCATCAACACCAATGGCCGAGCGGTCTTTTGCTGAGAAAGACTTGAAGAAGACTGAAGGTGGGTTGTTCCGGTGACTGACCGCTCCCGCTACCGAGGCCCGACTGCGGGGGGAGCCGACGGACAGGCTGCGGCTTCCCCGCCGAGCTGTCCCGTGACCGGGCAGACGGCAGCCACAGGTCGGCCGGGTCCGGGGATGCACTTCAGTGACTCGCTGGACTGCTGGGTGGTCGAGGGCTACGCGGCGGCGGTGGCGGTCATGCGCAGCAGCGCGCTGGAGGTTCCGCTGCTTCCCCTGCCCAGTGGCCTTGGGACGGCGGAGGAGCAGACGGCCCTGGAGCCGCTGTGGGAGCAGGCCAGGCACATCCCGCTCTACACCAGCGGACAGGCCCATCGTCGACTGCGGCATGAGCTGCGTGACGCGTTCACCCGGGAGTCGGTCGACGCCTGGCGTCCCTCCATCCGGAAGGCGGCCGACGAGTCGGTCGCCGGTTGCCTGTCCGCCGGGCGGGCCGAGGTCGTCGAGGATGTCGGCAAACCGGTTCTCCGCGAGGTGATGGCCGAGATCGTGGGCATCCCCCGGGACGCCCGCGTCGAGTTCAGCCGCTGGGCGGATGCCACGGTCAGGGCGGGCGCCCTGGGAACAGCGCAGTGGTCGGATGCTCTGCTGGTCGAGGTGACCGAGGGCGTCACCTCGATCGACGGCCTCATCGGCCGGGTCATGACGGACAGCTGTGCGGTACCCGCCGGAAGCGTGCTGGCCCATGCCAGGGAACGGCGGAAGCGCGGCGAGGGGATGTCCGGGCAGGAGATCTCGGCCAATGCCCGCGCTCTCTACTCGGCCGGCGTCCACACCACGACCTACCTCATCGCGGCCGCGGCGTACTTCCTGTTCCGGGACACGGCTGTGCTGGAGCGGGCCCGCCAGGACCGGCGGGAACTCGCGAAGGTGGTGCGGGAGACCCTGCGCTTCGCCTGCCCCGCGGTGGAGACCGCTCTCCGGCGCGCGACACGGGATGTGGTGATCAACGGCGAGACCATACGGCGCGGCCAGTTCGTGCGCACCGTGCTGCTGCGTGCCAACCGCGATCCCAGCCGCTTTCCCGAACCTGACGTGTTCAACCACGAACGTCCGCACCACGGAAGAGAGCTGGTCTTCGGAGCCGGTCCGCACATCTGCCTCGGAAACCATCTGGCCATCGCCATCACCGAGGAGATATGCGGCGCGCTGGCCGCCCCGCAGTACCACGCGCTCCTGGCCGAACCCCACCCGGTATTCCGCCGACGCGCGGCCGTACCCGTGATGTGGGGACCGGAATGGGTGCACCTGGAACTGCGCCCCTGAGCATCACCTCGCGGACGGCACTCGCCGCGGGATTGATGGATCCGCACCGGAAGAAACCCGAGAGCAAAGGAGAACTGGACATGATCATCGACATTGACCCCTCAGCCCTGCCCGACAGTGAGGAACTGCTCACCGAGGACCCGGCCACCGCGCCGCTCACGCAGATCACCCAGGAGGTCCTGCAGAGCGTGTCCTACCGGACGCGCGAGGAGTAGGCCCACCGACGATCCGCGCTGCGCCTGCTCCCGCGGCGCGGATCGTCGGTGACCGGCAGGTACAGCCGACCCCTCACCGCGACCAAGGAGATCGACCCATATGCGCGTCCTGTACGTCAGCCCGATGGAGTACGGCGCGAACCCGGCTGTGGACGCGGTCGGCCAGGGTCTGCAGAGCCGGCTCGCCGAGCACGGCATCGAGCTGCGGGTGATCTGCGCCGACTTCCGCAGCAAGGACTGGCCGGGCACCGCCGACGCGGCGATGCTGGCGGGCGTCAGGACGGCGGTGGACGCGATCGTGGTCTGGGTGGTCACCCCCGACTCCGCGGCGACGGGGGCCGCGGCCGCGATGCGGAACCATATCCCCGTCATCACCTTGGAGCGGCCGCACTATCCAGTGTCCGCCTCCCTCGTCTACCCCAACTTCAACCACGGCGTCTACATGGCCGAGCACCTCGCCACGCTGCTGCCGCCCGGAGCGGACGTGGCTGTGATCGGCGGCCCCGGCTCCGTGGACGACGACGAGTTGGTCCTGGGCCTCCAGCGGGGGCTGCGGCTGACGGGCCTGCATCTGGTGAACGACCCCGAGGACCCCCGGTACAAGAACGTCACCGATGTGGCCGAGGGCGGCCGGCAGAAGGCACTCAACCTCCTGGCCGACTTCCCCCGACTCGGCGGACTCATCCCGTACAACGACGAGACCATGCTGGGCGCCCTCGACGCCCTGAGGGAGACAGGGCGTCTGGGGGAGGTGCTCATGGTTTCCCGCAACGGGACGCCTGCGGCCGTCCGGGCGGTCCGGGACGGCCTGAGCACCGGCACCTGGGATGTCGACGTCACCGGCAACGGCCAACTGCTCGGCGACCTGGTGATCCGCGCCGTCGTGAAACACGAGGTCCTCGACGGGCAGTGCGTCGCGGGCCCGATCGGACACATGATCACGCCGGAGCGGGCGACCCGCTGGGAGCCGTGGGAGAGCCGAATCCCCTACCACGCCTTCCAGTCGGGCCTGGACCAGTGAGAAGCCGCTGCCGTTCCGGACAGCGGGCCGCTCGCTCCGGCGTGGCGCCTACTGGAATCGGTTCCAGCTGCCGATGGAGGAGGTGTCGGCGGCACGCAGCATTCCGTACTGGGCGCCGGTGTAGTTGGGGTAGGCGCTGACCAGCAGGCCGTTGCCGACCGATTGGATGCCGTAGGTGCCGTCGTCGACGGGCTTCAGGGTGTACTGCTCCCAGGTGCTGATGGCGTAGGTGTTGGCGTGCAGCGTGCCGTCGCTGGTGGCGGCGCCGACGAACTCGTTGTTGCCTGCCGAGCGGATGGCGTAGTTGCCGGGGGTAGTGGTGCTGCACAGGTCGTACGACTCCCAGGGGCCGACGCTGTTGGCCTGGGCGCGCAGCATGCCGTAGCTGTCCTGGGTGTAGTCGATCTGGGCGGTGACGTACTGCTGGACGTTGACCGCGGTCATGGAGGTGGGGGTGCAGTCGGTTCCCGGGGGGAGGGTCTGCTGGTCGAGGCGGAATGCGTCCCAGGTGAGTGCCCGCTGGTTGCCGGTGTTCCAGCCGCGGGTGTGCAGCGGGCCGGCGTTGGGGGTGTTGCTGTTGGGGTCCTGGGCGTCCACGTTCTGCCCGGAGTCCAGGAAGGACCTCAACGCGCTGTCTCCCCAGGATTCCTGGCTGCCGAACGAGAAGTACTGGTTGTCGCCGGTGGGGTACTGGGGGTCTTCCATCACCAGGGGCCCGGCGTTGCCGCCCTGGTAGGCCATGACCTGGCCCTTGAGCGGGTTGTACAGGATGAATTTGCCCGAGTAGCCGATCATCTGCCAGCGGCAGTAGGGATCGGTCGGGTCAAGGCCGCTCCCGGTTGCGGACTCCTCCAGGTGAACCGAGGCGTCCATCTTGTTGGCGCACAGGTCGTAGCTGCCCCACTGCCCGTTGGAAATGGAGAACAGGTACCCGGGGTTGATGCTTGAGGTGAGCGCGCTGTCCTCGGTGTCGGCGGCCAGTGTCGCGCTCGCCTGCCCCAGTCCGGTGACCTGCGGGACCGCGACCGTGATCCAGCTCATGGCCTGCACGTTCCCACCCCAGGCGTGGGTGGTCACCTGGCCGGTGGCCGGGGTTCCGGGGTTGGCGGGATCATCGGCGTTGAGGTTCTGGGTGCTGTCGGAGTAGGGCCGCAGCGCGGAGCCGCCGAAGGTCTGCTGGCCGCTCCAGGAGAAGTACTCCTTGTCCGATGTCGAGTCGGGGGCGTCCTGCGTACCCCACATCTGCAGGGGACTGCCGCTGCCGGGGTAGGCCATCGCCTGGTGGACGCCCGAGTTGTAGAGCATGACCCGGTCCGGGGTTCCGATCTGCTGCCACTGGCAGTACGGGCTGGCGTCGATGGCGACCGGCTCAAGGTACACATGGTCGTCCGACGGGTCGGCGCACAGGACCTGGCCGGGGTAGGCGACGCTGGCGATGTACACCGAGGTCTGGACGCTGTAGCTGGTCAGGCTCTGGCCCGGCGGCTCCTGCAGGTACGGGGCGTTGGCGAGCCAGGTCTGGCTCGGGGCGCCGGTACAGTTGCGCAGGCTCATCCCGGCGCCGCCTCCGCCGCCGGGCGGCTGGGGCGGGGGGTTGGTGGGCGGGGTGGAGTCCAGGCATTTGCTGGACGCCGGGTTGTAGATCTGGCCGTTGGGCCATGTCACCCAGGTCTGGTTGGCGCCGCCGTTGCAGGTCCACATCTCGACCATGTTGCCTGGGGCGGTGCCGGCTCCGTAGTCGTCCAGGCACGCGCCGGAATCGGTGATGGTGCCATCGGAGTTGATCTGCATGGACTGGGTCAGCGAGGCGTTGTTGCAGTTGCTCTCGGTCAGCTGCGTGTCGTCGGGCACCGTCCCGCCGGCCGGGACGGCCAGGTCCAGGCACTGGTCGTAGCTGTCCTGCACGCCGATCTCCCCGTCGGTGGCCGCAGCCTGCAGGTTCACCCCCATGGTGATCATCAGGTGGTCGCTCCTGCCCGCCACCTCCCGGATCCCGACCCGGTAGCCGGCAGGTACTCCGCCGGCCGGCTCGTTGGTCACCGCATAGTCCAGCTCCCGGCCGCCGGTCTGTGTCCATCTGCCGGTGTTGAGCAGCCGTGTGCCGGCGGGCAGTGCCTGATGGCCGGCGGACGGGTTTCGGATCGCGGTCGGGGTCCGGTTGAAATCCGCAGCGAAGATCCACTGGGCTCCGGCGGCGACCACGGGAGTGACGGTGTTGACGGCCTGGACCATGGTGACCGCGTCGTTCCCGTTCGCCGGGATCAGGCCGCCTTCCGGGCGGGCATGGCCGGTCCAGAACACGGTGTTGGCGTCCAGGCGGATCCCGAACACCGGCCGGTTCGCGGCCGGGGTGGTGCCGTCCTCCAGCGGCTGGGGCTGGATGATGAACATGTTCGCCCGGTCGATGTTCACCCGCGTGGCGAAAGCCAGCCCCCGATGGCCGCCGACGGGTCCCGGAAGGACGTTGAGGTAGATGAAGTTCGGCCTGGTGGTGGTACCGGCGTTCCACAGGTACTGGTCGACCACGTAGTTGGGGCCTACCGCGCCGGCCGCGGTCCTTGAGGCGACGACCTCAGTCGTCGGCGCCCCGGCGCTGCGCGGTAATGTTCCCACTTCCTGCAGGGCCAACGCCTCGAACCGGGCCTGCCCGGCGGCGGTCGTCGCTCCCATCGCCGCCCCGACCGTCTGCGTCCATTTGCTCTCAGCGCTTGCGGTCCCGCCGAGCATGTTCCACGAAGCCAGAATGTGGTTGCTCGGCGGAACCGCGGAAGCCGTTGTCGGCCCGATGAACGCCAAGCCGGCGGCCGCCAGGGCAACCGCCAACCCCAGTCGGCCCGCCGCACGAAGCGGCCGGCCCCGCACCGGCCGCGCGATCAGGCGGACCAGGCCGACTGCCAGACTGCGTATGGCGGCGGTGACGCCGGCGGCGATACCCGCCGGCCCCCGGACAGACGCGGCCCTGCCGCGTCCGGGCGCTGTATGCATGGACTCCCTTTCCTTCCTGGCGTACCCGGCCGAATCTTGATAGTCCAATAATTGACAGTCCTACATTGGAGTATCGGCCTGGATCGTACGGCGTGGCACGATGCCGGGGCAGGCCAAAACCGGCCATGTGCCCCGGGAAGGGACGGGCACAGGCCGGTGGGGACGGCGCCGCGGTGGACTGGGACGAACTCTCCCGCGCGCTCAAGCGCGTCCACGCCGCAGCGACCGCCAAGGCCGCCGAGGTGCGCAGGGCCGTCCGCGCTCGCGGGCACGCCCCTCCGCGATGAGGCCGCCGCCCTCAACTGCGAGGGGGCGGGCGGCACCATGGTCCGCCCCCACCGCCGTATAACGGGTCACACAGGTGCCGTCGTGGCTCCGTCACACTCGGCCGACGGCCACCCCTTCGGTGGTGTCGCCGGTGCCGACGGTGATGGGGGTTACCGCCTTGGTCGCGATATCGATCGCGAACACCGTCCCCTGACTGCTGTACTGTCCATAGCTGCCAGTCACGTACAGACTCTTGCCGTCGGGCGTGATCGCCACCTGGCTGGGAAGGAAGTAGCTGCCTCCCCCGGTGATCCCTGGTGGGACGTAACTGCCGACGGGGATGGTGGCGGTGACCGTGCCGGTCGCGGTATTGATGACCGACACCTTGCCCTGGATGGGCTTGCTGCTGACACCGACCACGTAGGCGCGCTTGCCGTTGGGGCTGATCACCAACCCGCCCGTGCCCGCGTTGGGGATGGTGCGGACGATTGCCCTTTTCGCGATGCTGATCACTGTCAGGTTCCCACTGGCCCCGGTCACGAAGAGACGCCTGCCGTTGGGTGTGATCGCCATCCCGGTGGGAGCCTCCTTCAGGGGAATGGTGGCGATGACCGCGTTGGTTGCGGTGTTGATCACGGACACGCCGCCGTCACAGGCCACGTAGGCGCGCTTGCCGTTGGGGCTGATCGCCACCCAATCGGGACCGCTGACCTTGATGGTGGCAGAGATTTGGTTGGTGGTGGTATCGATCACCGACACCTTGTCCCCGTTGAAGGTGTTCCTGACGGCCACGTAGACGTGCCTGCCGTCGGGTGTGATCGCCTCCCCTTCGAGATGGTCGGAGGAAAACCCCTGGTAGTAGTTGATGTTGGTGAAGAGCTTGGTCGCGGGCTTGATCGCCGAAACATACGCGAAGGAGTTGTCCACGTAGAGAGTGGTGCCGTTGGGGGTGACCACGACCTGCTCGGGGCCGCCGCCGACATCGGCGCCGTGGTTTGCCAGGACGCCGTTGGTCCTCGTGTCGATCACGTACACGTTGCCGTCGTCACTGGCCACATAGGCGAAGGCACCCGGCTGCGGCTTCGAGGGGTGGGCTGCGGCCGCAGCGGGCACGGGCGACAGCGACGCCAGCCCGGCCGTGACGGCAACTGCAAGCATGACTCTCCGGACAGGGGAACGCCGCCCGCGACCACCGGACCGACCGGGGATCCCCCACCCCATTCCCTGCTGCGCCTGCACGGTCATTCGAGTCCTCCCCCAGCGAGCACGGCGGACGGTCCACCGTCCCAACAGTGCCCCCTGGCCGACGGCAGAAGAGCTCGATTTTCGAAGATGACTGATAACTGATCAGACTTGATCGAGCATCGCGGTCGCGTTGCCGCACACCACGGGACCGCGTAGTCGCGGTCCGCACGGAGCTCGGCCACCGCCGCCAGAAGCGACGCCCGCAATCCGGACCCTGGGATGCGTCAGTTGGCGGGGCCTGCGCGGGTGGTGACAGCCGATCAGCACCCCAGCTCCGCCGCACGTTCGCCCATCACGTCCACGGCGTCGGGCAGCCGAGGAAGCGGCCCGGGGTGGGCCTCCCGGATGAGCTTCACCGCGTGAAGCCGCCGGCCACTTCTGATCAGCTCGTCCACCTGCTCCCGGACCGTCGGCAGCAACGCGTCCCAGATCGCATTCTCCATACGCTGACCCAAGCAGCCCCCGTCGCCCACCGCCACCGAATTTGGGCTTGGTCAGGTTCGCTCGCGGGTGGCGTGTCCTTTGGGCCCGGTCGGCGTTATTGGTGTGTGACACCTGGGGAGTTGGATCAGGTCCGGGAGGACCTGGAGACGTTCACGGCGGAGATGTTCGAGGCGTTCACGCGCGCGGACCAGTACCGCTGGGGGCAGGCATACGTGCGTGGACTGCTGCTGGACGGGCGGCGCAAGTCGGTGGAGCCGATGGCCGCCAGGCTGGGTGAGGACGGCAACCGGCAGGCGCTGGCGCATTTCGTGACCACCAGCCCGTGGAACCCGGCCCACGTGCGGGCCCGGCTGGCCTGGCGGATGCACGAGGCCATCAAGCCGACGGCGTTGATCGTGGACGACACCGGGTTCCTCAAGGACGGGGTGTCCTCGGCGTGCGTGTCGCGGCAGTACACCGGGACGGCGGGCAAGGTCACCAACTGCCAGGTGGGTGTGTCGGTTCATTTGGCCCGCGACCACGCCTCGGCCCCGGTGAACTGGCGGCTGTTCGTTCCCAAGTCGTGGGACCCGGCCAGTGAGCTGGCCGAGCCGGACAAGGTGGCCCGGCGCGAGCGGTGCGGGATCCCGGCCGACCTGGGGCACGTGGAGAAGTGGCAGCTCGCGCTCGACATGATCGACGAGACCCGGTCGTGGGACGTGCGGGTGCCGCTGGTCCTGGCCGGTGCCGGATACGGTGACGCGGCCGCGTTCCGGCTCGGCTTGAACCAGCGCGGGCTGAACTACGTGGTCGGTATCTCCACCACCCCCAGCGCCCACCCGGCCGCTGCCCACCGGGTCACCCCGCCCTGCGGCGGCATCGGGCGGCCACCGGCGGCCAGGTACCCCGAGCCGGCCCGCAGCGTGAAGGCACTGGTGATCGAGGCCGGACGCGGTGCGGCGAAGCCGGTGTCCTGGTGCGAGGACTCACGCCCCGGCAACGGCCGCACGGGGCACAGGCGCAGGTACTCCCGGTTCGTGGCCCTGCGCGTCCGTCCCGCCGGAGGCGAGATCCGCGAGGCCGCCGAGGGTGTGGAACTGCCCGAGAGCTGGCTCCTGGCCGAGTGGCCCGCCGGTGCACCGGAACCTGTCCGGTTCTGGCTCTCCGACCTTCCCGCGGACACGCCGTTGACCACGTTGGTGCGGCTGGCGAAACTGCGCCGGCGCGCCGAGCACGACTACCGCGAGCTCAAGCAGGCCCTGGGACTGGCCCACTTCGAGGGCCGCAGTTTCAAGGGCTGGCACCACCACGTCACCCTGGTCTCCCTCGCCCACGCCTTCCGCACTCTGCGGCGTCTGGCCACGGCCCCAAGGGTCGTGGCGTCGGCCTGAGCCCGTACGCGATCGTCCGCGAGCTGCGATTCCTCCTCGTCACCTGGGCCGACACCTGCCCCACCGGCCACTGCGACACACCCAAGTAACAACCAATCTGACCAAGCCCTACTACTGGCGCACCCTCTAATATAGGCTAACCGGCAGGGCGCTCGGAGATGTGAATCTTGGACGCTGCGCCGACGGGTGGGGAAGTAGCAAGGGAACTGTGCAGCGCCATGGCGCATCTGAGTCGCGTGGTGCTGCATCGCTACGGCATTTAAGCGCTGTGCCTATTGCAAGGGGGGCTTGAAATAGTGCCTGGGTTACCTGGTGCATCGGTCGACGGAATGGATTCCAAGTCCTTTTCCGCTGTCGCTTCCGAGCCATTGCTTGAATGGTTATCCGAACCCAGCGAGGACGCGGGCCTGCATACCGCGGAAGCCTCGGCTGGATGGAGCTACACGTCCTACGCGGATTTAGCCCGAGAGGTTCGGAGCTTTGCCGCGGGCCTCGTCGTCCGGGAGCTCCCCACCGGCACGGTCGTGACGCTCATGGTGAGCGACCCGAAGGAGTTCGTCGTCTCCTTCTTCGGGTGCCTGCTGGCCGGGACGACCCCGTCCCCGATCATGCCCAGGACCGCGTTCCGCAAGGGGGGCGGGTACCTCGACCACGTCGCGGGCATCTTCTCCACGGCACGCCCCGGGCTCGTGGTCGTCGGGGCCGAGTCCGTCGACTGGGCCAGGAAGGGACTGGCTCAGGCCGATGCGGCCGCCGACCTCACCACGGTCGCCGAGGCGGTGCTGACCGGCGGGCGGGCCGAGGGGGTGGCGCTGCCCACGGGACTGCCCTCCGACCGTCTCGCCCTGCTCCAGTTCACCTCGGGTTCGAGCGGTGCCCCCAAGGGCGTCCGGGTGACCTGGGGGGCCTTGACGGAAAATGTCATGTCCATTCGGAAGTGGCTCGGCTACACCAGCGCGGACCGTTTCGCGGGCTGGCTGCCGCTCTTCCACGACATGGGCCTCATCGGCCAGATGCTCACTTCCGTCACGACCCGCGTCGATCTGTGGATCATGACGCCGGAACAGTTCATCAGGGCCCCGAAACGGTGGCTGGAATGCTTCGGCCGGTACGGCGCGACCGTCACCACGTCACCGAGTTTCGGATATTCGTACGCGGCACGCAGGATCAAGCCCGACGATCTCAATGGATTTGATTTCTCGCGGTGGCGGGTCGCCATTCTCGGTGCGGAACGGATCGATCCGCTCGGAGTGAGGGAATTCACCCGGCTGGTCGGCCCCCTCGGATTCGATCCGCACGCTCTGGTCGGAGCCTACGGCCTGGCCGAGTCGACCTTGGCCGTCACCGGCGTGCGCCCCGGCGACGGGTCGGTACTGGTACGCGTGGAAAGCACCGCGGTCGAGCTCGGGTCTCCGGTCGGAGCGACCCGGGAGGGGGTGCTGGGCGAGTCGGAGCACGGTTCGGGCGACCACCTGGTGGGCTGCGGCCGGCCGATCGACGGCATGGCGGTCCGCGTCGTCGACGAAGCGGGCGCGGACGTCCCCGACGGATGCATCGGCGAAATCGTCATCGCCGGCTCGTCCTTGGCGGAGGGCTATGTCTTCTCCGACGGCGCCGAGGCCGATTTCGACAAGGACGGCCACCGCACCGGGGACGCCGGTTTCCTGCTCTCCGGTGAGCTCTTCGTGGTCGGTCGGCTCGGCGACTGCGTCAAGGTCAGGGGAGCCATGGTCTTCGCCGAGGACCTTGAGGTCGAGCTTGAGTCCGTCGCCGGTGTCGGGCCCGGTCGGGTGGCTGTGCTGCTGGGCAGGTCGGACGGTGTCGACCGCGCCATCGCGCTCATTGAGAGTTCCGGTCCCCAGGAGTGGCTCGACCGGTGCGACAAGATCATCGCCACCCTGCAGTCCCGCACCAGCCCGCAGTTCGACTGCTCCGTGTACGCGGGAAGGCCCGGCAGCATCGACCGGACCTCCAGCGGAAAGCCGCGGCGACGCGTCATCTGGCGCGGCCTGCTGGCGAACGAACCGACCGGTTGGACACCCGTGGCCGCGACGGCCGCGGAGAACGGGGAGCAGAAGTGAGTACGCAGCGGTCCGAGAGCGGGCTGGTCGGCCTGCTCGATGTCGAGGACGTCGACGACAGCGAGGAGGTGCGGGGGGATGCCCGGGCAGGCCGGACCGGTGACGGCCGGGCCCCTGAACCGCGGGCGCTCTACAACCAGTGGGAGAAGCAGCAGTGGTCGATCGCACAGGTCGACGTGGCGCGGGACAGGTCGCAGTGGGAGGCCCTGAAGCCGTTCACCCGGCGGGAACTCCTGACCTCCCTCAATGAGCTTGAGGTCGGTGAGGTCTTCGTCAGCCGCACCCTGAGCACGCTGGTCGGGTACGCGCCGTCGGACCCGGACCGGCTCTTCCTCAGCACCCAGGTCGCCGACGAGGCACGCCATGCCCTGTTCTTCCAGGACTACCTGCACGAGGCCGTGGGGCTCGACCAGACCTCCGGCGAGGGCGGCAGCGAGCAGGAGGACTCGGTCTACTCCCGGCTCTTCGAGCCGACCCTGCGGGCGAGCCTGGACGGCGTCGCCGCCTCCGGTGGCGACCTCGCCCTGTGGCACACGGCAGTCGTCGAGTACCACCTGGTCACCGAGGGGATTCTGGCTGCGGCGGCGCTGCACCTGACCCGGCAGATCGCCCGGCGGTTCAGCCTCCCGGCTCTCGAAGAGGGCCTGACGAATGTGATCCGGGACGAGTCGCGGCATTTCACCTACGGTCTGGCGGCCACCCGCCGCGCCGTCGAGGGCCCTCTGCGCGAGCGGATGGCCGAGGTGTACACGGCCGGCGTCGGCTCCGCTGCCCGGATCCTGGTCAACCCCTACCGGAAGGCCGCCACCCCGGTGCTGAGGCCCGCGCTGGTGCAGCGGGCGGCGCTGCTGTCGGCCCAGTGGGACCTGACCAAGCAGCGGGCCCTCCGCCAGCTGCCCCTCATCGGACTGGCCGACCTGCGGGAGGAAACCGGAAAGGTCTGGGACCGCGGCATCGAGTCGGCCCTCTCCGAGTACGCCGAGAACTGGGGCGCGCCCCACCCGGTCGCCGCCGTCCGGTAGCCCCGCCAGAACAACTGGACCAACACCGTTCCACTGCCGTTTCGTGCGGCGGACATCTCGTACAGCAGACATCTCGTACAGAAGACATGGAGAAGAACGTGGCTGAGAACACCCTGGACCCGGCAGAGATCAGCACCCGGGTGCGTGACGTCGTCGGGAGTCTTGTGCCCAGCGGCCCGCGCGAGGTCCAGGCGGCCGATCGGCTGAGCGACCTCGGCTTTGACTCGCTGTCCACGATGGAGCTCGCCATGGCGCTGGAGACCGAATTCGATCTCCAGGAGGTCCCCGAGGAGCAGAGCGTGGAGATGGTGACGGTCGGGGACATCGAGGTACTCGTCGGCTCGCTGGTGGGCACGCCGGCGACCACCAGGTCCTGAGGGCGGGGGCCATGTCGACCGTCGACCTGTGGCTCGGCGCCCTGAGCCGCCTGTACCCGGTACCCGCGGGGCACCGGGTCCCGCTCCTCGACGGCAACGAGGCGCTGGACATGCTGCGCTGCGGCGACGAGGTGTTCAAGGAACTGCTGGCCGCCGGCCTGCCCTGTGACGAGGGACCGGAGGGACCGTTGTTCGACCGCAACGACCTGACCAACCTCGCGCTGGACGCGGGCACCGGCGGGTCGCGACCCGAACTCGCCGTCCGTTACGCGCTTCGCTGGATGCGGGAGGACCCGCGCGGCTGGGAGCGGCCGACCAGCTGGATGTTCTCGATCGAGATGGCGGCCCCGCCCGACGCCCCCGTCCAGGGCGTGGAGTCGTGGTCGCACACCCGGTTCCTGCCCGAGCTGGCCGGAGGGCTCATCGAGGACTGGGAGAGCACGACCGCGGTGCGGTTCACCCCCACCGACTTCGAGTTCGACGGACCCGGTCCGGTGACCTTCTCCGGTCATCTCCGAATCGTCGGCAAGATCCAGGAGTTGGTCTCTCCCACGCTGCGGAAGATCACGAGCGAGTTCCTGGACCGGGGCTACCGCTGGATCCGTCTGCCGGAGGCGTGCCAGCACGACTTCGCTCCGATCCTGGCGAGCGGCGTCGCCCCGTGCGTGGCCGCCGCCACCTATCTCGTGAACGAGTTCAGGGCGGCCGGTTACCAGGCCGAAACCCGGGGTGGCTGGATCCTCGGCATGCTCGACCTGGCGCACTCCTGGATCGAGGTCGTCGACGACGACGGCGTGGTCAAATCGGTCGACGCCGTCCTGGAGAGACTCTCGGGCTTCGCCGACTCCCCCCACCCCGACCTGGCTGGGGCCTGCCTGGGGTCGAGGACCAACCGGATGCTCCCGGCCGCGATGCCGGCCGGGGCCCCGCAGGTCCTGCACCGCTCGGCCGACGGAACCCGGCCGGCGGCCACGCGCACCATCATCAGAAGGGTAGGAGCCAGATGAGTTCGACCCACGCGACCGTCGCGGGGCGCCTGGACCACGATCCGAGGTTCAGGGAGGTCCTCGACCGGCTGGTGGATCTGTCGGAGCGGGACTACTACAACCCCTACCGGCTCTTCGAGTGGCCCGAGGCCCTCCCGCAGGACCGCTACTGGATGACGCCCGAACTGATGGTCGAGCACGGTACGGAGGTCGGCTCGACCCTCACCGAGCAGCAACTGCGGGCGATATCCAAATGGCAGAGCATCAATTTCTACAGCCTCAACGTCCATGGGATCCGCGAGCTGCTGCACGAGATCGTGGCCAGGATCCACACGGCCGACTTCGTGGTCCCCTCGGCCTACTTCCACCACATCATCGGCGAAGAGAACGAGCAC
>Ga0302311_10002791_pt1 | contig 19506 bp, 19 predicted proteins | sample III_Palsa_N1_3_FD_200449 | JGI IMG/M metagenome (GOLD analysis project Ga0302311, IMG submission 200449) | Peat permafrost microbial communities from Stordalen Mire near Abisko, Sweden - III_Palsa_N1_3 | ecosystem: Environmental > Terrestrial > Soil > Palsa > Peat permafrost | place: Sweden... | reverse complement strand
CATAGCAGCACCGCCGCCCGCTCGCCCGGCTGCGGCACGTAGCGGCCGGAGAGAAGTGCTGCAAACGCCGCGGCGCCGCCGGGTTCGGCGACGACCCGCAGGCCGTCCCACAGCGCCACCTGCGCCTGCCGGATGGCGTCGTCCGTCACCAGCACCGAGGCGGCGACGTGAGCCTGGGCGAGCGGGAACATCAGCGCGCCGACCTGCCTTGGTGCGAGGCTGTCGGCGGCGATGCCGCCTGCCGGGGCCTCGACCGGCCGGCCGGCGGCGAGCGCCATGTGCAGCGTCGGCGCCGCCTCCGGCTCCACCGCGACCACGCGGACCCGCCCGCCGTACCATGCGGCGATGCCGCCGATCAGCCCGCCGCCGCCGACCGCGACCAGCAGCGTGTCGATGTCGGGCGCATCCTGCTCCAGTTCGAGGCCGACGGTGCCCTGGCCAAGCAGCGTCTCCGGCGCGTCGTAGGCGTGCACCGGCAGCGCGCCGGTTTCCGCCACGCGCACCTCGCTGGCCGCCAGCGCCTCCGCATAGCGTTCGCCGACGACCACGAGGTCGGCGCCGTAGCCGCGGATGCGGTCGAGCTTTGCCGGGGAGGCGATGCCGGGGACAAAAATCGTCGCCGGGATGCCGAGGCGCTGGGCAGCGAAGGCGACGGCGGCGCCGTGGTTGCCGCCCGAGGCCGCGACCACGCCGGCCAGCGGGATCGGCCGGCCCAGCAGGCTGGCGAAGGCGCCGCGCGCCTTGAACGAGCCGGTGTGCTGCAGGAATTCCAGCTTGAACCGCACCGGCCCGAAGCCGGCGCCAAAGTCCCGGCCCTCGGCCGTCACCAGCGGGGTGTGGCGGACATTAGGGCGGATCAGCCGCTCGGTCGCGGCGATGGCATCGCGGTCGATCATGCTCAGTAGCCCGGGTACGAGTGTGGATAGGTGACCTGATCCGGCGGCCCGGGCGGCATCGGCGCCGCCTTCTTGCCGCAGGCGGCGAGCGCCAGCAGCGCGGCGAGCAGGATCAGGGCGGAGAGGGAGAAACGCAGAGCGGGGGAGGTTGGAACGCGGCGCGTCATGCCAATGCCTCCAGCCAGCGCGCCGCCTGCCGGGCGACATTCTCCGGCGCGGTGCCGCCGTAGCTGGTGCGGGAGCGGACGGACGCGTCCACCGTGAGGACGGAAAACACCTCCGCGGTGATGCGCGGCTGCTCCGCCTGCATGTCCGTCAATGTCAGGTCGGCAAGGTCCACGCCGCGCGCCTCGGCCTTCGAGACCAGACGGCCGGTGACGTGGTGCGCATCGCGGAACGGCAGGCGCAACACCCGCACCAGCCAGTCGGCGAGGTCGGTGGCGGTGGCGAAACCGGAGCCGGCGAACTCGCGCAGGCGCGGCAGATCGGGTTGCAGGTCACGCACCATGCCGGCGACGGCCGCGAGCGACAGCGCCCAGGCGTCGGCGGCGTCGAACGCCGGCTCCTTGTCCTCCTGCATGTCCTTGGCATAGGCGAGCGGCAGGCCCTTCATCACCGTCAGCAGCCCGACCAGGGCACCGGTGATCCGCCCCGTCTTGGCCCGCACCAGTTCGGCGGCGTCCGGGTTGCGCTTCTGCGGCATGATCGAACTGCCGGTGGTGAACGCGTCCGACAGCCGGATGAATTTGTACGGCGCGCTGCACCAGATGATGATCTCCTCTGCCAGTCGCGACAGGTGCATGGCGCCGATCGCGGCGGCAGAGAGGAATTCCAGCGCAAAATCCCGGTCCGAGACCGCATCCAGCGAGTTCGCCGTCGGCCGGTCGAACCCCAGCGCCGCCGCGGTCTGGTGCCGGTCGATCGGGAACGACGTGCCGGCCAGCGCGGCGGAGCCGAGCGGGCACTCGTTCAGCCGGCGCCGGCAATCGGCAAGCCGACCGCGATCCCGGGACAGCATTTCGACATAGGCCAAAAAGTGGTGGCCGAGCGTGACCGGCTGCGCGGTCTGCAAGTGGGTAAAGCCCGGCATCGGGTCGCCCGCGTGCTCGGCGGCGCGCTGCGCCAGCGCCTGCATGACGTCCCTGACCTGGGCGTCCAGCCCGTCGATGGCGTCGCGCACCCAGAGGCGGAAATCCGTGGCCACCTGGTCGTTGCGGCTGCGCGCGGTGTGCAGACGCTTGCCGGCCTCGCCGATGCGCTCGGTCAGCCGCGCCTCGATGTTCATGTGGATGTCTTCCAGCGCCTCGGTGAACGGGAAGGCGCCGGATTCGATCTCCGCGGCGATCGCCTCTAGACCGCGGCGGATGTCGCGCTCATCTGTGGGCGCGATGATGCCGGAGGCCACCAGCATGGCGGCGTGGGCCAGCGAGCCGCTTATGTCCTGCCGCCACAGTTTTTTGTCGAAGCCGATGGAGGCGTTGATGTCCTGCATCACCACGGCAGGGCCGGCGGCGAAGCGGCCTCCCCACTGCTGGTTGGCGGGCGCGTTGCGCAGGGTTTCGGTCAAGGGAGCGATTCCATCATGGATGTGACGACACGCCGCGCGGTGTTGGCAGGGGGCGGACTGGCCGGCGCGGCGCTGGTGGCGGGCGGGACGGTAGCGGCGGCGGCGTGGCTGCGCAAACCGGCGCCGCAGATCTTCACCCCGGTCGCCGACCCGGAGGTGACGCTGCAGGATATGTCCTCGCTGAAGCCGACGCAGCCGCCGGCGCCGCTGCCCGCGCTGCGTTTCGCCGACGCGGCCGGCGCCGGCCACACGCTGGCCGAGTTCGCCGGCAAGGGCGTGGTGCTGAACCTGTGGGCGACGTGGTGCGTGCCCTGCGTCGCCGAGCTGCCCTCGCTGGTGGCACTGGCGGGCAAGCTGGCGGCAGCCGGGATCGTGGTGCTGCCGCTCTCCGACGATCGCGGCGGGGCGCCGGTGGTGCAGCGCTTCTACCAGACCCACAGCATCGCCGGCCTGGGCGTCTGGCTGGACCCGAAGGGCATGGCCGCCGAGGCGCTGGGCGCCCGCGGGCTGCCGACGACGATCATCATCGATCGGCAGGGGCGGGAGCGGGCGCGGCTGGAAGGCGGCGCGGACTGGGCCAGCGCCGAGGCGGTCGCCGCGGTCATCCGCCTCGCCGGCTGACCACGCCTGGGCAACGGCCGCCGCGCGCCCAGATGGAATGCCGGGGGCGCCGGCCCCGTCAACCAGTCCAGCGCCCCTCGTCCGGTGGGGCCGGCCACAACCAAAGGCGAAACGCCCATGAAACTCCGCTCTCTCCTTGCCGGCCTGGCCGCCTGCCTGATCGCAGGCGCGGCCTCGGCGCAGACGCCGCCCAGCCATATCCGCGGCACCATCGCGAGCCTCGACGGCCAGACCCTGATCGTCGCCACGCGCGAAGGCCCGAAGGCCAGCATCGCGCTGGCGGACAAGACCAACATCGCCACCATGAAGAAGCTCGACCTGTCGGCGATCACACCCGGCAGTTTCATCGGCACGGCCGCGCAACCGGGCAAGGACGGGCAGCTTGAGGCGATGGAAGTGCTGGTGTTCCCGGAAGCCGGCCGCGGCACCGGCGAAGGCCATTACGACTGGGACCTTGCGCCAGGCACCTCGATGACCAACGCCAACGTCGACGCCGCGGTGCAAAGCACCTCCGGCCGCGAGCTGACGCTGTCCTACAAGGGCGGCAGCGTGAAGGTGACGGTGCCGCCCGGCGTGCCGGTGGTGACGCCGGCGCCGGCCACGCGCGCCGACCTCGTGCCCGGCGCGCCGGTGTTCGTGGTGGCGCGGCACGAAGCCGACGGCACGCTGAGCGCCTTGTTCGTCGCGGTCGGCAAGGACGGCGTGGCACCGCCGATGTAGGTCTACGCCGCCGCGAAATCGAACGCCGCTGCGAGCACGCCTGCCTCGTCCAGCCCTTCGTTGGGTGAGAGCAGGCGCTGTTTGCCGCGCGCCAGCACCATCACCGTGGTCGCCAGCGCCAGCACCTCCGGCAGTTCGGAGGAGGCGAAGATCACCGCCATGCCCTCGTTCGCCAGCGCCGCCACGCGGTCGTAGAGTTCCGCCTTGGTGCCGACATCGACGCCGCGTGTCGGCTCGTCCAGCAGCAGCAGGCGCGGGCCGACCGCGAGGCAGCGGCCCAGAATGGCCTTCTGCTGGTTGCCGCCGCTCAACGTGCGCACGCGCTGCCACGGCCCGCGCGCCCGCACAGCCAGCCGGCGCATCAGCGGCCCGACGACGGCCCGCTCGCGGGCGGAGCCGATCCAGGCCGGCGCAGTGCGGCGCCAACTGAGCAGCATGTTCTCGTGCACTGACAGGTTCGGCGCGATGCCGGCCGCCTTGCGATCTTCCGGCAGGGTGGCGATGCCGCGCGCCCAGGCTTGCCGCGGCGTGGCGGGCAGACCGGGCTCGCCGAACACCTCGGCCGCGCCGCTGCCGGGGCGGCGCAGACCGGCCAGCAGTTCCAGCAGTTCCGTGCGCCCGGCACCAACCAGGCCGAATATTCCCAAAATCTCGCCGGCGCGCAGATCGAACGTGACCGGGCCGAGCCAGTGCCGGTCGCACAGGTCGCGAACAGAGAGCACGGTTTCCGCGCGCCGCACCGGGCGGGCGATGCGCCGGTCGAAGCTGAAGACACGGCCGGTCATGTCGGCGATGGCGTTGCCGCGCGTTGTGCCGGCGGCCGGGTGGTCGCTGACCAGCCGGCCGTCGCGCAGCACCACGATGCGGTCGGCGACGCGAAACACCTCGTCGAAACGATGGCTGATGAACAATACGACAACGCCGCGCGCCGCCAACCGGCGCATCACCGTGAACAGGCCCTCGGCCTCGTGGGGCGTCAGCGACGATGTCGGTTCGTCCATGATCAGCACCCGCAGGTCGCGGGTCAGCGCCTTGGCGATTTCCACCAGTTGCTGGTCGGCGGGGCCGAGCCGGTCGGCACGGGTTTCCGGGCGGACATGCTGCGCGCCGACCTCGCTCAGCAACGCGCGGGCGCGGGCGCGCATGGCGGAGCGATCGATGAAGCCGCGCGGCCCGGCGCAATAGTCACCGAGCAGGATGTTCTCCGCCACCGTCAGGCTGCGGATGATCGACAGTTCCTGATGCACCAGCGCGATGCCGGCCTCCAGCGCGTCGCGAGGGCCGGCCCAGTGCCGCGGCACGCCATCCAGCGCGACGCTGCCGGCATCCGCCGCCAATGCGCCGGAGACGATGTTGAGCAGCGTGGATTTGCCGGCGCCGTTCTCGCCGAGCAGTGCCAGGATCTGGCCGGCGGGCACGTCGAGGTCGATGCCGTGCAGCACCGGCGCGCCGTCGAACGCCTTACGCACGCCACGAACCGAGAGCACCGGCGCCCCGTGTGCGGGGGCGCCGGTGATCGCATGTGTCACAACTTCGCCGTCGCCAGCTTGCCATACGCGATCGGCGCCGGGATCGGCACGTCGGACGGGTAGGTCGCCTTGAACGCCAGGATGTTGTGCAGCATCACCAGGCTGTCGAACGATTGGCGCGACGGCGCCTGATCGACAAGCGCCAGGATGGCGCCGTTGTCCTTGTACTTCTGCTTCTCCGGAAGGTCGTCGTAGCCGACGACGCCGACGCGCCCGATCGCCTTGGCGTCGACGACCGCCTTGGCCACGGCTTCCGAGCCTCCGGCGGTGACGTAGATCAGCTTCAGGTCCGGGTTGGAGGTCATCGCGTCGGTGGCTTGCGAATAGGCGACGGCGTCGTCGTCCTTGCACTCGAACGGGCCGAGGATGGTGATCTTCGGATATTCCTTCTTCAGCAGATCGAGCGCCCCGTCCATGCGCTGCTTGTGCTGTGCCGCGCCCAGGTAGCCGGTGATGACGACGATCTTGCCCTCGCCGCCGAGTTGCTTGGCGATGAACTGCCCCGCGCCCTTGCCGGCATCGTACGCCTGCGTGCCCATGCCGACGGTGCGCTTGGACCGCTCCGACGAGTCGGCGACGAAGCTGATGAACGGCACGCCTGCAGCCACCGCCTCGTTGACCTTGCCGACGGTGCCATCAAAGATCGGGATCGTGGCGATGCCGTCGTATTGCTTGGCCAGCGCGCCGTCGATACCGGCGACGATCACCTCGGCGGTCAGCGCGGTGCCGAGCTGCACGTAGTCAACCGTGGTGTTGAGCGGCTTGAGGTAGGCGGTGCCGGCGACGATGCCCTTGTCCACCGCTTCCCAGAACGACGAGCCCTGGAAGCTCAGCATGGCGAGGCGCAGCGGCTTCGGTGCCGGACCCATCGCCTGGACGGCGCCGCCGAAGGTGGTGACGTCTGCCGGCAGCGGCACGTCGGCTGCGTGCGCGAACGCGGGCAGCAGCGCGGTGCCGGCGGCGGCCCCGAGCAGCAGGCGGCGGGTGATGATGGTGGGCATTGGCTTTCTCCCTAATCTTCTTCGGTTTTGCGATTGAAGCTGTCGGCGCCGACGGCCACGATGACAACGAGGCCGATGGTGATCGTCTGCCAGTAGCCGGACACGTTGAGCAGCACGAAGGCGTTGCGCAGCAGGCCGATCAGCGCGGCACCGATCACCACGCCGCCGATCGAGCCGCGGCCGCCGGTGAGTGCCACGCCGCCGAGGATGACGGCGGCGATCACGTCGAGCTCGTAGCCAAGCCCAAGATTGGGATTGGCGTTGGCGAGCATGCCCGCCAGCAGCAGGCCACCAAGCCCGGCCAGCAGCCCGGAGATGGTGAAGACCATGGTGCGCGTGAAGGCAACGTCCAATCCCGCCAGCCGCGCCGCCCGCGCGTTGTCGCCGACCGCGTAGACGTCACGGCCCCAGCGCGTACGCACCGCGAAGATCCAGACCACGGCGGCAAGCAGCACGAGCAGGATGAACTGCACCGGCACGTTGGCGATGCGGCCGCCACCCAGGAACGCCGCCCAGTTGTCGAAGCGCTGCGGGTTGCCGTTGGTGACCAGCAGCGCGGCACCGCGCACGACCGAGAGCGTGCCGAGCGTGGTAATGAACGGGTTGATGCGCGCCCGCGTGATCAGCGTGCCGTTGACGACGCCGGTCAGTCCGCCCACCAGCAGCGCCGCGACAATGCCGATGCCGGGCGATCCGCTCGCCTGCGCTGCCATCGCCGCCGCGACGGCGGAAAGCCCGATCACCGAGCCGACGGACAGGTCGATGCCGCCGGCGATGATTACCAGTGCCTGCCCGAGCGCCACGATCGCGACGACGGAAAGTTGCCGTGCCACGTTGAACAGGTTGCGTTCGGTGAGGAAAAAGGGGCTGGCGAACGAGAGCAGCACGAACACCAGCACCAGCATGGCCGCGACCGTCGCCTCCCGGCGTTCGCGCAGCATCTGCCGCAGCGCCGGCAACGCGCCAGGCTTACGAACGATCCTGCTGACGTCTCCGTCCGGCATGGTTTCCACCCCGGCTGTCAGCGGCGCCAAAACACCGGCGCACGCTTCTCCTTGAAAGCGGCACGGCCTTCCGCCGCGTCCTCGGTGGCGAAGCAGATCGTCTGCAGGTCGCGCTCGTACTGGATCGCCGCCTCGATCGGCATCGACAGCGCCGCCCGCAGGTTGAGCTTTGCCGTCTCCGCCGCGATCGGCGCGCGCCACGCGATCGTGCGCGCAATGTCGGCAGCGCGATCGGCGAGTTTTTCCGGCGCCACGACCTCGCTGAGCAGGCCCCAGGTGAGTGCGCGTTCGGCGGACACCGGATCGCCGGTCATCACCATCAGCGCAGCGTTGGACGGACCGATCGAATGCGTCAACAGCGCCGTCATGCCGCCGCCGCCGATCCAGCCAAGCTTGATTTCCGGCGCGGCAAAGCGGGCGGTGCTGGCGGCGATGCGGATGTCGCAGCTCATCGCCAGTTCCAGCCCGCCCCCGAAGGCGATGCCATTGATCGCGGCGAGCGACGGTTTGGTCAGCCGACGGATGGCATCGCAATAGTCGGGCCGCTGGCGAAAGTTCCAGGGTGTATCGTAGGTATCGAGTTCAGCGATGTCGGAACCGGCGCAGAAGGCGCGCTCGCCCGCGCCGGTCAGCACCACCACGCGCACATCGTCGCGGCCGTCGCAATTATCCACGTGCGCGGCCAGCGCCGCGGCCATCGCCGGCGTGACCGCGTTCAGTTTCGCCGGCCGATTCAGCGTGATCGTGGCGACGTGGTCCGCCACCTCGAACAGCACATCGCTCATAGCTGCGTCTCGCCGACGACGCCGCGCGCGAGCAGCGCGTCAACGTCCGCGTCCGTGCGGCCAAGGTCGCGCAGCACCTCGCGCGTATGCTGGCCGGGCAGCGGCGCGCCGCGATCGACACGGCAGGGCGTGCGCGAGAAGCGGATCGGGAAGCCCGGCGTCTTCACATGCCCTTCGGTCGGATGATCGTATTCGACGAACGTGCCGTTGTGGACGATCTGCGGGTCGTCGACGAGATCGGCATAGCCGTAGACCGGCCCGGCCCAGATGTCGTTGGCGGCGAACAGATCGAGCCATTCCTGCGACGGGCGCAGCTTCAGCCGCTCCCGCGTGCGGGCGAAAATTTCGTCCCGGCGGGTCCAGGTATCGACCTCGTCGTCCATCGTCTCGAACGACGATTCGCCGATCAACGCACCGAACTTCTTCAACACCGGGAATGCGACGATGATGAAGCCGTCGCTGGTGGCGAAGGCGCCGTAGGGGGCGCGGATATAGACATGCGCATGCGGCTCTGCCGAACGGGTCTGCGGCTTGTGCGCGACGGTGAAGACGGAAAGCTCCTGCATCTGGATCGTGGTGATCGCATCGAGCATGTTGACCTCCACCTTCTGCCCCTCGCCGGTACGCTCACGATGCAGCAGCGCCGCCAACGCGCCCTCGAAGGCGTTGTAGGCGGTGACGGCATCGACCAGATACTGCCCGGCCGGCGTCGGCGGTTCGCCATCGCGCCCGGCCGAGAGCATCGCCCCGGACATGCCCTGCAGCACGAGGTCCTGGCCAGGCCGGTTCACGTAAGGCCCGCTCTCGCCGTAGCCCGACATCGAGACGTAGACGAGGCGCGGGTTGATCGCGGCGAGCGAGTCGTAGTCCACGCCGAGACGTTTGGCGACACCGGGCCGGTAGTTCTGCAGGAACACGTCCGAATTGCGCACGAGGTCCAGCAGCAGCGCGTTGCCGTCCGCGGATTTCAGGTCGATCGCCAGCGAGCGCTTGTTGCGGTTGAGCGAGAGAAAGGACACGTTCACGCGGTTGCCGCGCGCGCCGCCGGCCGCGACGTGGCGCTGCCATTCGCCGTTGACCGGCTCGACCTTGATGACGTCCGCGCCGAGATCGCCGAGCCGCTGCGCCGCGAACGGCCCGGCCATGGCAATCGAGCAATCGAGCACGCGGTATCCGGAAAGAACGCCCATGCGTCGCAGCCTGTCCTACTGCATCACCCAGCCGCCATCGACATTGATGGTCTGGCCGGTGATGAAACTGGCACGGTCGGAGGCGAGGAACATCATCGCCTCCGCGATATCCCGCGGCGCGCCGCGGCGCTTGACCGACTGGTGATCGAGAATGAAGCGCGCGTAGCCCTCGGGGTCCGGGTGAATCTTCTCCGCGTCGGTCGGAAACGCCCCCGGTGAAATGCAGTTCGCCGTGATGCCGTCCACGCCAAGCTCGCGCGCCCAGGCCCGCGCCAACGCCACCAGTGCGCCCTTCGAGGTCACATACGGCGCCAGTCTCGTCCAGCCGCCATAGAAGGTGATGCTGGAGACATTGATGATGCGGCCCCAACCTTTCCGCCGCATGCCCGGCAACGCCGCCTGCACGTTGGCCACGGCCGAGATCACATTGACCTGCTGCACCGCCTCCCAATCCGCCAGCGCGTAGTGCTCGAACGGCCTCGAGGGATAGATTGCGGCGTTGTTGATCACGACGTCGATGCCGCCGAGTTCCTCGGCAAGCGCCGCGACGCGCGCCCGCACGGCCTCGGAGTGCGCGAGGTCGATACGCTCGATCCGCACGCTCCCCACGGGGAGTCCGGCGGCGCGCTGCGTCAACGCGGTAATCCTGGGCTCATCGATATCCACGGCGAGCACACGGGCGCCGCGCTCGGCGAAGCCGATGGTGACATCGGTCCCGAGGCCCCCCGCAGCGCCGGTCAGCAACACCGTCTTGCCAGCGAATTCCATCGCGCGTGTCTCGTCACCGTCCGGGGATCGGGTCCCAGCGCTCGCTGGGCTCCGGGAAATCATCCGGCGACTGGATCGCGATGGCGGCAATGCGGCGCTCGGCCGCGGCAATGGCGTCGGCGCCGTCAAGCACCGCGAAACGCGTGGTGTAGGCGCGCTCCTCGCCATGCTCCAGCCAGATCAGTTCGCCACGATCCTTCGCGAACGATTTCCCGAGTACGTGGTTGGTGGAAGGCTCGATCGCCAGAGCGTAGTGGCCGGCATGAAAGTTCTGCCACTCGTACTGGCAGGGAAACTCCGCCTTGTTGGTTTCGACCAGAAATCCAAGCCCGATCGTATCGTTCACCAGCGCAACCGGCATCTGCCCTGCATCGTCGGCGCCGAGCGAATGCTCCCAGACCTGCTCGTGGAAATTGACGATCGGTGCAGGCGCCGTGCGGTAGCCGACGCCCTGGGCGCGGTAGTCCGGCGTATGCGCGGCCCATGGCGTATGGACGATCGGCGCCAGGTAGCGGCTGCCTCGCGCGAGTACGGGATGGCCGATGTTGATGTGGTAGAGGAACATGTGCGGTGTGCGGTAGAAGCCGTGGTTGACGACGCGGTCCTTGAGCACGAACTCGCTCGACCCGACGCGCGCCTCGATGCGGCGGATCAGGTGCAGATCTTCGCCGAACACGGTCGCCTGCTGCACGAGGCCTTCGCAAAACAGCCAGCACTCGTCGCCGCGCCATTCCTCGCCGTACGCCAGCAGCTTTCCGGGAATCGTGCCAACGCGACCGTGGATGGAGCTGTCCACCTGCTTGCGGTGCACGTAGTGGTAGTGGGCACTCTCGTCGGAGTGCATGAACAGGATGTGGTCAAGGCCGCAGGTGACCATAAGCCCGGAGAGCGAGCGCAGCCAGGCGAGGCCGCCCTCGCCCTCGTATTCGTGCAATCCGGGATGGCGGAAACCGGCCGGCGAATGCCAGCCGATCGCCGCACCGCGGTAGTCGCAGTCGGCGACATCGAAGGCCCGATCGATCAGGACGGTGAAGCGCAGGCCGCTGCCGGTGCGGAATTCCAGCATCCGGATGCCGCGCTCCAGCCCGTCGCCGAGCGTCATCAGGCGCACGCCGGCGAACTGCGAGAGTGCGCCGGCATGCGCGGCGACATCGCGACGCGACATTTTTTGTCCGTAAAGCTCGACCATGATCGGCAGCCCTACAGACCGCCGGCCCGCAGCTTACCGTCCAGGAATTTCTTCGCCCGCGGCACGTCGCTTTCTTCCAGATGCTCGATGATGATCGGGATGTTCGGATGCTTCTCCGACAGGCGCTTGAGGTAATAATCGTAGTTCAGCGAACCAAGCCCCGGCGCCGGCAGTTCGATCTCGCCGACGCCGCGGAAGGAGTGCGCCTCGGACGCGTCGATGTCGGCGTGCTTCTCCGACTTGTCCTCGCCCGAGCGTTTGACGTCCTTCGCGTGCGAGATGCGGACCTTGTCGGCAAGGGTATCAAAGATCTGCTTCAGGATCGCGTCCATCCTGTCGATATTGTGCGTCTCGAAATAGTTGGTCGGGTCCATCAGCAGGCCGAGCGCCGGGTGGTCGATCTCGGCGAACATGCGCACGGTTTCCTCGACGGAGCCGACGACGTTGTTGACGTAGGTCTCCAGCAGGAACACCGCGCCATGGTCGTAGGCGGTCTGCACCAGCTCCTTGATGACGCCGCGGCAGATGTCCCAGCCTTCTTCGGTCTTGTTCTTTGGGTGTGCCACCCAGTCGGAGTCGGTGTCGAACGTGCCGGTCTCCGAGATCACGTAGGGCGAGCCGAAATCCCGTGCGTGGCGCAGGGTCGCCTTCAGCATGTCCAGCTTCTGCTTGCGTGCCGCCGGATCGGGATGGACGATGTTGGTGTAGGCGGAGACGCAGGAGATCGGCAGATTGTGGTCGCGGAACGTCTCCCGCACATGCTTCGCCTTCGCCGCGGTGATCGCCCCGGGCGTCGAGAAGTCGATGTCCTTGAATGCGAGGTCGAGCTGCACGGTGTTGAAGCCGATATCGCGGATTTTTCGCGCCTGCTCCGCCAGCGTGTAAGGGAAATACCCGGTGAAGATGCCGACCTGGATCATGTTCCTGCCCTTTCTTGCTTGATCAGACGCCGAACTCGGCCAGCTTGACCGGCCGGTCCTCGCGCAGCGAGCGGTATGCCGCTTCGATCAGCGCCATGGTTTTCACGTTGTCGTCACCGCTCAGCAGCGGGGGTTCGCCGGTTTTCACCGCGTATTGCAGTTGCTCCATCGTGCCGCGAAACGCGTGCGGGAACCACATGGTCGGCCAGCGCGGCTCGACCCATTTGCCATCCGTGTGTGTCGTCGACGCGTAGCGCAGCGTCGATGGCGAGCCGGCCGGGTAGTCCGGCCAGCCGATGGTGCCCTGCGCCGCGCCGAGCGTGCCCTCGACGCGCCATTTGATGTAGGTGTCCGACTCAAAACCTTCCGCGCGCGGTCCGGTCCACACGTCCTCCATCGACACTGCGAGGCAACCGCCGGGGAATTTCAACGTCGAGACGGTGATGCCGTCGGTGTGGGCGAACTCGGTGCGCGGATCGGTGCGCGCGGCGGTGTAGATTTCCGTCGGATCGCCGAACAGGAAGCGCAGCACGTCGAGATGATGGATGCTCATGTTGAGCAGCGTCAGCCGGTCGTAGTCGCGCAGGAACGGTTGCCAGTGCGGGATCGCGCGCATCTCGATGGTGGCAAGCACCGGTTCGCCGAGCGCGCCGCGGTCCATCACCTGCCGCAGCACGCGCATCGACTGGTCGAAGCGCATGTTCTGGTTCACCGACAGGATTTTTCCGGCGGCGTGTGCATCGGCGACAAGCTGTTTCGCCTCTACGAAATCCATCGCCAGCGGCTTCTGTGCCAGGATCGCGCGGATATGCGGTTGCCGCAACGCGTGGCGGATCAGCGCCGGCTGCTGGTCCGGTGGAAACGCGAGGTCGAGGATCTCGACGTTCGGGTCCTCGATCAGCGCCGCCGGTGTCGCGTGCACACGCGGGATGTTCCAGCGCCTGGCAACGTCCGCGGCCTTGGCCTCGGTGCGCGAGGCGATCGCGACGACGGGAAAGCCGGCATCCGCATACGCGGCCAGATGCACGTCGGCCATGATGAAGCCGGCGCCGATGCAGCCGATGCGGAATTCCCGGCACCTGATGACGACGTCCGGCTCGAAGCCAAGCGCGTCGCTCATGCATTCCTCCCCAGCATTTGGCCGTGGCGGTATTTCCCGCTTCGGATGCATCATGTCACGTCATACGCCCGGCCGAAAGTGGGGATTTGATGATGTTTTTTGATGCGTTCCGATGGGCATACCGCTAGGCTCGCATCCGTTGGGAGGCTTGGCGTCGCACATGCGGACCACCATCACGGACCTTGCCCGGGCCGCCGGGGTCTCCACGGCCACGGTCGATCGGGTGCTGAACGGTCGGGCCGGCGTGCATGCCCGCACCCGCCGGCGGGTGCTCGCGGTGGCGCAGGAGATCGGCTACCTCGACCCTGCCCCGGCGGTCGAGGGCGGCGCGGCATCGCCGCTGGCGGATCTGGCCTTCATCGTCCCCGGCGGCACCAACACGTTCCTCAATGCGCTCAGCCGCCATCTTCGCGAGGTCGGCGAGCAGCGCGCAGCCGAAGCGCGCATCGCGGTGCACCGCATGGAGGTGTTCGATCCGGAGAGCCTGGCGGCCGGGCTGCGCGCGCTTGCCGGGTCTGCCGACGGCGTCGGCCTGATCGCGCTCGACCACCCCGCCGTGCGCACCGCCATCCGCGAGGCGGCGGCGATCGGCACGCGCATCGTCACGCTGGTCTCCGACATTTCCGACGTGCCGCGGCACGGTTATGTCGGCATCGACAACCGCGCCGCAGGCCGGCTCGCCGGCCATCTGCTCGGGCGCTTCCTGCGGCGGGGCCACGCCTGCGTCGCGATGTTCGCGGGCTCGCTGCGCTATCGCGGCCACGAGGAACGCGCCTTCGGCTTCCGCCGCATCCTGGCCGAGGAGTTCCCCGACCTGACGCTGCTGGAAACGCGCGAGATGCTACCGCGCGGCGACGGCCCTGCTCGCCAGCACGCCCGACCTCGCCGGCATCTACAATGTCGGCGCCGGCAACCGGGGCATCGTGCGGGCGCTGGAGGAGGCCGGGCGGGTGCGCGACGTGGTGGTGATCGGCCACGAGGTGACCGAGCACACGCGCCGTTTCCTGCTGTCAGGCGCGATGGACGCGGTCATCGACCAGAATCCGCAGCAGGAAGCGGAACTGGCGATCGAGTCGCTGCTGCAGGCAATCCGCGGCGGCGGCCAGCCGCTACGCGTCCCGCCGATCCGCGCGCAGGCGATTTTCCGCGAAAACCTGCCGGAGCTGTAGCCGGCCGGCTACCGCCCGCGGCGCGGAAAATCGCGTTCCAGCGCGGTGTGGATGTCCTCCAGCGCCTCGTCGGCGATCGGGCACAGCGCCAGCACCGCCTCGCGCAGTCCCTCGAAACGCTCCAGCTCCACGAGTTCGCCGCCCGGCGCCGGCCGGCGCCGGTGCAGCGCCACGTCGCGCGCGCCCTTGGTGATGACGAACAGCGGTTCCTCGGCACCCGGCGGCAGCACGGACACCCGTTCGGGAGCCGCGTCGCTGTCGAGTTGCACCTGCCAGCCGCCACGGCCTGGCGCCACCCGGCTCCAGGCGCGGACGAAGGCGATGTCGGAGGGGTGAAAAACGGGCGTCACGAGTGACACCTTCGCGAACGCGGGCATGCAAGGGTCCCTGGAACCGTTGGCCGTGCGCCAGATTGGGCACCCCCAATGCTGAACGCCTCGTGAACAGTACTCCCGCGCTCCACTCTGTGGCAACCGGTCCGTTGGGAGAAAATTCCCCCTACCGTTCGCCGCCGGGAGGGCTTTAACTCCCGGCAACGATGGCGGAAGGGGAACTAGAGATGAGCGAAAATGGTCCGGTGCTCGGGCGGCGTGATGCGCTGCTCGCCGGGGCGGCACTGCTGGCGCTCGGCGGCACGCGCAGCGCCTTGGCGGCCGGGGTCGCGGGCCAGTGCATCCTCGGCGTCACCCAGGAGGCGGTGAACTTCAACCCGCTGCTCTACGTCAACACCGGCGTCGAGACCTCGGTCGAGTTCATCGTGTTCGACGCGCTGTGGAAGATCGACCCGACCGGCGCCTTCGTGCCCAACCTCGCGGCCGAGATCCCGACGCAGGCGAACGGCGGCATCAGCGCGGATGGGCGGACCTGGACGATCAAGCTGCGCCCCGACGTCTCCTGGCACGACGGCGCGCCGTTCACCGCGGCCGACGTGGTGTTCACGCTCGACACGCTGCTCAACCCCAAGGTCGTGGTGCGCAGCCGCAACGGGCACGAGCACGTCGCCAGCTACGAGGCCACCGACGACCATACCGTCAAGATCGTGCTGAAGGACGATTTCGCGCCGTACATGGTCTCGTGGCAGAAGACCAGCGTGATCCCCAAGCACATCCTGGCCATTGTGCCGGACATCAACACGGCACCGTTCAATACCCAGCCGATCGGCACCGGGCCGTTCAAGTTCAAGTCGCGCACGGCCGGCGCCTCCATCGAGTTCGAGCCGAACCCGAGCTATCACGGCGGCGCGCCGAAGCTCACCTCGCTGGTGCAGAAATACGTGCCCGACCAGCAGACGCTGTATGCGCAGTTCCAGACCGGCGAGGTCGATATCTACGACACCCAGGGCATCCCGCCGCTGCTGTACGCCAAGGCGAAGACGCTGCCGGGCTCGAAGATCCTGCTCAGCGCCTCGCCGTTCGTGGAGTTCATCTATTTCAACTGCGGCAAGCCCCAATTCGCCGACAAGAAGGTGCGGCAGGCGCTGTACCAGGCCGTCGACAAGAAGGGATGGATCGACGCGGTCTATTACGGCGTGCCGATCCCGACGCTAAGCTACCTGCCGCCGAACCACTGGGCGTACAACAAGACCCTCAAGGACCCGGGCTTCGACCTGAAGAAGGCCGCAGCCCTGCTCGATGATGCCGGCTGGAAACTCGGCTCGGACGGCGTGCGCGCGAAGGATGGCGTGCGCCTCACGTTCAGCATGTCGACCACCGCGGGCAACAAGTCGCGCGAGCAGGCGCAGCAGCTCGTGCAGCAGAACTTCAAGAAGATCGGCGTGGAGATGACGATCAAGAACATGCCGGCCTCGGTGGTGTGGGGCGACTACACGGTGAAAAGCGAGTTCGACACGCTGATGGTCGGCTGGGACGCGTTGCTGTATCCGGACCCGGACTACACCGACCGCATCGGCAGCAAGCTGATCCCGGCCAAGGGCGGCAGCGGGTCCAACTACGTGCAGTACGAAAACCCGGAGATCGACGAACTGTGCGCCAAGGGCACGTCGGTGGTCGATCAGGCCGAGCGCAAGAAGATCTACGACCGCATCCAGGAGATCCTGCTGGAGGACCTGCCGTTCGCGCCGATCTTCGCCTACGAGGTGATCGTCGGGGTCAAGGACCGCGTGCACGGCTACGAGCCCGACCCGTACACGCCGATCAACTCCTGGAACACCGCCGAGTGGTCGGTGAGCTGATGCACGACCGGGTGCGGGCCGGCTGATGGCCCGCTTCCTGCTCAACCGGCTCGGCCAGTCGGTGCTGCTGCTGCTCGGCGTGTCGGTGATCGGCTTTGCGCTGATGCATCTGGCGCCGGGTGGCCCGATGGCCGTCTACACGCTGAACCCGACGGTGACGGCGCAGGATATCGAGCGCGTCAAGCATCAGTTCGGCCTCGATCAGCCGGTCTACGTGCAATACGTCAAATGGGCCGGCGGCATGCTGACCGGCCATTGGGGCTACAGCTTCTTCGGCGGCCGCCCGGTCGGCATCATCGTGCTGGAGCGGATTCCGGCCACGCTCGAATTAATGGGATCGAGCATGGCGCTGGCACTTTTCATTGGCATCGCGATCGGCGTCCTGGCCGCCGTGCGGCGCAATTCGGTGTTCGACTACGCAACCGCGACGGCGGCGATGCTGGCACTCTCGCTGCCGACATTCTGGTTCGGTCTGCTCGGCATTTTCTTCTTTGCGCAGACGCTGGGCTGGCTGCCGGCCGGCGGCATCGAGAGCACCGGCGGCGGCGGCCTGCCCGACCGGCTGCAGCACCTGCTGCTGCCGATGCTGGTGCTGGCGTTCGTGCTGGTTGCAAAGTGGAGCCGTTACACGCGCTCGGCGATGATCGACATCCTGGGCCAGGACTACATGCGCACCGCGCGGGCGAAAGGGCTGAGCCCGGCCCGCGTGCTGCTCGGCCACGGGCTGCGCGCGGCGCTGGTGCCGCTGGTGACGCTCGCCGGCCTGCAACTGCCGGAGCTGGTCGGCGGCGCGCTGGTGACGGAAACGGTGTTCTCCTGGCCCGGCATGGGCCTGCTGTTCGTCAACGCGCTCGGCACGCGCGACTATCCGGTGCTGATGGCGATCCTGATGGTCGGCGCCCTGGTCGTCGTGCTCGGCAATCTGGTGGCCGATGTCGTGACGGCGCTGATCGACCCGCGGATCAAGCTGGCCCATGCGTGATCGCGCGCATCATGGACTCGCCCTCCCCTTGCGGGAGGGGGCCGGGGGGAGGGGGCTTTCACATGTCTGACCTCCTCGCCGATGCCGCCGCCATCCGCCCGGTTGGGCGCCAGCATGTGTTCCGGCGTTTCCTGCGGCATCGGCTCGCCGTGCTCGGCGTGCTGCTGATCGCGTTCCTCGGCATCGGCGCCGCCGGTGCCACGTGGCTCGCGCCGTACGATCCGGACGACATCGACATCACCGCGCGCTACGCCGCACCGCTCAGCGAAGGCCATCTGCTCGGCACCGACGATCTCGGCCGCGACGTGCAGAGCCGGCTGATGTACGCAGGACAGATCTCGCTCTCGGTCGGCATCGCCGCGATGGCGGTCACCTTGATCGTCGGCTTCGCCATCGGCGCGTTCGCCGCCTATTACGGCGGCTGGATCGACGTCGGCCTGATGCGCCTGACCGACATCATGCTGTGTTTCCCGAGCGTTTTCCTGTTGCTGTTCGTCGCCGCCTTCGTCACGCCGACACTGACCTCGATCGCGCTGATGATCGGGCTGACCTGCTGGATGGAAATCGCGCGCATCGTGCGTGCGCAGATTCTTGCTCTCAAATCGGCGGACTTCATCGCCGCTGCGCAGATGGCCGGGGCGCCAGCGTGGCGCATCGTGCTGCGGCAGATTCTTCCCAATACACTGGCGCCGATCCTGGTGGCGGCGACGCTGAACACGGCGAACGCCATCCTGCTCGAAAGCTACATCAGCTTCCTCGGCTACGGCATCCAGCCGCCCGAGGCGAGCTGGGGCAACATGCTGACCAACGCGCAGAGCGATTTCCAGGTCGACCCCTGGCTCGCGGTGTTCCCCGGCCTCGCCATCACGCTCGCCGTCGCCAGCTTCAATTTCATCGGCGACGGCCTTCGCGATGCGCTCGACCCGCGGGTGCGCGACGGATGACGGCGCTCCTGGAGGTCGAAAACCTCTCGGTCGCCTTCGGGGCGACGCGGGCGGTGGACGGCGTCTCCTTCACGCTGGCCGAGGGCGAGACGCTCGGCCTGGTCGGCGAAAGCGGCTGCGGCAAATCGACGACTGCGCTGGCGTTGATGCGGCTGCTGCACAATGCGCGGCTCGGCGGCACCGCGCTGTTCGGCGGCCGCGACCTGCTGGCCGCGGACGAGCCGGCGATGCGGCGCATCCGCGGCGCCGAGATCGGCATGATCTTCCAGGACCCCGGCACCGCGTTGCATCCGCTGATCCGCGTCGGCGATCAGGTCGCCGAAGTGGTGCGCACGCATCTCGGCCTCGGCGCCGCGGCGGCCCGCGCCCGCGCGCTGGACCTGTTCCAGAAAGTCGGCATCGCCGCGCCGGAACAACGGCTGCGCGCCTACCCGCACGAACTGTCCGGCGGCATGTGCCAGCGCGTGATGATCGCCGCCGCCATCGCCTGCTCGCCGCGCCTGCTGCTGGCCGACGAGCCGACGACGGCGCTCGACGTGACTGTGCAGGCGCAAATCCTCGATCTCATCCGCGCCGTCTCGCGCGACGCCGGCAGCGCGGTGATCCTGATCACGCACGACCTCGGCGTCGTCGCCGGCATGACCGACCGCGTTGCCGTCATGTATGCCGGCAGGATCGTGGAATCGGCAGCCACGGACACGCTGTTCGCCCGCCCGTCGCACCCGTACACGCGCGGCCTGCTCGGCTCGGTCCCGGCGCTCGACAGCGGCTGGGACGAGGATCTGGCGACCATTCCCGGCAGCGTGCAGACCGCCGCCGACACGCCGGGCTGCCGCTTCGCCCCGCGCTGCCCGCTCGCCTCGGACATCTGCCGCGAGTCGCCGGCGTTGCTGGAAACCGAACCCGGCCA
>Ga0302311_10002790_pt1 | contig 19507 bp, 17 predicted proteins | sample III_Palsa_N1_3_FD_200449 | JGI IMG/M metagenome (GOLD analysis project Ga0302311, IMG submission 200449) | Peat permafrost microbial communities from Stordalen Mire near Abisko, Sweden - III_Palsa_N1_3 | ecosystem: Environmental > Terrestrial > Soil > Palsa > Peat permafrost | place: Sweden... | reverse complement strand
GGCAGCACGCTGCGATATCCAATGTCGGTGTCGGCCACGGCGGTTCTCCCTTGCGTTTCAAGGAAATGGCCATAGACCGAAGCCAAGTCCAAGCGCCCATCGAGTTGATCCGGCCCCCGAGGGGCGCCGCACCCGTCGAGGCACGCCGGACTGGCGAACGTTCCGCGCTCCAACATCGCCAGGCGGCGCTGGATGAGCGGACTGTCCGCCAGGTTTCCGGTCTGCAGAACGCAGTCGAAGCCCTCGCAGATCATGTCCAGCGGTGCGGATGGTCGACGCGCCGTTCGGCAAGCGTCCGTTCCGCGTTCACGTCGATCCGTCGCAGGACGGCGCGGAAGTCGTCAATGGCGTCGCCGATCGCATGCGCCGGGAGATGTATCGGAACATCGACCTCGAAGAGCTGCTGTCGCCAAAAACCATCGGGTAGGCGCGAGACGCTTTGTTGAAGAGGAGCGATGCGGCAAACCGCATCGCTCCGCTCGCATGACGTCTCCGAACTTGGTGGCGCGGCCTGTTGCCTGAGCCTCCCGCCGCGGGCGCAAATGCACCCATCAACGACATTGGATTGCAACAAAGCAGACCCCGGCAAGTGATCAAGGCCGATGGCGTTCGCGGCGCGCCAACTAGCTCAGATGCACTCCCGAGAGTTGGCGGCAGGTTTCGAGCAGGGCAGTCTGAACCTTCGCGTCGCGGGCGGCCGCGTTCGGCTCGCGGAGCTTCTGGTGATAGAAATACGCCCCTGTCGACTGCGCGAGCTTGTCGTCGCTGACTGCGAGCCAGGCCTGGGTGACGGGGGCTTTGCGCACGTCGTCCGGCGCGCCTGGACCGCCCATCTTGGTCGGCACCCATCCGGGCTCCAGCGCATTGGACAGGACCTCCGGCCAAAGCCTGGCGACAGCGAAGGCGAGCGCCACATCGTAGAATTTGCTCTCCGCGTAGGCCGATGCGCCCTCCCACCGCCGCTCGGTCCAGAGCATATCGTTCAGGCGCGGGCTTACCTCGTGATGCATGCCTGAGCTGAGATAGACGAGCCGGTCCGGCCGCTCGATCAGGGCGGTGAGGATGTAGGGCGCCAGCACATTGATGGCGAACACTTGCGATGCGCCGCTCTGGGTGTCGATCCGCCGGGGCTCGCGATAGCCGACGCCGGCGTTGTGGATCACCGCATCGAAGCGCCCCAGCGCATTGACCTGTCCGGCGACCCGTTTGGTCTCTTCCACGTCGGACAGGTCGCCGACGACCGCGTGCTCGGCGCCGGGAGCCGCGGCTAAAGCCGCCTTGATGCGCTCTGGATTGCGGCCATGCAGGAGCACCTGATGACCCTGCTGGATCAGGATCCTGGCCGCCATCAGTCCAAGACCGTCGGACGAACCGGTGATGAAAATCCTGGCCATATCTAAGCCTCCGGGCTGCGGGCGGGCGGGGGCGTGTTGGCAACCAGCGCGCCAATCGCTTGGTTGATGGAAATCCGGCCTCGGCGGGCTTTGGCGCCGCCATCGCTGAATTCGATCCAACCTTCGTTGAAGCCGTCGACCATCTGGACGCGCGGCGTCGGGTTGGTCATGCCCTGGGCGCGGAAGGTCGCTTCCCATCCATCCCGCTGCGCGACCTTGATGGAGACGGTGCGCTCGAGCGCCTTGCTGAATGCCGCGGCCAGATCGTTCGGCGAGACCCGCGCCGGGCCTTCAACCTCGACGACGCGATGGCCGCGCCAGTTCTCGAGCAGCAGTTCAGCGGCCGCACGGCCGACGTCGTCGGTCGCCACCATGGGGAAGGCCTTGTCGAGTGGCTGCAGGTAGCTGGTGACGACGCCGGTATCGCGCGCCGCGGCCTCATCTGCGGCGGCGTTCTCCATGAACCAGGCGGCCCGTAGGAAGGCGACGGGCATCGGAAGATCTGCAAATGCCGCCTCCATCAGCCCAAGCTGGTTGAGCAGGTTCGGCTGCAGCGCCGCCGCGCCGATCGCGGACAGAGCGACGACCTTGGACGGCGTAGCCCTGGTCAGCGCCGCCCGCAGCGCGGCGATCATCGCCTTGGCCTCCGGAAAACCAGGAGACGGATCGAAAATCGGCGGGAGCATCACGAAGGCTCCTTCGGCGCCAGCCAGCGCCTCGACCATCGCTTCTGGGTTCTCGATCGCTGCGACGGCGAACTCCGCGCCATGGGCGGTCCACTGACCGGCCTTTGACTCGCTGCGCACGATGACGCGGACGTCGCGCCCGCGGTCGATCAGGGCGTTGGCGACGGCTCGGCCGACCTGGCCGGTGACGCCCATTACTGCAAACATAGTCGTTCTCCTTCTAACGCTGTTCATGGCTGGGACGGCGGCGCGGGAAGCCGCCCCTCGGACTATTGGCCTTCCGCGACCCACTTAAGGGTCGACAGCCACAGGTCGTGGCCGCGATGCATGAGGCTATCGTCGGTCTCGCGCAGGTGGGCGGCGTCCTTACCGATGCCGGCTTCGTCCATCACCACCATGCAGTCCGCGCCCCGCGGGGTGCGGAACCAGGCGTGGTAGAACGTCGGCTGCACGCCGGGGGCGTAGCCGTACCAGCCGAGCCGCGTGTGCGGGACGTGCTCGTGGACCCGGCTTTCGAGCCGCAGACCGAAGGTGGTCCAGCGCCAGGTGGTCTTAGTCGGGCATCTACCTGGCCACAGTTGCGGACATTGCCGCTACTCCGTGATCATCCTCCCATGGCGTCGTTCAGGCCAAGCTTGACCGGCCCTAAGCGGCATCTCCTTCACCGCGGCGCGGCGGCTTCGTCGAAGTAGCGCCTCGGGTTTTCAATGACGATGTGGTCGAGGTCTTCCTGGCTCATGCCCATGCGCTTCAGTTCGGGAAAGATGTGCTCGAACAAATGGGTCATGCGCCAGTTGGGCAGCGTCTTGCTCAGCTCGGTCGGATTCGTGTTCCCCAGGGCGCCTTGCCAGCAGTTGACCGTGTCGTGCGAGACCATCACCCGGTCCTTGTGCCCGGCGTCGACCAGCGCCTTGAGGTTCTTCGTCCGCACCGAGTCCGGCACGATCTGCTCGAGCCCGAAGCGGTCGAAGCCGACGTAGGAGCCGCGGTCGGCCAGCGACTTCTGGTAAACCGGGTCGTCGCGGCCGTCGCTGTGGCCGACGATCAGCGAGGACGAGCGCAGGCCCTCGCCGGTGGCGATGTCGATCTGGTCGTGCCCGCACGAGCAGTTCTCGGTGTGCGAGATCAGCGGCGCGCCGGTGATCTTGGCGGCGCGCGCGGCGGCCGTAAGCACCTTGCGTTCGTAGGCGGTGACCTTGCCGTCGTCGGTGGCGATCTTGATCACCCCGCAGCGGATGCCGGTGTCGGCCACGCCCTGCTCGATCTCCCGCACGAAAGCCTCGGTGATGGCTTCGACCGGCAGCGCGTTGAAGGTCCAGGGGATGCCCATCGACTCGACGTAGGCGCCGGTGGCGCAGATCAGGTTAATCCGACTTTTCTGCGAGACCTCGGCGCAGAACTCCACGTCGCGGCCGAGGTCCATCGGACATGGATCGATCACGGTGCGGACGCCGTGGCCATGCAGCTCCTGAAACGCGTCGACCACCCGTTCGATCGCCTCGGCCCGTTTGAACGCCGGTTGCCGTGCATCCATGAACCAGCCAGGGAAGCCGATCAGCACGTGCTCGTGGATCAGGGTGCGGCCAAGGTCCGCCGAACTCAGCGGTCCTGTCACGGTGTTGACCATCGTGCTCACGGTGTCTCTCCCTAGCTTGCCTGTTTGCTGGCCATAGCACCTCGCCGCTACAGTCGGCGCAAGAGGGTCGCCCTGGAAGTCGCCAGGGAAACGGAGCGCCGCGAATGGCTGGGTTGTGGTTCGAAGAGTTCGAGGTCGGCCGGCGCTTTACGCACGAGGTGCGGCGCACGGTCACCGACATGGACAACATCCTATTCTCCGCGCTGACGCACAATCCGGCCGCGATCCATCTCGATCACGCCTACGCCGCGACAACCGAGTTCGGCCGGCCGTTGATCAATTCGCTGTTCACGCTGGGGCTGGTGGTGGGACTCAGCGTGCAGGACACCACCTTCGGCACCACCGTCGCCAACCTTGGGTTCGAGAAAACCGAGTTTCCGAAGCCGGTATTCGCCGGCGACACCATCCGCGCCGAGACAGAGGTGAAAGCCGTGCGGCCGAGCGCCTCGCGGCCCGGTCAGGGCGTCGTCACCTTCGAGCACTTGGGCCTGAACCAGGCGGGCGTCGTGGTCTGCCGCACGTTGCGCGCGGCGCTGATGCTGGCGCGGCCGCAATGAGGTTGCGCTCGATGCTGTTCGTGCCCGGCGACAGCGAGCGCAAGTTCGTCAAGGCGGCGGGCATTGGCGCGGATGCCTTGATCCTGGATCTCGAGGACGCGGTCGCGCCCTCTATGAAGGCGGCGGCGCGGGAGCGGGTGGCGGCGCTGATCGACGAGCGCGGCGCGCGCGACTGGGCGTTCTACGTGCGCGTCAACCCGTTCGAGACCGGGCTGACGCTGGCCGATCTAGCGGCCGTGGTGCGGCCGGGACTCGACGGGATCGTGCTGCCCAAGGCGAACGGCGCCGGTGATCTCGAGCGGCTCGGCTTCTACCTCGACGCCTTCGAGGCCGCGGCGGGGATAGCGGCGGGGACAGTGAAGGTGGTGGTGGTGGCGACCGAGACGGCGCAGGCGATGTTCCAGCTCGGCTCTTACGCGCCGGCGCACCCCCGGTTGGCGGCGCTCACCTGGGGCGGTGAAGACCTCAGCGCGGCGATCGGGGCGGTGAGCCCGCGCCACGACGACGGCTCGTGGACTGAACCCTATCGGCACGTGCGGACCTGGTGCCTGTTCGCCGCCGCCGCCGCCGGGGTGGCGCCGCTGGAAACCCTGTGGGCCGATTATCGCGATGGCGAGGGTCTGGCCGCCGACAGCCGCGCGGCCAGTCGTGACGGTTTCACCGGCCGCATCGCGATCCATCCGGACCAGATCCCGATCATCAACGACTGTTTCAGCCCCTCGGAGGCCGACGTGGCGCACGCCCGCCGGGTGGTCGCCGCCTTCGCCGCCCAGCCCGACGTTGGGACCGTCGGCATCGACGGCAAGATGTACGACCGCCCGCACCTGACGGCGGCCGAGAAGACACTGGCTGCGGCGGGAGCGTCATCATGACCGCTGGCGAGAGCAACGAGCTGCGGGCGATCCGCGAGGGTGTTCGCGCGGTCGTCACCCGGTTCGACGACGGCTACTGGCTGGCGCGGGATGAAGACGGGGTGTTTCCGCACGCGTTCCACCAGGCCATGGCCGCAGCCGGGTGGCTGGGGATCACCATGCCGGTCGAATACGGCGGCGCGGGGCTTGGCGTTACCGAGGCGGCGGTCATGATGCACGAGGTCGCCAGCCACGGCGGTGGCATGACAGCCGCCTCGTCGGCGCACATCAACCTGTTCGGCCCCCACCCGATCCTGGTCTACGGCACGGCCACGCAGAAGCAGCGCTGGACGCCGCGGCTGATCGCCGGCCAGGATCAGGTCGCCTTCGGCTTCACCGAGCCCGACGCGGGGCTCAACACCACGCGGATCAAGACCTTCGCGGCCAAGGTGGAGGGCGGCTATCTGGTCAACGGCCAGAAGGTGTGGACCTCGACCGCGCAAGTGGCGAACAAGCTGATGCTGCTGGCGCGCACGACCCCGTACGAAGAATGCGCGCGGCCGACGGACGGGATCAGCATCTTCTACACCGACCTCGACCGCGCGAAGATCGAGGTGCGGCGGATCCCGAAGATGGGGCGCAAGGCGGTCGACTCGAACCAGGTGTTCATCGACGGCCTGTTCGTGCCGGACGAAGACCTGATCGGTGAGGCCGGCAAGGGCTTCTCCTACATCCTGCACAGCCTCAACCCGGAGCGGATTCTGATTGCGGCCGAGGCGATCGGCATCGGCCAGGACGCGCTGCGCCGGGCAACGCGCTACGCCCGCGAGCGCGTCGTGTTCGACCGGCCGATCGGCCAGAACCAGGCGATCCAGCATCCGCTGGCGGAGCGCTGGATGTACCTCGAGAGCGCCTGGCTAATGACGATGCGGGCGGCGGAACTCTACGACGCCGGCCAGCCGTGCGGCGCGGAGGCCAACAGCGCCAAGTTCCTGGGCGCCCGGGCCGGACATGACGCCTGCTGGCAGTCGATCGCCACCCACGGCGGCTACGGCTACGCCCGCGAATACCATGTCGAACGGCTGTACCGCGAAGTGGCGATCACGCGCCTTGCGCCAATCACCGAGCAGCTGATCCTGTCATTCATCGCCGAGCGGGTGCTCGACCTGCCCAAGAGCTACTAAGGCTCTCGGTGTCACGGCGCGGAGACCAGTGAATGCGACCGCTCGAGGGCGTGAAGGTGCTCGACCTGGGCAATATGCTGATGGCGCCCTATGCCGCGCAGTGGCTGGGCGACCTGGGCGCGGACGTGATTAAGGTCGAGCCGCCCGAGGGCGACACCACGCGCCGCATCGGCCCCCGCGCCGAGCCCGACATGGCGTCGATCTTCCTGGGCCTTAACCGCAACAAGCGCAGCGTGGTGCTGGACCTGAAGACGCCGCAGGGGCGCGAAGCGCTGCTGGCGCTGGCGGCGCGGTCCGACATCCTGCTGCACAACAACCGGCCGCAGAAGATGACGGCGCTGGGCCTGGGTCCCGAGGCGCTGCTGGCGTGCAATCCGCGGCTGGTCTACGCCTGCCTGCACGGGTTCGGCGAGGCGGGTCCTTATGGCGGCAAGCCCGCTTACGACGACATCATCCAGGGGCTCTGCGGTCTGGCGGACCTGACCGGCCAGCGGACCGGCGCGCCCGGCTACCTGCCGACGGTGGCCGCGGACAAGACCTCCGGTCTGATGGCGGCGGTCGCCATCCTGGCCGCGCTCAGCCAGCGCGATCGCACCGGCCGGGGAAGCTATGTCGAGCTGCCGATGTTCGAGGCCATGGTTGCCTATACTGCGATCGAGCACCTCTACGGCCGCCAGTTCGAGCCGGCGCTGGGTCGGGCGGCCTACCCGAGGGTGATGACGCCGGAGCGCCGCCCTTGCGCCACCGTCGACGGCTACATCTGCGCCATGCCCTATACCGATCGGCACTGGGCCAGCCTGTTCGAAGCCGCCGGGCGGCCGGAGCTGGCGCGTGACCCGCGCTTCGCCGGGATCGCCGCGCGCACCGAGCATATCGGCGAGCTCTATGCGATCCTGGGCGAGATCCTGCTCACACGCAGCACGGCCGAGTGGCTGCAGACGCTGGAGCGCCTGGAGGTGCCGTGCGCCCCGGTGAAGAGCCTCGATGACCTGATCGACGATCCCCACCTGAAGGCCGTGGGCTTCTTCACCGTGCTGGAGGCGGACGCCGGCCCGGCGCTGCGCTTCGCGGGCGTACCGGCGCTGTTCGATGGCGCGCGGCCGCCGGTCACCCGTCCGCCCCGCCTCGGCGAACACACCCGCGAGGTCCTGGTCGAAGCGGGTCTCAGCGCCGAGCAGCTGTCGGCGCTCCTGGACGGCGCCGCCCGAGCCGGCCCGAGGCGCTGACCGCGCCGCTCGACACCGACCGACGCCCGGCCTAGCCTCCGCCAAGGGATGGAGACCGCTATGACGGACACGATCTTGGATCGGACCACCGAGGCCGCGAACCCGGCGTGGACCACCCCCCTGGAGGCGCTCGACCCCAGCGAAGGGACGCTCTGGCAGCGGGGTCTGCTGCTCGACTACCTCAAGCGCCTGCGCCAGGAAGACCCGGTCCACTGGTCGCCCACGGGCCCCAGCGGGCCCTATTGGTCGATCACCAAGTTCAACGACATCGTCGCGGTCGACAGCAACCATCGCGATTTCTCGTCCGATCGCGACATCACCGTGGGCGACCAGCCGGCGGAATTCGCCATCCGCAACTTCATCGCCGCCGACCCGCCCGTGCACGACGTGCAGCGCAAGTCGGTGACACCGGCGGTGGCGCCCGAGCGTCTGGGCCACATCGAGCAGCTGATGCGCGAGCGCACCGCCGCGGTGCTGGACTCGCTGCCGATCGGCGAGACCTTCGACTGGGTCGACAAAGTCAGCATCGAGCTCACCACCCAGTTCCTGGCCACCCTATTCGACTTCCCCTGGGAGGACCGCCGACTGCTGCCCTACTGGTCTGACGTGACCACGGCCAGCGAGCAGACCGGCAACACCGCGGTCGACGCCGCCCAGCGCGAGCGGATCATGATGGAATGTCATGACTACTTCGCCGGGCTGTGGCGCCAACGCGCCGCCCAGCCGCCCAGGTTCGATTTCCTCTCCCTGCTGGCGCACAATGCCGGTACGCGAGATATGATCGACAACCCGCTGGAATTCCTCGGTAATATCATGCTGCTGGTCGTCGGCGGCAACGACACGACGCGCAACTCCATGACCGGCGGCGTGCTGTTCTTCGACCAGAATCCCGGCGAACTGGCCAAGCTGAAGGCCGATCCGGACCTGGTGGCCGGCGCGGTGTCGGAAATCATCCGCTACCAGTCGCCGGTGGCGCACATGCGCCGCACCGCGCTGACGGACGTCGAAATCGGCGGCAAGCAAATCCGCAAGGGCGAGCGGGTCGTCATGTGGTACGTCTCGGGCAACCGCGATGAGGACGTGGTCACGCAGCCAGACGAATTCCTGATCGACCGCGAGCGCCCTCGCCACCACGTCGCGTTCGGCTTTGGCATCCACCGCTGCATGGGCAACCGGGCGGCGGAGCTGCAGCTGCGGGTGCTGTGGGAGGAGATCCTGAAGCGCTTCTCCCGGATCGAGGTCGTCGGCGAACCGGAGCGCGCCATCTCCAACTTCATCCTCGGCTACACCCGCCTCGACGTGAAGCTGCACGAATAGCGGCGACTGACGCGGGATATCCGCGGCCGACTTCCATGGCGCACGGAAACATCTTAACATTGTGCAGATCGGATTCCCGGGAGCCCCGCGTCATGACGACGACCCTTAACATCAACGGCAGGGATGTGTCGGTGCACGCCGCGCCCGAAACACCGCTGCTCTGGGTTCTGCGCGACGACCTCGAGATGACCGGCACGAAGTACGGCTGCGGCATCGCCCAGTGCGGCGCTTGCACCGTGCACCTGAACGGCCAGGCGATGCGTTCGTGCCAGGCGCCGATCGGCTCGCTGGCCGGGGTCAAGATCACCACCATCGAGGGCCTCGGCGGCGTCCATCCGGTGCAGGCGGCTTGGATCAAGCGCGACGTGCCGCAATGCGGCTACTGCCAGTCCGGCCAGATCATGAGCGCCGTCGCGCTGCTGGCGCGGACGCCCAAGCCCACCGACGCCGACATCGACCAGGCGATGAGCGGCAACATCTGCCGCTGCGGCGCCTACCAGCGCATCCGCGCGGCGATCAAGGACGCCGCCGGCGTCGTGACGGCGTAGGAGGCGGCGATGAACGCGCACGTCAAGGAGATCACGCCCAGCCGCCGGGCCTTCATCGTCACCACGGTCGGCGCCGGCGGCGCGCTGATGGTGGGCTGTTCGCCGGCGCAAATGCTGAGCCTCGGCGCGCCGAAGCTCGATTTCGGCGCGTTCGGCCCCTTCATCCGCATCGAACCCGACGGCGCCGTGACCGTGGTCAACAAGCACATCGAGTTCGGCCAGGGCTCGCACGCGGGCCTGGCCGCCATCGTCGCCGAGGAGCTGGACGCCGACTGGGACAAGGTGAAGATCGTCCAGGCCCCCGCCAACGCCAAGGTCTACGCCAACCTCTCGACTGGCGTGCAGGCGACCGGCGGCTCGTCGGCGATCGCCAACTCCTGGGACCAGCTGCGCCTGGCCGGCGCGGCGGCGCGGGCGATGTTCCTGCAGGCCGCGGCCACGCGCTTCGCGGCGCCGGCGGCGGAGCTGACGGTCAAGGAGAGCGTCGTCTCGCACGCGAAGAGCGGACGGCGGGCGAGTTTCGCCGAACTTCTGGCCGACGCCGGCAAGATCAAGCCGCCACAGTCGCCGCCGCTGAAGTCGCCCGCGGACTTCACCCTGATCGGAACGGACCGCGTGCGCCGCAAGGACACCGTCGCCAAGTCGACCGGGACCGCGCGCTTCACCCAGGACGTCCACCTGCCCAACATGCTGACGGCGATGGTCACCCACCCGACCAGATTCGGGGCCAAGCCGAAGAGCTTCGACGATGTGGCGGCGCGCAAGGTGCCCGGCGTAGTCGACGTATTCGCCATCCCCAGCGGTGTCGCCGTGTTGGCGAAGGACACCTGGGCGGCCAAGCAAGGTCGCGAGGCGTTGAAGGTCGAGTGGGACGAGGCCAAGGCCGAGACGCGCGGCTCCGATGCGCTGCTCGACTTCTACCGCCACGCGGCGGCGTCGGCGGCCGAGACGGACGGCGTCAAGTGGCAGGCGTTCGAGACCCGTCCCGCGCCGCAGGGTCCCGCGCCCGGGCCGACGGTCGCGGCCACCTACGACTTTCCGTTCCTCGCCCATGCGCCGATGGAGCCGATGAACTGCGTGGCCGAGATCGGCGGCGGCAAGCTGAAGCTGACGCTGGGCTCGCAGACCCCGACGCTGGATCAGCTCAACACCGCCTTGATCGTCGGCGCCCTGCCCGGCTCGGTCGAGGTGGAGCAGCTGTTTGCCGGGGGCTCGTTTGGCCGGCGCACCAACTTCAAGTCGGACTACGTCGCCGAGTGTGTCCACATCGCCAAGCGCGTCGGTGGCGGGCGGCCGGTGAAGCTGGTCTGGACGCGCGAGGACGATATGACCGGCGGCTACTATCGCCCGCTGGCGCACCATCGGCTGGAGGTGCAGCTCGGCGCGGACGGGCTGCCGCACCACTGGTTCCACCGGGTGGTCACCCAGTCGATCATGAAGGGCTCGCCGATGCCCTCGAAGGGGCTCGACGAGAGCTCGGTCGAGGGAACCAAGGGCTCGCCCTATCTCGCCGCGACTCCCTACGTTACCGGCGAAGCGGCGCTAGTCGACCTAGGCGTGCCGGTGCTCTGGTGGCGCTCGGTCGGCGCCACGCACAACGCCTTCGTGATGGAACACACCGTCGACCAGCTGGCGCGCAAGGCCGGCCGCGATCCGGTGGACTACCGCCGCGCGCTCTACGCCAAGGCGGGGGCGGTCGGCGCGCGGCATCTGGCGGTGCTGAACCTCGCCGCCGAGAAAGCGCCTTGGGGCAAGCCGGCGGACGGCTACACGCAGGGCGTCGCCGTGCACGAAAGCTTCGGCACCGTCGTAGCCCAGATCGCCGACGTGAAACTCGAGGGCGACAAGCCTCGCGTCGGACGCGTCGTCACCGCGATCGACTGCGGCATCGCCATCTCGCCGGACCAGATCGCCGCGCAGATGGAAGGCGGCACCTGCCTCGGCCTCGCCGCCGCGCTCTATGGCGCGATCGAGCTGAAGGATGGTGTCGTCCAGCAGACCAACTTCGACGGCTACCGCGTGCTACGGATGAACGAGGCGCCGCACGTGGAGACCTACATCCTCCCCTCGACGCGGCGTCCCTCCGGCGTCGGCGAGCCCGGCACCCCGGTGATCGCGCCGGCGGTGGCCAACGCCCTGCTCACGCTGACCGGCAAGCCGACGCAGAGCCTGCCACTTGTGAAGAGCTAGCCGATAGGGGACCTGGCCGGCCTTAGATCACGGGCCAGCCGGCGCGGGCGACGTACTCAGCCCGCCGCCGAGGGCAGTGTAGAGCGTCACCAAATTGTCCGCCTCGGCCAGCTCGCTTGCGACCAGTGTCTGGCGCCCCGCGTAGTAGCTGCGCTGGGCGATCAGCACGTTGAGGTAGGTGTCGCTACCATGCTCGTAGCGGGCGGTCGAGAGCTTCAGGGCGTCGCCGTTGGCGCTGGTCAGCGCTTCCTGCGCGGACAGTTGCTCGTCGATCGTGCCGCGCTGGGCCAGCGCATCGGCCACCTCCCGAAACGCGGTCTGGATCGCCTTCTCGTAGGCCGCGACACCGGCGTCGCGCTGCGCCTTCGCCAGCTCCAAATTGCCGCGGTTGGCGCCGGCGTCGAACAGCGTCTGGGTAATCGCCGGCGCGAACGCCCACGTGCCGGACGCGCCCTGGAACAGGGCCGACAGCGCCAGGCTGGTGAGACCGCCCGATCCGGTGAGTTCGATGTTGGGGAAGAACGCCGCCCGCGCCGCGCCGATATTGGTGTTGGCCGCTCGCAGCTGATCCTCCGCCTCCAGCACGTCGGGGCGCGCCAGCAGGACGGCTGAACTGATCGCCGCCGGCAGCCGCTCCAGCACGACAATCGGCTCGCCGGCGTTCGTGGGCAGCAGCTCGTCGCCCACTGGCGCTCCGACCACCAGATCGAGCGCATTGCGGTCCTGGGCGACCTGGGTGGTTAGCCGGGCGACATCGAACCGGGCCTGCTGCACGACGGTCTGCGCCTGGCTGACATCCAGCCCGGAATCGACGCCGACGCCGAAGCGCTGCTGAGTCACCGTCAGGCTCGCGGTTCCGCTCTTCAGCGTGTCCTGCGCGATGCCGAGCAGCGCCCGGTCGGCCCCGATGGCGAGGTAGTCGGCCGCAACCTCGGAAACGAGGCTGATCTGTGCGGCGTCGCGCGCCTGCTGGGTGGCGAAGTAGCGGTCCTGCTGCGCGCGGGTCAGGTCGCGTATCTTGCCGAACAGGTCGACCTCGAAGGCGCTGGTCCCGGCCGTCAGGCTGTAGATGTGCTCGTCGAACGCGCCCTTGACGCCGGGCGTCGCGCCACCGGAGACCACGCTGGCCGGCTCCTGCCCCAGCGTGGCGCCAGCTTGGGCGGAGATGGTCGGAAACAGGGCGGCGCGCTGGACATGGTACTGCGCGCGGGCCTCGGCGATGTTGGCCACGGCCACCCGCAGGTCGCGATTTTCGGCCAGCGCCCGCTCGATCACGGTCTTGAGCTTGGGATCGGAGAAGAAGTCGCGCCAGCCGACCACCGGCTGGGCTGTGATCGGCGGCGCGGCATAGGCCGGTCCGGCAGGAAAGCTCGCCGGCGTCGGCGCGGCCGGGCGATGGTAGGCCGGGGCCAGGTCGATACAGCCGCTCAGCAGGAGCGCGGCAACCGGCGCGAAAAGCGCAAGCCGGCGCATCACGCCGCCTCGGGCTGAGGCGCCGGCGCCGGTTGGTCCTGCCGGAACAGCCGCTTCACCACCACGAAGAACACCGGCACGAAGAAGATCGCCAGCACCGTCGCCGAGATCATGCCCCCGACGACCCCGCGGCCGATCGCGTTCTGTCCGCCGGAGCCGGCGCCGGTCGATAGCGCCAGCGGCAGCACGCCGAAAATGAAGGCGAGCGACGTCATCAGGATCGGCCGCAGCCGCAGCTTGGCCGCCGCCAGCGCGGCCTCGGCCGCGTTCATGCCCATCTTCATCCGCTCCTCGGCAAATTCGACGATCAGGATCGCGTTCTTGGCCGAGACGCCGATCGTGGTGATCAGCGCGACCTGGAAGTAGATGTCGTTGTCGAGGCCGGTGATGTGCGCTGAGAGCACCGCGCCGATCACGCCCAGCGGCACCACCAGCAGCACGGCGATCGGCACCGACCAGCTCTCGTAAAGGGCGGCCAGGCAGAGGAAGACGATCAGCAGCGACAGCGCATAGAGCCCGCCGGCCGCGCCGCCGGACGCCTTCTCCTCGTAGGAGAGGCCGGTCCATTCGTAGCCGATGCCCGGCGGCAGCTGCTTGATCAGCGCCTCCACCCGGGCCATCGCCGCGCCGGTGCTCTCGCCCGGGGTTGGCGAGCCCTGGATCTCGAACGCGGGTAGTCCGTTGTAGCGCTCCAGCCGGGTCGGACCGAACGTCCAGGCGCTGTTCGCGAACGCCGAGACCGGCGCCATCGTCCCCGATGCGCCGCGGACGTAGAGGTTGTTCAGGTCTTCCGGGCTGGTACGGTAGGGCGCGTCGGCCTGGACGAAGACCTTCTTCACCCGGCCGCGGTCGATGAACTGATTGACGAAGGCGCCGCCGAACGCGGTGCTGACGGTGGTGTTGATGTCGGCCTGCGACAGCCCGAACGCCCCGGCCCTGGCCTGGTCGACGTTGAGTTTCAGCTGCGGGACGTCGTCCAGCCCGTTGGGTCGCACCTGCGCCAGCCCCTTGTCCTGCCGCGCCAGTCCCAGCAGCTGGTTGCGCGCGGCTACCAGCTTGGCGTGGCCGACGTTGCCGACGTCCTCAAGCTCGAGATCGAACCCAGTGGCGTTGCCGAGCTCGAAGGCGGCCGGCGGGGCGAAGGCGATCACCTGGCCGGAGATCACGTGCGGCGTCAGCTGCTGGAACACGCGCTGGGTGACGGCCTGGACGCTGCGGCTCTTGCCCGGCCGCTCCGACCAGTCCTTCAGCGTGGCGAAGCCGAGGCCGGCGCTCTGCGATGTCCCGACGAAGCCGAAGCCGGCGGCGGTGAACAGGCCAGCGACGTTGGCCTTCTCGTCGACCAGATAGTGCTTGCGCACCTGCGCCATCACCGCCTCGGTCTGCTCGGCGGTCGAGCCGGTCGGCATCGTCACCTGGGTGAACAGGAAGCCCTGGTCCTCGTCGGGCAGGAAGCCGCCCGGCAGGGTCAAGAACAGCAGCGCCATCCCGCCGACGATCAGGCCGTAGATGATGAAGGTGCGACCCCAGCGGCGGTTGGCGGTCTCGACGCCGCGGCCATAGCGGGTCACGCCACGCTCGAAGTTGCGGTTGAACCAGCCCGCGAAGCCCTTCTCGTGGGCGCGGTCCACCTTCGCCGGTTTGAGCAGGGTGGCGCAGAGCGCCGGCGTCAGGATCAGCGCCACCATCACCGACAGCGCCATCGACGAGACGATGGTGATCGAGAACTGCCGGTAGATCACTCCCGCCGACCCGCCGAAGAAGGCCATCGGCAGGAACACCGCCGAAAGCACCATGCCGATCCCGACCAGCGCTCCGGTGATCTCGTCCATCGACTTGCGCGCCGCCTCCTTCGGCGACAGCCCCTCGGTGTGGATCAGCCGCTCGGTGTTCTCGACCACTACGATGGCGTCATCGACCAAGAGGCCGATGGCCAGCACCATGCCGAACAGGGTCAGGGTGTTGATGGTAAAGCCGGCGACATAGAGCACGGCGAAGGCGCCCAGCAGCACCACCGGCACGGCGATGGTCGGGATCAGCGTCGCACGCCAGTTCTGCAGGAACACCAGCATCACCAGAAAGACCAGCAGCACGGCCTCGCCCAGGGTGATCACCACGTCCTTGATCGAGAGCGCGATGAACGGCGAGGTGTCTATCGGGTAGACCACCTTGACGTCCGGCGGCAGGCCGGCGGAGAGCTCGGCCATCTTGGCCTTGACCGCCTTGATGGTCGCGAGCGCGTTGGCGCCCGGCGCCAGCTTGATCGCCAGACCGGTCGCCGGATGGCCGTTGTAGCGCGAGATATAGGCCTCGGTTTCCCCGCCCAGTTCGACCCGCGCCACGTCGCCCAGCCGGATCACCGAGCCGTCCGGATTGGTCCGCAGCAGGATTTGGCGGAACTCCTCCGGCGTCTGCAGCCGCGACTGCACGTCGACGATGGTGTTGAGCCGCTGACCCTTGACCGTCGGCAGGCCGCCGATCTGGCCGGCCGAGACCTGGGCGTTTTGCGCCGTCACCGCGCTGGTCACATCGCCCACAGTGACTTGCAAATTGGCCATTTTGATCGGGTCGAGCCAGATCCGCATGGCGTACTGGGTGCCGAAGAACTGGGTGTCGCCGACGCCGGTGATCCGGCTCAGCGGGTCGGCGATCTTGGAGGCGATGTAGTCGCCCAGATCGTCCTGATCGTGGCTGCCGTCGACCGATTCTAGCGCCACGATCAGGGCGAAGTTTCTGGCCGACTTGGCGACCACCAAACCCTGCTGCTGCACTTCCACCGGCAGCAGCGCTGTCGCCGACTGCAGCTTATTCTGTACCTGCACCTGGGCCGTGTCGGGATTGGTCCCCTGAGCAAAGGTCATGGTCACCGTGGCGACGCCGGACGAGTCGCTGGTGGACGAGAAGTAGATCAGATGGTCGAGCCCCTTCATCTGCTGCTCGATCACCTGGGTGGTGGTGTTCTCCAACGTCTGCGCGTCGGCGCCCGGGAACACCGCGGTCACCGAGATCTGCGGCGGCGCCAGCGGTGGGAACTGCGCGATCGACAGGGCGCGGATCGCCAGCACGCCGGCCAGGGCCATCGCGATCGCGATCACAAAGGCGAAGATCGGTCGGTCGATGAAGAAGCGCGACATGGCCGGCTTTAGGGCCCCGGCCCGGCGGGACGCGGACTGACCTTCGTGCCGGGAAAGAGGTTGAGCAGGCCGTCGACGATGATCCGGTCGCCGGCCTTCAGGCCATCGGTGACCACCCACTTATCGCCGACCGCCTGGTCGGTCTTGATGATGCGTTGCACCACGACATTGCCCGGTCCCACCACCAGCGCGGTCGCCTGGCCGCGCTCGTTGTGCGTAACGCCCGCCTGCGGCGCGAGCAGCCCCTGCTGCCGCACGCCTTCGACGACGCGGGCGCGAACGTAGAGCCCGGGCAACAGCACGCCGTCCGCGTTGGGGAAGGTGGCGCGGAGGATCACCGCGCCCGTGGTGGCGTCCACCGTGACGTCAGCAAACCGAAGGACGCCCTCCGCGGGGTAGACTTCGCCGTCGGGCAGGACCAGCTGCACCTGCGCGCTGTCCGGGGCTGGCCGGGCGATGCCGCCGCCGCTCATCGCCGCCCGCAGGCTGAGCAGGTCGGCCGCCGATTGGGTGATGTCGACATAGACCTGGTCCATCCGCTGGATGGTCGCCAGCGCGCCGGCCTGGCCGCTCTGCACCAGAGCTCCGGGCGTGAACAGCGAACGGCCGATGCGGCCGGAGATCGGCGCGCGGATGCGGGTGAAGCCGAGGTTGACCTCAGCCGCGTTCAGCGCACCGCGCGCGGTGACGACCGCGGCCTTGGCCTGGGCCGCGGCGCCCTGCGCGTTGTCGGCGTCTTGTTTGCTGACGCCGTTCATGGCCACCAACTGCCGGAATCGGTCGGCCTGCAGCTGGGTCGAGCGGATGTTGGCCTGGGCTTGGGCGAGCTGGCCCTGGGCGGCGAGCACGGCCGCGCGATAGGCCGAATCCTCGATCTCGTAGAGCACCTGCCCGGCCTGGACCAACGAGCCCTCGGTGAAGTCGCGCCGGCGGATGACGCCGTTGACCTGCGGCCGCACGTCCGAAGTCTCCAAGGCCGAAACGCGACCTGGAAGTTCCGTAGTCAGAGTCACCGGCGAGGTCTGCAGCACGACGACGCCGACGGTCGGCGGCGGCATCTGCGGCGGCTTCGGCTTGCCGCAACCGGCGAGTTCGAGGCCGCCGATGACGCAGAGCGCCGCGAGGCCAAGGCGCATGGCCGCCGGGACGATTGGGTCAAACCGCAACTGCAGGGTCATCACCCTCGATGGACCGCCAAACCGAGAAACGGACGACCGCATGCCGCCCGGCGGCGCGTCCGTTTCCGCTACGTCGCGCCACCTCCTATCGCAGTGCAGCATAGCCAGTCCCGTTAGTTTTTCTTCGAGGCTGTCGCCGTTTGATCCAACCGTGAGCCGGTGACGGCCACCACTTAGGCAGGCGGCCTGGGGTGCGCCAGTGGCCCGCTGGCGGCTGGGTCAGCGCGAGATCAGCACCGGCACCGGGGTCTTGGTCAGCAAGGTCCTGGTCGCGTTGCCAAACAGGATTTCCCGCAAATGGGCCGGGTTGCGCGCGCCGACCACGATCAAGTCGCACCCGCTCTCAACCGCGCGGTCGAGGATCACCTTGGCTACGGGACGGCCCCGGGAGGCCACCTGTTCCACCACGACGCTGGCGCCATGCCGGCCGAGGCGGTCGCAAAGATCGCAGCCGGCCTGCTCGCCGAGCCACTTGCACCCCTCCGGATCCACGATCAGCGCGGTGACGGAACTGGCGGTGACCAGCAGGCACATCGCATCCGACACGGCGCGGCGGGCCTCCGGACTGGCGTTCCAGCCGATCATGACCCTCTCGCCGATCGTCTCGCCCTGCCAGTCGTTGGGCACGATCAGCAGCGGCACGCCGCTGGCGAGCAGCACCTTCTCCGCCGACATGTCGTCCGGCAAGCCGCTCGGGCTCGGATGGCCGATCACGATCAAATCGGAATGCAGCGAGTTGATGATCGCCACCTCGGCGGTCTTGGCCCGGTCGATCGGCCGGAATTCGGCGTCGACGCCAAAGCCGGCGCAGAGGTTACGAAACCACTCGCCCACTTCCGCCGTCGTGCACTGGCAGGCGTCGTCGATCCGCCGCTCGTGGGCCACGACTCCGGCGATCGCCTTCTCGCTGCGCGCGTAGGCCATCGAAGGGTGCGGCATCACGCCGTTGAAAACCACATAGGCGCCGACGAGGTGCGCACCCCAACGCTGGGCGAGCGCCGCGGCCTTCGCCGCACGCCGTTCTCCCGATGCGCTCGCGTCGAGGAAGACGGTAATCGTCTTCGGTTCGACTGGCATGGCCATTCCACCCTGGTTGCGGCTGCCAGACGCGAAAGCGCCAGACGCCACGAATGCTTCTTGCGCCAAATGTGCGCCAAAACATCCAAACGGTGTAGTCAATATTTCGCGGGGCACGTCAGGCGACGCCCAGCGTCCCGACGTGTCTGGAATCTGGGCGTCCAGGTCCGCCCGAAGCCCTGCCAATCGACGGTGGCGTCGGCCTAGCCGACGATATCGCCCTCGCCGAAGAACTGGGCGATCTCGATCGTCGCGTTCTCGGCGCTGTCGGAGCCGTGTACGGAGTTGCCGGTGAAACTTTCGGCATAGAGCTGGCGGATGGTGCCGGGGGCGGCGTTGGCGGGGTTGGTGGCGCCCATGACTTCGCGATAGCGGGCCACGGCCCCCTCGCCCTCCAGCACCTGCACCACGACCGGGCCCGAAGTCATGAAGCCAACCAGCTCCTCGTAGAACGGCTTGCCCCGGTGCACGTCGTAGAAGGCTTCCGCCTGCTCGCGGGTGAGCTGCAGGCGCCGTTGGCCGACGATGCGCAGGCCGGAGTCCTCGATCACCGTGTTGATCTTGCCGGTCAGATTGCGCCGAGTGGCGTCGGGCTTGATGATCGAGAAGGTGCGTTCGGTCATTTAAGGCTCTGGCAGGCGGGAGGGACCGGGCTTATACCGACGCCGGCTGGCCGCGCCAAGAAGCGATGGCGTGGTTGTTCTGCCGTGGAAGATTGGGATCATGACCGAAGCTGGGGTTCGACGGCGTCCCTGACGGGCTGATTGCCCGGCCGACCTGGTGCGGCCGCAGCCTGCCGCGCGCCTGAACCTCAACCGTCAGAACAAAGCTTCCCCGCCATGCTCCGTATTCAGGACCTCGTTTTCGACGCCTATGGGCGACGCTTCTTCGACCAGGCTTCTTTCGCCCTGCCCACCGGGGCCAAGGTAGGCTTGGTCGGCCGCAACGGCGCCGGAAAGACCACCCTCTTCCGCCTGATCCAGGGCGAGCTTTCCGCCGGCAGCGGCGAGATCATCCTGCCGCGCCTGGCGCGTATCGGCACCGCCGACCAGGAGC
>Ga0302311_10002780_pt1 | contig 19570 bp, 19 predicted proteins | sample III_Palsa_N1_3_FD_200449 | JGI IMG/M metagenome (GOLD analysis project Ga0302311, IMG submission 200449) | Peat permafrost microbial communities from Stordalen Mire near Abisko, Sweden - III_Palsa_N1_3 | ecosystem: Environmental > Terrestrial > Soil > Palsa > Peat permafrost | place: Sweden... | reverse complement strand
GGGACTCGAGGTGCCGATGGCGGCACTGTGGCAACGCTGCACGGCCGTGGCCGCCATGGCGCACGTCGTCGCGCGCCGTTTGACGAAAGTGAATCCGGACACCGCGCTGCTGGCCGGTCTGCTGCACGGTGTGGGCGAGCTGTACATCCTAACCCGGGCCAACAGGCACCCTGCCCTGTTCGCCGATCGACCGATCTACGATACGATCGTGCGTGACTGGCACGTGAGCGTTGCCCAGGCGCTGCTCGAGAACTGGGAGATTGCCGAGGATATCGTCAGGGCCGTCAGCGAATTCGAGGATCTCGACCGCCGCCACACCGGCCCGGCGGATCTGTCTGACGTCCTCACGGTCGCGCACCTCATGGTCAGCTACCAGGACTACCCGGAATCGATCGAGCTGAACATGCAGGGCGTCTCCGCGCGCCATCGCATGGCCATGGACGGCACCAGCTACAGCAACCTCATCCTCGAGTCGAAGGACGAGATCAAAGAACTGCAGCAGGCGCTCGGCGCCTGAATCGCCATAAATCCTTGGAAGCTGATGCCATGTCCTCCTCCGATACCACCCTCGAGACGCACAGCAGCCAGGTAGCGTTTCAGTTCGTCCAGGCGCTCGCTGCGGAGTTGTCGCACGGCTCGGTGGAGATTCCGGGGTTTCCGGCAATCGTCTCGCGCGTGCACGAGGTCCTGGCGGATGAAAGCGCCTCGGCCGACAAGGTCGCACGTGTGGTGGGGGCTGATCCGGTCCTGGCCGCGCGCCTGCTCAAGCTTGCAAACTCGGTGGCGCTGGTGGGTACCGCGCGCCCGGCCACCGACCTGCGCACCGCCGTCAGTCGCGTCGGGCTGAACTCCGTGCGCTCCACGACCCATGCCCATGCGGTGCGGGTGCTCGGCCAGTGCGAGGCGCTGCGCGGCCTGGAGAAGCCGCTTGAGGTGCTGGCCCGCCAGACCGGACAGGTGGCGAGCCTGTGTCATGTGGTTGCGCAGAGGTACACCCGCGTGCAACCCGATGTCGCCATGCTCGCCGGCCTGCTGCACAGTAGCGGACGGCTGTACCTGCTGACCCGTGCCGGCAGCCACCGTGCCCTGTTCGCCGATGCCACTGCGTTTCGCACCGTGGAGCGCGACTGGCACCTGAGCGTTGCCGTCGCCCTGCTTGAAAACTGGAACGTGCCCGATGAGATCGTGCATTCAGTGTCTGAAAGTGAGGACCTGGCGCGCGAACCGCGGGGCGCACCCTCGCTGACGGATGTCCTGATGCTCGCGCTGGCCATCGCGCGGCACGCCGGCCAACCCGAGGTGCTCGAAGCGCATCTGCGCGACGTCAAGTGCCTGGCACGATTCAGCCTGAATGCCCCGGCGGTGGCGCAGATGCTGGAGGTGTCGCAGGGTGAACTTGCGCAGCTGGAGGCGGCGCTGACCTGAACGGATTCGCTTACGCGACGGTGTCTTCTTCCGGCAGCAGCCGTTCAAACTGCAGCAGCTGATTGGCGATCCGCTCCGAGGAGACCTTGTAGGTCCCGTTCGCCAGTGCGTCACTGGTCTCGGCAACCCGCGCGGAATTGATGACGGGCACGTCGGTGAGGGTCTGTTCCGCCGTGACCAGGTAGCTGGCCGTATCGGTGATCTTGACGCTGTCCGTGGCGCTGCCCGGGCCGCCGGGGCCCCCTGGGGCGGCACTGGCCGCGGTGGCCGCAGCCGCGCGCGGACCAGCGGCGCTGGTTGCCGGTGAGGCGGGCGGGCTGTTGTTGACACCACTGATCTTGCCGGTCACGACTGGTCTCCTTCGTTACAAGCCTTAACGGCTGGCACCGGAGGAACTTTAGGTCCTTGCGTGCGGAAGTCGAGGTTTTCGGATTATGTCCGCCGCGGAAAAACGGCAGTCCTTAGGCTTCCCGGTTCAGACCGTAGCGCGTGGCGGCCACGGAACAGGTGCCGCGCGGGCCGTAAGTCACCGTTTCGCGGCGGCCGTCGATCAGCATGCCCAGTCGCGCCTGGACATTCTGCAGCCGGGCACCGGCCAGCGCGCCGTTGCGATCATTCAGACCGCGGCACTTGACCGCCGCGGCCGTGCAGCCGGCCCAGGCAGAGGTCAGCGTTCCTTGCGGATCGCACCAGGTGAGCAGTGCCTCGAGCCCCTTGAGGTCATGGGGGCGCCCGAGCGTGCGACACAGTCCGCGCCGCTCATCGTCCACTTTCAGAATTCGTGCCACGCACTGGTGGCGCTCGCGCATGGTGGCGGTCAGCGACTCCGCATCGCTGGCCGTCAGATGGGTGTACTCGCGCTCGAGCAGCACGGCCAGTTCGTCCAGCGCCGTCGTTTCATCCCCGATCATGCGGCTCATCTGCTCGCGACAGGTCTGCGGATCCATGTGTTCTACGATCCCGTATAAGCCTTGAGGGGGTTCGACTGCGTCCCGGAGGCCGGGCCCGCGCTTGCCTGGGCGTCAAATTTCTGTGCCGACAGCAGGCCATCGGCAATGCGGCGCGCGTCAACCTGATACGAACCATTGCTCAGCCCTTGGCTGATCGAGTCCACCCGGCTTTGGTCAAAGTCCGGGATGCCGGCGAGCTGCTGTTCGAGGCTGGCCAGCTGCTGCGCGGTGGACGTAATGGCCACCTCGCCAGACTGGGCGCTCGATGCGCTGGTCTGGGCCTGGACAGTCTGCTGCGCAATCTTGCTCTGCGCGGCCTGGGTCTTGTCGGCCGAGCCGGAACTCAGGCCCAGACTCGCTTCCAGACCACTGTGGATGGTCGTCACGCTAAACGCTCCTTCGCATGTACGGCGCAGTATCAGCCAATGTTGCCAAAACTGCAGAACGGATTTCGCATTTCATAAGGCAACCCGCACTACGTCCGCGGACTCCACGACCCCTTCGACGACGGTCATGGAACTGAGGTTCTGCACCTGGACGCGCGCGCCGGCCGGCGCATCCGTCATCGCCCTGCCGGCCGCCCGGATCTCGATCGCGCCACCGCCGGCCACCAGCGTTACCTCCTGACCGCGGTGAATCACCGTATCCGCATCGAACATCTCGACGGACAGGGCCGTGCCGAGGGCAAGCGGCCGCCGAACCGTCCGCCCCGTGAGCTCCGCCACCGCACTCAGATAGGCCGTCACGGTGCCGGCCATGCGGCGCGTTTCCAGCGTGACATCATCGGCGCCCAGGCGCGACTGGCGCGCCACCGCATGCTTGAGGACCAGCACGGTGATGCGGCTCTCGACGATGACCGGCACGTAGACGGACCAGTGCACCGGCCCGCCACAGCTGACGTTGACCGTGGCGCGCGCCGCCAGATTGGCGCCAGGCGGCAGCTGCGCTGTAAGTGGTAACCCGCACTGGGCCAGTCGCAGCCGCGGGTCGATGGGCACCACCGTGATCTGCGCATCGGCGGATCCCTGCGGCAGCAGCGACTCGACATAGGAGTGTGCGGCCTTCTCAATAGTGGCGATGGGCTCCGCCGCGGCCGCCCCGGTGCCCGCGCCCAGGGTCGGCACGGCCACCATGAGCAGTGTGGCCAGCACCGCGAGGAAGCGTCGATTGTCTGTCGCTGTGAGTGTCATGCGGAGGATATCTGCAAATCGCGCGCCAACTTCGCGTGCCAGGTTCCGCAGGCGGCAGATGACGGTGATTTGCCGGAGGCGGGCGGCAACGGGTTGCCACCCGTGTGACACGCATCACGCTTATCTCGGTGAAAACAGGCCCGAGCGGCCCTTGAGCCGTGCTGGCATGGGTATTGCTATTCATCCAGCAGGACATTTTTTTGACGGACCGGACTACAAGTCATGCCTGTTGGATTGGATTCATATCTCGGCGTTCACGCGGATGCACTGAAGGTGCAGTCCCAGCGCATGGACGTGCTCGCGAACAATCTCGCCAACGTCGACACGCCCGGATACAAGGCGCGCGACATTGACTTCCGTACGGCACTGGCACAGGCCGGTTCGCCTGAAGGCGGCGTTGCCCTGACGACCACCGATCAGAATCATATGGCGGTGAACGCCACCGACGAGGGTGGCGCCGCCCTCAAATACCGCGTGCCGCTCGCACCCTCACTCGATGGCAACACCGTGGACTCACAACAGGAGCAGGCCGCATTTGCGGACAACACCGTGCACTACCAGGCCACGCTGACCTTTCTGTCCATGCGCCTGCGCAATCTCATGACCGCGATCACCGGCCAGTAAGACGCGCGCAGCGAGGTACCCAAGCATGTCTTCCTTCAAGATCTTCGACATCGCAGGCTCAGGCCTCAGCGCGCAATCCGTACGTCTGAACACCGTAGCCAGCAATCTTGCCAACGCCGACAGCATCAGCGGCGATCCCTCGACGGTCTACAAGGCGCGGCACCCGGTATTTCAGGCGGTCCAGCAAAAGATGCTCGGCGCTGCGGACGCGGAGAACCGGAGCGAGTCGGCGGTCCGTGTCGCCGGCATCGTCGAGAGCCAGGCCGCACCGCAGATGCGCTACGACCCCGGCAATCCCCTGGCCAACGCCCAGGGCAACGTCTACGCACCCAACGTCAACGTCATCGAGGAGATGACGGACATGATTTCCGCATCGCGCGCCTATCAGGACAACGTGGAGGTCATGAACACCTCCAAGGACCTCATGCTCGCGACCCTGAAACTCGGCCAGTCCTGATAGCCACTTCCGCACGGCAACACACACACTCACGAGGCGCCAGATGTCGACCAGTACTTCCTCCATAGCGTCACTGCTCAATTCGTCCAGCACACCGGCAGCCAGTGCCGTGACCTCGGCGAGTGCCGCAGTGCCGAAGAACATGCAGATCAACGAGTCGCAGTTTCTGCAGTTGATTTCAACCCAGCTGCAGAACCAGGACCCGCTGCAGCCCACGGATCCGTCTCAGTTTCTGGGCCAGCTGGAAGGCCTGAGCGAGGTCTCGAGCCTGCAGAGCATGCAGTCGGCGATGTCCTCCAACCAGGTCACCAGCGGGGCGAGCCTGCTCAATCAATACGTGCTCGCACCCGGCGCCACCGCACCGCTCGCCTCGGGCGGCGCCATCGCCGGTGCCGTCAATGCGCCCTCCGGCACGACCAAGCTGACGGTCTCGATCTCGGACTCCACGGGCAACGCGGTCACCTCCTTCCAGGTCGCCCCGGCCGCCTCCGGCATGACCTCATTCTCCTGGAACGGCACCACCAGCACCGGCAGCACTGCCGCTGCGGGCAATTACACGGTAGCGGTCAACGCCACCGTCAACGGCGCCTCCCAGTCAGTTTCCCCGATGGTCGTCACCCAGGTGCAAAGCGTCACCATCGACCCCAGCACCCAGCAGTTGGATCTGAACACCACCGGCGGCACCGTGCCGCTGAGCTCTGTCGTCACCATTCTGTAACGCGCCAACCACGCCAGCATCAGGAACATCAAGCCATGTCATTTAATGTCGCCCTCACAGGCCTCAATGCCGCCAACCAGGACCTCTCGGTGACGGCCAACAATCTTGCCAACACCAGCACCGTGGGTTTCAAAGGCTCACGCGCGGAGTTCTCCGACCTGTTTTCGGCCACCCAAAGTGGGGTGAGCTCGACCGCCGTGGGCAACGGCGTCGCCGTTCAGGAAGTCGCCCAGCAGTTCTCCCAGGGAGACATCGAGACTACGGGTAACAACCTGGACCTCTCGATCAGCGGCAACGGATTCTTCACCACCAGCAACAACGGCGCACTGCAGTACACGCGCGACGGCGAATTCCAGGTCAATAGTTCAGGTGACGTGGTCACGGCCGGCGGCGCCAACCTGCAGGTTTATCCGCCGCTCGCCAACGGCGGCTACAACACCGGCGGTCTCACCAACCTCTCGCTCAGTTCAGGCGAGAGCGCGCCGAGTGCGACTACGACGGCGTCCATCACGGCAAACCTGCCGGCCGATGCGACCGTTCCGACCGACTATGCCGCGGACGGTATCGATCCGACCAATTCCAACACGTACACCAACACGACCTCGATGACGGTGTACGACTCCCTCGGCGCCGCCCATACCGCATCGCTCTACTTCGCCAAGACCGCGAGCAATACCTGGCAGGCGAACCTGTACGTGGACGGCAACATGGTGGGCACACAGGAGCTGGACTACAGCGCCAGTGGCGCTCTGACAGCCCCCGCCGATGGCAACGTCACGTTTCCGGCGTACAACGCGGCCGGCGGACTGGCCACGGGCGCCAACCCCATGACCATGCAATTCAACTTCAGCAATGTCACGCAGTATGGCAACAACTTCGGCGTCACGGCCGTCCAGCAGAACGGTTTCACCACCGGCCTGCTCACCGGCATCAGTATCGACGACACCGGGGTGGTGCAGGCTCAGTACACCAATGGCAATTCCGTAAACCTCGGCCAGGTCGCACTGGCGAACTTCGCCAACCCGCAGGGTCTGGAACAGCTCGGCAATAACAGCTGGGCGGTGACCAATTCCTCCGGTGAGTCGGTGCAGGGCGTCGCGGGCGGATCCGGATTCGGCAACATTTCTTCAGGTTCCGTCGAGGAGTCCAACGTGGACACCACCACGGCCCTGGTCGACATGATCACCGCGCAACGCGCCTTCCAGGCCAACGCGCAGATGATTCAGACCGAGGACCAGATCACCCAGACCATCATCGGCATCCGCCAGTAAGGCCTGAGCGACCGTCATGGATAAACTGCTCTACATTGCGATGTCTGGCGCGAGCCAGACGCTGCGCGCCCAGACGGCGACCAGCCACAACCTCGCAAATGCGAACACCACCGGGTTCAAGGCGGACCTGAGTGAGTTCCAGAGCCGTGCCGTGACGGGGCCGGGTTTTGCCTCACGGGTGTATGCAACCGATGCCTCCGTCGGTTGGGACAGCTCGGTCGGCTCCCAGATCACCACCGGCAACCCCTTCGACGTGGCGGTGCAGGGCCCGGGCTTCATTGCCGTCCAGGACAGCCAGGGCAACGAAGCCTATACCCGCAACGGCGATCTGCATGTGGATCCGAACGGCCAGCTGATGACCGCCTCGGGCCTGCAGGTACTGGGCGACAGCGGTCCGGTCAGCGTCCCGCCCTTCGCCTCCGCCAGCGTCGCGCCGAATGGCACGATCTCGATCGTGCCGATGGGGCAGACCCCGCAGACGATCTCCAACGTCGGACGCATCAAGCTCGTCAATCCGCCCAGCGACACGGTTTCGCGCAGCGCCGACGGCTTGTTCCGCACCAACAGTGGCCAACCCGCGGATGCGGACGCCAGTACCACGGTGGCCTCGGGAGTCCTGGAAGGCAGCAATGTCGACCTGGCCGGCTCGATGGTCAGCATGATCGAACTGTCCCGCAACTTCGACCTGCAGATCAAGGCGATGCACGCCGCCGAAGACGACGGCAATGCATCGGCGAAGCTTCTGCAAACAAGCTGATCGCAAGCTCACTACTTAGGTAACGCACAATGGAACCAGCACTCTGGGCCGCCAAAACCGGTCTCGACGCTCAGCAGACACAGATGACGGTGACGGCCAACAACCTCGCCAACGTCAATACCAACGGCTTCAAGAAAAGCCGTGCGGTATTCAACGACCTGCTGTACCAGAACGTCACCCAGGTGGGCGGCTCCACCTCCGACACCACCACCTATCCGTCGGGCCTGCAGCTGGGCACCGGTGTGCGGGTGGTCGCGACCGAGCCGAGCTTCACGCAAGGCAGTCTCGACAACACGGGCAACTCGCTGGATCTTGCGGTCCAGGGCCAGGGCTTCTTCCAGATCCTGAAACCCGATGGCACGCTCGCCTACACGCGTGATGGCAGCTTCCAGGTGAACGCGCAGGGCCAGGTGGTCAATGCCAGCGGCTACCAGCTGCAGCCTGCGATCACCATCCCGCAAGGCGCGCAGAGCATCACGATTGCGCCCAATGGCGTGGTCACGGTGTTGATGCCCAGTGCGACGACACCGACCCAGGTCGGCTCCCTGCAGCTCGCCAACTTCATCAATCCATCCGGCCTGCAGGATACCGGCGGCAACCTGTCCGTCGAATCGGCGGCCAGCGGCACTCCCACCACCGGCACGCCAGGCCTCTCTGGCCTGGGAACGGTCATTCAAGGCTCAGTGGAAACCTCCAACGTCGATGTCGTCGAAGAAATGGTCAACATGATCGAAACCCAGCGCGCCTACGAGATGAACTCGAAAGCGGTGGAGACCACCGACCAGATGCTGCAGTACGCCACGCAGAACATGTAAACGGAAGTCAATGCGAATTCACTACAAATTGCTGAGCTGTGTCGTGCTGCTGGGGCTGGGCGCGTGCCAGACGCCCCATCCACCCAAGGATGATGATGGGATGAGCTGGGCCGCGGAACCCGCGCCCAAGCCCACCAACGGCTCGATCTATCAAAGCGGCCGGGAAGTCGCGCTGTTCGAGAACCCGATCGCGCACCATGTCGGCGACATCGTCACGATCGTGCTCAACGAGTCCACACAGGCCCAGAAGAGCTCCTCGACCAACACCAACAAGGCGACCTCGGTCGCCCTGCCCGGCATGACCCTCCTGGGTAAGGCACTCACCGTACATGGTGTTCCGATCACGACCAACAGCATCGCCGATACGACCAAGTTCGCCGGCGAAGGCGACAGTGCGCAGAGCAACAGCCTGCAGGGCTTCGTCACGGTCACAGTGCAGAAGGTACTGCCCAACGGCAATCTGTACGTGAAGGGCCAGAAGTGGATCGGCATCAACCAGGGACAGGAATACGTGATCATGTCGGGGGTCATCCGACCCATCGATCTCGCCTCGGACAACTCCATAGCCTCCTCTCAAGTGGCCAATGCGAAGATCTCCTACGGTGGGAAAGGCGCGCTGGCCGATGCCAATGCCCAGGGCTGGCTGTCGCGATTCTTCAATTCACCCTGGTCACCATTCTAATGTTTGAATCTATCCGCAACTGCCGCCTCTCGCCGGCGCTACTCACGGCCCTACTGCTGAATGTAATGATGGCGGGACTCGCCACACCGGCGCGCGCCGATCGCATCAAGGACATAGCCACGGTATCCGGGGTGCGCTCCAACCAGCTCTTCGGCTATGGCCTGGTGGTCGGGCTGGACGGCACCGGCGACCAGACCACGCAGGCGCCCTTCACCATTCAGAGCATCGCCAACATGCTGGCGAAGTTCGGCGTCGCCATTCCGGCCGGATCAAACCCGCAGCTGAAGAACGTGGCCGCGGTGACGGTGACCGCCGATCTGCCACCCTTCTCCAAGCCCGGACAGACCATCGACGTCACCGTGGCCTCCATTGCCAACGCCGCGAGTTTGCGCGGCGGACAGCTGCTGATGACCCCGATGCGCGGTCTCGACGGCGAAGTCTATGCTTTTGCGCAGGGCAGCCTCGTCGTCAGCGGCTTCGGCGTCAATGGCAAGGACGGCTCGCGCATTTCTCTGAACGTTCCGAGCAGTGGTCGCATTCCCAATGGCGCCAGTGTCGAGCGCGAAGTACCGACCAAGTTCGCGCAGGACAACTTCCTGGTCCTGAACCTCAACACACCGGATTTCACGACCGCCGCCCGCGTCGCTTCCGGGATCAACAGGGTACTGGGAGCCGGCACCGCCGAGGCCACCGATCCGGTGTCCATCAAGGTCACGGCCCCGAGCAATCCTGATCAGCGTATCGGTTATCTCGCCACGCTCGAGGCGATCGAAGTCGAACCCGGCGAGGCGCCGGCGCGCGTCATCATCAACTCGCGCACCGGCACGGTGGTCATCAGTTCGCATGTGCAGGTGACCGCAGCTGCCGTCGCCCATGGCTCCCTCTCGGTGACCATCACGGAGCGCCAGGATGTGAGCCAGCCGAACTCCTTCACCAAGGGCACGACAGCGACGGTCACACCGCGCAGCGACATCAACGTGCAGCAGGCCGACGCCCGTATGTTCGTGTTTCAGGCCGGCGTGAACCTGGATGAGATCGTGCGCGCGGTGAACCGGGTCGGCGCCGCCCCGGGCGATCTGGTGGCAATCCTCGAAGCATTGCGCGCTGCAGGTGCCCTGCGCGCCGAGCTGATCGTGATCTGACGCGGCACCCATGGCTACCCTACCCTCTGCATCCGATCCTACTGCCGCCGCGGCGTCTGCCACGGCGGATACGTACACCAATTTCTCAGGCCTGCAGGCCCTGAAGCGTGCGGCTGCCAAGAACGATCCAACCGCGATCCGCAAGGTCGCCCAGCAGTTCGAGAGCATGTTCACGCGCATGATGCTCAAGAGCATGCGCGAGTCAGTGGGCACCGATCCGCTGTTCGGCAGCGATGCGCAGAAGACCTATCAGGGCATGTACGATGATCAGCTGGCCATCCAGCTGTCCAAGGGGCGTGGCCTCGGGCTCGCGGACATGCTCGTGCGGCAACTGCAGCGGCTCGGTGTCGCCGGCGCGGCAGCGGGTGCGAGCGGCAGCAATGGCATCAAGAGCGGCGGTACGACCGGCGCCATCGGCACCACCGGGGCTGCCACCCCAACCGCCAAGCCGGCACTTCCCGCCGCGTCCGCCGCTACTCAGCAAAGTTTCATCCAGGGGCTCTGGCCCCAGGCCGAGCAGGCCGGCGAGCAGCTCGGAGTCGATCCGACGAACCTGATTGCACAGGCCGCGCTGGAGACCAACTGGGGTCGCAGCATGCCTCACGACGGTAGCGGGCATTCCAGCAATAATCTCTTTGGCGTGAAGGCCACGGGATCCTGGAGCGGCGCGAGCGTCGAGTCTGCTACGAGCGAAGCGGCCGCCGATGGCAGCATCACGAGCGCCATTGCGCCGTTTCGCTCCTACGCGGACGCCACCCAGAGCTTTCAGGATTATGTCTCGATCCTGCGCAACAATCCGCGCTATGCCACCGCCTTGAACACCGGCAGCAACGCCCAGGCCTTCGCGGCCGGGCTGCAGCGCGGCGGCTACGCGACCGATCCGGATTATGCCCGCAAGGTCAGCGCCGTCGCCAACAACATCTCCGGCCACCTGGCCATGAACCTTCGTGGACTCACAGCCCTCAAGTCCGGCACTGATCTGCCGACAACTGTGACTACGAGCACGCTGTAAGGGCTAACTTCGAATGGCTGACTTGCTTTCAACCAGCGTCTCCGGGCTCATCGCATTCCAGAATGCGCTGAGCGTCACCAGTAATAACGTGGCCAACGTGTCGACGCCGGGTTACAGCGTCGAGACGCCCGATTTCACCGCTGAGCCGGGCGAATCCACCGGCGTCGGCTACTTCGGTACCGGGGTCCAGATCTCGAACGTGACGCGCAGCTACAGTGAGCTGCTCGCCACGCAGATGCGCACGTCACAAAGCAGCTACTCCAACTTCAACACCTACGCGACCACGGCCGCCCAGGTCGACAACATGCTGAGCGACACGACCACGGGTCTGAGCGCGCAGCTGCAGGGTTTCAGCAACTCGCTGCAGACACTGGCCAACTCCCCCACGCTCGCGGCAAGCGGCACGGCGGTGCTGAGCGCCGCCCAGTCGCTCACCCAGTCGGTCCAGGGCTATGCGACCCAGCTGAGTTCGATCGACCAGAACGTGGAAGGCCAGATCACCAGCAATGTTCAGGAAATCAACACGTTGGCGAGCAACATCGCCACCGTCAACGGCCAGATCGCCCAGATCTCCGGTTCCGGGCAGTCGCCCAACAGCCTGCTGGACCAGCGCGATCAGCTCATCAATCAGCTCAGCCAGTACGTCTCGGTGAACACCGCCACCCAGAGCGACGGCACGCTGGATGTCTTCGTCGGCAATGGCCAGTCGCTGGTGACCGGTGGCACGGCGCAGACCCTGACGACGATACCCAATCAGTACAACCCCACGCAGTTCGATGTCGGTCTGACGACCGTCGGCACCTCCGGAGCACCGGTTGACATCACAGGAGCCATCTCCGGTGGTTCGCTGGGCGGCCTGATCGCCGTGCGCAGCCAGGTCATCGATCCGACGCTGAACTCGCTGGGACAGATCAGCGTGGGCATCGCCAACATCGTAAATCAGCAGCAGGCGGCCGGCCTGACGCAGTCCGGAACCCAGGGCCAACCCCTGTTCGCCGTCGGGGGCGTGCAGGTGAGTCCCTCGTCGAACAATACGGGAACCGCCCAGGTGACCGCGACGCGTACCAACCTTTCGGCGCTGACGGGCGACAGCTACACGCTGGCCGACAACGGTGGCACCTGGCAGCTCACGGATAACACCAGCCAGCAGACCATCCTCATGGGCGGCACGGGTACCGCGATCGACCCGTTTACCGCCGCCGGTGTCTCGATTGTCGTGAACGGCACGGCCAACAGCGGCGACAGCTACCTGGTGGAGCCTACCGCCACCGCAGCCGCCGGTTTCAGCGTCCTGCTGACGAGCCCGACACAGATTGCCTCGGCCGCCGCGGTGCAGACCGGCGCCGCCAGTGCCAATACCGGCACGGGCACCATTGCCGCGGCGACCGTGACCGACCCGACCAACGCCAACCTGCTGACACCGACATCGATCGTCTTCACCTCGCCCACGCAGTACCAGATCAACGGCACCGCGTACACGTATACGCCGGGCGCGGCCATCTCCTCGGCCAACGGCTGGACGACCTCCATCAGCGGCACGCCGGCGGCGGGCGATACCTTCACCGTCGGCAGCAATGCGGGCAACGTCGGCGACAACTCCAATCTGTTCGCGATGATCGACGGGCTCAATGCCAATTCGCTGAACGGCGGCACGACCTCACTGACAGGGGCCACGAGTTCGCTGCTGAGCCAGGTCGGCGCGCAGACCCAACAGGCCCAGTCCAACGCATCCGCACAGCAGGCCGTCAACACCTCGGCGACGGATGCGGTCAACAACCTCTCGGGCGTCAACCTCGATGAGGAGGCGGCCAACATGGTCAAGTACCAGCAGGCCTACCAGGCCTGCGCACAGATGATTCAGGCCTCCACGACCATGTTCAACACCCTAATTACCGCACTTCAAACCGCTTAAAGCCTATGCGAGTCTCAACTCTCGGATTCCAGACTGACGCCTCCAACCAGATGCAATCGCTGGAGGCGGAGATCACCCAGACACAAACGGAGCTGTCCACGGGCATCGCGCTGCAAAATGCCGCGGACAATCCCGCGGCCATGGCGCAGGTCACGCAGCTGAACGCGCAGATCTCCGCTTCGAAGCAATACCAGACCAACGGCAGCGCCTTGAATTCCAATCTGCAGATCGAGGAGCAGTCGCTCTCGGATGCGACCACGACGATGCAGAGCGCGCGCGACCTCGCGGTCGAGGCCAACAATGCCGCCCTGACCCCCTCACAGCGCCAGGACATCTCGACCCAGCTGCAGCAGCTGCTGCAGCAGATGGTGAGCACTGCCAACAGCACGGACTCGAACGGCAACTTTTTGTTTTCCGGCGAGACCAACACTACCCAGCCCTTCTCCCAGACCGGGTCATCCGTCGCCTACAACGGCTCGACCAGCGTCAGCCAGGTGCAGATCAGCTCAAACCAGCGCATCTCGAGCGGTGACTCCGGCGCCAACGTGTTCATGAACATTCCGGGTGGAAACGGCACGTTCACCACGGCGGTGGGTGCAGCCAATACCGGCACGGCGACGATCGATACGGGCACGGTGACCAATGCATCGCAGTGGGTACCGGACACCTACACCATCACCTTCACGGATGCAACGGACTACACGGTCACCAACAGCGCAGGACCGGTAACCAGTGGGACCTATACCAGTCCGGGCACGATCACATTCAATGGCATCAGCACGACCGTGACCGGTACGCCGGCGGCCGGGGACACGTTCACCGTGGCGCCGGCGGGCACTTCCAGCGCCTTCTCCACGATCTCGAACCTGATCACGGCGCTGAACAACCCCAATCTGAGTTCCGCGCAGCTGACCTCCCAGGTGGGGACCACACTGGAACAGATGGATGCGGCGGTCAGCAATTTCAGCAATGTCTCGGCATCCGTCGGCGCGCGCATCAATGCGATCACCGCCTCCGGTACCACCGCGACTGCCTCGCAGACCGCCATGACGGGGCAGGTGACCAGCCTGCAGGACGTCGACTACGCCGCAGCGACCACCCAGCTGTCGACCCAGGAACTCGCCCTGCAGGCGGCCCAGGAGTCCTACGCCTCCATCGCGAAGATGTCCCTCTTCAGCTATCTGCAGTGATTCGTGACGCAGTTCATACCTTGGGTCGCCTTAAGTTTCTCAAGTTCCCGGCCCAGGCACCGATAACCAATCTGACAAGCAAGCGGCCATGTGGCCGAAACAGCAGCGCGACGGACTGGTGTCCGGCGCCTGAGTTAAACTTCAGGAGTCTCAGACAATGTCACTAGTCCTCAATACGAACATGGCCTCGCTGGTTGCGCAGAACAGCCTGACGTCCTCAGGCATGCAGCTGGCAACCTCCCTTCAGCAGTTGTCCTCGGGTTTGCGCGTCAACACGGCCGCGGATGACGCCGCCGGCTACGCGATCGCCCAGGGCATGACCTCGCAGATCGACGGCCTGAACCAGGCCTCGCAGAACGCGAACGACGGCGTGTCCCTCACGCAGACCGCTTCGGGCGCACTGTCCGAAGTCACCAATGACCTGCAGACGATGCGCGATCTGGCCGTCGAATCGCTCAACGCCACCAACAGCGCCGGCGACCGCACAGACCTGAACGCGCAGTTCCAGCAGCTGGCGAACGACATCAACAGCGTCGCCTCCCAGACGCAGTTCAACGGCGTGAACCTGCTCGATGGCTCCTTCCAGGGTGCGACCTTCCAGGTCGGTGCCAATGCCGGTCAGACGATTACGGTGGGCAACGTCGCCAGCGCCGCGACCAACAACCTCGGTCAGCTCTTCAGCGACGGTGGGACGGGGGGCGCGTACGGTTACGCCCTGGGCAACGGCACGGCGGACGGCGCGACCAGCTCTTCAGGTACGATCTCGGTTGCCGTTGGCGGCACGACCTATACGACCAACCCGGTGACGCTCACCGGCGTACAGTCGACCGATATGGCGGCGGTGGCCGCTGCCGTGAACCAGCTTTCTGCCCAAGACGGCGGCATTATTGCCACGGTCAGCGCCGGCGCTACCGGCGGTATCACGCTGAGCTCCACGAACGCATTGATTGGGACCACGGACACACCGACAGTCACTGCCGGTACGTTCACGGACTCGACCGGGGTCACGGATACCGTCGCTACGGTTGCCAACCTGGGGTTCAGCACTGCGGCCCAGGCCGGGACCGCCACCGGGTTCACGAAGGTGGCTCTGGCCAGCGGCGGCCTGCTCAACAGCGCCAGCGTGTCCACGGTTGACTCTTCCAACCTGGCGCTGACGCAGATCGACGCTGCCCTGCAGCAGCTGGCGACCACCGGCGCAGATCTGGGCGCTTACCAGAACCGGTTCCAGGCTGCCATCACGGGCCTGAACACCGATTCCACGAACCTGAGCAGCGCGAAGAGCGCGATCGTGGATACGGACTACGCGGCGGCGACCTCCAGCCTGTCGAAGGCCCAGATCCTGCAGCAGGCCAGCACCGCGATGGTCGCCCAGGCCAACACCATTCCGCAGAACATTCTGACCCTGTTGCAGAAGCTGCCGTAAAGGTGAAGTCAGTAGAGTCTGAAAACTCTCGAAAAGAGGGGTGGGTGCCGCAAGGCACCCACCCATCGCCGTTCTTGCAGTCGCTCACGCTTTTGGATTCCAGTCTCACGTAGGGTAGTGCGCGATGACCACCTCCAGCACCAGCAGCTCCAGTTCGCCGGTTTCGATCGCCAGCAGTTCCAGTGCGGGTGCGGCCGGTGGCTCCGTCATCAACGTCAGCTCCCTGGTTTCACAGCTGGTGACGGCGACGCAGGATCCCCAGCAGGCCCTGATTACCAATCAGACCGAGGCTGTCACTTCGCAGATCTCCTCGATCGGCACCCTCAAGAGCGCGCTGTCGACATTCCAGTCCGCACTGGGTGCGCTGGATACCCCGTCCGCGTTTGATTCGCAGACGGCCAACACCAGCAACTCCGATGCCGTCACGGCCACCGCGACCTCCGGTGCACCGGTGGGTACGTACAGCGTATCCGTCACCGCACTCGCCCAGGCGCAGCAGATTCTTTCGACGGGCTTTACCGGCGATGGCACAGTCGGCACGGGTGCTCTTAAGTTGAGCCTCGGTGGCACGAGTTTCAACGTAACGATCGACAGTAGCGACGACACGGTCAGCGGCATTGCCGCGGCCATCAATTCTGCCACCGGCAATCCGGGCATCACGGCGACCGTGGTGCAGGGTACCGACGGCGCCCACCTGCTGCTCTCCTCCGCGCAGACCGGTGCGGCCAACACCATTCAGGTCAGCGAGACCGACAGTGGCGCAGCCCTGTCGGCGCTCACCTACCCGGATCCGGATCCGAACAATGCAGGCTCGGATCTGCACTACAAAGTAGAGAGCGCCGCCCAGGATGCGAGCTACAGCATCGCAGGCGTTGCGGCCACGAGCCCGAGCAATACGATCACCTCGGCACTGAGCGGCGTGACGCTGACGCTGACCGGCACGACCACTGCGGGCACGCCCGCTGCGGTCTCGGTGAGCACCGATACCTCGACCATCCAAACCAATATCAGCGCTTTCGTCACCGCCTACAACACACTGGAAAGTGCGTTCCAGTCCCTCGGTGGCTATGATTCCTCGACCGGCACCGCTGGGCCGATGATGGGCAGCGCGCTGCTCTCCGGCATCCAGAACCAGGTCCAGAATGTCCTCTACAGCGTGGTCAATACCGGTTCCACGACCTACAACACGCTGGCGAGCGTGGGCATCACGACCAATAGTGACGGCAGTTTGAGCCTGAACAGCTCAACCCTGGCGAACGCACTGTCGACCAATTTCAGCGCCGTCAGCCAGCTCTTCACTGCCACCAGTGGTGTTGCCACGAGTCTCAACACACTGATCACCGAGAACCTGTCGAGCACCGGCTCGATCGCCTCCAAGAGCCAATCCCTGACTTCTCAGGAAAATGCGCTGACCGCCCAGACCTCGCAACTCAACACCCAGATGGCCGCCCTGACGGCCAGCCTGACGCAGCAGTATTCGGCCCTGAATGCGCTGCTCTCCTCGCTCCAGACCACCTCCTCGTACCTGACCCAGGCTTTTGCCAGCCTGCCGCAGGTAGACGGAACGCCCAACGCCTAAGGTTCGGATTCGCACCTCAAGTTCGAGGCTGGCGCGCCGTTACCGGGCACAGGCACATTGAAGTTGATGGAGCACGGTACTTTGAGCAGTTTTCCGGGAAAGTCGAAGCTGGCGGCTTATCACACCGTGTCGGTCCATGGCGGCGTCGCGAACGCCGATCCGCATGGCCTGGTGCTGATGCTCATGGACGCATGCGCCGAGCGTCTGGTGACGGCCTGCGGCTGCATTGAACGCCGCGAAATCGCCCGCAAGGCGAAACTCCTGCACAGCTGCGTGACTCTGATTGCGGAGCTGCGCGGCAGCCTCAATCTCGCTGAAGGGGGTCCCCTGGCCGAGAACCTCAGCAACCTGTACGACTACATGATGCGCCAGTTGCTGCTGGCCAATGTCAACAGCGAGGCCGCGCCGGTCAAGGAAGTGCTGAGCCTGCTCAACGATGTTCGCAGCGCCTGGCTCGCCATCGGGCCGCAGGTGCGCTCGACTTCCGCCGCGGGCGCGGCCCCCACGCGCTCCGGCGAGACCGCTGCCCGACAGGGCGTGTGATCCAAATCACACGTTCCGCCGGATTGCAGCGTGCCCGAACGCTGTCGTCCGGCTGCAACGGTCGATGCGCTTTCCTCCCCTGTGACCGTCATCACCCTTTGAACAATTTCGCGGGTCTGAAGCCGCGGATTGCCTCAAGGAATCGGCCGGTGTTGCCGATGATGATGCGAGACGAGGCGCGGCCTGCATTCCGCCTTCGAACTTGATGTAACGGTGAATGCGGCTCCTCCGCCTCGAATTGTCTAAAGGGAAGTCATGACCTCAATCATCTCGTCGATGTCTGCAGCTCAGATCCAGCAGCTGACAACCATACAGATCTCATCGTTGTCGACTATCGACGCTGCTGCGTTTGGCACCGTTCAGGCGGCAGGCCTGCAGACGACGCAGATGCCGTACTTCTCCGCCGCAGACATCGTGCAGATCAGCACCGCCGCGCTCAATGCACTCAGTACCGGTGCGCTGCAGGCCATCAGCACCAGTGATCTCGCGCACCTGACGACCCCACAGATCGGCGGCCTGGCGACCTCGCAGGTCCAGCTGCTCACCTCGTCCCAGGTCAGCGCCCTGACCACGAAGGAAGTGACCGCCCTGGCCTCCAAGCTCACCACCTCGCAGATCGGACTGCTGGGAGTCTCCCAGGTCACCGGTCTTACCGCCGCGGCCATCACTGCTGCCACTGGTGTAAGCACCGTGCAGCTGGCCGGGTTGAGCACCAGCGTGGTGAGCCTCTTCACCTCCACGCAGGTGGCTGCCCTCGGCGCCAACATCAGCACCGCCCAGATCAACGTACTCTCCAGCAGTGCCATCACGGGCCTCACCACCGCATCACTGAACGCGCTGAGCACCGGTGACCTGCAGGCCATCAGCACCAGTGATCTCACGCATCTGACCTCAGCCCAGGTTGGCGGCCTGCAGACCTCGCAGGTCCAGCTGCTCACCTCGGCCCAGGTCAATGCCCTGACCACCACTCAGGTGGCCTCAGTCGCCGCCAAGCTCACCACTTCGCAGATCGCGCTGCTGGGCACCGGTCAGGTGACGGGCCTCACCGCCGCAGCCATCACCGCGGCCACCGGGGTGAGCACCGTGCAGCTGGCCGGGCTGAGCACCAACGTGGTGAGCCTCTTCACCTCCACGCAGGTGGCCGCCTTCGGCGCCAACATCAGCACCGCCCAGATCAACGTACTCTCCAGCAGCGCCATCACGGGCCTCTCCACCACGTCGTTGAACGCGCTGAGCACCGGTGACCTGCAGGCCATCAGCACCAGTGACCTTACGCACCTGACCTCCACCCAGGTCGGTGGCCTGCAGACCTCGCAGGTGCAGCTGCTCACCTCGGCCCAGGTCAACGCCCTGACCACCACTCAGGTGGCCTCAGTCGCCGCCAAACTCACCACTTCGCAGATCGGACTGCTGGGAGTCTCCCAGGTCACCGGTCTTACCGCCGCGGCCATCACTGCGGCCACTGGTGTAAGCACCGTGCAGCTGGCCGGGTTGAGCACCAACGTGGTGAGCCTCTTCACCTCCACGCAGGTGGCTGCCCTCGGCGCCAACATCAGCACCGCCCAGATCAACGTACTCTCCAGCAGTGCCATCACCGGCCTCTCCACCACGTCGCTGAACGCGTTGAGCACGGGCGACCTGCAGGCCATCAGCACCAGTGATCTCACGCACCTGACCTCAGCCCAGGTTGGCGGCCTGCAGACCTCGCAGGTCCAGCTGCTCACCTCGGCCCAGGTCAACGCCCTGACCACGACCCAGGTGGCCTCAGTGGCCGCCAAGCTCACCACTTCGCAGATCGCGCTGCTGGGCACCGGTCAGGTGACGGGCCTCACCGCCGCAGCCATCACCGCGGCCACCGGGGTGAGCACCGTGCAGCT
>Ga0302311_10002777_pt1 | contig 19572 bp, 17 predicted proteins | sample III_Palsa_N1_3_FD_200449 | JGI IMG/M metagenome (GOLD analysis project Ga0302311, IMG submission 200449) | Peat permafrost microbial communities from Stordalen Mire near Abisko, Sweden - III_Palsa_N1_3 | ecosystem: Environmental > Terrestrial > Soil > Palsa > Peat permafrost | place: Sweden... | reverse complement strand
TGCGCAAAGCAATCGCGCGTTTCCTGGATGGTCATCGCTGGTTCATGCCGTGCGTTGCGGCTGCCGCGTCTTATCTTGGCGTCGATCAAATCCGGATGCGCGGGGAGATCGGCATCGACGCCGGCATCGACCACCCGCACATCGACGTTGGACGCGCGCGCGAGTGCGTTGACGCCGGCGCGGCCGGCCAGATAGGTCGCGACCATCGCGGCGGTGACGCTGGCGGGATAGGCCGAAACGCCCTCGGCGACGATGCCATGATCGGCTGCGAACACGAACATCGTGGCACGCCTGGTGCGCGGCGGCTGCGGATGCCAGATCGATCCAAGTTGAACCGCAAGGTCTTCCAGCCGGCCGAGCGCGCCGAGCGGTTTTGCCTTGCCGTCGATCCGCGCCCTGAACTGCGGCGCTAGCGAAGGATCGACGGGCTCGATATGCCAATCATGGGATTCGGCGGACGGCGTTTTGCTAGACATTGTTCCTCTCTTCGACCCACCGTCGAACAAGTTGATCCGTGTCTTGCGGCCGGTCTCCTGGCTTGCGGACAATGCCTTCGATCGTCTTCCCGATGCCGCCTCGGCGGCGTTCAGTGACGTCGTTGATCTCAGGCGATCCGCCTACAGTTGCGGGGGCAGCCGCGGAATTGCCCACCAAACAAGATGTCATGGCAGGCGCACCGCATTCCCGTTTCACCTCTTGCGAGGCACCGAAAGACGGAACCACGAGAGCATGATACAGGTGCACGCGCAAGCGCGGGCGGGTCCTCGGCGCTAAGGAAATCATGAGCGAAGCGGCACCCTTACAGACCCCTGACGTTCTCGTGGTCGGCGGCGGCAGCGCCGGGCTATGCGCGGCGATTGCGGCGCGACGCGGCGGCGCCTCGGTGCGCCTGGTCGAGCACGCGCCCACACGCTTGCGCGGCGGCAACGCCCGTCACGCGCGCAATTTTCGCCTGATGCATGATCGCTCCGAATGGTACGTGCCCGATACCTATGGCGAGGACGCCTTCTTCAAGGATCTGGTTCGGGTCACGCGCGGCGGAACGGACGAAAAACTCGCGCGCATCCTGATCCGCGGTTCCGCCACCATCACGCCATGGCTGATCGAAAACGGCGTCCGCCTGCAGGATCCATCTGGCGGATCAATGCCCTATTCGCGGCGCACCGCGTTTTTCCTCGGCGGCGGCAAGGCGATGATCAACGCGCTCACCACCACCGCACTGAAGCTCGGCGTGACCATCGGCTATGACAGCGAGGTCGTGGCATTGGCCTTCGAGGACACCGGCAACTGCGAAGCCGAGGTCGCGCATAACGGCAGGATCGAGCGCGTCGCCGCGAAGACGATGGTCGCGTGCACGGGCGGCCATCAGGCCAATCTCAACTGGCTGCGCCAGAGTTTTGGACCCGCCGCCGATGGTTTCATGATCCGCGGGACGCCGTATGACACGGGCACGGTGCTACGTCTGCTGCTCGAGGCCGGCGTAAAGCCGGGCGGCGATCCCACGCGCGCTCACATGGTCGCGGTCGATGCCCGCGGGCCGAAATTCGACGGCGGCATCGTCACCCGCATCACCGCTATTCCGCACGGCATTGTCGTCGACCGCAACGGCCAACGATTTCACGATGAGGGCGAGGACGCCCGCAAGACGCATTTTGCCCGATGGGGCGCGCGCATCGCGGATTGTCCTGACCAGATCGCCTATCTGATCCTGGATGCCACAGGTGTTGGTCGCGCGCTGCCGACGGCGCTGGCGCCGATCCGGGCCGGCAGCATCGCGGAGCTCGCGACCGAGCTTGGTCTCGACCCGGCGACGCTGCAAACGACAGTCCGGGAGTTCAATGCCGCGACAGACGCAGCCGGCGATAGGCCGCTGAACGAACGCCAGACCACCGGGCTTGCTCCGCCGAAAACGCGCGGCGCGATCGCGCTCGCAGCGCCGCCATTCGCGGCCTATCCGCTGCGGCCGGGCGTGACCTTCACGCATTTCGGGGTTGCGGTCGATGACCAGCTGCGGATCGTCAAGCACGATGACACGCCCGCGCGCAATGTGTTCGCGGCCGGCATGATCATGGCCGCGAATGTGCTCGGCGACGGCTATCTCGCAGGGCTCGGCGTCACGCTTTCGACGGTGTTCGGCCGTCTTGCCGGCGAAGCGGCCGCGCGGCAGGCACGCGCGACCTGATCCGATGACGGCGCTGTCACTTCAGCGTGGTACAAGCGGCCTCAAGCCGCTGCCATGCGGCCTCATCCGCCGGAAGCCCGAATCGATAGCGCTGTGGCGCCGCGGCAAAGCCGCGGACCAGAATTCCGACGCGCGCGAAATGATCGAGCAAATCGACGCCATCTCGTGCTTCGAACAGACCGAACAGATCGGTCCCGCCAAGTGTCTTCAGGCCGGCACGCCCGAGAACACCGTCGAGCCGCTTTCGATCGGCCGCCAGCCGCGTCCGCGTCGCCGCGATCCACGCCGCATCGCGCAACGCCGATGTCGCGATCTCGCAAGCAGGCCCCGACACCGGCCAGTCGCCCAGCAACCCGCGCCAGATCGCGGCGTCGGGCTCGGTGACGACGATAAAACCCACGCGCAATCCCGCGAGGCCGAAAAATTTTCCGAGCGAGCGCAGCACCATGGTGCCGACCGGCAGTTTCGGCAGCGCCAGCAGCGACGCGTCCGGCCGGACATCGGCGAAGGCCTCATCGACGATCAGCCGTCGTCCGGTCATGGTCCAGGCCTGCGCAAAGGCGATTAAATCGTTGCGCGCAATGGTGCGGCCGTCCGGGTTGTTGGGATTGACCACGACCAGCGTCTCGAGATCGTGCCGCCTGAGTTCCGGCAACGCCTTCAACTCGTGCACCTCGGCGCCGGCATCACGCCAGGCCGCCGCATGCGAACCATAGGTCGGCGCCAGAATGCCTACCATCTTTGCGCGGGCCATGCGTGGCAATAGCCGTATCGCAATCTCGCTGCCGGGGACCGGCACGATCGCAGCGTTCGCGGGAAGCCCATAGGCTTCGGCGGCGGCCGCCGCCAGCCGTGCCATGTCGGCCGCCAGCGGCAAACGCTGATACCGGGCGAGCGGTAGTTGTGGCACCGGCCAGCAAATCGGATTAATGCCGGTCGACAAATCGATCCATGGTTGCGGCACCGACGGATAGAGTGATGCGGCCATGTCGATGCGGCCGCCATGGATCCGCAAGGCCGCCGTCCTCTTCCAGTTCTCATCCCGCACGTGCATGTTGCCATCCATGGCCGACCCGACCGACCGCGTCCTGATCCTGATTGTCGCCTTCGGCATCGAAGCCGTGCTGGCCTATCCCGCGCCGCTGTTTCGCGCAATCGGCCATCCGGTGTCGTGGATCGGCGCCTTGATTGGGGCGATCGATTCCACGCTGAACCGGCCGGATTATTCGGACACAATGCGGCGCATTGCTGGCGTCGTGACGGTGCTGCTGCTGCTCGGCATCAGCCTCGGCACCGGGTTTGTGCTGGAGATCGCCGCACGCGCTGTTCCGTATTTCGGGGTTGCCCTTGCCGTCGTGGTCGTCGCCATGCTGATCGCGGGCGGCAATCTCGATCAACATGTGCGCGCGGTTGCTGCCGCGCTCCGGACCGACGGGCTGGCCGGCGGCCGGCAAAGCATCGCCAGGATCGTCGGCCGCGACCCCAAAGCCCTCGACGAGGCCGCAATCTGCCGCGCCGCGATCGAAAGCCTCGCCGAAAATGCCTCCGACGGCGTCACCGCGCCGGCGCTGTGGTATCTGATCGGCGGATTGCCCGGCATGATCGGCTACAAGGCCGTCAATACCGCCGACAGCATGATCGGTCATCTCTCCGAGCGTTACCGCGCCTTCGGCTGGGCCGCCGCGAGATTGGACGACCTCATCAATTTGCCGGCGTCGCGCTTGACCGGGCTGATGTTCATCGGCGCCGCCGCGCTCGTGCCGGGCGCGTCGGCGTCATCGGCATGGCAGGCGTTTCGGCGCGATGCGCGGCGGCATCGCTCGCCCAATGCCGGCTGGCCCGAAGCCGCGATGGCCGGTGCGCTCGGCCTGCGGCTCGCGGGTCCGCGGGTCTATGACGGAGTTCTGGTCGATGATCACTGGATGGGCGACGGCCGCGCGGACGCCAACGTGCAAGACATCGATCGCGCGCTGACGATCTATCGCACCGCGTTCGGCGCCGCGCTGACGATCGTCGCAGCACTCGGCCTGGTCATCGCTGCATTTGGCGATTGAGCGTGTCAGCGCGCGAGACTGAGCAACTTCTCGACATCAAGATGCGCCTCGAGATGCGCCGCCAGCGCATCGAGGGTTTGGTCGACCAGGGCCTCGTAGGCGAGCGAACTCGCGGGCGCGCCAAGCCGGCTGAGCCACGCCGCGCGCTGCGCATCGCCGGCGAAAAAGCCATGCAGATAGGTTCCGGCCACGCGGCCATCAACCGAGATCGCGCCGTCCAACCGACCGTCATCGAGTTGCAACAGCGGACGCTGCGTTCCGGCGCCGATGGTTCGGCCGATATGCATTTCATAACCGGCGACCGCAACGTCGTCGGCAATAGTGCGTCCTTTGACGGCAACCAGCGACTTGTCCCCGGCCAGTTCCGTCGTGACCTCGATCAGGCCCAAGCCCTCGGCTGAACCTGGCGGCCCTTCGACGCCATCGGGATCGGCGATGCTGCGGCCAAGCATCTGATAGCCACCGCACAGCCCGAGCACGCGCCCGCCACGGCGAGCATGCGCGATGATATCGGCGTCCCAACCATAGCCGCGCAGCGCCGCCAGATCCGCGATGGTCGCCTTCGATCCCGGCAGAATCACCAAATCCGTATCTACCGGCAGCGGCGCGCCGTTGCGCAACAGAATGAGTTCGACGCCGGGCTCAAGCCGCAACGGGTCGAGATCGTCGAAATTGGCGATATGCGGTAGCACCGGCACCACGATGCGCAGGCGAGGCCCGGCCGTATCAGGCACGGATGTCGGCGAGGCTTCAAGGCCGTAGACATCTTCGGCCGGCAGCCGATGCGCATCGCGAAAATGCGGCACCAGTCCGATCGGCGCCCAGCCGGTGCGTTCCGCGATGAAATCCATGCCGCTCGCGAACAGCGAGGGATCGCCGCGCATCTTGTTGACGATGAAGCCCGCGATCAATTTCCCGTCTTCCGGATCGACCACCGCGGCGGTGCCGCACAGGCTCGCGATCACGCCGCCACGGTCGATATCGCCGATCAGCACCACCGGCGCATTGACGGCACGGGCAAACCCCATATTGGCGATATCGTTGGCGCGCAGATTGACTTCCGACGCCGAGCCCGCGCCCTCGACCAGCACGATATCGCATTGCTCCCGCAGTTTTGCGTAGCTATCCAGCACATAAGCCATCAGTTGCGGCTTGCGCGACTGATATTCGCGCGCTCGCGCGGTGCCGACCACGCGTCCCTGCACCACGATCTGCGAGCCGACCTCGCTTTGCGGCTTCAGCAACACCGGATTCATGTCGACCGACGGCGCGACACGCGCGGCGCGCGCCTGCAACGCCTGCGCGCGGCCGATCTCGCCGCCATCTGCGGTGACCGCGGCGTTGTTCGACATGTTCTGCGGCTTGAAGGGGCGCACCGACACGCCGCGATTCGCCAGCAAGCGACACAGGCCGGCGACAACCAGCGACTTGCCGACATCCGAGCCGGTCCCCTGGAACATGAGGACGCGCGCGGTCATCAGAATTCGATACCGGCCTGGGTTTTGACGCCGGCGGCGAAGTGATGCTTGACCGCGCCCATCTCGGTCACGAGATCGGCGGCTTCGATCATCGCCGGTTTGGCGTTGCGGCCGGTCACGATCACATGCAGATCGGGTCGCCGCGACACCAGCCGCGCCACCACCTCATCGAGCGGCAGATAATCATAGCGCAACGCGATGTTGAGTTCGTCGAGCACGACGAGGTTGATGGAGGGATCATCAAGCAGGCCCTGCGCAATGGTCCAGGCGCGCTGGCAAGCGGCGATGTCGCGCGCCTTGTCCTGGGTTTCCCAGGTAAACCCCTCACCGGCGGTGTGCCAGATCACGCGGTCGCCGAACGATTCTAGCGCCGCCTGCTCGCCGGTCGCCCGGCCCTTGATGAACTGCACCACGCCGATGCGCCAGCCATGGCCGAGCGCACGCAAGGCGAGGCCGAAGGCCGCCGTCGATTTGCCCTTGCCGGGCCCGGTGTTGACCATCAACAGGCCCTTGGCGATGGTTTTGGACGCCTCTTCGGCGTCCTGGACCGCCTTGCGCTTGACCATCTTGGCGCGGTGCCGTTCAGCCTCGTCGATCTCGGTCATGGGTTCCTGCGGTATGATCCGATGGGCGGCGACAGGATCATATCAAACCCATCTGGGCAACCTGCCAAGGTGGGCCGCCTCGGTTTCCGGAGGGATTGACTCGACGGCGTTTCCGTCTGAATGAGTCCGTAGCCGACGGTGTCCTGTCTTCGGGCAGGACTAAGAGGGAATACCGGGCGCAGGAAATCTGGGGAAGTTCCCGGATCTCAGGCGAAGCCGGAGCTGCCCCCGCAACTGTGAGCGGAAAGCCTGCACCAGAAGCCACTGGGTTTTGACCCGGGAAGGTGGTGCCGGCGATGACCCGTGAGCCAGGAAACCTGCCGTCGCCTGCCATATCGCCATTCCAGGCGGGGCGTCCTGGAGTGAGAGGGTTGGTCGAACGGAGTGCAGGTCCGCTCGCCGCTTGTCTGGTAACCGCTCCCTTGAGCGGGCGCCATCGATTGACGGGCTTTGCTATGGACCAATCTGCACTGGACGCGTCTCCACAACAGGCGATCTCCGCTTCCTCCGATACCGCAGTCACACTCTATGTCTGCGTCACCTGTCGCGCCGGCGAAGCGGACGAAACCACCCCAAAGGCCGGCCGGCGGCTGCACGACGCGCTGACCGAGGCGCAACGCGGTCGGAATGATTCGCCGCGCTTTCGCATCGTCGAAGCCGAATGCCTGTCGAATTGCAATCGCGGTTGCAGCGCCGCCCTCACCGGACCGGGACGCTGGAGCTACATCTATGGCGATCTCAGCGAAGCTTCGATCGATGACCTGCTCACCGGGGCTTCGCGTTACGCCGCCACCGAAGACGGCCTGGTGCCGTGGCGCGAGCGACCGGCGATCTTCCGCAAGGGGGTGATCGCGCGCATCCCGCCATCCCCGAAGCCGGTTTAGGGAACAGCCATGTCGATCGAAAAAGTACCCGTCACGATCATCACCGGCTTCCTCGGCGCTGGAAAGACCACGCTGGTTCGCCATCTGATGCAGAACCCGCAAGGCCGCAGGCTCGCGATCCTGGTCAACGAATTCGGCGACCTCGGCATCGACGGCGACATCCTGAAAGGCTGCGCCGACGCCAATTGCCCCGAGGACGCCATCGTCGAACTTACCAATGGCTGCCTGTGCTGCACGGTTGCGGATGATTTCGTGCCTACCATCGCAGCATTGCTGGCGCGGCCGCAGCCGCCCGACCACATCCTGATTGAAACTTCGGGACTAGCGCTGCCGAAGCCGCTGTTGAAGGCATTCGAATGGCCGGATTTGCGGTCGCGCATCACCGTCGACGGCGTGATCGCGGTGGCCGATGCCGAAGCCGTCGCCGACGGCCGGTTCGCGCCGGATCTGGCGGCGATCGCGCGGCAACGGCTCGCCGATGAAAGCATCGATCACGACACGCCGCTCGGCGAAGTGTTCGAGGACCAGGTCGCCTGCGCCGACATCGTGATCCTCAACAAGGCCGATTTGGTCAGCCCCGAACGTCTCGCCGCGGCGCGCAAGACCGTGCTGGCGGAAGCGCCGCGCAGCATTCCGGTGCTTGAGGTGAGTGAGGGCCGCATCGATCCGCGGGTCGTGCTCGGGATTGGGGCCGCGGCGGAAGACGATCTCGATTCGCGACCGAGTCATCACGAGGATCATGACGACCATGACCACGATGATTTCGATACCATCGTGGTCACACTGCCGTCCGGCGCCGACACGGAAACGATCGTGGCCCGAATCGAAGCGATCGCGCGCGACCACAAGGTGCTGCGCGCCAAGGGTTATGTCGCGATTCCCGGCAAGCCGATGCGGCTATTGGTGCAAGGCGTCGGCACGCGGGTGCGTACGCAATTCGACCGTCCCTGGCGCGCCGATGAGGAACGCCGCTCGCGTATCGTCGTGATCGGCGAGCGCGGATTCGATCGCGACGCCATCACCGCCGTGCTGACGGGGTAATGCATGCACATCCTGCTGCGGGAACGGCATGGACTTGAGGAGACCGCGGCGGCCGAGGATCTCGGCCAGGCCCCGGCCGACCTTGTCGTGCTGTCCTTTGCAGACAGCGATCTCAGCGCCTTCGGGGCGGCCTGGCGCGGCGGCCGCGAGACCTTGCCAAGTTTACGCCTGGCTAATCTCCGTCGCCTCGCTCATCCGTTGTCGGTCGATCTTTATGTGCAGAACACGCTATCGGGCGCGCGCGGCATCCTGATCCGTCTGCTCGGCGGCATCGACTATTGGCGCTACGGCGTCGAACAGGTCAGCGCGCTGGCGGCGGCCAAAGGCATTGCGCTGGCGATCGTGCCCGGCGACGGCCAGCCCGATCCACGTCTCGACGCCGCGTCGAACCTGCCGCCCTCGACGCTGCGCCGGCTCAAGACGCTGTGCGACAGCGGCGGATCGGACTCCGCGCGCGCGGCACTGGCACAGCTCGCGCTCGCCGCGGGTTTGCCCGCCGTGCCGCCGGTCGCCCGCGCCACGCTGCCGCGCTATGGCTTCTTCGTTCCGGGCACTGGCGTGGTCGAGCCCTCCGAACTGGACCTTGCGCCGGACGGCACGCCGATCGTCCTCGTCATATTCTATCGCGCCATTCTGGCCGCTTCCGACACCGATCCGATCGACCGCTTGATGGGTGAACTTGCACGCCGCGGCACGCGACCGATCGGACTGTTTGCGACCAGTCTGAAGGATCCGGAAAGCGACCGCTGGTTGCGGGAGTGGATTACACGGATCGCGCCTGACGTAATCGTCAACGCAACGGCGTTTTCGGCGCGTGGCGATAACGGCAAGGGCTCACCACTCGATGTGGTCGATGCGCCCGTGCTGCAGGTGGCCCTATCGGGCGCCAGCCGCGAGCAATGGGCCGCCTCCGACCGCGGACTGTCGCCATCGGACCTCGCAATCCATGTCGTCCTGCCGGAACTCGACGGCCGGATCTTCGCCGGCATCGCCTCGTTCAAGCAGGTCGAAACCGCCGATCCCGAACTCGGTTACGCGCGCACGCTGCATGCCGGCGACGACGGCCGCATCGCCGCCATCGTTGCGCGCGCCAAGGCGCTGATCGCATTGCGCCGAACCGCTGCTGCCGACAAGCGCATCGCCATCGTGCTGTCGGCCTATCCCGGCCGCGACGACCAGATGGCGCATGCGGTCGGGCTCGATGCGCCCGAAAGCAGCGCCGAAATGTTGAGCGCGTTGCACGATCAAGGCTACGCCATCGCCAACATGCCGGCCGATGGCGCGGCGCTGATCGACCGGCTCAAGACCGAAACGATCCGCTGGCCACTTCAACACTACCGCGCGGCGCTGGCCGGCCTCGATCCAGCGCTGACAGCCGACCTCGAGTCGCAATGGGGTCCAGCCGAAAGCGATCCCGCGATCGACAACGGCGATTTCGTTTTCAAGGCGATCCATTGCGGCCGCGCGTTGATCGCGGTGCAGCCGGATCGCGGCCAACGCGCCGAGCGCGCCGCGGAATATCACGACATCAGGCGCGCGCCGCGGCACAGTTACGTCGCGTTTTATCTGTGGCTGCGTCAGGTCGAACAATGCGGTGCGATGATCCATATGGGCGCGCATGGCACGCTGGAATGGCTGCCGGGAAAATCCGTCGCGTTGTCGGCCTCCTGCTGGCCCGACGCCTTGATCGGCGCAACGCCTGTGATTTACCCGTTCATCGTCAACAATCCCGGCGAAGCGGCATCCGCCAAACGAAGGCTCGGCGCCGTCACCATCGGACATATCACGCCGCCGATCTCTACCGGCCACTTGCCGCCGGGACTGCACGCGATCGAGCGGATGCTCGATGAATATTCGCTCGCCGATGGTCTCGATCCGCGCCGGCGCGAGCGGTTGGCGAATGCGATCGTCGAGAGCGCACGCGAGACCGGGCTCGATCGCGACAGCGGGCTCACCGCGACCATGACGCCGCTCGAATCCGTGGTGCGGCTCGATAGCTTTGTCTGCGACGTCAAGAATACGCTGGTCGCCGACGGGCTACATGTCTTCGGCCGCGCGCCGCAGCATGTCGAAACCGAAACCAAAATTCCGTACGACGCCTGCGCAACGGGCGAACGCGCAGCCTTGCTCGCCGCGCTTGACGGCAAACATGTCGCGCCCGGACCCGCGGGATCGCCATGGCGCGGACGGCGCGATGTGCTGCCGACCGGGCGCAATCTCTACACCGTCGATACCCGCGCGGTGCCGAGCCGCAATGCCAGCGAGCAGGGTCAACGTCTCGCCGACGCGCTATTGACCCGGCATTTGCAGGACCGCGGCGATTATCCGCACAACGTCATGATGGATCTCTGGGGCTCGGCGACCATGCGCACCGCCGGCGAGGAATTTGCCATGGCGTTGCATTTGATGGGTGTCGCGCCGGTGTGGGACACGACCTCCGACCGGGTCACGGGTTTTGACGTGATCACGCTGGCGATGCTCGGGCGGCCGCGGATCGACGTGAGCTTGCGCATTTCCGGGCTGTTCCGGGATGTGTTCCCGACCCTGCCAGCGCTGTTCGAGCAGGCGGCGGCAGCGTTGGCGGCGCGCGACGAGCCTGCGGAAGAAAACCCGTATCGCGCCTCGACAAGTCCGCGGGTGTTCGGCCCCGCGCCCGGCGATTACGGCATCGGCGTTGTCGAAGCTTCAGCCGAATTCACGCCCGCCACCGCTGAAGATGCCGGCGAAGCCTGGCTTGCCGGCAGCGCCTTCGCCTATGGCGGCGGAAATGACGGCATCGCGGCGCGACCGGCGCTGGAGCAGCGCACCGCTGAGACCGACGCGTTCGTCCATGCCCAGGATCTGCCCGAGACGGATTTGCTGACCGCGCCGGATTATGCCGCCCACGAGGGCGGCTTTGCCGCCGCGGCGCGCAAGCTTAACGGCGCGGCGCCGACGCTCTACCACGCCGATTCGGCCAATCCGGATGATGTGCGGATGCGCACGCTCGCCGAGGAAATCGCCCGCGTGGTGCGCGGCCGCGCCGCCAATCCGCGCTGGCTTCAAGGCCAGATGCGGCACGGCTTTCGCGGCGCCGCCGAGATCGCCTCGACGCTCGACCAGATGGCGCAGTTCGCGCACCTCGCCGGCGCGGTCGACAGCCATCACTTCGATCTTTACTACGACGCGACGCTCGGCGACGATGAGGTGCGGCGTTTCATCGAACAGGCCAATCCCGAAGCCGCCGACCTGATGCGCCACCGCTTTCAGCAGATGCTCGACGCCGGTTATTGGGTAACGCGACGCAACAGCGTGATCGAACGGATCGCGGCGGCACCGGCCAAGGCACCGGCGAAGGCACGGGCAGCGTCATGAATTACACTTACGAGAGCGACGGTGCGGCGATCTACAAGCGTTCGTTTGCGATCATTCGCGCCGAAGCACGGCTCGACCGTTTCGAGGCCGGCGATGAAAAGGTCGCGGTGCGGATCATCCACGCCAGCGGCATGGTCGAAATCGCCGACGACATCGTGTTCACACCGGGGTTCAGCGCAGCCGCATCCGCGGCATTGCGCGCGGGCGCGCCGATTTTCTGCGACGCCCAGATGGTGGCCCACGGCATCACGCGGGCCCGGCTGCCGGCCGACAATGCCGTGATCTGCACACTATCCGATCCGCGCGTGCCTGATCTCGCGGTCGCACGCCGCACCACGCGCACCGCGGCCGCGGTGGAATTGTGGCGCGCGCAATTGGCGGGCTCGCTGGTGGTGATCGGCAACGCGCCGACCGAGTTGTTTCGCTTGCTGGAAATCCTGCAGGAGCCCGGCGTGACTCCCCCCGCCGCCATCATCGGCATCCCCGTCGGCTTCGTCGGCGCCGCGGAATCCAAGGAGGCGCTGGTCGAAAGCCGACTCGCGCCCAGCGTCATCGTGCGTGGACGGCGCGGCGGCAGCGCGATGGCCGCGGCGGCGCTGAACGCCGTCGCAAGCGAGATCGAATGAGCACGCCCGCGACCATTTATGGCGTCGGCCTCGGCCCGGGCGATCCCGAGTTGATGAGCGTCAAGGCGGCACGGCTGATCGCCAAAGCCGGCGTCGTCGCACATTTCCGCAAACCCGGCCGCGCCGGCAATGCCCGCACGCTGGTCAATGGCATGCTGGCGCCCGGCGTGATCGAGGAAGCGCTGGAATATCCCGTCACTACCGAGATCGCGCTCGAAGACCCCGCCTATAATGATGCGCTGCGCGGGTTCTACGACAATTGCGTGCGACGGCTGCTGCTGCATACCGCCGCCGGCCGCGACGTGACGGTGTTGTGCGAGGGCGATCCGTTTCTCTATGGCTCGTTCATGCATCTGCACAGCCGCATCAGTGGGCGTGCGCCGGTCGTGGTGGTGCCCGGTATTTCCGGCATGTCCGGCTGCTGGACCGCAAGCGGCATGCCGATCACCTTCGGCGACGACGTCCTGACCGTGGTGCCGGCGACACTCGACGAGGCAAGCCTGCGCGAGCGACTGCGATCGATTGACGCGCTGGTGGTGATGAAGCTCGGCCGCAATTTGCCGAAAGTACGACGTGCGCTGCAGGCCACCGGCCTGGCCGAGCGGGCTGTTTATGTCGAGCGCGGTACCATGGCCGGCGAGAAGGTATTGCCGCTGGTTGAGAAGACCGACGACGAGGCGCCCTACTTCTCGATGATTCTGGTCCATGGCCGTGGGCGCCGGCCATGAGCGGCTGGCTTGCCATTGCCGGTCTCGGTCCCGGCGCCGCGCAGCTGATCACGCCGGAAGTGACCGAAACGCTCGCGCAGGCCACCGACCTGATCGGCTACGCGCCCTATGTGGCGCGGGTGCCGGCGCGCGAGGGCTTGATCCGCCACGGCTCCGACAATCGCGAGGAACTCGACCGTGCCAGCCTTGCTTTGAAGCTTGCGTCCGAGGGAAAACGCGTCGTCGTGGTATCCTCCGGCGATCCCGGCGTGTTCGCGATGGCGGCAGCGGTATTCGAGGCGGTCGATGCCGGCGAGGCTTCGTGGCGCCATCTGGATATCCGGGTGCTGCCCGGCATCAGCGCGATGTTCGCTGCCGCAGCCCGGGTCGGCGCGCCGCTCGGCCATGATTTTTGCGCCATCAATCTGTCGGACAATCTGAAACCATGGGATCTGGTCGAGCGCCGGCTGCGATTGGCGGCGCAAGCCGATTTCGTGATCGCGCTGTACAATCCGCTGTCTTCGGCGCGGCCGTGGCAGCTCGGCCGCGCGCTGGAGCTGTTGCGCGAGGAATTGCCAGATACCGTGCCGGTGATATTTGCCAGCGCGATCAGCGACGCCAAGGAAGCGATCGAGACCGTCACCTTACGTGACGCGGTAGCTGGCCGCGCCGACATGCGCACCTTGGTGCTGATCGGCTCGTCGCGCACCCGGCTGATCGCGCGCGGCGATGGCACCCCGTTTGTCTACACACCACGCTCGGTCGGAGCCAAATCATGACCGAGCCAGCGCAGAACATCCGTGACGCTTTCGACTTTTTCCCGCGCGGGAATCAAGGGACGGCGCACCATCACCACCGGCAATCCGAGATCGCGCGCGGCCTCGATCTTGGCGTACGCCGCATCGCCGCCGGCATTGCGCGCGACCACGATGTCGATGCGATGATCGATCAAGATCGCGCGGTCGCCGGCGAGAGCGAATGGTCCACGCGCCACGATGACTTCCGCATCCCGCAGCGGCAACGGCCCGCGCGGCGGATCGACCAGCCGGACCAGATAGAAATGCTGCGGATGCGCGGCGAACAATTGGAGATGCTGCCGCCCGATGCCGAGAAATACCCGGCGCGGCGCCGTGCCCAAGGCATTAGCCGCCGCGGCGATGTCGTCAATTTCGATCCAGCGATCGGCCGCCATGCGCTGCCAGGGAGCCCGCTCAAGCGCCAGCAATGGCACATTGGCCACAGCACAGGCCGCGGCCGCGTGCGCACTGATTTGAGCCGCGAACGGGTGGGTGGCATCGACGACGCGCACGATTTTTTCCGCACTGATATAGTCGACCAAGCCATCGATGCCGCCAAAACCGCCGACGCGCCAGGCAATCGGCGGCAGCGTCGGATTTTCGGTGCGGCCGGCATAGGACAACACCGCATCGAGGTGCGGCTCCTTTGCGATCGCCGCCACCAGCCGATTGGCGTCGGCGGTGCCACCGAGGATCAGAACCCGCAATGGTTTGGCCGGGGAGGATGTCATGGCAAGCAGCGATGACATGCCGACGCCCTGGCTGTCCATCGTCGGAATCGGCGAAGACGGGCTTGACGGGTTGTCGGCGGCCGCCCGCACGTTGCTCGCGCGTGCCGAATTGATCGCCGGCGGGCGCCGACATCTGGCGCTGGTCGCATCGCTCGGCAAGCCGACCTTGGAATGGGACACGCCGTTCGCGGCCTCGATCCCAAAACTTTTGGTGCATCGCCGCCAGCGCGTGGTTGCATTGTGTTCCGGCGATCCGTTCTGGCACGGCGCCGGCTCAGTGTTCGCGGACGCGGTTGCACCGGAGGAAACCATAGCTATTCCCGCGCCCTCGACCTTTGCCTGGGCCGCGGCGCGGCTGCGCTGGCGGCTGGAAGAGACAATCACCCTCGGCCTGCATTCCCGCCGCATCGAGCTATTGCGCCCGCATCTACGAACCGGGACACGGTTGATCGTGCTGGCGCGCGACGGCGCGGCGCCGGCGCAGATCGCCGATTATCTTGATGGCATTGGGTTTGGGCCATCACGCCTGACGATCCTCGAAGCGCTCGGCGGCCCGCGCGAGCGCGTTCGCGTCGCGACCGCCGCGAACTTCACGGTGGACGACATCAAGTCCCCGGTGGCGCTGGCAATCGAGGCAATCGCCGGACCCGGCGCCATCATCATTCCGCGGGTCGCCGGATTGCCGGATGAATTGTTTGAAAACGATGGTCAACTGACCAAGCGCGAGATTCGCGCGGTCAGCCTTTCCACGCTGGCGCCTCGCGGCGGCGAATTATTGTGGGATGTCGGCGCGGGCTCCGGCGCGATCGGCATTGAATGGCTACTCGCTCATCCCGCCAATCGCGCCATCGGGATCGAGACCCGCGAGGATCGGCTCACTAATGCGCGCGCCAACGCGCAATCGCTGGGCGTGCCGCATTTCGATCTCAGGTTTGGCACAGCGCCCGACGCACTGAAGGACCTGCCCACGCCCGACGCGGTATTCGTCGGTGGCGGCGCCAGCCGCGACGGCGTGCTCGATGCGATATGGCAGGCGTTGCTGCCGGGCGGCCGACTGGTGGTCAATTCCGTGACGCTCGAAACCGAGGCGATCCTGATTGCGTGGCAGGCGCGCCATGGCGGCAGCTTGCTGCGGCTCTCGGTCGAACGCGCCGGCGCCGTCGGCGGCCTCACGGGATGGCGCGCGGCGATGCCGGTGGTGCAATGGAGCGCGACCAAATGAGCCGGCTGGTGATCGGATTGGGTTTTCGCGACCGGGCCACCGCGCAATCGATTGGCGAGGTGCTGGCTGATGTCGTCGCGAAAGCCGCGATCCCCGGTGCCGCCACCGTCCTGGCGGTCGTGGCAGACAAGGCCACACACGCTGGTCTGATCGTCGCAGCGCAAGCCACGAACCTGCCGATTGAGACCGTCGCAACCGAGGCGCTGCGCGCGGCGAATGCGTGCGTGACGACGCGCTCGCAACGTGTGTTCAGGCAACGCGGCGTCGGCAGCGTCTGCGAGGCCGCAGCACTCGCCATGGCGGGCAGCCATGCGCGCCTCATGGTCACGCGTCAGGTTTCGACCGATCGCAACGCCACCGCTGCCGCCGCTTTATCGGAGGACATCGCGCCATGACCATCCACTTCATCGGCGCCGGCCCCGGTGCGCCCGATCTGATCACCGTGCGCGGCCAGAACCTGGTGGCGCGCTGTCCAATATGTCTGTTCGCGGGATCGCTGGTGCCGCGCGAGATCATCGCGCTATGCCCGCCCGGCGCGCGCGTGATCGACACCGCCCCGCTCGACCTCGAGGCCATCACTGCCGAATTCGTCGCCGCCCATCATGCCGGGCTCGACGTGGCGCGGCTGCATTCCGGCGATCTCTCGGTCTGGAGCGCGATGGGCGAACAGATCCGGCAGCTCGAACGCCACGGCATTCCCTACACGGTAACCCCCGGCGTGCCGTCGTTTGCCGCCGCCGCCGCCGTGCTTGGGCGTGAACTGACCTTGCCCGGTGTGGCGCAGACCGTGGTGCTGACCCGCACCTCGGGCCGCGCCTCGGCGATGCCGTCAGGCGAAAGCCTTGCGGCCTATGCCGCGACCGGCGCGACGCTCGCGATCCATCTGTCGATCCATGTGCTCGACGAGGTCGCCGCGACTTTGATTCCGCATTACGGCGCGGATGGCGCGGTCGCCGTGGTGGTGCGCGCGAGCTGGCCCGAACAGGTCGTCCTTCGTGGCACGCTCTCGACGATCGCGGAGCAAGTGCGCGAAGCTGCGATCGAACGCACCGCATTGATTTTGGTCGGGCCGGCGCTGTCAGCGCATGATTTCGCCGACAGCGCGCTTTACAGTGCGAACTATGATCGCAGGTTCCGACCTTCCGCAGAGACCGGCCGTGGGCGCGACTAACACAGCGAAAAGCACACCGGGGCTGATTATTGCCGCGCCTGCGAGCGGTAGCGGCAAGACCACGCTGACCCTGGCGCTGCTCGCGGCATTGCGCCGCCGCGGCCGGATCGTGCAGCCCTATAAATGCGGCCCTGACTACATCGATCCGGCATTCCATGGCATCGCCGCCGGGCGACCGTCGTTCAATCTGGATTCCTGGACGCAAGGCCGTGAGCGTTTCGACGCGCTGCTGGAAATCGCTGCTGACGCCGATATCTCAATCGCCGAGGGCGTGATGGGATTGTTTGACGGCGTGGCTTCGCCCGGCGCCTGGGGCAACGGCTCGACCGCCGACATCGCGGCGGCGACCGGCTGGCCTGTGGTGCTCATACTCGATGTCGCGGGCCAGGCGCAATCGGCGGCCGCTGTCGCGCTTGGCTTCGCGCGCTATCGCGACGACGTCATGATCGCCGGCGTGATCCTCAACAAGGTCGCGAGCGAGCGCCACGACGCACTGGTGCGCGACGGTTTTGCCCGCAGCGGGATTGCCGTGTTCGGCACCGTCAAGCGCGACACCACGCTGACCATGCCGGAACGGCATCTCGGGCTGGTGCAGGCGCAGGAAGATCCCGCGCTGATGGCCCGGCTGGCCGCACTCGCCGATCTGGCTGAGCGCGACGTCGATATCGCGGCTTTGGAGGCCGCGGCGCGGCCGACGCGGCGTCAACCGCACGCGGTCGCGCCTCGCATCGTTCCGCCCGGTCAACGCATCGCACTGGCACGCGACGTCGCGTTCTCGTTCGTGTATCCGCATCTGCTGCAAGGCTGGCGCGCGGCGGGCGCCGAAATCGTCGCCTTCTCGCCACTGGCCGATGAGCCACCCGATCCCTCCTGCGACGTCGCCTGGCTGCCCGGCGGCTATCCGGAACTGCACGCGGGCAAGCTCGCCACGGCGGCACGCTTTGCCGACGGCCTGCGCAGCTTCGCGCAGACACGGCCGGTGCATGGCGAGTGCGGCGGCTACATGACCCTTGGCGCGGGCCTGATCGACGCTGCGGGACAACGCCATGCGATGGCTGGACTGTTAGGGCTTGAGACCGATTTTGCACAGCGCCGGCTGCATCTGGGCTACCGGACGGCAACGCTGCTCGTGCCCATTCCAGGTCACGCCGCGGGAAGCGTGCTGCGCGGCCATGAATTCCACTATGCCCGCGTTATGGCGCAGCCCGACCAACCGCTCGCCGAGACCCGCGACGCCTCGGGTGCGGCAACGGCGGAAACCGGCAGCCGGCGCGGGCATGTAACCGGGAGTTTTTTTCATATGGTCGATGCGGCCGAGGAGATCAGGCCATGACCAGGTCCACGACCACACCGCTCGGCAGCATCGCTTTGATCGGCGGCGGTCCCGGCGACGTCGATCTCTTGACCTTGCGCGCGGTGGAGCGATTGCGTACCGCCGACGTCATTCTCTACGACGACCTTGCCGGCGATGACATCCTGTCGTTTGCCTCGCCCGACGCGGAATTGATCGCGGTCGGCAAGCGCGCCGGTCATCCCTCGCCGAAGCAGCAGGAAGTGAGTCGGCTGATGATCGGCTATGCCAAACTCGGCAAGCGCGTGGTCCGGGTCAAATCCGGCGATCCCTCGATCTTTGCCCGCGCCGACGAGGAGATCCATGCGGCGCGCGACGCCGGCGTGCCGATCGAGATCGTGCCGGGCATCACCACCGCGACCGCGGCCGCCGCCTATCTTGGCACGTCACTCACCAAGCGCGGCGTGGCGCGCAGGGTGCAGATGATCACCGGCCACGATGTCGATGGCAGATTGCCTGAAGACCTCGATATCGCCGCCCTGGCCGATCCCGGCGCGACCACATGCGTGTTCATGGGCAAGGCCACCTTTGCGGCCCTCGCCGAAAAGCTGATCGCCCATGGCCTGTCGGGCGAGACGCCGACCCTGGTGGTCGAAAGCCTGGGCTCGCCGTCCACGTCGGTCGTGGCAGGCACCATGACGGAAATCGCAGCCCGCCTCACCGCGGAAAAGCCGCAGGGACCGTGCATGATCCTCTACGGCGCCGCGCTCGCTGGTGTCGGCACCGATCAAACTTGAACTGGAGAGAGTCAGACTCGATCCGCCGGAACACCGAGATCGTATCCCTTGAAGCGATAGATCAGATACGACACACCCCAGCTCACGATGAACAGTCCGACAATGCCATAGCCCAAGGCACCGAAATTACTGTTCAGGCCCGCGATCGCGTCCCAGAACATCCCGTGCAGATCGAACTGATCCCCGATCAGGCCGAGCGTTTCGATGCCGCCGACCACCAGCGCCACCAACACCGATACCGATGTGATGGTGAGGTTATAAAACAGTTTGCGCATCGGATTGCGGTAGGCCCAGCCATAGGCGCCCAGCATCAACACGCCGTCGGTGGTATCGACCAGCGTCATGCCGGCGGCGAACAGCGCCGGGAAAATCAGCAGCGACCAGCTCGACACGGTGTTGGAGGCCTGCGCCGACAGGCCGAACAGGCTGATCTCGCTGGCGGTCTCGAAGCCGAGCGCAAACAACAGCCCGATCGGGTAAAGATGCCAGCTCTTTGAGACAAATCGAAACAGCGGCCTGAACAGCCGCGCAAGCCAGCCGCGCTGATGCAACAGCGCTTCGATCTGCTCTTCCGTGATGTGATCGCCGCGCTCGGCCAGCCGAAACGCCCGGTACACACCGCGCAGCACCAT
>Ga0302311_10002771_pt1 | contig 19595 bp, 13 predicted proteins | sample III_Palsa_N1_3_FD_200449 | JGI IMG/M metagenome (GOLD analysis project Ga0302311, IMG submission 200449) | Peat permafrost microbial communities from Stordalen Mire near Abisko, Sweden - III_Palsa_N1_3 | ecosystem: Environmental > Terrestrial > Soil > Palsa > Peat permafrost | place: Sweden... | reverse complement strand
ATCAGCCGCACGAACTGGATCGGGTCCGCCGCCGCGACACCCGCGAGTTTGGTGCCTTCCACTCGCACCAGCAGGTTGATCGGCACGCTTTCGGGGTGCGCGGGCAGGCTTGCCAGCGTCGCGATCAGGCCGGCCTGGTCGTCTTCGTCCTCGCCCATGCCGATGATGCCGCCGCAGCAGACTTTCATGCCGGCGTCACGGACGTTGGCGAGCGTGTCGAGCCGGTCCTGATAGGTCCGGGTGGTGATGATCTCGCCGTAGAATTCGGGCGAGGTGTCGAGGTTGTGGTTGTAGTAGTCGAGTCCGGCGTCGGCCAGCCGGTCCGCCTGGTCGGCGGTCAGCATGCCGAGCGTGGCGCAGGATTCGAGCCCGAGTTGCTTCACGCCGCGCACCATCGCGGCGACGGTTTCGAGGTCATGATCTTTCGGGCTGCGCCAGGCGGCGCCCATGCAGAAGCGGGTGGCGCCGGCGTCGCGCGCGGCGCGGGCCTCGGCCAGGACTGCGTCGACCGGCATCAATTTCGATGCCGCGAGTCCGGTGTCGAAGCGGGCACTTTGCGGGCAGTAGCCGCAGTCTTCGGGGCAGCCGCCGGTCTTGATCGACAGTAGAGTACTGATCTGCACCTGGGTGGGGTCGAAGTGGGCGCGATGGATGGTCTGAGCGCGGTAGATCAGTTCGGGGAAGGGCAGATCGAGCAGCGCGCGGACCTCGGCGCGGGTCCAGTCGGTGCGGATTTCGGCGGCTCTTAAGGTCATCGGCGTGCGATCTTTCGGTCTGGCCCAGGGGATAGACCCAAACGGGAGCGAAGGGGAAGGTGCGAGATTGGGGCGGCTACTTCACCTTGGCGTGGTCGATCATGCCCTGGACCTTGCGCGCCAGGGCTTCGAGGGTAAAGGGCTTGGACAGGATCGCCATTTCGGGCCCGAGCAGATCCTGGCCGGTGATGACGTCGCCGCCGTAGCCGGTGATCAGGAGGATCGGCAGGTGCGGCGCCAGCGACCGCGCGGCGTCAGCGAGCTGCCGCCCGTTCAGCCCGCCGGGCAGGCCGACGTCGGTTACCAGCAGGTTGATCCGCGCCGGGGCCGGTGGCCGCACCGCCTGCTGCAGCGCTTTGAGGCCGGCGGGACCGTCGACCGCCTCGATGATGCGGTAGCCCAATTCGCGCAGCGCTTCAGCGGCGAGGCCGCGGATGGTGGGCTCGTCTTCGACCAGCAGCACCGTGACCGGGCCCGCGGTACGGACCGGCGCCGGACCGGATTCGGGCGCCTCGTCTGCGTCTTGGTCGCCAAGCTGGGCTTTGGCGCGGGGTAGATAGAGATGCACCGAAGTGCCGGCGCCGAGCACGCTGTCGAGCTTCACCATCCCATGCGACTGGCGAACGAAGCCGTAGATCTGGCTGAGGCCCAGGCCGGTGCCCTGCCCGTCCGGCTTGGTGGTGAAGAACGGCTCGAACGCGTGGGCGATCACGTCGGGTGGCATGCCGGTGCCGTCGTCGCTCACGGTAATGCGGACGTATTCGCCGGGCGCGGCGCCCTCCCAATTGGCGGTGTCGGCCGGGTCCAGCGCCGCGTGGGCGGTTGCGATGCCGATCACCCCGCCGCCGGCGGGCAGCGCGTCGCGGGCGTTGATCACCAGATTGAGCAGCGCGTTTTCCAGCTGGTTGGGATCACAGCGCACCGGCCAACTGCGATCTTGCAGCCGCAGGTCGAGCCGTACGGTGGGACCGACGGTCTGCTGGATCAGCCCGTGCATTCCGCCGATCAGATCGTCAAGCACGACCAGTTTGGGGTCGAGCGCCTGGCGGCGGCCGAAGCCCAGCAGACGCTGGGTCAGGGTGGCGGCGCGATTGGCGGCGTTCAGCGCGGCGTCGAGCAGTGCCGCCGCCTTTTCGGTCCGGCCCGCGATCATGCGCTGATGCGCGAGCGTGATTCCGGCGGTGATGCCCTGGAGCATATTATTGAAATCATGGGCGATGCCGCCGGTAAGCTGGCCGATCGCCTCCATCTTCTGGGCCTGGCGCAGCGCGTCCTCGGCGCGCTCGCGTTCGGCGATCTCGTTCAGCAGCCGGGCGTTCGCGTCGGCGACCTCGGCGAGGTGGGTCTTCTGCTCGGTAAGGTCGGTGAGCACGCCGCACATCAGCGTGAGATCGTCGTCGTGCAGCACGCTGAGCGAGACGTAAACCGGGATCTCGGCGCCGCTCGCCGCCAGGAAGGTGAGCTCGCTCCGCGCCGCCGCGCGCTTGGCTTCGTTCAGCAGCTTGTCGAAGTCGGCGATGTGGTCCGGCAGCAGAAATTGCTGCAGGGTCTGACCGACGATGCGCTCATGCGCGATGCCGAGCATGCCGGCGAGCCGCCGGTTGCAATAGAGCACCGTGCCGTCCTCACGCAGCGTCACTGCGCCCTCCTGCATCTGCTCGACCAGCACGCGGTACGGCCGGTCGGCGCTCTCCAGAGTGTAGATGCGGTTTTCGCCGGCGCTGTCGCTCACCACCACGGCGTCGATCTCGCCGCGGCGGATCGCGCCCAGGGTATCCTCGTATTCCTCGATCTGGTGCTCCAACTGCCGGATGCGGTAGTGGAGGGCGGCGACGTCCGCGGGGAGCGGTTCAGCTGCCATCGCTGTCGTCCGGTGCCAGCAGGATGATTTCGAGGCCGCGCAGCACCCGTTCCTCTTCGGAGAGGTCGCCGATGATGCGCCGGACCGGCAACGGCAGCAGCTTCACCAGCGTGGGCGCCGCGATCACCTGGTATTCCTGCGCAAGCTGAGGCTGCTGGTAGATGTCGATGACTTCAAGGTCGACCCGCCCGCGCAGGCGCCCATCGCAGATCCGCCGGAGATTTTCGATTGCACGCTGGGCACGCAAACTGCTACCGGCGACCACCAGTCTGAGCCGGTAGGCCATCGCCGGCGCTCCGAGCCCAGGGGCGTTCATGGCAGCTTGGCTCTGGGCTGGAGATCGAGGCCGACCAGGACTTTTTCGGTGTTGGAAAGGTCGCCGATGATCCGTTTCAGCGGCTCCGGCAGGCGGCGCACCAGGGTTGGGATCGCCAGGATCTGGTCGCCGGCCGCCAGGCGCGGGTTCTCGACCAGGTCGATCAGCTCGATCTCGTACTCGCCGTTAAGATGGGTCTCGCAGAAACTTTTCAGATTATGGATCGCCATCAGCGATTTGGTGGTCTGGCCGGCAACGTAGAGGCGCAAATGGTAGCGCTTCGGCTCGGTTGCGGACTCGCGCGGTTCGGCACTGCTCGTGATCATTCCGCAAATCCCCTGCGCGCCGCGATCGCAGCGCGGCCCTCCGCCAGCGTCGCCGTCCGCGCTTGTTCCTCGCGCGACAGCGATTGAGCTTCGTCGCTTTCGGCTTCGATGGCGGCCTGCAAGTCGGCGATCTGGCGCTCGAGACCAGCGCGCCGGCGTGCCAGTTCGCGGGCGCGCTGGTTGATTTCCTGCTGACGGCGGACGGTTGCAGCTTCCTCGCGCGCTTCCTGGGCCAGCCGCGCGGTGCCGGTCAGCACCCCCTCGGGTCCGATGTAGGCGTGGATCAACTCGATGCCGTGATCAGTCATGCGGTACTCGCGCACCTGGTTGGAGTGGCTCGAGCCGCGCGATTTGATGATGTAGAGCACACGGTTGCGCTCGCCATTGGCTTCGACATCGACCAGCTTGATCCACGAATCCATCAACGAAGAGAGCGCCTGTTCGGTTCCCTCGAGTTCTGCAGACGCGCTGCGCAGGCTGGTAAAGAGTGCGGTGATACCGCGCGACTTGAGCAGATCGACCATGCGCAGCAAGGTCGCGTGGACATCGGTCTCGGGCCCGCGGAAGGCAGAGATCGGGTCCACTACCACAACCGAAGGTTTGAACCGGTCGACGTCGCGGTGCATCCGGGCGAGATGCATCTCGAGCCCGAACAGGCTGGGGCGCGCGGCTTCGAACCGCAGCAGCCCGGCGTCGACCCACTGTTGCAGCTCGAGCCCGATCGAAAGCGCGTTGCGGCAGACCTCCTCGGCGCTCTCCTCGAAGACGAAGAACATGCAGCGCTCGCCGCGGGCGCAGGCGGCATTGACGAAGCTCGCGCTCACCGTAGTCTTGCCGGTGCCGGCAACCCCGGAGAGCAACAAGCTCGAGCCGCGGAAGAAGCCGCCGTTGCGCAGCATCGCGTCGAGGCCGGCGATGCCGGTCGAGATGATTTCGTTCGACACCGGGCGGTTCAGACCGGACGAAGTCACCGGCAGCACGCTGATACCCTCGGCATCGATCAGGAACGGGTATTCGTTGGTGCCGTGGGCCGAGCCGCGGTATTTGACCACACGTAAACGGCGGGTGGCGATCTGATCGATCACGCGGTTGTCGAGCAGAATCACGCAGTCGGAAATATATTCCTCGAGGCCCTGCCGGGTCAGCTGGCCCTCGCCGCGCTCGCCGGTGATGACGGCGGTGAGGCCGCGGTCCTTGAGCCAGCCGAACAGGCGGCGCAGCTCGGCGCGCAGGATCGCGGCGTCGTTGAAGCCTGAGAAAAGCGATTCGATCGTATCCAGCACCACGCGCTTGGCGCCGATGCTATCGACCGCGTAGCCGATGCGGACGAACAGGCCCTCGAGGTCGTAGTCGCCACTCTCTTCGATTTCGCTGCGCTCGACGTGGACGTGATCCACCGCGATGGTGCCGGCAGCGACCAGCGCCTCGAAATCATAGCCGAGGGACGCGAAATTGGCCGCCAGATCCTGCGCGCGCTCTTCGAAGCTTATGAACACGCCGGGCTCGCCGTACAGGGTGGCGCCATTAACCAGGAAGGTCGCCGCAAACAGGGTTTTACCGCAGCCGGCGGCGCCGCAGATCAGGGTGGGGCGACCAGTGGGAAGGCCACCGAGGGTAATCTCGTCAAAGCCCGCGATGCCGGTCGGGGTTTTGGGCAGGCTGGCCGTTTGGGCCGTTTCTAGTGGCATTCGGTCTGACCTCGTGCGTTCTTGGCGCGCCGTTGGCGCGAGCGGGATATATTGCAGTCCTAGTTCTGGAAACAAGTGTTTGATTCAGAACGCGGGCCGAACCGGACCCCACGCCGAGTCTAATCGTGGCGCGGTGCCACGGTGAGCTCGACGTAGGCCAAGAGATGTCCGCCGGTGATGGTCTCCGCCGGGGCGAATGAACGAAATTCAAGGCCGGGCGTCGTCATCAGTCTTCCCGCGTCGGCAGCGCAGGCGGCGGGCGCCAGGTCGACGCAGACCAGGCGAAAGCGTCCCGCTGCGGCAAGGCGCGCGGTGAAGGCGTCGCGGCGGACTATGCCGCGATCGGTGACCCCGAGCACATCGGGCCCCCGGTTGCCGGAGCGGAACCGGTCTTCCTCGGCGAGGAAGACCGCGGGCCAGACGTACCAATAGCCGTCGGAGTGGCCGGCGCCGGCGACGCCGTCGACCGAAAGGGCGACGACGCGGCTGGCGACCGCGCTGGCCAGGACGCGGGTGTTGGCGGCCACGATTTGGCGGTTGTCGGCGGGCGCTGCGTGGAAGCGCGCGAGCGCGCCAAGCAACAGCAGGGCAGCGAGGCCGGCGAAGGCTGCCGCTTCACGGCGGAAGACCAGCTTCGCCGCCAGCCACAGCGACATGCCGCCGAGCGAGAGCAGTGAAAGATAGGTCGGGACGAAGTAGCGGATCGGAAACTTATTCATCACCAGCCAGTGGGACGAGGCGATCACGCCGAAATTGAGTAATGCGATGGCGACCACGGCGGCAAACAGGATCGCCCAGCGGAACGCGACACGCGGGCGGCCGGCCAGAGCGAGCGTGATGAAGAACGCGACCGCGGGAATGGTGACCGCGAGCGCGAACCACCATCCGGTGAAGCGCCAAACCACGCCCGCGTAGCGGATCACATCGGGCGGGGTGAAAAACAGGCCGAGGTTGGTGTGAAAATGCGGCGCCAGGATGCCCGGCAGGATGCGGCCGATGATCGCAGCCAGCCCGTGGAGCGCGACCAGTAGCCAGGAATTGAAGGCGGGTCGCAGCAGCGCGAACAGGACGATGAGCGGCAGAGCGATCGTGACCAGGCCGAAATTCACGGTGTAGGCGGTGACGATCAGAGCAGCGGCGGTCAGCGTCGCAAGCGCGGGTTTGAGCGGGCTCTGAGCGGAGCGGAGGACCAAACTCGCAAGCCCGGCGCAGGCGAGCGAGGTGCCGTACGGGCTCGCCTGGATGAAGAGCTGCTTGATCACGGTGAAGTTGGCGACCAGCAGAAACAGACAATCGGTGAGCAGCGCCGCGCGCCATACCTCCGCGGACCGGCGCAGGAGCAGCGCGCAGAAGAAGATCGGCGCTGTCAGGCCGGCGAGGATTTCGAGCCCGACCTGGAAATACATGTTCTGCACCGGGTCCCTGATCCAGACCGCGAGCAAGGCGGTGAGAATGCCGTAGCGGTCGGCGGCCCAGTAATAGATCGTGGGCTTTTGCAGCGACATGATGCTCAGCAGCAGCCCATCAGCGTTCTGCTGCATCGGCACGAATCCCACGACCAGCAACAGGCAGAGCGCGAACACGGCGATCACGGGCACGAAGTTGGGAGTGCACGGATTTGATCGCGCCTGTTGCGGAGATCGCTCCGGCGGCCGCTCGATGTGGGTTTGTTGGGCAGCGGAAGATAGCAACATCTGGTGAGAGAATTTCCTTACCCGCGTCAGCCGGCTTCTTAAAACTGGCGATCCAAATCCATCCGCTGGTGCAGAACACGGGTGACCAGCACGCCCGCCTCCGATATCGGCCCACATAGAACCATCAACCGACGGAAGGGCCGATAAAATTACTCGTTTAAACAATGAGCTAGAGGGTGTTATGAACTTGCTGGGGTGAAGCGTAAGGATGCCAGAGAGGACAGAGAAATTTGTTCTTTTTGTGAACAAAAAGAACCAAAAAAACTTTGTCACTTGTGTGTATCGGGACCGGTGCCCCTGCAATCCCCCGGCCGGTACAGCCGGCGGATGGCAGGGGCACGAACCGTGCCCCAAACAAGTGACAAAGTTTTTTTTGGTTCTTTTTTGTTCACAAAAAAGAACATTTGGTCTTTTCCATAATCATAAATTAATCAATGACTTAAAGTTCATAACACCCTCTAAACCGACGGGGGTCCAGAGACGGCGCCCTGGGCAGGCGCCTACCCCATGGCGTGCTGTTCGACACCACTCGCCGCCAACTCGATGTGACACCAGCGTTCGACCGCTGCGGCCTCGAACGCGATCCTTGCACTGCCGGCAAAATCGAGCCTGTCCCCGTCCAGAATGACGCCGATCACCGACCTGAACCCGGCTCGCGCATCGAGCCGCAGTTCGGCGCACCCCGCCGGCACCCGCACGCTGACCACAAGTAACGAGGGTTCGGTCTTGGCGGCAAAATCGGCCTGCAGCGATCGAGCCGCCAGTCGTGCGCAAACCGCATCGACGATTTCCCCGTGATCCTGCCGCGGCGCGCAGTATTTCGCCGGCTTTGCCACCGCACCGGGGTAGAACGCGCGATACTCCGCTGCGTTCTGAAACACTTCGCGGCCGCCGTCGTCGACGAAACTCTCGGCCGCGGCGCCTTCCGCCAGGATCGCATCGTGGCGGTCGAGTTCGACATGGAAATACTCGACGGTCTCGACTGCTTCGAGTTGCACGATCGATCCGCCGTTGATCATCACCCAGGCCGGGATCAGGATGCCGTCCAGCAGGAACGCGTGCAGCGGCGAGACCAGCAAATCGCGCCTTGGCACGCCATCCGCAAGCGATCCTGCCTTGAACAGCACCGGCAGCACGTCGCGATTGCCGCGCACGAACCTGCCGTCATAGGCCCTTCGTCCGATCCAGCGGATCGGCCGCGCCGCACCGGTGTGGGTGATGACCCGGTCCCCGATTATGAGATCTTCCACCGCGATCTCGCCCCGGTCGGTCAGCACACGCGTGCCACGGCAGTAGCAGGGGGTGTTCTCCAGCGTCAGGACGGTCTCGCCGTAGCTGCCGGAGGTGACCGAAATTCCATCGCCAGCGTAGTCTCCGATCAAAGTCAGGCTCGCGCTGTCGCTGCCCTCGGTCACCGACAGAATATTGGTCGCGGAATTGATCGACGCGCTGCCGCCGGCGGAATAGGCCAAGTAGCGCAAATCGATGCTGCCGCCGACCTGGAGGTCCGCGTCCACCGTGGTCCCGCCCGAAAAGATGTATTCGGTGCCGCCGCTCGCTACCAACGTGCCGCTCGCGGTGCCGCTCCACAGTTCCTGCACCCCGCCGCTGCTCACCACCGCGTCGTGCGCGACGCCGCCGGACGAGACGTTTTCGACGCTGCCGGCAAGGATGGTGGTGTCGCTGCTCACGCCGCCGGCAAGTACGTCCTGCGTGCCGCCCGCGCTTAGAACAGTGCCGGTAGCATAGCCTCCCGACGAAACTATCTGGTAGCCATCGCTGCTAACCACGGTGCCCGCAGCGCTACCGCCGGCCGACGCCACGGCCGAGGCGTAAAGGCCGACGGTAAGTCCGCTCGCCACACCGCCGCCGAAAATCAGCGCACCGCCGCCGTCGATGTCGGTGCCGATCGCGGTGCCGCCGGAAAAGACGAACTCGGTGGCGCCGAAGCCGGCGCTGTCGCCCGTGATCGAGATGCTGCCGTACGCCGACAATGAGTATTGCGAGGTGACGATCGCGACCCCTTTGGCGCCGGCGACGCCGCCGGCGGCGATCTGGCTGGCGCTCACCTCGCCGCCCGGCAGAGCGAGCACCAGGCCACCGCTTGCCACCACCGCGCCGCTGGCGAGGCTGCCGCTATAGACCAGTACCACACCGCCGCTCTCCACCATCGTGCTGACCGCGAGCCCGCCACGCGACACGATTTCGTAGCCGCCGCTGCTGATAGTGCTGTCGCTGGTGGTACCGCTCACGGCGGCAAACTCGTGGCCGCCACCGCCGACTTGGGTACCGGTCGCCACGCCGGTGGAATTCACATCGTCGACGCCGCCACTGTCGATCACCGCGCTTACCAGCCTGCCGTCGACGGTTTCGATGCCGTCCGCAACGATCGTGGGCGCATAGGCGGTGCCGCCGGAGGAGACCAATTCCACTCCGCCGCTGAGGAAGCTCGCGCTGGTCGCACCACCGGAATAGACATAATCATAGCCGCCGCTGCCCACGAAAGTGGCGCTGGCGATCCCACCGGAGAAGATTTCGACGCTGCCGATGCTGGCGCCACCGCTGCCACCGCCGCTCGCGCTCAGCAGCTCGCCGCGGTCCATCACATAGGCGGTAATCCCCGAGGTCAGGAACGAGCCCGAAGCCGTATCCGAGGCGCTGACGAAGGTGACGATCCCGCTGTTGTTGAAGGTGACCGCGACTCCCGACGAAACGATCTCGCCGCCGGTCAGGGCGGAATCGTGGCTCGCAGCAGCGCCCGGCAGCACCACCAGCGTCCCGCCGGCGCTTACTGCCGCGCTGCTGACCGAGCCGCCGCTGTAAATGAACGCGACACCGCCCGACGAAACGTGGGTGTCCACCGCGCTGCCGCCGGCCGAAACCAACTCGTAGCCGCCGCTGCTGACGATCGTGAAAGACGTCGCCGCGCCGGCGGAAACCGCTTGATAGCCTCCCTCGCGCAGTTGCGCGGAGACCGCCAGGCCGCCCGGCAACACCACTTGGGTGCCGAGGTTTTCGACCAGGCTGCCGCTCGCGACCCCGCCGGCGGACACGAACTGATAGCCGTTGCTCACCACCGCGCTCGTTGCGGTGCCGTAGACATCCTCGTCGCCGCCCTGGAGCACGGTGCCGACCGCGGAGCCGTAGACATTGTCGGTGCCGCCGCTGGCGATGAAACTGCCGCGCGCGATCCCACCGGACGAAACATTGAGGTAGGCGCGCGAATTGACATAGATGCCGCTGGTGGCGCCGCCACCGTAGACCTCGACCGTTCCGCCCGTGACCTGGGCCCCGATCGCGGTGGCGCCGGATAGCACGTATTCGTGCAGATTGGTGCCGACCTCGCCGCCCGTAAGCGTGCCGTGCGAAAATACCACCCCGGAGGAAGCGACCAGGATGACCTCGCCGGTTGAAAGCACGTGGGCGCCCGCCGATGCGGCCGTGTCGACCTGGACTGCGCCCGAGAGCACGAACAAGGTCCCGCCACTGCTTACGGTGGTGTCTTTGGCGACACCGTTGCTGAAAACAAACGCGTCGCCGCCGCTGCTTACGACCGTGCCGGTGGTTTTACCGTAGATCAGCTGGGCTCCGCCGGCGCGAATCGTGGCGTAATCCTCAAGACCGTAATACACAAAATCGGTGCCGCCACTGGCCACCGTCGTACCATCCGCGAAGCCGCCCTGGTAAACATATTGCGCGCCGCCGCCGTCGATCACGCTGCCGCCGGCGAAGCCTGAATTGTCGATCGTGAGCGTACCGCCGGTCGCAATCGTCGTCCCACTCGCGATGCCGGCGCTATAGACGAACGCGGAACCGCCATTGCTCACATCCGTGGCGTCGACCGTGCCTGCGGAGGTGACGCTCAGCGCATCGCCGCTGCCGATCGAAAGGCCCGAGCTGGTGACACCAGACGAAACGACGAACACGGCCATGAGCGGAATCCCCCCATGCGAGTATTACGAGCGGCCCCCGCAGCTAACAAGCGCAAGTTTTTCTACTTAACACTTCGTCATAATCGCTCTAAGAGGGAAGTCTTTTTCGAAACAATGAAACGCGTTCAGGGAAAGCATGGTCCGTCACGTCCAATACAACCGTATCGCCGGCGAAAGCCTGGAACGCCTGGCGGCGCTGTCCGACGGCGTGTTCGCGGTCGCGATGACGCTGCTGGTGTTCGATCTGCATTCCCCTACGATCGGCACGATCCACAGCGACGCCGACCTCCTCCGTGCCCTGGCGCGGATCGTACCGAACTGCGCGGTCTATTTTCTCAGCTTCCTCACCCTCGGCATTTTCTGGGTTGGACAACAGACCCAATTCAACCAACTGCAACACAGCGATCGCAACATGACGTGGATCCACATCGGGTTCCTCTGCGCGGTGACGCTGATACCGTTCTCGACCGGCCTGGTCGCCAATTTCATCACCCTGCGCACCGCCCTGCTGGTGTATTGGCTCAATATCCTGCTGCTCGGCTCGATCCTGTACGCGAGCTGGCACTACGCACTCTGCGGCGCATTGCTGCGCGACGACGTGCCCCCCGAAACCGATCGCTGGATGAAACGACGTATCATCATAGCGCAACTGCTCTACGCCTTCGGCGCGGCACTTTGCTACTTCAGTCCGTATTGGAGCTTGGGGTTTATCGTGCTGGCGCAACTCAATTACGCAATCGCGCCGCGGATTTGGCTTCTGGCAAAAATATAAAGAAAGATAGTCTTCTTTTTCGAGAAAAAGAAGCAAAAAACTTTTATTGGTTAGGGGCCCAGCCCGATACCCTATCCTCAACGCCGTCGCTACCTAAAGATAACCGCGTCATAATCAATACGGAATGGTATTATTCCGTTAGAGATAAAATAGAACGTAGAATCAAGGATTGAAGCTGCTGCGCAACCGGATTGGTTGGGTCCAGAGCCAATACCAGATCGACTTGCTGCATCGCCTCCTCAAGGTTGCCCATTCTGAACAGAGAAATGCCGCGCTCGAGTAGAGTCGCACAATCCGGGCCGTGACGCAGTAGCGATTTTGCAAATTGCGCCGCCGCCGCGGCGAACTGATCCAGCTCCAGCAGCAATAATCCCAGATCGAAGGCGAGATTATAGGGCTCGCCGGTCGGCAGATAGGCGGCGTCCACCGCCGCGATCGCGGCCAGCAGCGCATCCCGCTGCTTCGGGCGCACCACTGCCAGACCAGCGCGGATCGCCGGCAGACAACAATGGAAGATGTGCGAATCCCAACCCGCCAACCGCAGATAGGCAATAATCTGATCAAGTTCCCAATCGCAGCAAGGCCGCTCGACCGCCATCTGCACCGCGAAAAAATCATCGGGTCCGCCGCTGTCGATCGCCTCCCAATACGCCAGATCACACTCGGCCGCATCTCCTGGTGAAATTCCGAATAGAAACGCACCCACATGCAAGCCGAGCGCGCGCGCCGAGGGACACCACGCAACCCCGCCCGCGGCGCGCGCGACGCGGCCGATCGCATCGAAATTCACCATCATCGAACGCGAGCCGTGACCCGCCAACACTGGCCCCGCATCGACCGGAAAATCCGCGACCGCACCGTAGCCTTTGTCACCGGCGACCAATAGCATCCGCCCGCCGCCGAGCGCCCGCAGCCGGGTGACGCAATCGAGCGCGGCAACCGGCAGCAACACCTGTGTCCCCTCCCGGCACGCCCGATATTCCTGCAGCAGACAGTCGAAGCCCGTGCGGCCATAATGATCGGCGCCGATCGCCCGCGGATGGAAACATAGCCGCAAATCATCAAGCGTCGCTTCGCCCGGACCCTCCGCGACCGAAAGCTCGGCGAGCAATTCCACCATCTCGCCGTGCTCGATCCGAAAGGCATCTTGCGGCACGCGGTCAAACACATAATTGGCGATGCAGACGATCGGATTGCCTACGATTCCCGGCCTCAGCACCACACCGCTCGCCATCAGGCACAATTCCTGGTCGCGCTCCAGATCGAAATGCGCGAAATCGATTCTGCCTTCCGCCACCCATGGCGCGAATTCCGCTCGTTGCCGCCAATGTTCCACGGTTGCTGCGGCGAAATCGCTCATCACCAGCGTCACTTGCAGATCGCGAAACGGCGAGCGCGCCAGCAATTCGTCCAGGCGCCGGCGAAAATGAAACGAAAACCGCCCCGAGCCTGCGCCAAGCTCAAGCAGGTACACCGGGCTGGTCCGGTCAAGCAGATCTTGCGCCGCGCAATCGCGCAAAAATCCCAGCACCAGCTTGGCATAGGCCCGCGCGAGCAAAGGCGTACTCGTGATATAATACGGCACCGGCCCGTTGCCCCACGCCGCCGCGCCAGCTTGTTCGTAGAACCGGCGCTGCAGTCCCCACAGCAGCGACCGCGACAGCGGACGTGCGGTTTCAATCAGACGTGTGGTGCCTTGGTGCTCCGCGATTTGCGCGCTCATCAATCGCCTTCGAAGCTCACGTAATCCACCCCGATCGCGAGAAATTGCTTGGCGATCGCGGGGGTCGCAAGATTGCGGATCCACACCCGGCCGCGGTTGGCGTGAACTTGCATGCACAAACGACCCAGCGTGGCGTGCGGAAATGCCGCTCCGCCGTCGTACCGCCGCGCGTCGATGCCGAACCAGGCATTGGGGATTTCAACCGTGGGCGGTTCGAGATCATCCATCATGAAGCCCACCCCGCAGCCGTAGGGATAGATCCGGTGCACCAGCTCGAACAGGCGTCCCACCACCACGCCGCGCGGCAGATGATCGAACATCACCACCAGGTTGCGCGCCGCTTCCACGCCCGTAAACATTTCACGGATCCCGGTGAAAAAACGCTCAGTGCGCGACCGCTGCATGAAATGGTCAAATTCCACCGGCACCAGCAGCCGCCCGGCCTCGGCCGCGCGCGCCAGTGCGGAGCGCAAACAGGTCAGATCCCGTTCCAGATGCGAACCGTCGAGATGTTTCTGGTCCGGCGAAACCGGACTGCCGTTCCATTCGCTCAAGCGCGCAAAATGCGCCGCCACCTCGCCACCGGTGAGCGACCGCACCTTGACCAGCAGCAGCGGCGGCGGTGCCGGCACCGGCCGATCGGGCGGTTCGGGCGGCGGCGGCTCGATCACCACCATGGCGGCAGCGTTCTCGCCGATTAGCTTGGTGCGGATCTCATGCCCGATTGCGCCGGCGCTCACATCGGCTTCGTCTTCGTCCAGATACGAGAAGCACACGCAGAAATCGCCCTCCGCGGTCGGCAGAAAATGATCGTACGGGCCGATCCGTTGTTCCAGCACGTGGGTTGCGGTCGCGAGCACCCTTGGCGCCATTTGCGGATAGCGCGCGCCGAGGAGATCACGCACCGGGGCAAGCGAAATCAGCTTGATCTTGCCGTGCAACTTTATGTGCGGCACCGCGAGTGCCCTGGCCGGTTCGGGGACGATCGTTACGATGTAAAAATGCTGCCGGTCGGAGCGCTCGACCAGCGACGAGGTGAGCCGGACCGGAATCCGCTGGCCCTGCCCCGAGATCAGATCGAGTTCGATTCTGAGCGGCGTGCCGAGGCCAGCATGGCGGTCGCGCGCCTCGGTCAGGCACGAACGCGATTCTGGCTCGACGATCTCGAGCACCGACCGGCCGGCCCAGTCGCTCGACCGGCCGCCGAATAGACGATCATGCGCGCTGTTGGTCATGGCGAAGCGATCCTCGGCGTCGAGGATTGCGATCGGCACGTCGGCGGACATGAACACGCGCGCGAGCAGATTCTGCACCGCGGCGGATTGCTCGGTCTCAGTGCGGCGGCGGGTGATATCGCGCCCCAGTACCACGAGCAAGCCGGTCCGCTCCGCGCGCGGGTCGCACGGCATCATGTGAAAGCAGAACCAGAACCGCCTGCCCTGCCGGGCGACCGCGAGCAGTTCGCCGCGGAATGGCTCTCCCGCGGCAGCGGCCTCGGTCATGCGAACCAGATCGGCCGCGGATTCGCCTGCGATCAGGTCGGAGAAGTCGCAGCCGATCAGTCGCTCGGCGTAGTAGTCTCCCATCCGGCGGAATGCGTCGTTGATTTCCAGCAGCAGCAGGGCGCCGTTGCGCCACTCCAAGATCGCGAGCACGTTGTCGGACCCATCCAATGCGCCCGCCACGGCGTGCAGCATTCCGATCTTCGGCAGCACCCGACGCGGTCCTCCGGATCAAAGCGACATGATCCGATCCAGGAGTTAATAACGTACAAAAGTTTTTTGCTTCTTTTTTTCAAAAAAGAAGATTCTTGCTGCTTTAATTAGATTACTCGGCCCGCCGCGATCGCCTGGCGGTAATTCTCGATCATTCGGCCGGTGACGCCGTCGCGCTGAAAATTCGCTTCATACGCCGCCTCGCCGCCGGCGATCAGCCGCGCCCGCAGCGACGGATCCGCGAGCAGCCGAGAGATCGCGTCGGCGAGCGCCGCCTCGTCGTCGATCGGCACCACCAGCCCGTTCTCGCCGTCCACCACAAACTGGCGAGCACCCTGGGCGCTGGTCGCGACCAGGGGCTTATGGCTGGCCCAGCTTTCCGCGATCACCGTGCCGAACGGCTCGTAGCGGCTCGGCAGCACGCAAATATCGGCGGTGGCGAGCAGCGCCGCGCGGTCGGTGCGCCAGCCCAGGAAATGCGCCCGCTGATCGACCCCTAGCTGCACCGCGAGTTTGCGGTAGACCGCCAGCCGCGGCCCGTCGCCCGCGAGCAGCAGATGCACGCCGGGCAGCCGTGCCAGCGCCGCGAGCATGGTGTCGATGCCCTTCTTCGGATGCATCCGCGACAGCACCAGCAGCAGCGGCGCGTCTTCGGGCACGCCGAGTTCGCCGCGAACCAGCGGCGCGGCCTTGGCCAGAGTGCCGAACGTGTGCACCACCGATACCCGGCTGTATGGCGCGCCGCCGCGCGCAATGTGGGCGGCGATGTCGGGGGTGACCCCGGTGAACCAATCGAGATGGCGAAAGCGGCGGAGATGATAATAGCCCCCGAACCAGCCCAGCGCCGGGCACGAGCGCTGCTCGGGCACGAAACTCGCCGCGCGGCCCATCCAGGCGTGGATCAGGTCGGCGCGAAACGCCTCTGCCGCCGCCGCGATCTTGCGGCGGGCACCGAACAGCCGCGACAGCCGCGAGAAGGACGCCGGAACGAAGGGAATGCCCAGGGTCCGCAACCGGTCTAAAAGCAAGGGGTGAGGGCGCGCGATCACGGTCTGGGCGACGCCGCGCTGGTCCAGCGCCTCGATCGCGTCGAGCGCGAAGGTCTCCGCTCCGCCGGTGGGTGCCCCGGCGAGCAGGTGCAAAATGCGCATCGGGCTTGGGTTTGAGGTCAAAGAAAAAGACCGCGCGCGGTGAAGCTCAGGTCGAATTCTAACATGAGCGCCGGCGGCTCACAACCTGCCCCCGGGCGCGCCGGTCCGCACGCATTACAAAGCGAACCCAGGAAGGTTTTCCACAGCTTTTTGGCAACTAGATGTTGAGGCTCGACGCGGAACGATCTACTGTATGTTGTGGATATTTTTTGAGGAGCCACGAGATGGAGTGGACTGAGGCCGTCATCGCCGAACTTCGCCGTCTGTGGACGGAAGGCTTGTCGACCGCCGAAATCGGCCGCCGGCTGGGGGTATCAAAGAACGCGATCGTGGGCAAGGCGCACCGCCTCGCGCTCAGTCCACGCCCCTCGCCGATCCACCGCGGACCCAGCGCGGGCGCTCCGCCGTCGCCCGCGCGCCGGGTCATGGGGCCGACCCTGCCGCCCCTGGCGCACGCAGCACCCGCCGCAGCGGAAGTGCCGATCGCCCGCGCCCAGCCGCAGCTGCGCCCAGTGGCACCCCCGGCGGTTCGCAGCGGCACCCGTTTCTCCGCCTGTTGCTGGCCGATCGGCGAACCGGGAACCGCCTCGTTCCACTTCTGCGGTTCCGAGGCGATGCCGAACAAACCCTATTGCCCGGACCACGCCCAACTCGCCTACGTAAAGGTGCGCGATCGCCGCGAAGACGCCGCCTGATCTGGGTGCCGGCCCCCTGGCCCTCCGGGGCGGATCGTGCCGGCGCCTCAATCCTCTCATCTGGCTGGCCTAAAATCAGACCGTGGCCGGGCGGATCGCCCCGTTCGCCCTCACACCTGAGTTTTCTGTTGAGATTTCAATACACTGGGCGATGTGTTCGGCAGCAGACGCGAAGGCCGCCACCGTTTGCGTGCCGAAGTTGCCCAGCATTTCCAGAATACTGCGGTGATCGCCCGTTACGGTAACGGGGTTGCAATATTGCTCTCCCTCCCGCTCACGCGTATCCTCGATAATGGCGAGGCGGTCGCACTTCAAAAAGAACCAGTCCGAGTCAAGGGAGGGTGCGTGTCCACCCACGCGCCCCGAAATGTCAATCGGGCAGCTCGTTTTTTTCGCGCTGCCACAAGAAGAAAGGCGCAGGCGATGCCCAAGGGCATTGTAAAGTGGTTCAATCCGACCAAGGGTTACGGGTTCATTGCTCCTGATACCGGGGGCAAGGACGTCTTCGTTCACATCAGTGCGGTGCAGAAAGCCGGCTTGCGCAGCCTCAACGAAGGCCAGCGCGTGGGCTTCGAAGTCGAGGAACAGCAAAATGGACGAGCCGCGGCAGTGAATCTTGCCAAAACGGAATAGCTCGTCCGGATAGCTTCGCGCCAATGGCGGCGAAGCGGCGCTAAACCATGGTTGAGACAGGGTGCAAACCGAGCGTTTGCGGCCCGATTTGGCGTTTTGCCGCGCGGTGGTGTGGCGAAGCAATCGGCTGGCCATGCCGGCCCTCACGCACGATCGTTCAATCCTAAACTATATTGTGCAGAGCACAACATATCGCATTGCAATTCAAGCTTTTGCTGGCCTTAAACTGGTCTCGTTGGCTTGATTTTAATCAGCCGGTCAAATACCTTGCCTGGTCCGTGCCGATCGATCGTGCAGTCTCGAAGGCTCTGCCGGGGTCGGCGAAAAGACAGGGGGACCTCGCAGGTGCGTTCGTCGCAATGGACCGGACCACGCTATTTTAGAACCGCATTTCTGACCGGGACGCTGTCGGCGGGGTTTTCGTTGGGCGCGGGAATGGTGTCGGCAGCGCGCGCCCAGGTGAAGATGGTGCCGCAACCCTGGCAAATCGGGCTGCAAGCGGCGCACAGCCCGGTGAAGGTGGCGATTGATCAGCTCAACGACTGGGTCAGCGGCCTGATGGTCTTGGTCGTGGCCCTGGTCGCCGGCCTGATGCTCTATTGCTGCTGGAAATTCAACGCGCGTTCCCACCCGGTGCCGAGCAAGGTGAGCCACAGCACGCCGCTTGAAATCGTCTGGACGCTGGTGCCGGTGCTGATCCTGGTGGCGATTGCCATTCCATCGTTCCGCCTGGTCTATTACGAGGACCGCACCCAGAACGCCGACCTCACGATCAAGGTCACCGGCCATCAATGGTATTGGGAATACACCTACCCGGATCAGAATAATCTCGATTTCTCCAGCTATATTCTGCCGCAGGACCAGCTCAAGCCCGGGCAGCTCCGCCTGCTTGACGTTGATAATCAACTGGTGGTGCCGGTGGGCAAGAACATCCGCGTGCTCACCACCAGCACAGACGTGATCCACAGCTTCTTCGTTCCCAGCCTGGGCGTGCAGCGCTACGCGATCCCCGGACGCACGATCGAGACCTGGTTCCGCGCCAACGACATCGGCACCTATTACGGTGAGTGCAACCAGATCTGCGGCATGAATCACAGCCAGATGCCGATTGTGGTCCGGGCGGTGTCGGCGCAAGACTTCGCCGCCTGGGTGGTCCAGGCGAAGACCAAATTAGCGGCTGCGGGCTCGACCGTAAATCTGCAGCTGGCCGAGGCCGCGCGCTGAGCGCGGCGTAAAGGAGAAGCCGATGTCGGTTACGACCCACGACCGCGTGCCGCACCCCGATGGCGCTCATGTCGTCGAACACCACGACCACAAACCGAGCTTCATCCGGCGGTGGCTGTTCAGTACCAACCATAAGGACATCGGAACGCTCTATCTGATCTTCTCGGTGGTCGGCGGCCTGGGCGGTGGGGCACTGTCGATGATCATGCGGGCGCAGCTGATGCATCCGGGCTCGCACATCGTCGATTCCGGCACGCAGTGGAACGCGATCGTCACCGCGCACGGGTTGATGATGATCTTCTTCTCGGTGATGCCCGGCCTGATCGGCGGCTTCGGCAACTGGTTCGTGCCGATCATGATCGGTGCCCCCGACATGGCCTTCCCGCGGCTCAACAACATCAGCTTCTGGCTGCTGGTGCCAGCGTACATCCTGATCTGGTCGGGCCTGCTGGTGGGCGACGGTTCGGGCTCGGGCTGGACGCTCTACCCGCCGCTGTCGACCACCTACTCCAATGGTCCGGCGATGGATTTCACCCTGTTCGCGCTGCATCTCGCCGGCGCGAGCTCACTGCTGGGCGCGATCAACTTCATCACCACCATCTTCAACATGCGCGCCCCCGGCATGACGCTGCACAAGATGCCGCTGTTCGTCTGGTCGATCCTGGTCACCGCGTGGCTGCTGGTGCTGTCGATCCCGGTGCTCGCCGGCGCGATTACCATGCTGATCACCGACCGCAATTTCGGCACTGCTTTTTTCGATCCCTCCGGCGGCGGCGATCCGGTGCTGTTCGAGCATCTGTTCTGGTTCTTCGGCCACCCCGAAGTCTACATCATGATCCTGCCGGCGTTCGGGATCATCAGCCACGTGATCTCGACCTTCTCGCACAAGCCGATCTTCGGCTACCTCGGCATGGCCTACGCCATGGTCGCGATCGGGGTGGTGGGCTTCGTGGTGTGGGCGCACCACATGTTCATTTCCGGCATCAGCGTCGACACTCGCGCCTATTTCATGCTGGCGACGATGGTGATCGCGGTGCCCACCGGCATCAAGATCTTCAGTTGGATCGCCACCATGTGGGGCGGCTCGATCGAGTTCAAAACCCCGATGCT
>Ga0302311_10002769_pt1 | contig 19608 bp, 14 predicted proteins | sample III_Palsa_N1_3_FD_200449 | JGI IMG/M metagenome (GOLD analysis project Ga0302311, IMG submission 200449) | Peat permafrost microbial communities from Stordalen Mire near Abisko, Sweden - III_Palsa_N1_3 | ecosystem: Environmental > Terrestrial > Soil > Palsa > Peat permafrost | place: Sweden... | reverse complement strand
CGCGCGATCTGGGTCAGCTGCTGGAGGTCCGACTCGGCGCCGGTCGTGATCTTGCCGTAGACGACCTCCTCGGCGCCACGGCCACCGAGCGCGACCATGATCTTCGCCTCGAGATCGTCGCTCGAGTAGCTCACACGGTCGGTGTCGGGCGTCGACAGAGTCACGCCGAGCGCCTGGCCGCGCGGGATGATCGAGATCTTGCGGACCGGGTCGGCGCCAGGCGTGAGCATCCCCACCAGCGCGTGCCCGGACTCGTGGTAGGCGGTGCGCTCGCGATCCGCCGGGAGCAGCATGATCCCGCGCGCCGCGCCGAGCATGATCTTCTCGAGCGAGTCGGTGAAGTCGGCCATCTGCACCGTGTGGTGGTTGCGACGGGCGGCGAGCAGCGCCGCCTCGTTGCAGAGGTTGGCGAGGTCGGCGCCGACCATCCCGGGTGTCGAGGCGCCGAGCGCCTCGAGGTCGACGTCGTGTGCCAGCGGCATCGAGCGCGAGTGCACCTGGAGGATCTTGACGCGCCCGGCCTTGTCGGGCGGCTGCACGGCGACCCGACGGTCGAAGCGGCCGGCGCGCAGCAGCGCGGGGTCGAGGATCTCGGCGCGGTTGGTCGCGCCGATCACGACGACGGCGTCGTTGGACGAGAAGCCGTCCAGCTCGGTGAGGATCTGGTCGAGCGTCTGCTCGCGCTCGTCGTTGGCGCCGGTGATCCCCGCCGAGCCCTGGCGTGAGCGCCCGATCGCGTCGAGCTCGTCGATGAAGATGATCGACGGCGCCGCCTCCTTGGCCTTCGCGAACAGGTCGCGGACGCGGGCGGCGCCGACGCCGACGATCGCCTCGATGAACTCGGAGGCGGCGATCGAGAAGAACGCGGCGTGTGCCTCGCCCGCGACGGCGCGGGCAAGCAGCGTCTTGCCCGTCCCCGGTGGGCCGTACAGGAGCACGCCGTGAGGCATCCGGCCGCCGAGCCGCTGGTAGCGCTCGGGGTTCTTGAGGAAGTCAACGATCTCGGTCAGCTCCTGCTTGGCCTCGTCGATCCCGGCGACGTCGTCGAACGTCACACGGATCTCGGCCGGGTCGACGCGCCGCGCCTGCGAGCGGCCGAAGTTCCCGAGCCCGCCCAGGCCGCCGCCGCCACTTGCCGCCGATCGGCGCATCAACCAGTAGAACAGCCCGACCAACAGCAGCGTCGGGCCGAACCCGAGGATCAGGTCAGCGAGGAGCGAGGTGCCGCTCGTCGGCGATTTGGCGTTGACCTGGACGCCCTTGAGCTCCGCCGCGAGCTGGCCTCCTGGCCAGAAGCTGGGGATCTGGGTCGAGAACAGCGTGGTCGGCGTCGCCGTCTTCGAGGTCGACGGGTACCGCAGCTTCTCCGTGAACGTCCCGTCGATCGTGTCGCCCTTGGTCGTGATCGACTTGACGTGACCGACGTTCAACTCGTTGAGGAAGAACGGGCTGAACGGCACCGTCACCCGCGGCTGCGTGGCCGGCTGGAAGAACAGGACCGACAACCAGTTGAGCGCGAGCAGGGCGACGAAGAAGATCCAGAAGCCGCGCCAGCGGTGCGGCGGCGCCGGCTTATGCTCGTCCGGCGTGCCGCGGCCGTCGGGAGCCGGCGCGACCCGCCAGCCCTGCTTGTCCTGGATCGGCAGCCGGTGGCGGCGCTGCCGCCCGTCGCCCCCGGATGGAGACTGGCCCGTGGCGGGGTCCGACTGAGCGGTAACGGGGCTCCGGTCGTCCATGCGCTAATCATGACGCTTGGGGCGCGCGTTCGGCCGAACCGAAGATGATTTGGTACCCTAACGGTATGGCAGACGAAGTATCGATCCGGCCGGGCAGGGTTGTCGCGCGGCTCGCGCGCCAGGTTGAAGTGGCGGTGGCGAGTCTCGACCTCACCCTCTCTCAGTACCGCGTGCTCGGGATCCTCGCCGACGGTCGCGAGGCGGCGTCGGTGCTGGCCGAGAAGCTCGCCGTCAGCCGTGCCAGCGTCACCGGCGTGGTCGATGGCCTCGTTGCTCGCGGGCTGGTGACGCGCGACCACGACGCCTCCGACCGCCGGCGGATCGGCGTCGAGGTGACCGGCGAAGGCAGGCGGCTGCTGGCGATCGCCGACGAGGAGGTCGACCAGCGCCTGCGGGCGATCGTGGCTCGCCTCGAGGACGACGCCGCCGCGATCGCCGTGGAGGGCCTGCAGGCGTGGCAAAGCGCACTCGATGCACGCGTGTCGGCCCGCGCGAGCGCGGCGCTATCCGAGTGCCTCGCTGAAACCAGGATCGCGGAACGATCGGCCGGCGTGGAGGTCGCGCGGTGAGCGCCGTCACGACGGCCGCGCCGCCCGCTTCGGACGAGCGCCTCGCCCAGTTCGTCCCGACCGGAATCGCATCCCGCTACAAGCCGCCGCGTGCGTGGATCGATCCCGACCAGAGCAAGTCGTGGCTCGGCCGTGCGCGGCCGATCGTGCTCTCCCACAAGCGCACGCTGCTGACCGCCCTGAGCCTGTCGTTTGCCGCGCTGCTGCTCCAGGTCCAGATCCCGAACCTGCTCAACGACGCGGTCACCAACTCGCTGCAGGACCACACGGTCCCGCTGTCGCACTACACGTGGCTCGTGCTCGGGCTCGCGATCGGCGCCGGCGTGTCGGCCTACGTGTCTCGCCTGTTCCTGATGCGGACCGCCTACGCGATGGAGTTCGACCTGCGCAACATGCTCTACGAGCACCTGACGCGGATGGAGTTCGGGTTCTACGACCGGGTCCAGTCCGGACAGCTGATCTCGCGCGCCAACTCAGACATCCGCTCGGTGCAGATGTACCTGACGTTTGGCCCGTCGATCCTCGTGCAATGCGCGATCGCGGTGGTCGCGTTCGTCTACATGCTGACGATCAACGTCCCGCTCGCGTTCGTGGCGATGTCGACGACCCCGTTCGTGTTCCTGCTGAGCGTGCGGATGCGCCGCTCGATGTTCCCCGTGTCGTGGCTGATCCAGGCGCGGCTGGCAGAGGTCGCGACGATCGTCGATGAGAACATCAACGGCGTCCGGGTCGTCAAGTCGTTCGTCGCCGAGCCGCGTGAGCTGAAGACGCTCGCGCAGGCAGCCGACCGGCTCAAGTGGTCCTACATCAAGGACGCCGACCTGCGTGCTCGGTTCGCCCCAGCGGTGCAGAACCTGCCCCAGGTCGGGCTCGCCCTGATCCTGCTGGTCGGCGGCCTGCTCGTGATCCACGGGCACCTGCGCGTCGGGGCGATCCTCGCCTTCAGCGCCTACATCGTGATGCTCCAGGCCCCGTTCCAGATGCTCGGGATGCTCGTGATGCTCGGCCAGCGCGCCTCCGCCTCGGCCAAGCGGATCTACGAGGTGCTCGACGAGCACCCGGCGATCGTCGACGCGCCGGACGCGCTCGACCTGGTGCACTGCGACGGTGACGTCGAGTTCGACTCGGTCGACTTCGCCTACGCGGACGGGCCGCTCGTCCTCAACGGGCTCTCGCTGCACCTGCGGCCGGGCGAGACGGTCGCGATGGTCGGGCGCACGGCGAGCGGCAAGACGACGGTCTCGCGGTTGCTGCCGCGCTTCTACGACGTCCAGCGCGGCTCCGTGCGGGTCGACGGCCACGACGTCCGGAAGCTGTCGATCGCCTCGCTGCGGGCCCAGATCGGGGTCGTCCTCGACGAGCCGTTCCTGTTCTCGATCTCGATCCGCGACAACATCGCCTACGGCCGACCCGACGCCTCCCTCGAGGAGGTGCAGGCGGCGGCGCGCGCGGCCGGCGCCGAGGAGTTCATCGTCGAGCTGCCCGAGGGCTACGACACGGTCGTCGGCGAGCGCGGCTACACGCTGTCCGGCGGTCAGCGCCAGCGCGTCGCGATCGCCCGGACGCTGCTCGTCAACCCGCCGATCTTGATCCTCGACGACGCGACCAGCGCCGTTGACGTGCAGGTGGAGCAGGTGATCCACGAGGGCCTGCGGGTACTGATGGAGGGACGGACGACGCTGATCGTCGCCCACCGCCTGTCGACGATCGGCCTCGCCGACCGAGTTGTCCTGGTCGACGACGGGCGGGTTGTCGCCGACGGCACCCACACCGAGCTGATGGAGACCTCGGCGCTGTACGTCGAGGTGCTCGCGCAGGTTGAGCAGGAGGAGCGCGACGTGCCGGACGGAGGCGAGCGATGAGCTTCGGCGGTGGCGGCATGATGGGGGGCGGTGGCATGTTCGGGCCGCCCGGCGGCTCGCGCAGCGCCGCGGCCCCAGGCGGCGGGCTGCCGTTCGCGGGGATCCCGTCGGAGCTCCAGAAGGGCGTTGACAAACTGCTCGCCGAGGAGCCGGATCACGGCGAGCCGGCCGCGCGCTTCAGCTACCGCTCGACCGACGACAGCGGCAAGCGCCTGACCCTGCGGGCACTGATCTTCCGCCACTGGCACCTGGGCGCGCTCGCGATCCTGCTGGTGACGATCGTCAGCGTCGCCAATCAGGTGGGCCCGCTGTTGATCGAGTACGGGATCAACCACGGGATGCGTCAGATCAGCCACGGGATGCTGCATCACGACGTTCGCGTGATCGTCGCCGTGAGCGTGATCTTCCTGGCGGCGGTCGCGATCACCGCCGCCGCCCAGCGCTCTCAGGCACGGGTCACCGGGCGCCTCGCGGCGCGGGTGATGAACGACCTGCGGGTGCGTGTCTTCACCCAGCTGCAGCGCCTCGGCCTCGACTTCTACACCGACGAGAAGGCCGGGGTGATCTTGACCCGGATGACGAGCGACATCGAGAACCTGCAGCAGCTGCTGCAGGACGGCCTCGCGCAGCTGCTCGTCCAGGGGCTGACGATGATCGTGATCACGATCATCCTGTTCACGCTGAACGTCAAGCTGACGCTGATCACGCTCGCCCTCGTGATCCCGCTGCTGACGGCTGCCTCGGTCTGGTTCCGCTCGGCCTCCGAGCGGGGCTACCGGCGCGTCCGCGACGGGATCGCAAATGTGCTCGGCGACCTGTCGGAGAGCCTGCACGGGATGCGGACGATCGCCGCCTACAACCGCCAGCGCTACAACGTCGTCCAGCACCGCAACGTCGTCGGCGACTACCGCGCGGCCAACAACTACACCGCCCAGATCAACGCGATCTACGGCCCGGGCACCCAGATGCTGGGATACCTCGGCCAGGCGGCGCTGCTTGCGATCGGCGGCCACATGGTTCTCGAGCACGAGCTGTCGCTCGGTGCGCTCGTCGCCTTCTTCCTATATCTGAACCGCTTCTTCGCACCGATTCAGCTGCTCGTCCAGCAGTACAACACCTTCCAGCAGGGCCAGGCGTCGGTTTTCAAGCTGCGCACGCTGTTCGCGGTCAACCCCTCCACGCCCGAGGCCGTCGACGCCGACGTGCTGCCTCCGCTGGATGGGGAGATCCGGGCCGGCGAGACCATTGCGTTCGTCGGCCAGACGGGCGCGGGCAAGTCGACCCTCGCCAAGCTGATCACCCGCTTCTACGACCCCACCGCAGGGCGGGTCCTGATCGACGGCCACGACCTGCGCGATGTGACGATCGACTCCCTACGCCGGCAGCTCGGCGTCGTCCCCCAGGAGCCGTTCCTGTTCGCTGGAACGCTGCGTTACAACATCGCCTTCGCCTGCCCGGACGCAAGCGACGACGAGGTCTGGGAAGCGGTGCGAGCAGTGGGCCTGAGCGACGTCGTCGAGCGGATGCCCAACGGGCTCGACACCGTCGTGCACGAGCGCGGCCAGTCGCTCTCCAGCGGCGAGCGCCAGCTGATCGCCCTGGCCCGGGCGTTCATGGCCAAGCCGCGGGTGCTCGTCCTGGACGAGGCCACCTCAAACCTCGACCTCCTGTCCGAGACCAAGATCGAGGCCGCCCTCGACGTCCTGCTGGCGCAGCGCACAGCCGTGCTGATCGCCCACCGGCTGACGACCGCGATGAAGGCTGACCGGATCGTCGTGATCGACAGCGGCCGCGTGATCGAGGACGGCTCGCACGAGCAGCTCATCGCCCGCGGCGGTCGCTACGCCGAGATGTACGAGACGTGGATCAGCCACGCGGAGCTCGCAGTCTGACAACACGGGATACGGCGAAAAACTTGCGCGGCAGGCGTAGCCTGGTGTCGTGCGCAGGCTCGCCGTAGTTGCAGCCCTGGTGCTAGCCGCCGGCTCCCCGCTGGTTGCGGTGGCGGCGGCAGGGGGGCAGCAGGCGCCGGTGCGGCATGCGGGGAGGATCAGCGAGCTCGCGTTCAACGCCACCGCGCACGCATACCCGTTCGGGATCGCGGTCGGCTCCGACGGGTCGTTGTGGTTCGCCGACCAGGGCTGCCTTGGACACGGGTACTGCCTGATCCTCCGGGTCGACTCGCTCGGCCACTTCAGCCAGTTCAGCCGGGGATTGCGCCAAGGCGCGATCCCCTACTACATGGCGGTCGACCCCGACGGCGACCTGTGGTTCACCGATGAGGGCGCGCGTCCGGCGATCGGGCGAATCACCCCGTCGGGCAAGATCACCGAGTTCTCCCGCGGCCTGCTGCCGGGAAGCTTGCCGTTCGAGCTCGCGCTCGGCAAGGGCGGCGTGATGTGGTTCACCGCGGAGGGGCAGGTGCCCGGAATCGGGCGGATCACGCCGAGTGGGCAGATCACCGAGTTCACCAAGGGCCTGCTCCCCGGCGCGATCCCGTTCGGGCTCGCGCCGAACCGCGACGGCTCGGTCTGGTTCACCGACCACGGCTGCGATCTGCACGGGACCTGTGCGATCGGTCATCTCAGCGCGCGTGGCCAGATCAGCGAGACGATCCGTGGCCTGATCCGCGGCACGCAGCCGCTCGGCATGGCCGGGCTACCTGTTGGGACCACGTGGTTCGCCGATGGCGCCGGCGCGATCGGGAGGATCAGCCCGAGCGGCAAGATCACGGAATACAGGCGCGGGCTGTGGCCGAACAGCGCCCCGGTCGCGATCGCCGCCGGCCCGGACGGCAACCTGTGGTTCACCGACGAGGGGTGGACCCCTGCGATCGGGCGGATCACCAGCGGCGGGCGGATCACCGAGTACGGGCGCGGGCTGATGCTTGGAGCGCTGCCGGCGGCGCTCACTGCCGGGCCGGACGGCGACGTCTGGTTCACCGACGAGGCCGGCCCCGGCGGAATCGGGTACGTGACCACCGGCAAGGGGGCGGCCCTGCAGGCCGCCCCGATCGTCACCGCGCCGGCTCGACCCGGCGGACCGCTGCGCTGCTTGGCACCGAGCACCACTCACTGGGGGCAGGTCAAGCCGTCGCTGCACCTGTTCGGCTTCGACGGCTACCAGTGGCTGCGCGATGGGATCCCGATCCGCGGGGCGAGGAGTCAGTCGCTCCCGGCCGCACCCGGCAAGCGGGTCGCCTGCCGGGTCACGGTCACGTTCGGGGAGCCGTTCCTCGTGACCGCGACCGCTACCAGCTGAGACCCACATACTCTCCCGGGGTGGACGAGCACTTCGACGTCCTGATCGTCGGCGCCGGCCTGTCCGGGATCGGCGCCGCCTGCCATCTGCAGCGGCGGCTGCCTGGCGCCACCTACGCGATCCTCGAGGCGCGCGAGGCGATCGGCGGCACCTGGGATCTGTTCCGCTACCCGGGGGTGCGGTCGGACTCGGACATGTTCACGCTCGGCTACTCGTTCCGGCCGTGGACGGCGCCTCGCGCGATTGCGGCCGGCGCCGAGATCCGCGACTACATCCGCGCGACCGCGCGCGAGCACGACGTCGAGCGACGAATCCGCTTCGGGCACCGGGTCCTGCGCGCGGCCTGGGACTCGCGGACGGCACGCTGGACTGTCGAGTGCAACCGCGGTTGCGGCGAGCGGGCCGTGCTCAGCTGCCGCTTCCTGCACTTCTGCAGCGGCTACTACAGCTACGAGGCCGGCTACACACCGAGCTTCCCGGGGGTCGAGCGGTTCGCCGGACCGATCGTGCACCCGCAGCAGTGGCCGGCGGACCTCGACTGGTCCGGCAAGCAGGTGATCGTGATCGGCAGCGGCGCGACCGCGATCACGCTCGCCCCGGCACTGGCCGAGCGGGCTGCACATGTCGTGATGCTGCAGCGCTCGCCGAGCTACGTGGTCTCGCTCCCGCGCGAGTCGGCGTTGGCGCGGGCACTGTTCAACCGGGTGCCCCCGCTGGTCGCCTCGCAACTGCTGCGCCTGGAGAGCATTGCGACGACGGCCCTGACCTTTCAGCTGAGCCGCCGCCGGCCGGCGCTCGCCAAGCGGCTGCTGTTGGCGGCCCTCGCGCGCGAACTGCCGCCCGGCTACGACGTCGAGCGCCATTTCACTCCGCGCTACAACCCGTGGGACCAGCGGCTGTGCGTCGTCGCCGACGGTGATCTGTTTGCGGCGATCCGTGCCGGGACGGCATCTGTCGCGACCGGCCGGATCGAGTCGTTCACGCCGGCCGGGATCCGGCTCGACTCGGGCGAGGAGCTCGAGGCTGACTTGATCGTCACCGCCACCGGCTTGGCGCTCGAGCTGCTCGGCGGCGCGGAGGTCGTGGTCGATGGGGTCACGGTCGACCCCGGTTCTCGGGTGGCCTACAAGGGGGCGATGCTGAGCGGCGTACCCAATGCGGCGCTGTCGTTCGGCTACACGAACGCGTCGTGGACGCTCAAGTGTGACCTGATCTGCGAGTTCGCGTGCCGGCTGCTGGCCTACCTCGACCGCCACGGCTACGACTACGCGGCGCCGCTCGCGCCGGACGCCGGGCAGCGACTCGAGCCGCTGCTCGAGTTCACCTCCGGCTACGTGACGCGCGCGGCCGACGGTCTGCCGCGGCAGGGCGAGCGGGCGCCGTGGCGGCTGCACCAGAACTGGTTCGCCGACCGGCGGCTGCTCCTCAGAGGCGAGCTTCAGGACGAGGGAATCCGGTTCGGGCGCGCCGGTGAGCAGGTCGATTGGCGGTCGCCGGTCGCCGCTATCTTCAGGCCCGTGCGGCTGCCACAGCAGATACGCAGCCGCGTGCCCGACGCGGTTCGCAACAACACGGCGCTGCGCGCGCTCGCGCTGGCCGCGGGCCTGATCCCGCCGCGGCCGATGCACTCGGCGCCCGAGGGCGAGCTGCTGCGCCGGCTCGCGCGCGAGACGGACGCTCGCAGGGTGGTCGAGATCGGGGTGTACGAGGGCTCGTCCGCGGTCGTGCTGTGCGCCGCGCTCGCGGCCGGCGCGGAGCTTCACCTGATCGATCCTTTCATCGACGAGCAGGGGACGTCACTGAACTTCGGCTGGCGGGCCAACCCGACGGCGACGCGGCTGGCGGTGCGGCGGGCGGCCCGGAGCGGCGGTCCATCGGTGCACTGGCACGTCGCCCGCAGCCAGGAGGTGGGGCGGCGCTGGCGCTCGGGCGAGATCGACGTGCTGTTCATCGACGGCGACCACAGCTACGAGGCATGCAGGGAGGACTGGCAGGTGTGGCACCCCCACATCCGGGTCGGCGGCGTGATCGCCTTCCACGACGCGCGCGGGCCGCGCGGCAGCGCCGGGCCGACGCGCGTCGTCGCCGAGCTGTTCCGCGAGCGCCCGGCTTGGGAGTGGGGGATCGTCGAGGAGGTCGACCGGATGGTCGTCGTCCGGCGCGCCGCCTGACGGTTCACGCAGGCGTTTCTACTGCCTGGTGCGCCAGCCCTCGGCATACTCGAGCCGTGCCGTCTCGGCATACGGCACCGGGCTGACGACCGCGCGCACGTGCAACTGCTTGTGCGGCTCGACCGTGAGCTTGCGGGTGCCGCCGTCGGGCTCGCCCCACACGACCTCGACGACGCTGCCGATGTCGACATCGGGGTCGACCGTCGCGAGCGACAGCGCGCGCTTCTCGTTGGCGCTGTAGCCGGAGAACATCGAGCACCCGACGAGCTCGCCGGAGTCGTCCAGGACGGCGTCGAAGTTCGAGGAGCCGTAGTTCGCCAGCGGCACGTCGAAGTACTGGTAGGGGCGGTCGGCGCCGAGGTCGACCAGCGAGCTCCAGATCCTCGACACGTCGTCGCTGTCCCAGGCGAGCGTCACCTTGCGGCGCTGGGTCTCGGGCTCGATCTGCTCCAGCGCGTCACGGCCGATGAAGTCATGGTCGAACTTGACGAACCCGCCGTAGCCGAGCTCCCACGGATTCAGGTAGTAGTCCTCGACGACGTCCGAGACGAAGCTGCCAGCCAGCGAGTTGGTCGCCTCGTAGCTCCCGGCACCGAGCCACTCTCGGTACTGGCGCAGCGACTCGCCGGTGTAGATCGCAGGCAGCGGCGACGGGATCCAGCCCGACTCGAGCGTGTTCGACGCGTACGCGCGGGCGCCGACCGGCTCGATGCCGAACTCCTGGCCGGCCTCGAGGATCGCTTCGCGCACCTTGTCGTAGGTCTCGTACGGACCCCACAGCTCTAGCCCGGGAGCGCCGGCCATCCCGTGGCGCAGCGTCCGGACCTGCATCCCGGCGACGTTCATCGTCGCCATCCGGAAGAACTTGAGCTGCTCGACGGGGCCGCCGTTGACCTTCTCGATCACCTGCCACGCGTTCGGGCCCTGGATCTGGAATCGCCAGAACTCGCGGCGGACGGGCTTGCCGTACGGGCGTGAGGGCGAGCGGTCGTCCTTGACGATCTCGAGGTTGTAGCCGCCGGTCTCTCCCTGGAACTGCAGCCAGTTGGCGGCCGGCGCGCGGCCGACGAACACGAACTCCTCGTCATCGAGGTGGAACAGGATGCCGTCGCCGATCACGTGGCCCGCCGGCGTCGTCGGGACGTACTGCTTGGCCATGTTCACGGGGAAGTTGGCGACGCTGTTGATCGCCGTGTCGGAGATCAGCTTGATCGCGTCGGGACCGGTGATGAACAGGTTGACCATGTGGTGGGACTGGTCGAACAGCACCGCGGTCTCCCGCCACGCCCGCTGCTCCCGGCGCCAGTTGCTGAATTCGTCCGGAACGACCGGGTAGATGTAGGCGCCGATCTGCGAGTTGCGCAGCAACTCGACGATGTTGCCCGACTGGTCCAGCAACTCCTGCAGATTTGATGCGGTCAATGCTCCCTCTCCTTGTGTGCGCGTCGCATGCTCCGCGTGTGGGCGGGACTCTACTCCTGCATGCAAGTCCGTGCCAGGGACGGCGTCTATCGGGCAATGCCGCGGTCAGTACGGCTCCAGTGGCGCTGTCCTGCATGCAGGAAAACCGCGTTTCTGGGCTAGCGGACACCTGATAATGCGGTACCCGTATGGATCATCAACGCCTCGCCCAATCGACCGATCCAGCGATCGCTGCCGGCCCCGTCCTGCTGCTCAGCGTCGACTACGAGGACTGGCATCAGCTCGTCCGGCGCCGCTACGGGGATCCGGGCTGGTCCGAGCCCGGGCCGGCCCTCGCCCGGCAGACGCAGACGATCCTGGAGCTGTTCGACGAGCTCGGCGTGCGCTGCACGTTCTTCATCCTCGGAGTGACCGCGCGGGCCCATCCGGACCTCGTGCGGCGGATCGCGGCGGCCGGTCACGAGATCGGCTCTCACGGCGACGCGCACGCGCCCGTGTGGCGGCAGACCGCGACCGAGTTCGCGGATGACCTGCGGCGGGCGACCGCGACGATCGAGCAACTGACCGGTCAGCGTCCGCGCGGTTACCGGGCGCCCGCGTTCTCGATCACGAGCGCCGCCGGCTGGGCCTACGACGTGATCGCGGCCGAGGGATTCGAGTACGACGCCAGTCAGAGTCCTGCACCGAGCCTGCGTTCCGCCACCGGGTCCGCGTCACGTGGCCCGTACGAGCGCGGGGCCGGCGTTCTGTGGGAGTTCCCCGTCGCCGCCTCGCGGTGGCGATCGGTGTGCATGCCACTCGGCGGCGCGTCGTACTGGAGCGTCGCTCCGACACGGGTCGTGCTGGCGGGGTTGCGGCGTGTGCCTCCGTTGAGCGGCCTCTACCTGCACCCGCAGGAGTTCGACCCCGAACCGCTCGATCCGTTGCTCGGCCGTGCGAACGGCGCCGCGGGCCGCGCCCGGATCCGGGCGCGTACGTGGCAGCGCAACGCGGCGCGCAGCCGCGCCGTGCCGGTGCTCCGCGCGATCGCCAAGCGCCACGATCTGATCTCGTATGGTGAGGCCCATGCCCGACTCGTCCAGAACCGCGCAGCAGGTGCGCGACCGCTTCCGTTCCAAGGCACACCAGTTCGATGACCTCTACGAGGACGAGCGTCCGCTCGTCCGGCTGCTGCGCCCGGGCCTGTTCCGGCGCCGCGAGCTCGCATTCGACACGGTCAGCGCACTGTCGATGCCGAGCGTGCTCGACGTCGGCTGCGGCTCGGGACGGATCGGCGAGTTCGTACTCGAGGCGGGTGCGGAGCGCTATCTCGGCATCGACTTCGCCGAACCGATGGTCGAGCTTGCCCGGGCACGGCTCGCCCGGTTTGGAGATCGGGTCGAGCTCGTCGCCGCGGACTTCCTCGAGACCCGGTCTGCCGAGCAGTTCGACGTGATCCTCGCGCTGGGGTTCTTCGACTACCTGGCGGAGCCCGATCGGTTCGTCTCGCGCATGGCCGAGCTGTGCGCCCCGGGCGGCTGTGTCGTCGCCTCCTTTCCGGCCTGGTCCTGGCTCAAAGGACCGATCCGCAAGGTCCGCTACGAGTGGATCGGCCGGTGCCCGATCTTCGACTACACCGCCGACGGGATCACGCGGTTGTTCACGGCCCACGGGTTCGACCGGATCGAGCTCCTCGCCCCCAGCGCCCACGGCTACCTCCTCCGGGCCTGGACGTAGAGGCGCCGGCGCCGACTGATCTCCACGGACGGACGGACGGGCGACCGAGAGATTACTGCGGCTGCTCGGGTATGAAGCGGCCCTGGGTGATCAGCTGCTCGTGCGGGCCGGTGATCGTGAAGTTCGCGTGCTGCACGAGCGAGACCGCGTAGGCAGCCCAGTACTGGGACGTCGGTGGGGCCCCGGCGCCGCACGCGCCGCCCGAGTTCCCCGGGACCGCGGTCCAGAAGAACGCGTCCGCGTACATGTAGCCGGTGCTCGTCGAGAACGGGCCGAGACCGCGCCCCGCTGGGTTGCAGAGGACCTCGTCTCCGTCCTTGACGAGGTTCGGCGGGGCGAGCGGGCCCCGGCCGTTCTCGCCGGTGTTGATCACGAAGTGGACGCCACCGAGCGCCCGCGCGATCCGCTGACCGTATGCGAGCTCCTTCGTCGTCCAGTCGAAGTGGGTGGGATTCAGGACGAAGCCCTGGGCGTCCTGGACGCCCGCCTCGCGCAGGAAACTCGCGTCCTCTGTCCAGGAGTTCGCGTCGGCGGCGCCGCCGTCGACGTAGACCACCAGGTGCGGATCCTGCTCGAGGATCTCGATCGCCGGCGCCAGCTCGTCGTGGAAGCGGATGTGCTTCTCGCCAGCGCTCAGGCAGGGGGCGGTGATGATCGAGTCGAGCTCGAAGAACAGCACCACGTGGAAGTTGCCGATCCCCTGCGCCAGCCCGCGAACCCACCTGAGGTAGCGGCTGGCGAACGCGAGGTTGGCGGTTGAGCCGCAGGCGCCGTGGACGAGCGAGTAGGTCGTTAGCTGAACGGCCGTTCCGGGCTCGCGGTGCTCGGCGTTCTCCAGATAGTGGGCAACCACGCCGGCGGGGTCCGCGGGCGTGTTCCAGAACCAGAACCGGTAACCCGTCGGCGCGCTGGCAAGCACCGACAGCGCTTTCGCCCACGCAGGGTTGGAGTGCCGGTAGGCGGTCTCGGCGGCACCGGCTGAGCCGGTCGGACCCGGCGTGTAAAACTGCACGCCCTGGAGCGGATCGTCACCCTGCGCGCTCGCCGTCGTGCCGACCGTCGGGACGCCGAGCGGATCCCCCGGGAGCCGCGTCTGCAACGGGTCGTCGCGCTCGATCGTGACGACCGCGGTGGTGGGAGTCCCGAGCTGCTGCGGCGAGGAGCCGAATATGTAAGCGAGTGCGTGCACCGGTGGTGCGCTCATGCCGCGGTCGATGATCTGGACCTTGAATGTGAACGTCGTCTGCCCCGGCTGGAACGTGGCGAGCGCGTTCGGCACCGCCCAGAAGTCGAGCCCCGACACGGCATCCTGCTGCTTGACCCCGTAGCGGACATACTCGGTCCCGGTCGAATCGGTCCGCGTGATCGTGATCATCAGGTACCCCATGTGCTCCTGGGCGACGTAGGAGGGATCACTCAGTTGCACGGTGCCCGACGCATCGGCGGCCACGCTCGCGGCGGGCAGCAGGATCCCAACGAGCGCTGTCACGAACACCAGCGCGAAGGCGCGGATCATCAGCGGACGGGCTGCGGCGGCGGGGCGCCGGCGGAGATTTTCGACGTATCGCATCGGCGCTCTCGGGTCGGGGGAGGACAAAGCTTGACTAGCCGATATCGGCTAGGCCTCCTATCGGCAGCTCGCGCTGTAATCGAGATCAGGGTCCTCAGGACTCGACCGTTTGGCAGGGGAATGCGGCAGAGCTTGCCACCAGCGCCATCGGGAGCGGCCTCAGGCGAGCGCTTGGCGGAGGTCGGCAACGAGATCGGCCGGGTCCTCGACGCCGCAGCTCAGTCTGATCAGGTCCGGGGGAACGGCGGCGGCAGAGCCCTCGACGGACTGGTGCGTCATCGCCTGCGGCAGTTCGATCAGCGACTCGACGCCGCCGAGCGACTCGGCGAGTGTGAACAGGCGGGTCGCAGTCGCGATCTGCGCCGCACGCGGATGGCGGAAGCTGACCATTCCGCTGAACCCTGGCCAGCGGACCTCAGCGACTTCGGGGTCTCCTCTCAGCAGCTCGACCACGGCGGCTGCGCTGCGCGCGTGGGCATCCATCCGCAGGTGTAGCGTCCGCAGGCCTCGGTGGACGAGGAAGCAGTCGAACGGCCCGGGCACCGCGCCGACCGCGTTCTGGACGAACCGAAGCTGCTCGTAGAAGCGATCGTCGCGAGTGACGACAACGCCTCCGACGACGTCGCTGTGCCCGCCGAGGTACTTCGTCGTCGAGTGCACGACGAAGTCGGCGCCGAGCTCGAGCGGCCGCTGATTGGCGGGCGTCGCGAACGTGTTGTCGACCGCGACGAGGGCGCCCCGCCGCCGCGCGATCACCGCCTCGATGTCGACGACATCGAGGCGCGGGTTGGTCGGGCTCTCGACCCACACCAGCCGGGTGTCGTCGCGCATGGCGCGCTCGAGGGCGGCCATGTCGGTCTGGTCGACGAGGTCGTACGTCAACCCCCACCGCGTCAGGATCTTGTCGACCAGACGGTAGGTGCCGCCGTACAGATCGGCCGGGAGCACGACGTGCGAGCCGGCGCCGCAGACGACCGTGATCAGCGCGTGAGCGGCGGCGAGGCCGGAGGCGAAGGTCACGCCACGGCCTCCCTCGAGCTCGCCGAGGGCGCGCTCGAGCGCCATCCGCGTCGGATTCGCGGTACGGGCGTAGTCGTACTCGCCAACGAACTCGCCCGGTCGGCGCTGTGCGTAGGTGGAGGTCTGGTGGATCGGCGGGATCACCGACCCGTAGCTCGGATCCGGGTCCAGGCCCGCGTGCACGGCCCGTGTGCCAAAGCCGTCGCCGCCGAGCGGCTGCGGGCTCACGAGACGAGCGCTTCGAGCAGATCGGTGCGGGTGACGAGGCCCTCGGCGCGGCCGTCGCGCGTGACGAGCAGCGCCTGCTGGTCGCCCACCAGCAGCTCGACGGCGTCCCGCACGGGATCCTCGAGCGAGACCATCGGGAACGGCGGCTCCATCACCTCCGAGATCGCCGCATCGAGCAGCGCGGAGTCGTGGGCAGCGTGGCGCAGCAGGCCGCGCTCGCCGACCGCGCCAACCACGCGCAACGGGTCATCGGCGCTGACCACGGGGAGTTGCGAGACGCGGTGCTCGTGCAGGAGTGCGACCGCATCGCGGACGCGGAACTCGGGCTGGACGGTCACGAGCGGCGGGACCTCGCCGGCGGCGCGCTTGCGGGCGAGCACGTCCCCGACCGTCAAGTTCGCGTCGGGCGCAAGGAACCCGTACTGACGCATCCAGCTGTCCGAGAAGATCTTCGAGAGGTAGGAGCGGCCGCTGTCGGGCAGCACGACCACGATCATCGCCTTGGGATCGTCGAGCTCTGCGGCGACCGTCAGCGCCGCGTGTACCGCCAGGCCGCCGGATCCGCCGGCGAGGATCGCCTCCTGCTCGGCGAGCCGTCGCGTCGTCAGGAACGCGTCGCGGTCGGAAACCGTGACCCACCGGTCGACCGCCGATCTGTCGAAGGTGCCCGGCCAGAAGTCCTCGCCCACGCCCTCGACCAGGTAGGGCCGGATCGCCTCGGCCCCGCCGCTGTAGATCGAGCCTTCCGGATCGGCGCCGATCACGACCAGCTCGGGATTGTGCTCGCGCAGGTAACGCGCGGTGCCGGTGATCGTGCCGCCGGTGCCGACGCCCACCACCAGGTGGGTGATCCCGCCGCCGGTCTGCTCCCAGATCTCGGGTCCGGTCGACTCGTAATGAGCCTGCGGATTGGCCTGGTTGAAGTACTGGTTGGGCTGGAAGGCGCCGGGGATGTCCGCGGTCAGGCGGTCGGCGACCCGGTAATACGATTGCGGCGACTCAGGGGGTACGTCGGTCGGCGCGACGATCACCTCGGCGCCGTACGCGCGCAGCAGGTCGATCTTCTCCTTCGACATCTTGTCCGGCATCACCGCGATCACGCGGTAGCCCTTCAGGCGCGCCGCGATCGCCAGCCCGGTCCCGGTGTTGCCCGACGTCGGCTCGACGATCGTGCCCCCGGGCTGGAGCTTGCCGTCACGCTCGGCCGCCTCGATCAGCGCCACCGCCACCCGGTCCTTGATCGACCCGCCGGGGTTGAACGCCTCGAGCTTGGCGAGCAGCTGGGGCTTCAGTCCGGCGCCGATCCGGGACAGGCGCACCAGCGGCGTGTCGCCGATGGTGTCGAGGATCGAGTCGTCGATCGCGGTCTTGAGAGCAGTCTGAACGATGCAATCATTCTGAATGATCACGCGGTCATACGTCAAGTTGCCGAAGATCCTTCTGCACTATGCTGATATGACTCGTATTTCTGCGTAGACGTCCCGCAGGAGGTGCCCCATTCCGAATCATCCGCAGACCGCCGTCGACGCCACCGACCAGGCGATCCTCGAGCTTGTCGCCCAGGACGCCAGGATCACGAACCAGCGCCTGGCCGAAACGGTCGGGATCGCCCCATCGACAGCGCTTGCCCGCCTACGCGCACTGCGCGAGCGCGGCGTGATCCGTGGGTTCCACGCCGAGGTCGATCTCGCGGCGCTCGGCCGCCCGCTGCAGGCACTGATCGCGGTCAGGCTGACCGCCCACACGCGAGAGCAGATCGACGGTTTCACCTCGGCGGTGGGCGGGTTGCCCGGCGTCCTGATGGTGTTCCACGTGACCGGCGTGACCGACTATCTCGTCTGGGTGGCGGCGCGGGACGCCCAGGACCTTCGGGAGTTCGTCGTCGAGCATCTGGCCACGCACCCGGCCGTCTCGCACGCGGAGACCTCGCTGATCTACGAGCATCGCCGCGGCCCGGGGATCTGGGGTACCGCCGACCCCGCCTGAGGTCGCGCCGACCCCGCCTGAGGTCGCGCCAACCCCGCGTGAGCTTCACGCGGGTGGGAGGAACGGCGTCAGCAGCCGCACGCGCCGGGCCGGGCGGCCGGAGCGGTCCTCAAACCGGTCGGCCTTCTCGAGCGTGCGCACGATCGCGCGTGACGCCAGGAAGCGGAGCGGCTCGGGCTCCCAGGCGCGGCTTCTGTGCTGCACCCACGGCAGCGTTACGAGCTCGGTGTCGCGGCCGAGCACGAGGTCGGCCAGCGTACGCCCCGCGATGTTGGCGGCGACAACGCCGTGCCCGGCGTACCCGCCGGCCCATCCGACCCGGGTGACCGGATCGAAGCAGACCCCCATCGACCAGTCTCGCGGGACCGCGAGTGGTCCGCCCCAGTGATGCGTGATGGCCGCGCCGGCCGCGGCCGGGAAGTGCCGGCGGAGCGTCTGACCGAGCCGTTCGCGCACCACCGCCGAGCGCTCGTTGCGCTCGCTGATCGGCTGACGGAGGCGGTAGGGCGCGCCGCGCCCGCCGATCGCGATCCGTCCGTCAGACGTGCGCTGGGCGTAGAAGAAGAGGTGGTGCAGGTCGGAGATCAGCAGCCCGTCACGCCAGTTGATCTGCGCCCACACGTCGGCCGGCAGCGGCTCGGTCGCGATCATCAGCGAGTACAGCGGCAGGTAGCGCGACCGCTGGCCCGCGAGCAACGTCGTGTAGGACTCGGTCGTCTGCAGAACCGCTCCGCCGCGAGTTGTTCCCGCCGCGCAGTGCACGACGCCCGGCCGGACCTCGAGCGCCTCCGAGCGCTCATAGATCACCACCCCTAGCCGCTCGCAGACCCGAGCAAGCCCGCGGACCAGGCGCCCGGGATCGATCCGGGCGGCGTGTGGCGAGTGGGCCGCCGCGAGCGCGCCCGGAAGCGAGATGAACGTGGCGAGCTCCTCGGGCACGAGCGCTCGCAGCCCGCCGCCTGATCTGTTCGAGCGCTTGAGCAGCTGCGCCAGTCGCGCGCGCTGCGGCTCGCTCGTCGCGATCGTAATTGAACCCTCCTTACGGTAGGCGCACTCGATTCCCTCGCGCGCGGCCACGCGACCGATCTCGTCGACCGCCGCGTGGGTCTCGCGGTTGGCGCGCCTGATCTCCTCGGATTCCGGTGGCAGTCCGTATGCGCGCGGACTGCCGCCGATCCCACCGCTCACCCAGCCCCCGTTGCGGCCCGACGGGCCGAACCCCGCGATCTCGCGCTCGAGCACGACGACGCGCAGATCCGGATCGAGCCGCTTGAGGTAGTAGGCCGACCACAGTCCGGTGAAGCCTGCACCGACGATCACGACGTCGCAGTCGACGGCCCCGGCGAGCGGCGCTCGCGGCGTGAGCGGCTCGGACAAGCCGCCAAGCCAGAGGCTGCGCGTTCGGTAGTTCGCCTCGAGCGCGTTTGATTCGGAGACCACGGGGGCCAGAGGTTATGCACCCGGCCGAGCCGTTGGCCTACAGCGGCGGGACCTGATTGTTGACCTGCGGCCCGTGGTAGAGGTGATCGTGGTCCGCGCAGCCCGCCGGGAACGTGAACTGGACGCTGTCGCTACGCACCCCGTTGTAGCTGGCGAACAGGACAACGTCACCAACCGTATCGACCTGGCACCCCGGATCGGTGCTGCTCTGCACCTTGACGGTGATCTTCATGATGTTGCCCGGGAAGCCCCACATCGTCGCGTCGTGTGAGTGGTAGAGCAGATGCGGCCCGACCGTCATCACGATCAGACGGTCGGGGTGGCCGGCCACGCGATCGACCTGGCAGAGGATCCCCGAGACGGTGTTGGCCGCGAGGTTGATATCGCCGTGGCCGCGGGCATAGCTCCCGGTCGCCGCGGTGATCGGCGCGCCGGTGTGGAAGCCCCACGGGGGGATCCCACCGACGATCGGAATCTGCGCGCAGTATTGCGGCGCAGACCCCGTGGCGGCGGCGGGGACACAGATCAATGCCGCGGCTGAGCTCAACAGCGCGACCGCAGCCCCAGTTCCGCGCCTGATGCGCATCCTGTGCATACAGGGTCAAATCGCCACCGCCGATCACCTTG
>Ga0302311_10002767_pt1 | contig 19615 bp, 19 predicted proteins | sample III_Palsa_N1_3_FD_200449 | JGI IMG/M metagenome (GOLD analysis project Ga0302311, IMG submission 200449) | Peat permafrost microbial communities from Stordalen Mire near Abisko, Sweden - III_Palsa_N1_3 | ecosystem: Environmental > Terrestrial > Soil > Palsa > Peat permafrost | place: Sweden... | reverse complement strand
GCCCCAGAGGATTCAGCGCCTGACCAGCCGGAGAGAGAGATCACCCGCCGTGGAGTGCTGTCGGGTGCGATGGCGCTCGGGGTTGGGGCCGGGGTGGGTCATGTCCTGACGAAGGGTTCGGCGGCGACGGGTGGAGGTTCTTCCCGGGAGGCTGCGGGGCAGGCGGTGCAGTTCTACGCCTCACACCAGGCGGGGATTGCCACTGCGGCCCAGGACTACCTGCACTTCGCTGCGTTCGATGTAACCAGCGACGCGGTGGAAGATCTCCGTGGGATTCTCGAAGAGTGGACCGCGGCGGCAGTTGCGCTGACCGCTGGCAGGTCCTACCAGCCGCAGGCTCAGGAACTCGGCATGCCGCCGGTGGACCCCGGTGAGGCTGTTGGCCTGGGTCCGGCGCGGCTGACGGTCACGATTGGGTTCGGCCCGAGCCTGTTCGGGTCTCCGGGCACCGATCGGTTTGGCTTGGCGGGCCGCAGGCCCGGGCTGTTGCAGGCGCTTCCGGTGTTCCAGGGCGACAGCATCGAACCGGGGCGCTCGGGAGGGGATCTCTGTGTTCAGGCGTGCGCTGAAGATCCGCAGGTTGCCTTCCATGCGGTGCATCTCTTCGAGCGGATCGCGAGCAGTGCGGCCACGCTGCGCTGGTCACAGCTTGGCTTCGGGCGCACCTCGAGCACCACGCGGGCGCAGACGACGCCCAGAAACCTCATGGGCTTCAAGGACGGCACCGACAACATCCGCGCCGAGGACACACAGGCGATGAACGACTTCGTGTGGGTTCAGCACGCCGACGGCCCAGCATGGATGAGTGGTGGCACCTACCTGGTCGCCAGGCGCATCAGGATTCTCTTCGATGTGTGGGATACCACGAGCCTTGAAGGGCAGCAGCGCACGATCGGCCGGGAGAAGCTAAGCGGCGCCCCGCTCGGCGAGAAGCGCGAAGACGACCCCGTCGACCTCAATGCCACCAGTGCCGACGGCGAACTCGCGATCCCGGCCAACGCGCACATCCGGCTCGCCAACCCCGAGAACAACGACGGCCAGCGCATCCTGCGCCGCGGCTACTCCTACTGCGAAGCGGCCGAACCGGGCACGGGCGAGATCGACGCCGGTCTCTTCTTCATCGCCTTTCAGCGCAACCCCGCGCGGCAGTTCATCCCCCTGCAGCGGCGCCTGGCGGCTTCCGACGCTCTCAACCGCCACACATTGCACACATCGAGCGCGATCTTCGCCTGCCCACCGGGGCTCGTCCGGGTGGGTTTATCGGCGAAGGGCTCTTCGCCTAACGAAGGCGTTTGGCTTGCGCTTCGGCATCGAGCCTCTCAGATCCTCGAGCAGCGAGGGGCTCCCGATGCCGCTTTGTTTCTGGGATTACCGTCCAAACTTGGCGTGATCGGGTCCGGCGGGCCCGCGCTCATCGGTCAACCGCAACGCAAGCACCTCGTAGGGCCCAGCGCGCTCGACCTGACAGCGGTCGGCGAGCTTTGCGATCACCGAGCCCAACCCGTCGAGCGAGGAGCCGGCCACCAGTCGCTGCCCCCGCCCCCGATCCAACGGCCCGATGCGCAGCTCCAGTGCGCGTGGCTCTACGCCGGCCACCGTGCGCAGACGCGGCCCATCGCTTGCCCCGAGGGCATCGGCGACGAGGTGGACGTCGGAGAGCCGGTCGGTGGAGAAATGGGCGCGTGCCGCCAACCCGCACATCAGGGGGGGCAGGACGGTGCGTGCGAGGTTGCCGGGCGTGACCGTGAGGGCGATCGTGGGGGGGTGAAGGGTGGATGGGATGACGGACAGGGCGAAGTCTGGGGTGGATGGGATGGCAGGCAGAGCCAAATCCGGCTCACCGAGCGGCTGCGGCGGACGCGAACCCAACGTGGCGAACTCCATCGCGATCTCGGTGCCGCCGTCGGCGGGACGCCGCACACCGAGGCGATGGGTGAGCGCCTGGATCGCCGTCAGACCGATCCCGGGGCCGGTGTCGAGCTCCGTCAGACCGATGCCAGGAGGGCTGGTGTCGAGCGCTGTGCCGTCGGGTGGCGCCGGGATGCCCACGCCCCAATCGCGTACGACCACCGTGACCGCATCGCGCGCCAGCTCCACCACCACGTCGAGCGGCCCTTCCTCGCCGTTGTAGGCGTGCTGGACGACGTTGTTGCACGCCTCGGTGACGGCGGTGTGGATGTCGATCAGATCGCTGTCATCCAGCGCGGCCGCGTCTGCCACTCCTGTCAGCGCCTCGCGCACGAGCATCACGTTCTCCGGCCGGTTGGCCAGTTGCAGATGGACGTTGGCTCGCTCAACCATCAGTGGTGGGACCCTCCTTTTTTGGGTCGATCGCCGATCGATCGACCGCTCATCGGATCCACGCAGGCGCATGGCATCTCGCTCGATCGACCGCAATTGACGACGATATCCACGCGCGAGCAGATGTCGCCTCCCCGCGATCAACCTACTGCCGCTCGCCGGTCAGGGAACGCAGCTCCTCCAGCGAGCGGCGCAGCAGGCGCGAGACCTGCATCTGCGAGATGCCCATGCGCGTTGCGATCTCGGTTTGGGTGAGATCCTCGACGAAGCGCATGTGCAAGATGTGACGCTCGCGCGCGGGTATGCGATCGAGCACCGGGGTGATGGTGGCGTCCAGCTCGACCAGCTCGTAGCGCTCGTCTTTCTCGCCGACGGAGTCGCCGTAGCTCATCGCCGTGTCGTCCTGCTCTCCCGGGCGCGGCGCGTCCAGCGACAGCGTCTTGTATCCCTGCATGGCGACCAGCGCGTCGATCACCTCCTCGGCACCGAGCTCCAGATATACGGCGAGCTGATTGACGGTGGGGGCGCGGCCGTGCTCGCTGGCGAGCGCCTCCTGGGCATCGCGCACCTTCAGCGCGCGCTCTTGCGCACCGCGTGGCACGTGCACCGACCAGCTGGAGTCGCGGAAGTGGCGGCGCATCTCGCCCAGCATCGTCGGAATCGCAAACGACTGGAAGGGCCTGCCCCGGGAGGGATCGAAGCGGTCGAGCGCCTTCAGCAGCCCCAGCGAGGCCACCTGCTGCAGATCCTCGATCGGCTCCGAGGAGCGCAGGTAACGTCGGGCCAAGCGATTGGCGAGCGGCAGGTAGCGTCGCACCAGTGCCTCGCGTGCTGCCTCGTCACCGTGCCACCGCCAGCGGGCGAACAACCCCCCGTCGTCCTCGCCCTCGGAGAGACGGGTCGTGGATTTGGGGGATGGGAATGTCGCGATTGAACTCATCGTTTCTCCTCCCTCGTTGCTTCCTCACGGCAGTGCGCCGCGAGGAGTGGCTTGGCAAAGAGTTGTCGTTGGCGTTCATAGGCTTCCTACCCCGATCGCCGAGAGTTATGCATCTGGTGGCTGGATTGTCACAGCGCCCTGGCACACCGTCTGGTGATCACGCTCGCCGATTACACCAGCCGGTTGGGGCACCGAATCCTCGGCATCTCCATGCCTCTCAGCGCGGAGCCTCCATCATCTCCCGCACCTCGATCGGCTGCTCGATCGGAACACCCCCTCGCGCGGGCGCCGCGGAGACCCGAGCCGCGATCTCGACTGCCCGCTCGGGGGACTCGACATCCACGATGCGGTAGCCGGCGAGCAGCTCCTTGGTCTCCGGGAACGGGCCATCGGTGATGGCGGGCGCTCCGATGCCGTTGTGGATCACGAATTTGGCAAGCGAGGGTCCGGTGAGCGCCTGCGCGTCGACGAGCTCCCCCCGCTCGATTAGCTCACGGTTGATGTCTCGCTGGTAGTCGATGTGCGCCTGGACCTCCTCGGGGGCCCACTCGGCGATCGGCACCGTGCAGCCGGCACCGCCTGCGTAGTTCTGCAGCAGCATGTATCTCATGGTTCCTCCTTGCTCGGGGGTGCGCCCGGATGGCGCGTTCATCGGTATGACGAAGCGGAGTATCGAAACTCGACAACCTCCCGCGAGTGGGCCCCGAGCGAAGCCTTACCCGGCGGCGCGAGCAGCCAACCGCCCACGCGCCGCGAGCGCGTCGGCGAGGCGATCGATCAGCTCCCCAGCACGCGGAATCGCGCGATCTACCATCAGGAAGCCGTGCATCTGATCGTCGGCGTGTAGATGCTCAACCTCGACACCCGCCGCCGCGAGTCCTTCGGCGTAGGCGATGCCCTCGTCGCGCATGGGATCGAACTCCGCGGTCATCACCAGCGCGGGCGCAAGCCCGCTCAGGTCGGGCGCCGCGATCGGGAAGAGGTAGGGATCCCGATATGGGTCGGCGGGGTCGAAGTCCGGCGGGAGGTACTGTTCGAGCGACCATTGCACGAGTGCGCTGTCGAGCGAGTAGCCGGTGCCCCGCTCCACGTGCGAGGGCCAGCGGCCGGGTAGGTCGACGCTGGGGTAGGCCAACGCCTGGAAGGCCGGCTGTGGAGCGCCGGCGTCTCGCAACTGCATGGTGAGCCCGGCCACGATGGCACCACCGGCGCTCTCGCCGACCGCCGCGGTCAACGTGGCGTCGCCCTGCAGCTGATCTGCGTGCTCGAGCAGCCAGCCGTACGCGAAGCGGGCATCCTCGAGCGCGGCCGGATACCGGTGCTCGGGTGCCCGCCGGTAGTCGAGCGCGGCGATCATCCACCCGGAGCGAAGGGCGATACGGCGACAGAGGCGGTCGTGAGTGTCGAGATCGTTGAGCACCCATCCGCCGCCGTGGAGGAAGAGCGCGAACGGCAGCACGCCGGGGCGGGGCCGGTAGAGACGCAGCGCGAGCCCGCCATGCGGGGAGGGCAGGCTCACATCCTCGACGTGGTGCAGCGCGAGCGGCTGGCCCCGTGTCCGCAACGCGGCGCGCGCTTGCGCTCGGGCCTGCTCCACCGACAGGGTATGGAGCGCGGGCGCTCCCACTGCGCGCATCACGTCGAGCAGAACCTGGGCGTCGGGGTCGAGTTGCTTGCTCACGGCAGACGCGTAGGCTAATACAACCAACCCGCGATGGTCTCGGACAGCTTCACGAGGGCGGCATGCGCGAGCGCAACGGATCGCTGGGTCATGGGAGGTGGCGTGCGGGTGTATGTGCTTTTCGGTCCCCAACCCTTCATTTTGTGAAGTATGGTGGAGGCGGATAGGTTGCCGCTCTCCAACGGCTCATGGTGTTTGCATCTACTTTTTTGGCCCCAACCCTTCATTTTGTGAAGTGGTAGGCGCCGTTTGCAAAACCTCTCCACCCTCCTCGCATTCCACCGGCCGGTCGCCGGTGCCGGGCCCTGCGGATTGCCCGACGGCCATTGGTCTTCTCTCGGCCGAAATCGGCCTGCCAAGCCGGACGACGCTCGTCTGCGGCCAGCATCCCTGTTTCGAGCGCGAAGCCGGGAGACGCTGGCTTTAGGCCAGCATCCCCGTTTAGGCCAGCAGCGCCGCGGCGGGAAGCTGCTCGCCGACAACCAGCTCGAGGTCCTGCGGCTCCTCGCTGGCAACCGGCGGAGCGGGGGCGGCCGCGACGCGGTTGCGTCCCGCGCGCTTGGCCTCGTAGAGGGCCTCGTCGGCCGCCTTGAAGAGGGTCTCGTACACGACCTCATCGCCGCTGGCGGCGGAGAGCCCGAGCGAGATCGTGACGGGGATGTCGGTGGGGTGTGCCTCCGCGACCGCCACGCGCAGCCGCTCGGCGACCTCGAGACCTTCGGCCTGCGAGACCCCGGGCAGCAGGATCAGGAACTCCTCGCCGCCGAGACGGTAGGCGAGCTCGAAGGAGCGCAGCCGCTTGCGAAGCTCGTAGGCCACGTCGCGCAGCACCGCGTCGCCGCGATCGTGGCCGTGGCGGTCGTTGACCTGCTTGAAGGCGTCGACGTCGCACAGCAGCATGCACACCGGCTGGTGAGTGAGACGCGCCTGGTGGGAGATCTCGGTGAAGCGGGGGATCAGCGCGTGGCGGTTGAGCAGCCCGGTGAGTGGGTCGAGGATCGCTTCGTCGCGGTGGTGGAGCTCGGCGGCCTGCAGCGCCCACACAACCGACACCACCCCGGCGAGCAGTGCCAACACGGCGATCGGCCGGACGGGGTCGTCGATCGTGGTTGTGGGATCGACCCCAAGCGTGGCGGCGACGATCAGCACCACCGTGAGCACCAACCCGACGACCACGACCTGGGGGCGGAAGCGGGCGGCCACCATCGCGGCAGGGAGCACTATCCAGGGCAGCGCGGGGCTGGTGGGGCCGCCGCTGACCGCAACGCCGCCGGCGATCAGCAGAAGCGTGACCACGATCGCCGTGGCGCTGACGCGCTCGGGGTGGGGGCTGGTGCGCATGCGCCGGTCCACGGAGGCGAAGTTGAGCGCGCACAGGGCGAAGAACAGCAGTGTCCACCAGCCGATCCACGGCGCGGCGGCGAGCAGTGCGGCGCCGACGGCGCCGGCGCCGACGAGGCGGATCGTACGCACGCGGTCGTTGGCATCGACCACGCGCGTGCGGTCAAGCTCGGTGGGGCACAGCCAAGACGACGATCCCTCGCTCATAATGGCCTCTTTCGACCACCTGGGATGCGGGCTTGAGGCATGTAAGAGAGCGGACAACGCCTTTTTTACGCGGACGCCTGTCTGCGGCTTTTGGGCGTTTCATGTTATGGCGAACAAGTCGCAAAATTAGGATTCGCAGGGTTCTTTGGGAGGTCGGGAGGGTTGCTTTCACGCGATGTCAATGAGACAAGACTTGCCGCCAGGGCGGTGGGTATGCTGACGGTCGTCAACCCAACGATCACGGACACAGCATGCGCTCCCCATCACCCTCAGGGTCCGATCCGGACCCAGCGGCCGACTCCGACCAAGAGGCGCAGGACATGGGCATCGGGCCTGGCGCCGAATGGGTGCCCGAAACCGCCGCGGAGCTTGACCTCGCGCTCGCCGGCGAGGCTGGCTTCTCGGTGGATCCGCTGGCGGAAGCGCGGCGGCTGGCGGCCTTCGACGTGCTGCGCATACGCGCCGAGAACCCCGGTCCGCTGACGCTGTCAGGGACCAACACCTGGGTGGTGGACCGCGACCCTGCGTATGTGATCGACCCTGGACCGGCGCTGAGACAGCACCTCGAGCGGGTGGTGGCGGCGGTGGATGCGCGTGGGGGGTTGGGGGGCATCGCGCTGACCCACGACCACACCGACCACATCGAGTCGGTCAACGCGCTGCGCGGCCTGCGCCCGGCGCCCCTGGCGGCGGCGCGCGGGAGCGGCATCGACGTGACGCTCGCCGACGACGTGCGCTTCGGCCCTCTGATGGCGGTCCCGACACCGGGACACGCCTCCGACCACTATGCCCTGGTGGCGGACCGCGTGTGCTTCACCGGCGATGCGGTGCTGGGCGAAGGCAGCGCCTTCATCGCTCCCTACCCGGGCGCGCTCAACGCCTACCTGAACGGGCTGGTGCACCTCTGCACGATCGACCTCGAGGTGCTGTGCCCCGGCCACGGCCCAGCGATCTGGGAGCCGGTGGCAAAGCTGCAGGAGGCGATCGGCCACCGCTACGACCGCGAGCATCGCCTGCTGCTGGCGCTGACCGAAGGCGCCCGCACCGTGCAGGAGTTGCTGGACAAGGCGTGGTGGGACGTGCCCGCGGAACTGCGCCCGGCGGCGGCGATCACGCTGGCGGCCCACCTGGACAAGCTCGAGGAAGATGGCTCGCTGCCGGCGGGGGTGGAGCGTCCGCGCTGGGGCGAGGCGGTGTGGGAGGATGACTCCTGGACAGAGCTCTCGCGCGAGAGCCCCAGCGAGTGACGTGCGCGATCGAGCATTGAAGGGCGTGTCGCGACGACGCGATAGTTTGCGCAGCATATGACCCAAGAAGACTCCCCCTTCCCGCCGATCGCGGACTACGGCTTCCTGTCGGATTGCCACACCGGCGCGCTGCTGGCATCGGACGGAGCCATCGAGTGGCTGTGCATGCCCCACTTCGACAGTCCGAGCGTGTTCGCGTCGATGCTCGACCGCGGAGCGGGGCGCTTCCGGGTGGGGCCCTACGGGCTGTATGTGCCGGCGGGCAGGCGCTACCTGCCGGGGACCAACGTGATCGAGACGACCTGGATGACGCCACAGGGGTGGGTGCGGGTGCTCGACGCGCTGACGATCGGCGAGTGGCACGACAACGAGGAGGGCTCCAGCCACACGCGCCCGCCGACCGACTACGACGCCGATCACATCATGGTGAGGGTGATCGAGTGCATGCAGGGGCAGGTGCAGATGGAGATGGTGTGCGAGCCGATGCTCGACTACGGGGCGACGATGGCGACGTGGAGCGCGGTGGAGGACGGGCGCACCGAGAGCGGTCCCGCGCTCGACGCCGGCGACGGCAGCGACGGCGCAAAGACGGCGTTCCGGCTCTTCTCCGACATGCGGATGGGCATCGAGGGCAACCGCGTGCACGCTCGCCACACGCTGAGCGAAGGGGAGAAGCGCTTCTGTGCGATGTCGTGGACGGAGGGCCTCGGCGGGCCGCGAACGGTGGAGCAGGCGGAGGCGCATCTGAAGCGCACCACCCACTTTTGGCGCACATGGCTGGCGGAAGGCACCTACCCCGATCACCCCTGGCGGATCCACCTGGAGCGCTCTGCGCTGGTGCTGAAGGGGCTCACGTTCATGCCCACCGGTGCGCTGGTGGCGGCACCGACGACCTCGCTGCCGGAGACCCCCGGAGGATCGCGCAACTGGGACTACCGCTACTGCTGGATGCGCGATGCGACGTTCACCCTGTGGGGACTGCACGCGCTGGGGCTTGACTGGGAGGCGGACGATTTCGTCCAGTACGTGGCCGACCTGGAGCGCAACGAGGATGGGTCGCTGCAGATCATGTATGGGATCAGGGGCGACAAACAGCTGGAGGAGCGCACGCTGGATCACCTCAAGGGCTACGAGAACGCGCGCCCGGTGAGGGTCGGCAACGGCGCCTACAACCAACGCCAGAACGACGTGTATGGAGCGGTGCTGGACTCGGTGTATCTGCACTCCAAGAAGCGCGACCACATCCCCGAGCGGCTGTGGCCGGTGCTGATCGATCAGGTGCGCTGCGCAGAGCGGGTGTGGCGGGAGCCCGACCAGGGCATCTGGGAGGCGCGAGGCGAGCCGCGCCATTACGTCTCCTCGAAGCTGATGTGCTGGGTGGCGACCGACCGCGGCGCGCGCCTGGCGGAACGGCGCGGCGAGGACGAGCACGCCAGCCACTTCCAGGAGCTGGCGGACGAGATCAAAACAGAGATCCTCGACAAGGGGGTGGACAAGCGGGGGGTGTTCCGCCAGCACTACGACACCGACGCGCTGGACGCCTCCAACCTGCTGATCCCGCTGGTGCGCTTCCTGCCGCCCACGGACGAACGCGTGTGCGCGACGGTGAAGGCGATCAAAGAGGAGCTGACCGAGAACGGCCTTGTTATGCGCTACCGCACCGACGAGACCGACGACGGGCAGCACGGCGAGGAGGGGACGTTTTTGATCTGCTCCTTCTGGCTGGTGTCGGCGCTGGCGGAGGGCGGCGAGTGCCGCGAAGCCGTGCACCTGTGCGAACGACTGCTGACGTATGCCTCGCCGATGCAGCTGTACGCCGAGGAGCTCGAGGCCTCCTCTGGGCGGCTACTGGGCAACTACCCGCAGGCGTTCACGCACCTCGCGCTGATCAACGCGGTCACGCACGTGATTGCGGCGCAGCAACAGCAGCAGGAATAGCTAATACCCGGGCTCGCCGGGGAGCAGCACGCGCGCGACCTCGCCATCGAGGACGACATGCGGCTGGACCGCCTCCACGGTACGCCCGCGCGCGTACTCCAGCAGCTCCGCGGCGGAGGCGAACGGGGAGAGCTGCTCGAGGTGCTTGATCGTCGGGAACACCAGCAGGATCTCCCCGGCGCGATGCGCCTCGAGCGCGCCGGCGGGCGTGTACCAGCCGAGCGCCACACACTCCTCGCCGTCGACGTGCGGCTCCTGGTCGGGGGGAAGCGAGGCGAGGAAGAAGTGGGTATCGAAGCGGGTGCGCACCAAGGCTGGGGTGATCCAGCGCGAGAACTTGACAAGCGCGGTGGGATCGGGCAGCTCGACGCCTGCCTCCTCCCACAGCTCGCGCACCGCGGCGGTGCGATGAGCACGGTCGTCATCGCCCTCCGCCTGCTCGACGGCGCCGCCGGGAAACACCCACACTCCACCCATGAAGCGCGCGGCGGGGTTGCGCTTGACCAGCAGCAGCTCCAGCCCGTCGGCGCCACCGCGCAGCAAGATCACCGTGGCGGCCTGCCGCGGGAGCGTGGGCGGCCCGGGGTTGTACTCCTGGCCGGGGCCCGAGCGCTCGTCGATGGGCGGGGTGCTCATCCGTTGACCCTACCGGGAGCGGTGCCGATCGGTAATCTTTGCGTCGATGACGACCCAAACACTCCAGCGCTGGATCTGCGAGTCCTGCGGCTACATCTACGACCCCGAAGAGGGCGACCCGGATGGTGGGATCCCCGCGGGGACGGCGTTCGAGGACATCCCGGACACGTGGTTCTGCCCGGTGTGCGGCGCCCGCAAGCGGGACTTCACCCTCTACGAGGACTAGAACGGCCCTCCCCGAGGTATCGCCCGCCGGCCCCGACGAGTGGCGGCGGCTACTCGCACAGGACCGCGAGCACGTGTGGCACCCTTACGGCGGCCTGCCGGCGCCAACGGCCGCGCTGCCGGTCGTCTCGGCGCAGGGGGTGCGGCTGCGCCTCGCCGACGGGAAAGAGCTGATCGACGGGATGTCGTCGTGGTGGTGCGCGGTGCACGGCTACCGCCATCCCGCGCTGGACGAGGCGGTCGAAGTGCAGCTGGGAAAGATGGCGCACGTGATGTTCGGCGGCCTCACGCACGAGCCCGCGGTGCGCCTGGCGGAGCGCCTCGTGCAGATCACCCCGGCGGGCCTCGAGCGGGTGTTCTTCGCCGACTCCGGCTCGGTGGCGGTGGAGGTGGCGATCAAGATGTGCCTGCAATACCAGCGCGCGGTGGGCCGCCCCGAGCGCAGTCGCCTGCTGACGGTGAGGGGCGGCTACCACGGCGACACATTCGGGGCGATGGCGGTGTGCGACCCGGTGGGCGGGATGCACAGCCTGTTCACGGGGACGCTCCGCGAGCACTTGTTCGCCGACCGACCGCCCGACGACATGACGGCTTCGGTGGGCGGCACCGGGACATCGGGCGACACCGGGACATCGGGCGGCACGGTGACGTCGGATGGCACGGCCTCGCGGGGCGGCTCCGAGATCCCCCACGACGAGCGCTGGCAGCGGTGGGCGGGGCAGGTACGCGAGCTGGCGGCACGCCACGCCCCCGAGCTCGCCGCGGTCATCGTCTAGCCGATCGCCCAGGGCGCGGGCGGGATGCGCTTCCACTCCCCCGCCTGCGTGCGGCTGCTGCGCGAGGTGTGCGACGAGCACGGGTTGCTGCTGGTGGCGGACGAGATCGCCACGGGCTTCGGCCGCACGGGAGCGTTGTTCGCCTGCGAGCACGCGAGCGTGAGCCCCGACGTCATGTGCGTGGGCAAGGCGCTCACGGGCGGGTATATGACGCTCGCCGCAACGCTCTGCACCCCTGGCGTCGCAAGCGCGATCTCCGAAGGCGAGGGCGGCGGGTTGATGCACGGCCCTACATACATGGCCAACCCACTCGCCTGCGCGGCGGCGCTCGCCTCGCTCGATCTGCTCGCCACAGAAGAGTGGCGGATGCAGGTGAAGCGCATCGAACGCGGCCTGCGCACGGGCCTGGAGTCGGCACGCGAGCTGCCCGCCGTCAGCGACGTGCGCGTGCGCGGCGCGATCGGAGTGGTGCAGCTGGAGCAGGAGGTGGACGTCGCCGCAGCCACCGCGGCGTCGGTCGAGCGCGGCGTGTGGCTGCGGCCGTTCCGTGACCTCGTTTACACAATGCCCCCATACGTGATCTCCGACGATGACCTCGCGGCGGTTACCGAGGCGGTGGTAGCCACCGCTGCCACGGCAGCTGCGCCCCCGCATCGGCGAGCGCGGCCGACTCGGCACTGAGCACGTGGGGGAGTGTTGCGACTTCAACATCGCCGAGCCGGGCGATCGTGGCGCGATTGGACTCTTCCATCGCATCGGGAGACTCCGGCCAGGGCGTGAGCACGACCGCGCGCACCTCGAGCCCCGCCGCGCGGGTGGCCTCCAAGGTCAGCAGCGTGTGGTTGATCGTGCCCAGTCCGGGCGAGGCCGCGATAACCAGGGGCAGCCCCAGCCGGGCAGCGAGATCGCGCACGGTGAAGCCCTCGGTGAGCGGCACGAGCAGTCCGCCCACGCCCTCGACGATCAGCACGGCTCCCTGTGCCTCGGCGCTGCGCAGCGCGGACGCCGCGGCTGCCGCGATCCGCTCGGGATCGACATGCTCCCCCGCCAGCTCGGCGGCGAGGTGGGGCGAGACCGCGGGCCCGTAGCACAGCGGCGCGACCTCCTCGGGTGTCATCCCGGCGACGCGCGCCAGCAGCTCGTGGTCGGGGGGCCACTCCCCGGGCGGGTCGTCGAGGCCGGTGACCACCGGCTTGTACGCTCTCACCTGTTCGCCCGTGGCGGCGATCGCCGCGAGCAGCGCTGCGGAGAGGACGGTCTTGCCCACGCCGGTGCCCGTCCCCGTGACGAACAGCCCGCGCACCGCGGTGCTACGCCGCGCGCGTGACGGCGCCGGCACGCCGGGCGTCGACAGGGCGCGACTCGGGTTGCGCCGCAACCTCCTCGACCGCGTCAGTCGCCTGTCGTCCTGCCGGCGCCCGCTCCACCGCATTCGCCGCGCGCCCCGCCGCCGGCGCACCGATCGCCGCGGGATCCAGCCCCAGCGCGCGCGCTGCCTCGCGCAGCACCCTGGCGGCGCGGCGCAGCTCGGCGGGGGTGTGGGAGGCCATCGCGGTGAGGCGCAACCGGGCGCTGCCCGCCGGCACCGAGGGGGCGCGGATCGCCTGCGCGAACACGCCGCGCTCCAGCGCGCCCTGGCAGAGCGCGAGCGCGTCGCGCTCGTCGCCCACGCGCAGCGGCACGATGTGCATCTCGCTCTCCGGCACCTCGAAGCCCTCGGCGGCAAGCGCCCCGCGCAGGGTCAGCGCGAGCGAGCGCAGCCGCTGCACGTGAGTGGGGTCGTGCTCGATCAGCTCGAGTGCCGCCAGCGCGCCCGCGACCGCCGGGGGGGCGGGGGCGGTGGAGAAGATCAAGGGGCGCGCGGTGTTGATCAGGTAGCGCACCATCTCCTCGCTCGCGCACACGTACGCGCCGTAGGAGCCGAGCGCCTTGCCGAGCGTGCCGACGAGCACGTCCACCTCGCCCTCCAATCCGGCCTGCGCGACGGCGCCGCGCCCGCCCGGCCCGAGCGCGCCGGTGGCGTGCGCCTCGTCGACCAGCAGGCGCGCGCGGTGGCGGCGGGCGAGCTCGACGATCTCCTGTGGCGATCAGCCGCCGCCCCTCGCCGCCGTGGCGGCGCAGGTTCCAGTCGAGGTGCTCGGAGTCGAGGTGGCGGTAGACATGTACTCGCGCGCGCGAGCACTTGCAGCCGTCGACGATCGAGGCGTGGTTGAGCTCGTCGGAGAACACCGCGTCGCCGTGGCCGGCGAGCGCGCCGATCGCGCCGAGGTTGGCGAGGTAGCCCGAGCCGAACAGCACGCACGCCTCGCTGCCCTTGAACGCCGCCAGGCGCTCCTCCAAGCGGCGGTGGACGGTCATCGTGCCCGACACCAGCCGCGAGGCGCCGGCGCCCACCCCCCAGCGCAGCGCGGCCTCGGCCGCGGCTTCGCGCACGTGCGGGTGGTCGGCGAGGCCCAGGTAGTTGTTGGAGCACAGCAGCAGCACGGGACGGCCGTCGAGCAGCACGCGTGGCCCCTGCGAGCCGGAGACCAGCCGCAGCCGTCGACCAAGCCCCAGCCGCTCGATCTCCACCAGTCGCTCTTGGATCTCGCGCATTACCGCACGGCGACGTGACGCTTCGCGCGGAAGCGCAGCTGTGTCGAAGGGTCCCACAGCCGCACGTTGAGATCGACCTGCTCCGCCGGCGGAGCCCCGTCGAGGTGCTCCTCCACCACGTCGGGCGTCTCGCCCTCCAGCCACCCCCGGCGGTTGTCCGGCCGCGGGTTGGCGCCGTTGTCGGGCTGGCGGGCCACGTTGAGGCCGTGCTGCTCGAACATCGCGCGATCCTGCTCGGGCTCGTTGCCGAGCGTCGTCAGGAAATTGCCCATCATCACGCCGTTGATGCCCGCCTTCACGGCGAGCGCCTGCAGCTCGCCGAGGTTCTCCACACGCCCGCCGCACAGACGGAACAGCGCCTCGGGGAGGATCAACCGGAAGATCGCGATCCACTTGACGGCCTCCCAGGGATCCATGTACTCGCGATCGCCGAACTTCGTGCCCGGGCGCGGGTTGAGCATGTTGATCGGCACGCTGGTCGGATTGATCGCCGCCAGCTCGAAGGCCATCTCCACGCGCTGCTCGCGGCTCTCGCCGAGGTTGAGGATGCCGCCGACACAGGTCTCCAGGCCCGACTCGCGTACGGCCTCGATCGTGCGCAGACGGCCCTCGTAGCGGACGGTCGTGGAGACCTCGTCGTAGTAGCTGGCGGCCGTCTCGACGTTGTGGTGCACGCGCTGGATGCCGGCCTCCTTCAGCGCCTGCGCGCGCGCGGTGGAGATGTGCCCGACCGAGGCGCAGCGCTTCAGGTTGGTGTGCTCGGAGACCAGCCTGACACCTTGCAGGTACTTCTCGAAGTCGCGCTTGGACAGCCCCTGGCCCTGGGTGACCATGCAGAAGCGATGCGCGCCCGCCGCTTCGGCGGCGCGCGCGTGCTGGAGCACCTGCTCGGGCTCCATCATCGGGTGCATCGGCGTCTCCGCCTCGGCGAAGCGCGACTGCGCGCAGAAGCCGCAGTCCTCGGCGCACCCGCCGGACTTGGCGTTGACCAGCGAGCACATGTCGGTCGAGTCCCCGAAGCGTTCCACGCGCGCCTCCCAGGCGCGCTGCACGAGCGCCTCGATCTCGGCGTGGTCCTCGATCTCGCCTAAGCGAAGCGCTTCCTCGCGAGTGATGAGCGGCGGCATCTGGCGCGACCTCCTTCGGGATGGCGTGGCGCCGCGGACAATACAGCTCTCCACGCGCTCCTGCGTGGCCACTCCCGGCACGCTGTAGGGCGGGGCTCGGTGCGGCAGCTGCTGTGCGTCTGTTCCGGTGTGTCCACGCAATCACGCCGTCGATGAAGCGCTTTGTCACCTTTTGTTCGATTGGTTCATAGCGGGAGGTTGTTTTCGATGATTTTTTTATTTGTGAGTTGACAGCCTCGTGCTTGCAAACCACAATCAACCCTGCGTCATCCGGATTAATCGAACGGTGCGTTGGGGTCTAAGCGGAGAACGGAGGCAGCCGGTGAGTAGCGGTGTCCAGGACGCGGTCTCACTGAGGGCCGGGGTGGCAAGGGAAGGGAGGGACGGTGAGGCGCTCGAGCAGGCGCGCATCGGCTTGATCAGGTGCCTGCGAGCTCGTGAACGGGAGATCGAGGATGCGATCTTCGCCCGTGTCAGCGGCATGTTCACGCCGGTGCCGGGCGAAGACGCCGACTACGCGAAGGGCCTTCGCGCCACGGTCGCCGCGGCTGTCAACCTCTCGCTGACCGAAATGGAAGGCCCTGCCGAGCTGCCGGCCCCGATCCCATCGGTGGCGATCGCGCAGGCCCATCGGGCAGCGCGCCGGAACGTCAGCGTGGACACGATGCTGCTGCGCTACATCGCGGGTCACAGGGTGCTCGGGGCGTTCGTGATGGACGAGGCCCATCGCAGCCGCCTCGCCTCCAACGGTCCCGTTTTACGTCATCTGCGCACGACGCAGGAGGCTGTGCTCGAGCGCCTGGTGACCACGATCGCCCAGGAGCACAAGCAGGAGCGCGAACGGATCGAGCGCTCGCGCGAGGAGTGCCATGCCGAACTGGTACAGCGGCTGCTTGCCGGCGAGCGGCCCGACACCTCGGGTCTCGAATACGAACTCGACGATGCGTGGCATCTCGGCATCATCGCCAGCGGGCCACGGGCAAAGCAGGTCGTGCGCGGCCTGGCCGACGACCTGCGGCGTCAGCTGCTGTGCCTGTCGACGGGTGAGAGCTCCGTCTGGGCGTGGATCGGCGGGCGTCAGGAGCTGGAGATGGCGCGCGTGGAGCGGATTCTCTCAACCGCGATGACCGGGGAGGTATCGCTGGTGCTGGGTGAGCCGAGGAGAGGGCTCTCCGGCTGGCGCCTGACCCACCAGGAAGCGGAGGCGGCGCTACTCGTCGCGCAGCACAGTCCGGCGCCTCTGATGCGCTTCGCCGAGCACGCGCTCCTTGCGCTCGTCCTCCAAAACCAATCTCTCGTGAGCTCGCTGCTTGGTGTCTATCTGCCCTCGCTGGGCAGCCCGGTGGCACGAGAGACACTGCGGGCCTACTTCTCGGCGGGCTGCAACGCCGCCACGGCGGCGGCAAAGCTGGAGATCGACCGCCATACCGTCGAACGCCGGCTGCGGGCGATCGAGACCAGGTTGGGTCGCCAGCTGCGCTCGTGTCATGCCGAGCTCGAGGTGGTGCTCCGCTTGGAGGAGCTCGGCTTGGCGGCGGGCAGCGAAGAGAGCGGCTACGCCATTGACCCGCAACATGGCTGACGTGCATGGGGCGGATGTCCGCGGCATCGAAGCTTGCGTCTGTTGTGAGCGCACGACGGGCGGCAAGCAGGCCTGTGGCCGACGGTGGACAATGTGGCCAACCGCCCACAGCGGGCGGGGCCATATTGGTGCACCAACCGTGGGGACCTTGCTGGTACTACTTCCTACTCCACTTTGAGGATCGATGACCTTCCCACTCGACACCTGGTTCCCCTTCATGACCGCTCGTCCTCGTGCGTTCTATCGCCCTCGGGCGTCCTAGCAGCCGGTTGGATGCCCGCTGCCGTCTCAGCCACAGCCGTTGTGCCTCCCCGTATGGGAGAGGCGTTTCCCGGCGCCAGCGTCACGCCGGTGTCGTGGATCCCGACTCGAGATCTGGACCTCGCCGAGTGGACCGCCGCCGGTCGGCGCCTGGGCGCGATCGGACGCTGTGGTCAGTGGGGGCTGGGCGACTGGATAAGGTACGGCAACGCAAAGTTCGGAGAGCGCTACAGACGAGCGGCTCGCATCACCGGGTATGACGTGCAGACGCTGATGAACATGGTCTATGTAGCGTCTCGATTCACGATCTCCCGACGTCGGGAGAATCTCTCGTGGAGCCACCACGAGACTCTCGCTTCGCTGGAGGAGGGCGCGCAGGAGCATTGGCTGGACCGCGCTGCCGCCGAGCGCCTCTCGATCTCCGATCTACGACTCGAGCTGCGCGACTGGCGCCGGGGGTCTAGGAAGAGCCTCGACGACGATGGCGACTTCACGGAGGCTCCCCTGCCGCGTGAGGCGGTTCTATGTCCCAATTGCGGCACCCGGGTGATGGTGCCGGGCGCGCAAGCATGAGACGGGTCAAGCCGATCCTGGGGGCGTTGGTGGTTTTGCTCGCCTGCCCCGCGATCGCCGGCGCGCTTCCGGACGGACGCGCGATCGAACTGGTTACGCCGCCTGAAATGAATGGCGCGAGTCCGGGCTCGGCCGTGCCCGCGCCGGGCGGCGAAGCCGTCGATTTCCAGGCCGGGCCCTTTGGCAACACGAGCGGCGGCGGGAACACGCTCTACCAGGCCCGGCGCACAGCCGGCGACTGGCAGACGACGGCACTCACGCCGGCGAACGTGCTGCAGCCGAAGCCGTTCGCCCACACCGCCCCGATGTTCTTCACCCCCGACCTCGGCAAGTCGATCTTCACGACCGAACAGCCGCTGGCGGCCGGGGAGAGCGCCAGCGGCGCGCTGAACCTCTTCGAGGAGTCCCCCGAAGGAGCGCTCACGCTTGTCTCGCAGGGCACGCAGACCGGCACCGGACTCCTCTCGGCGACTTTCGACGGGGCCACGCCCGGCGGCGACTTCGTTGCCTTCGACAGCGCCGAACCGCTGGTGCCCGCCGCGAACGGCTTGGAAGAAAGCGGCTATCAAACCGACGACTATCTGTACGTCCGCGACATCCCGGCCGCCAGCACCGAGCTCATAGACCTCAACAACGAAGGCTCCCTGCTCGATCCCGAAGGCGCGGTGCTCGGCAATGGCGACGATCTGGTCTTCGGCGAACCGTCCGCTCCCGGTGAAGCGTCCACGTTCACATACCTGCCTTCCGACGGCTTCGGCACGACCACGCACGCGATCTCGGCGGATGGCTCGAAGGTGTTCTTCGAGAGCCCCACGCCTGCCCCCGATGAAGTCGAACTGAGCACTTACAGAAATCGCACGATCCACCTGTACATGCGTAAGGAAGGCAAGACCACGGTGCGGCTGGATCAGGGCGAAGGGGGTGCCGGGGCGCGGTACATGGGCGCCTCCGAAAATGGGGCGGAGGTGTTCTTCGTCTCGGACGAGGGCCTCGCCGGTGACGAATTCAAAGACACCGAGCTGTACGTCTACGACACCGAAGACGAAACGGTCACGCCGATCTCGGCTGCGCCGGAAGGCGCTCCCCCCGTCGATGGCGCGGTCTTCGGCGTGAGCGCGATCGCCAACGACGGCTCGCACATCTACTACGTGGCCAAGGGCAAGCTGGCGAGCAACGAAAACCCAGCCCATCAGGTCGCCACCGAAGGCCAGCCCAACCTCTATGTGTACGACACCGTGACTGGCAAGAACACCTTCATCACACAGTTGGGCCTGGCAGAAGTGGAAGGCGGCGAACCCGAAAGCGGGCACGCGGGGGTATTGACCTCATACCTGGATGTCGAACGGCCCGCGGTACCGACCCCGAACGGCGAAGTGTTGGTATTCGTCTCCAGGAACGACCTTACCGGCGAAGCCCCGGACGCTACGGCTCAGGTGTACCGCTACGGCGCGGCGTCGGAAGTGTTGACGTGCGTATCGTGCGATCCCACCGCGACCGGGTCGGCATCGATCGGCATCGACCCCGGGGCTCCGGCTGGGGCGATCGGCGGTGGCAGCTACGACCCCTCCGGCCAGTCCGCGCCGATGAGCTCCACGGGCGAACGCATCTTCTTCGAATCCGAAGGCTCGCTCGTCTCCGAAGACGAAAACGGGGGGGCCCCGCCGCTCGAGCTCGGCACCGGCGAGTCGGCGCAGGAAGTTCCCGAGGACGTCGACGTGTACGAGTGGGAGAACGGACACGTCTACCTGATTTCGGCTGGGAAGGCCGGGCTCACCCGCCTGCAGGGCGTGACGCCGAGCGGCGACGATGCCTTCTTCACTTCGAGCGTAAGCATCACGGGGGCAGCCCCAGCCGGTGATGTGAGCCTCTACGACGCGCGTGTCGGGGGAAGCGCCGCATCCGTCCAGAGCAGTGAAAGCACCCCTTGTGAGAGCATCTCCAGCTGTCAGGGTGCACCTGCGGAAGCCCCGGTCTTCGCTGCGCCCGGAACCTCCACCCTGTCGGATGTGAGCGAAACACCGGCGGCCCCTACGCTCGTGCAGCCGGCAAAGACGAAGCCGAAGACCAAAGGCAACGGTCGCCATGCCGCTAAAGGCAAACGCCATAAGGCAGGCAAGAAGAAGAGGACCGTGTCCGCGGGCAAGGTCGGCAGGCGAGGCAAGCGATGACCGCCCGTCTCCACGGA
>Ga0302311_10002763_pt1 | contig 19634 bp, 15 predicted proteins | sample III_Palsa_N1_3_FD_200449 | JGI IMG/M metagenome (GOLD analysis project Ga0302311, IMG submission 200449) | Peat permafrost microbial communities from Stordalen Mire near Abisko, Sweden - III_Palsa_N1_3 | ecosystem: Environmental > Terrestrial > Soil > Palsa > Peat permafrost | place: Sweden... | reverse complement strand
CGCCCGCTCGCGCGGCATCCCTGACCTGCAGGCCAAAGCCATGCTCACCGCCGCCTTCGTCGGCGAAGTGGTGGAGCGCATCGGCGACGAAGCCGCGCGGGAGATGGCGCGGGCGTGGGTGGAGACGAAGCTGGCGGGGTTGGTCTGATGGACGGCAATCTACCCCAAGCCTTCGACGTCGCCGCCGCCCGGGCGCAGTTCCCCATCCTGCAACGGCGGATCAACGGCAAGCCGCTGATCTATCTGGACTCCGGCGCCTCGGCCCAGAAGCCGCGGGCGGTGATCGAGGCCATGGTCGCCTCCATGGAGGGCAGCTATTCCAACGTCCACCGCGGCCTGCACACCCTCGCCAACGAAACCACGGAAGCCTATGAAAATGCGCGCAAAAGCGTTGCGCGCCTGATCAACGCCGACCTCTCCGAGATCGTTTTCACCAAGGGCGCGACCGAGGCCATCAACCTCGTCGCCTCGTCGCTCGGGCTCGGTCTGCAGGCTGGCGATGAGATCGTGATTTCCGAACTGGAGCATCACGCCAACATCCTGCCCTGGCACTTCCTGCGGGAGCGAAAGGGGATCGTCCTGAAGTTCGCGCCGATCACCGACGACGGGGCGCTGGACATGGACGCCTTCCACGCGCTCCTCGGCCCGAAGACCAAGATCGTCGCCATCACCCATATGTCCAACGTCACGGGCACGGTGGTCGACGCCCCCGCCATCGTCGCGGCGGCGCACGCGGTAGGCGCCAAGGTTCTATTCGATGGCGCGCAGTCGATCGTCCACCAGATCGTGGATGTGAAGGCGCTCGGTTGCGACTTCTATGTCTTCTCCGGTCACAAGCTCTACGGCCCCACCGGCATCGGCGTGCTCTATGGCCGGAGCGAGGTTTTGGCTGACATGCCTCCCTATCAGGGCGGCGGCGAGATGATCGGCAGCGTGTCGCAGGACGTGATCACCTACGCCGATCCGCCCCACCGCTTCGAAGCGGGGACCCCGGCCATCATTGAGGCCATCGGGCTGGGCGCCGCCATCGACTGGCTGATGGGGCAGGACCGCGCCGCCATCGCCGCCCACGAGCACGCCGTCTATAAGCGCGCGGTGGAGCAGCTCAAGGGCCAAAACTGGCTGCGCATCCTCGGTACGGCTCCGGGTAAGGGGGCGATCCTCAGCTTCACGGTGGAGGGCGCCCACGCCCACGATGTGGCGCAGATCCTGGATCGCTACGGCATCGCGGTGCGCGCCGGCACCCACTGCGCCGAGCCGCTGATGACCCGCTTCGGCGTCACGTCGAGCGCGCGGGCCTCCTTCGCCCTATATAACACCCTGGAGGAGGCGGACGCCTTCGCCGAGGCCCTGATCAAGACCCGGACCTTCTTCGCGTAATGGACACCCAGATGGACGACGCCTCTAACATCGCCCCAGCTCCCCTCGACGAGCACGCCCTCGACGCCCCGCCGATTGACGCGCCCGCCGTAAGCGCCCTGCCGCAGGCGGAGCTCGACCAGCTGACCGACGAGCTGATCGAAAAGCTGAAGACCGTGTTCGACCCGGAAATCCCGGTGGACATCTACGAGCTCGGCCTGATCTACAAGGTGGACGTCTCCGACGACAAGGATGTGGTGGTGGACATGACGCTGACCGCTCCCGGCTGCCCCGTCGCGGGCGAGATGCCCGAATGGGTACGGGATGCGGTGATGTCGATCGAGGGGGTGCGCTCCTGCAACGTGAACCTGACCTTCGATCCGCCATGGGACCAGTCGCGCATGTCCGACGAAGCCCGCCTGCAACTGAACATGTTCTGAGGCCGCGCCATGGAACTGCAAACCACCACCCGCCCGCGCCGTCCCCGCCCCAAGGTGGTCAGCCTTTCGGACTCCGCCGCCGAGCGGGTGAAGTCGATCATGGCCGCCGCCGAACAGCCCTACATCGGCCTGCGGGTCGGGGTGAAGAACGGCGGCTGCGCGGGTCAGGAGTATGTGCTGGAGTATGCCGAGGCCGCAGCTCCGCTGGACGAGGTGGTGGAGGACAAGGGCGTGACCATCCTGGTGGAGCCCAAGGCCGTGCTGTTCCTGATCGGCACCACCATCGACTACGAGACCTCGCGCCTGTCCGCCAAATTCGTGTTCAGAAACCCCAACGAGACCGACGCCTGCGGCTGCGGCGAGAGCGTCACCATCGTCCCGGCGGCGCTGGAGGACTGAGGCTTGGCCCTGTCGAAAGACTTCGAGGCGTTCGCCGTCGATCTCTTCTCGGGGCTGGGCCGGGTCCGCATCAAGCGCATGTTCGGCGCGGGCATGGCCTACGCCGGAGAGTTCGCCTTCGCGCTGCTGGGCGAGGACGCGATCTGGATAAAGGTGGATGTGGTGAGCGAGCCTGCGTTCGAGGCCGAGGGCTCGCCGCGCTTCAGCTACCCCATGAAGGACGGCCGGGTGATCGATATGGATTACCGCCGCCTGCCCGAAGCCGCCATGGACGATCCCGAGGACGCCTGCCGCTGGGCCCGCACGGGCGTCGAGGCCGCGATGCGCAAGGCCGCCGCGAAGCCGCAGAAGAAGAACAAGCGTTGAGGGTGGGACTATACGCGCTGACCCCTCTCCCTGTTGATGGGGGAGGGGCAGGGGTGGGGGTGCACCATCGGCAAGCTACGCGCCTCGCAAGCCCCATCCTGAACGCCTGCCACCCCCATCCCCGGCCCTTCCCCCATCCAAGGGGGAAGGGAGCATGACATCCGTCCTGATCTACTCCATGGGCGAGGTGATCGGCGACGGTCTAATCAAGCTGCCGTTCATCGCCTCGCTGAAGGAGGCGTTTCCAAAGGCCAGCATCCACTGGTGCGCGGCCAAGGGCTCCACCGTCTATTCTACGTCCCTAAAACCCATCGTCGCCGGTTTCATCGACGAGGTGATCGACAGCGGCGTGACCGGGATCAACGTCTCCGATCTCATGCTGCTGCGAAAGCCCTTCGGCGGGCGGCGGTTCGACGTGGTGATCGACACCCAGACCAATGTGCGCCGCTCGCTGGTGGTGAAGCGGGCGCGGGCCAGGGATGGCGTGTTCGTCTCCCCCGCCGCCGATTTCCGCTTCTCACAGCGCAAGCTTACAGCGCCCTGGCCTGAAGCCATGGTCGACCGGCTGCAGAGGCTGGCCTCCATGGCGGCGGGGCGCGAGGTCGCTGCTCGCCCCGTTGCGCTGACCGATCCCCGCGCGCTGGAAGCCGCCGCTGCGCTGTTGCCCGCTGGACCCACCTATATCGGCTTCGCCCCCGGCGCCGGCGGCGTCTCCAAGCGCTGGCCGCTGGATCGCTTCATCGCCTTGGCCCAGGCGCAGGCGGGGCAGGGCCGCACGCCGGTCTTCTTCATCGGCCCGGACGAGGCGGAGATGGCCGCGCCCGTGCGCGCCGCCGTCCCCGACGCCCTCTTCCCGGAAACCGCCCGCGCCGACGCCTATCCCGACATCAAGGGCCCGCCCTTGGTGATCGCCCTGGCGTCGCGCCTGACGGCGGCGGTCGCCAATGACTCCGGCCCCGGCCACATGCTGGCCGCAGGGGGCGCGCCGCTCCTCAGCCTGCAGGGCATCCGCCGCAAGGCCGTGAAGTTCCACCCCGCCGCCTCCCGCCTCACCATGCTGATCGCGGAAGACTTCGGAAGCCCCCTCGACATGACGGCGATTCCACTGGAAGAGGCGGCGCGGGCGCTGGACGCCCTGATTGCGGAAGGCGCCTGATGGCCATCATGATCCCAGTGTCCGCCGGCGAACTGATCGACAAGCTGACAATTCTTCGGGTCAAGGCCGCGCGGATCGACGCCGACAAGCTGGTCAATGTGCAGAAGGAGCTGGCCCTGCTGGAGGCGGTCGCAGCGCGCGAACTCGCCGCCACGCCCGGTCTCGACGCCCTTGCCGCGGAGCTCGAGGCCGTCAACGCCGCCCTCTGGGACGTGGAGGAGGGCAAGCGCGATTGCGAACGGCGCCAGGACTTCGGCCCGGCCTTCGTGGCGCTGGCGCGCCGGGTCTATCGCGAGAACGATCTGCGCGCTGCTATCAAGCGCCGCATCAACGCGGCGGCGGGCTCGGACCTGATCGAAGAGAAAAGCTACAAGGCCTACTGAAACGCGGCATCGCGGCTGCGTATCAGGCCACCGCCTCGGCGTCCGGCTCGTCGTCGTTGACGTGATCCAGCCGCTCCAGCGCCGCGAACAGGGTCGCCGCCGTCACCGGCTTGGCCACGTGGTCGTCGGCCCCGGCGCTGTAGCTGGCGGCAAGATGCTCCGGCATGGCGTTGGCGGAGACCATGATGATGGGGGTGCGGAGCCGGCCTTCGCGGACCTCGGCGTCGCGGATCTCGCGGGTGGCGGTGAAGCCGTCCATCACCGGCATCTGGATATCCATCAGGATCACGTCGAACGCGCCCGAGCGCCAGAGCTCGACGGCTTCCTGTCCATTCTCGGCGTAGGCGACCTCGATCCCCGCGCCTTCCAGGATCAGGGTCAGCACCCGGCGGTTTGTGGCGTTGTCGTCCACCACCAGGGTGCGGGGCGGGGCATAGGTCTCATCGTCAACGTGAATCGAGGCTTCGACGCTCTGCACGACGGCCAGCGCCTCGCCATCGGCGTGGGGCAGGGGCAGGGCGAGGGTGAAGACCGCGCCTGCGCCCGGAGTGCTGTCGCAGGTCAGGTCGCCGCCCATGCGCACCGCCAGCTCCTTGGAGATGGCGAGGCCGAGGCCCGCGCCGCCGAAGCGTCGGGTGAGCGAGGCGTCGGCCTGTTCAAAGCGGGAGAAGAGCCTCTGGCCCACCGCCTCGTCAAAGCCGACCCCGGTGTCGGTGACGGTCAGGCGGATGACGGGGCCGACGGCGTCCAGCGCGATGGTCACGGAGCCGCTGTCTGTGAACTTCACCGCGTTGGAGACGAGGTTGGCCAGCACCTGCTTCACCCGCACCTCGTCGCCGATGAACAGGCCGTCGACGCCATCGCCGATCTGGAGCACGACGGTCAGGCCCTTCAGCTCCGCCTGCACCCTGAAGAGGGCGGTGACGGACTCCACGGCGCGGCGCAGGTCGAACAGAGCCTCGGTGATCTCCATGCCGCCGCTCTTCACCTTCACCACATCGAGGATGTCGCACAGGAGCCGGTTCAGGGTGTCGCTGGAAGAGCGGATCAGGTCCACCAACTCGGCTTGGCGCGGAGTCATTTCTTCGCGCGCCAGAAGCTCCGCCACGCCGATCACGCCGTTCATGGGCGTGCGCAGCTCATGGCTCATGTTGGTGAGGAAATCGTCCTTGGCGTGGGCGGCGGCTTCGGCGGCGTCGCGGGCGGCGGTCAGCTCCTCCGCCTGGCGCTTCAGGCCGGTGATGTCGGACACCAGGGTGACGAGACCGCCCCCCACGGCGCGGTTGTTCTGGATGCGCAGAAAACGTCCGTCCATGGTCAGCTGATCGCGGCTGCTGGCGTTCGCAGCCCGGCTCTCGATGACTTTTTCAATCCAGGCCGTGCGTTGCTGCGTCGACTCGGGACCCACGAGATCTTCAGCGGAGCGCGCCATCATCTCCGCGTAAGTCATCCCGGTCTCGACATGGAGACCGCCCGCGACCGCATCTTTCAGGTAGGTGTCGTTGCCGAGCACGTAGCGGTCTTCGGCGTCAAAATAGGCCAGGCCCTGCGGAATGGCGTCGATCACCGAGCGCAGCAGTTCCAAGGAGGTGCGCTGCGAACGGGCGGCGTTCCATAGGGTGGCGATCCCCGCCAGCACGATCACGACGGTCAGGCCGCCGACGCAGAGAGCGATGAGGTCGCGCGGCAGATCGGCGTGCGACACCGCCACGGAGGCGTCTGGGGTCATGCTCATGGCGCCCATGCCGGTGAAGTGCAAGGCGCAGATGGCGACGGTCAAGCAGGCCGACGCCGCGGCGAACATCTTGATCGTCCGGCTGCGATGCAACAGCCAGAGCGCGCCCATGGCGAACACGCCGCAGAGCATGAAGGACGTCACCACGCCAATGGGGTTCCAGGTCATGGTTCCGGCGATCTTCATCGCCCACATGCCGCTGTAATGCATCGCGCCCACCGTGCCGGCGAAGAGCACGCCCCAGACCGGCAGCTTCCAGGGTTTCGGCGTCATGACGGCGGCCAGCACGGCGGCGATCATGCCGGCGACGGCCATGCCGAGGGAGGCCACCGTGCCGAAGACGTCGTAGCCGGTCTTCACCCCCATATCGAAGGCCAGCATGGCGATGAAGTGGGTCGCCCATGTGCCCGCGCCGCAGCAGGCGCCGGCGAAGACCAGCCACCAAAGCTGCGTCCTACCCGAGGCTTGCTCGCCGACAATCAGGAGACGGAAGGCCGTGCTGGTGGCCACCGCACAGACCAGGGCGGCGAGCAGGACTAGCCCCAGGTTGTGCTGCTGGACCAGGCAATAGACAGTATGAAACATCGCCGCCTCGCTACGATACGTAATATCCATAGAAAGTGGTGAAGAAGGGTTAAGCCTGAGCGGAAAGATAAGCGCCGCCGTATTTGCTGGTGGACGGGCGTTAGTCTCTAGCCGCGGACGGGCAACGACGTTTGCTGTTGGCGACGATGCTTTCCGCGGCGGATTTGCGCGACGGCGGTGTGGTCACAGCGACTTATCCCCGCGCATCGAAACGGGGTTATAATGGTCGTCGTGGTAGAGGCGGACCAGGACCATAGGACCCTCGCAAACGGAGCTAGCTTGCAGGCAGCCGCTCAAGCCGGAGCAGGGGCGTTGATTTTAAAAGGATAATTTTCGCATCAGATTGCACGATTGCACGGATTGCACCCCGTATGAGGGTGCAATCCCGGTACGACGAGCGGCGCGGCGACGGCCCTCCGCAGTGAGCGACAGCGCCCCGGTAAAGTCCTGGCGCTGGCGGTTATCAGCCGGACAATGCGCGACGAAGCGGCGGGTCTATCGCCCCTGGAACGCCGCCGGACGCTTCTGCAGGAAGGCCGCGACGCCTTCCTTGAAGTCGTCGGTCTTGCCGGCGATCTTCTGGGCCATGCGCTCGGCATGGAGCTGCTCCAGCCATTCGGCGTCGAGGCTGGCCCACATGGCCTTGCGGATCAGGCCGAGGGACTTGGGCCCGTTGGCCAGCTCCCTGGCGATCCCCAGCGCCGTGGGCATCAGATCGGCGTCGGGGACCACCCGGTTGATCAGGCCCCACTCCAGCGCCTTGGCGGCGGGGAGTTTTTCACCGAGCAGCGCCATCTCCATCGCCCGCGCCTTGCCGATCAGGCGGGGCAAAAGGTAGGTCGAGCCGCCGTCGGGTACGAGGCCGATGCGCCGGAACGCCTGCATGAAGAAGGCGCTCTCCGCCGCCACGATCAGGTCGCCCATCAGGGCGAAGGAGCAGCCGACCCCGGCTGCAGCCCCGTTCACCGCCGTCACCAACGGGATCGGAAGGTCGCGCATGGCGGTGACGAGAGGGTTGTAGGTGTGCTCCAGCGCCTTGCCCGCGTCGGGCCGGCCGTCCGGATCGACCGCGCCGCCCCCCGGCCCAGGACCGGCCGAAAGGTTGGCGCCCGAGCAGAAGCCGCGTCCTTCGCCGGTGAGGATGATGGCGCGAACCCCGGCGTCCGGCGCCGAGAAGCTGGCCAGGGCATGATGCAGCTCGACGCCCATCTCCAACGAGGCGGCGTTCAGGGTCGCCGGGTCCGACATGGTGATGACGGCGAGGCTGTCCTCGGTGGTGATCTTCAGGCGCTTGTAATCCACGGCCGGTTTCCTCGTCTTGTTTGCGGCGAGGATAGGCCAAGGTTCAGGCGCGCGAAACCGTCACGCTGGGGAAGGCGATCACGTTTTAAAGGGTGTACGCCGACAGGGGCGGATCAGGCGGCGCGGCCGCCGATGATCTGCGCCTTGATAGGCTCGGGCTTGACCTCAGCCGCCTTGGCGACGGTGAGCTGGTCGCGACCACCGCGCTTGGAGGCGTAGAGGGCCGCGTCCGCCCGCTCCAGGAAGTTGGCGAACGCCTCGCCGAGCCGGTATTCGGCCAGGCCGATTGAGACGGTGACGGCGCCGAGGTCCTCGTTGGTGGAGCGGCGCTTCAGGGCGCGGGAGCCGATCTCGCGACGCACGGTGTCGAGCTCGCCCGAGACGGCGTCCGCCGTGCTGCCGGGGAAAACCACGGCGAATTCCTCGCCGCCGTAGCGGGCGGCGATGCGGGGGGCGGCGCCCACCCGGCCGATCACGCTGGCGACGTAGCGGATCACCTGGTCGCCGGTCTGGTGGCCCCAGGTGTCGTTGAAGCGCTTGAAATGGTCGATGTCGATAACGGCGAGGGCCAGAGCGCTGCCGGACTTCTCGGCGTCTAGGCAGGCCCGCTCCAGCCCCTCGTCGAAAGCCTTGCGGTTGGCCAGTGTGGTCAGGGAGTCGGTCATGGCCTCGCGGCGCACCTGCTCTAGGTGTTCGCGCAGGCGCACGATCTCTTCGGTGGAGGCGTTCAGGCGCTTTTCCAGCGAGCCGTTCTCGCGCTGCACCTTGCGGGTGGCGCTGGTCAGCCCGGCCACCAGTTCCTTGATGGCGTTCTGGTCGCGGTCCTGGGCCAGTTCGGCGGAGGCGCCGGCCAGGGTCTTGCCATAGGCTGTGGTGGATCGCTGGGCGGTCTGGATCGCCTGGGAGATGCTCTCCAGCTGGCGGTTCAACTGATCGCCGGCGTCACGGATTTCTTCGTTGAGGCGGACCTTGGGCAGGTATTGCGCCGCCAGCTCTTCGGCCACGGCCTCGGTGATGGTCTCGCCCGAACTCATCAGGCGCTGAATCTCGAGTCCCAGCGCGCCGCCGGGGTCGCCCACATAGTGCAGCCAGAGTTCGAAGTTCAGCGGGGTGGGCCAGACCTTGTGGCCCTCCATGGCCTCCAGCGCCTGGCGAGCCAGGGCGTAGGCTTCCGGTCCCCGCAGGGTGAGTTCGACTTCCACCGTAACAAAACCCCCGCTTGATCTTCGCCCGTTCTGCACGAAGATCGATTCTCCCCTTCACACTACATCGAAACTGTTGAAACGCGGGTTAAGACGCCAGGCTTGCGGGGAATGTTAACAGCGTTCATCCTGCGCTTTAGAACCCGAAATGGGTCAGGGAGACAGCCATGGACGGAAGCGGCGTGACCACCGGTGAGGCGATGCAGATCGCGCTGGCGAAACTGAAGGCGGCGAACCTGCGGGACGGAGCGCCCAGCGCCAAGTTGCGCATCGACCGGCTGAACCGCTGCATCGCGCTCCTGATCGAGCACGAGAAGGAAATCGACGCCGCGGTGAACGCCGACTTCGGCAACCGCGCCTCGGCGGTGACGGGCATCACCGATGTCGCCGGCTCGATCGGCCCCTTGAAGCACGCCAGGGCTCACCTCGAGGGCTGGATGAAGCCGGAACGGCGCAAGACCACGCCGGCGATCCTCGGCCTGTTCGGCGCCAAGGCGGAGGTGCGCTATCAGCCCAAGGGCGTGGTGGGGATCATCAGCCCGTGGAACTTCCCGGTGAACCTGACCTTCTCGCCGCTCGCGGGCGTGCTGGCGGCGGGCAACCGGGCCATGATCAAGCCGTCCGAATTCACCCCCGCGACCTCTGAGCTGATGGCCCGCATGTTCGCCAAGGTCTTCGATCCGGAAGAGATTTCCGTGTTCGTGGGTGGGCCGGACGTAGGCCAGGCCTTCTCGGAGCTGGCCTTCGACCACCTGATCTTCACGGGCGCGACCTCTGTAGCGAAACATGTGATGCGGGCGGCGGCGCAGAACCTCGTACCCCTGACGCTGGAGCTCGGCGGCAAGAGCCCGGCCATCATCGGCCGCTCGGCGGACGTGGCGACGGCGGCGGCGCGGATCATGGCGGGCAAGACCCTGAACGCCGGCCAGATCTGCATCGCGCCCGACTATGTGCTCGCCCCCGCCGACAGGCTCGACGCGTTCGTGGCCGAGGCGAAGAAGTCGGTCACCGCCATGTTCCCCACCATCAAGGATAACCCCGACTACACCGCCATCATCGCCGACCGGCACTATGACCGCATCCGGGGCTATATCGACGAGGCGCGGGCCATGGGCGCCGATGTGATCGAGATCAATCCGGCGGGCGAGGACTTCAGCCAGCAGGAGCACCGCAAGATCCCGCCGACCCTGATCCTCAACCCCACGGACGACATGAAGGTGATGCAGGAGGAAATATTCGGCCCGGTCCTGCCGGTGAAGACGTATAGCGGGATCGGTGAGGCCACCGGCTACATCAACGGCCACGACCGGCCGCTCGCCCTCTATTACTTCGGCACGGACGACGGTGAGCGGGAGCGGGTGGTGGACGGCACCACGTCGGGCGGCGTTGCGGTCAACGACGTGATCTTCCACGTGGCGCAGGAGGAGCTGCCCTTCGGCGGCGTCGGCCCGTCGGGCATGGGCAGCTACCACGGTGTCGACGGCTTCCGCGAGTTCAGCCATCGCAAGGCCATCTACCGCCAGCTGAAGACCGACATCGGCCCGCTGAAGGCCCTGCGTCCGCCGTACGGGCCGGGCGTGCGTAAATACATCGCGTCGCAGCTGAAGATTTAGGTGATCAAACCCCTCTCCCCTCCGGGATAGGGTTAAGGGGGCTGCGCCGCTGTTCAAGCGGATCAGCAGCGGTTCCCCTCATCCGGCGCTGCGCGCCACCTTCTCCCCAGAAGATAGAAGGGTTCTAAGCTTGGACCGCTACGACCGGCTTCTTGCGGGGCGCTCTGGCGGGTTTCTTGGCCGCCACAGGCTTCTCGGCCACCGCCTTCACGCTCGGGGCGCTGACCGACTGGCGCAGGAACGCCGGCATGTCGGCGCCGAAGCCGACCACCTTGGGGCCGTCGTCGCGGGGCTCTCGGTACTGGCGGGGCTCGTCGCGTGAGGGACGGGACTCGTCGCGCGAGGCGCGAGGTTGGGGGGCGTCGTCGCGGCGCGGGCGGTCGCCGTAGGCGGGGCGCGCTTCGGCTACGGGCGTGATCGCCTCGGCCTGTTCCACGGTGGCGGCGGGACGCTCCTCACGGCGAGGACGATCCTCGCGACGCGGACGGTCTTCGCGGCGGGGCCGATCCTCACGCTGGGGACGATCCTCGCGGGCAGGGCGCTCGGCGCGTTCCGCCTGAGCCGGCCTCGGCTCGCCGGTGGACGCCACGACGGGCAGGGCTTCCATGGAGGCGCGCTCGCCGTGATCCTTGACGGGGCGGGAGCGCTGCTCGTCCCGGCGGCCGCGGGGCTTCTTGTCCCGGTCGCCGCCGGATGCCTTGCGGCGGGCGGTGTCGCGCTCTCCGGCGGCCTTGGCCTCATCCCAGTCGAGATCGACGGTTACGAGCTCGGGCTCCTTCTTGGTGAGCTTGATCACCTTTTCATAATTCTTCTGATCGTTGGGCGTGACGATCATGAAGGTTTCACCCGTGCGCCCGGCGCGACCCGTGCGCCCGATGCGGTGGACGTAATCCTCCGAGTGGTGGGGCACGTCGTAGTTGAACACCTGGCTGACGGCTGGAATGTCGAGCCCGCGGGCCGCCACGTCGGACGCGACGAGTATTTTCAGTTCGCCCTTGCGGAAGCTTTCGAGCGTCTTCATCCGCATGGACTGGTCCAGGTCGCCGTGGATGGGCGCGGCGTCCAGCCCATGCACCTTCAAGGACTTGGCGACGATGTCGACCTCGGACTTGCGGTTGCAGAACACAAGCGCGCTGACGATCTCTGAGCGCTCGATCAGGGCCCGCAGCACCATGCGCTTGGCCTTGGCGTCGCCGATCGGCATCTTGGTGACGTACTGGGTGATGTTCTCGCCGGTGGTGGCGGGGCGCGAGGCCTCGATCCGGGTCGGCTCGTTCAGGAATTGGGTGGTCAGCCGGGTGATTTCCGGCGGCATGGTGGCCGAGAAGAACAGGGTCTGCTTCTTGGCCGGCGTCATCTTGAAGATGCGCTCGAGGTCGGGGATGAAGCCCATGTCGAGCATGCGGTCGGCCTCGTCCACCACCATCATCTGCACGCCGGTGAGGAGCAGGCGCCCGCGCTCGAAATGGTCGAGCAGGCGGCCGGGGGTGGCGATCAGCACGTCGACGCCGCGATCCAGCTTCTTGATCTGGTCCTCGAACGACACGCCGCCGATCAGGAGCGCCCACGAGAGGCGCTGGTACTTGGCGTATTTGTTGAAGCTCTCCGCCACCTGGTCGGCCAGCTCGCGGGTCGGTGCGATGACCAGGGCCCGCGGCATGCGCGCCTTGGAGCGGCCGGCGGCCAGCCTGTCGATCATCGGCAGGGTGAAGGCGGCGGTCTTGCCGGTGCCGGTCTGGGCGATGCCAAGGACGTCGCGGCCGGCGAGGGCGACCGGGATCGCCTGCTCCTGAATGGGGGTCGGCGTCGTGTAGCCGGTGTCTTTGACCGCTTGAAGGGTCTCGGGGCTCAGCCCCAGGTCGGAAAAATCTGTCATGTCTCGCAGGAAAAGTCGCCGGAGCCGCCCGTGCTTGGGCGAGCGGGCGGCGCGGATTCGCCAGTCCTGCTCCAAACTTGAGGGATACATAGGCGCAAAGCCCGGAAAGTCAACGCATTCTTGGGCTGGCCCAGGCGGGCTGGAGGGCAGAACCAATGGGCAAGCGAGGCGTTAGGCCTCTCAACGCTCCTCCATCGAATGGACTTTGAGATGATCCGCCCGCTTCTGATTTCGGCCCTGCTGCTGACCGCCGCCGCCCCCGCCTTCGCCAAATCCGACGAGGCCGACCCCGGCATGGCGCCCGCGTTCAAAGGCACCATCATCTCCACCTACCCCGATGGCCGCAAGGGCAAGCTCTGGCTGAGCGAGGACGGCAGCTACAAGGCGGCGGGGCGCAAGGGCGACAAGTCCAGCGGCCACTGGACCGTGAAGGGCGACAACGTCTGCCTGAAGCAATCGAGCCCGATCCCCACGCCGTTCTCCTTCTGCACACCCAAGCCCTCAAGCACGACGTGGAAGGCCAAGGCGGTGAGCGGCGAGCCGATCACCGTGCATATCGAGAAGGGTGGGCGGTCTTGACCCCTACCCCTTCGGGAAGAGGGAGTGACCCGCGCGAAGCGTGGAGGGCGAGGGGAACCGGTTCGCAATGTAGCGCGCTGCAACGCCCCTCATCCGGCGCTGCGCGCCACCTTCTCTCCAGCGGGGAGAAGGGTTAGACGTCCACATCCGCCGCGGCGAACTCGGCGTTTTCCTGAATGAAGCGGAAGCGAAGTTCGGGTTTGCGGCCCATCAGGGTCTCAACGATCTCCTCCACGCTCTCCTCCTCGCGCGGTAGGACCACCCGGGCGAGCGTGCGCTTGCTCGGGTCCATGGTGGTCTCCTTCAGCTGTGCGGGCATCATCTCGCCGAGGCCTTTGAACCGGCTGATCTCGGGGCTCTTGCCCTTGAAGACGCTCGCCAGAAGCTCGTCCTTGTGGGCGTCGTCGCGGGCGTAGACGCTCTGCGTGCCGTGGCTGATGCGGTAGAGCGGGGGCAGGGCGAGGTAGAGCCGCCCGCCTCGGACCATGGCCGGCATGGTGCGGTAGAAGAAGGTGATCAGAAGGCTGGCGATGTGCGCGCCGTCCACGTCGGCGTCGGTCATGATGATCACGCGGTCATAGCGCAGATCCTCTTCCCTGAATTTGGAGCCCGCCTGGACGCCGAGCGCCAGCATCAGGTCGGCCAGCTCCTTGTTGGCGCCGGTCTTGTCGTTCGTGGCGGAAGCGACGTTGAGGATCTTGCCGCGCAGGGGCAGGATGGCCTGAGTGGCGCGGTTCCTCGCCTGCTTGGCCGAACCGCCGGCCGAGTCCCCTTCTACGAGGAAGATTTCGGAGCCTTCGGTGCCCGTGCCAGAACAGTCCGCCAGCTTGCCGGGAAGGCGGAGTTTCCGCGTGGCGGAGGCGCGCTGAACCTCCCGGTCCTTCCTCCGCTTCAGCCGCTCCTCGGCCCGTTCGATCACGAATTCCAGAAGGGCGGACGCCCGCTTGGGCTGGGCGGTGAGCCAGTGGTCGAAGGGATCGCGCAGAGCGTTCTCGACGAGCCGCTGGGCGTCGGAGGAAGAGAGCCTCTCCTTGGTCTGGCCCTGGAATTCGGGATTGCGGATGAAGACCGAGATCAGGCTGCCTGCCTGCGCCGCCACGTCCTCCGCCGTCACCAGGCCAGCGCGCTTCTCCCCTGTGAGGTCGCCATAGGACTTCAGCCCCTTCATCAGCACGGCGCGGTAGCCCGCCTCGTGCGTGCCGCCTTCCGGGGTGGGCACGGTGTTGCAGTAGGACTGCATGAAGCCGTCCGCCTCGCCGAAACCCGCCGGGCTCCAGGTGACGGCCCATTCCACTGCGCCGCCGTTCTCCGCCCGCTCGATCCGCCCGGCGAAGGGTTCGGGGGTGACGGTCTCGATCTCGCCCACCCGCTCCTTCAGGTAGTCGGCGAGGCCGTTGGGGAAGTGGAACACGGCTTCGGCGGGGGTCTGGTCCTGGATGCGCTCGGGCGAGCAATGCCAGCGGATCTCCACGCCCCGGAACAGGTAGGCCTTGGAACGCGCCATGCGGTAGAGCCGCGCCGGCTTGAAGTTTGCGCCTTCGCCGAAAATTTCGGTGTCGGGCACGAAGCGGATCAGGGTGCCGTGCTTCTTGGACGGCGCGCCCTTCTCGGCCCGGCCGAGGGGATGACCGCGGGAAAAGCTCTGCTTCCACTCGAACCCGTCCCGCCAGACGGTGACGTCCAGCGCCTGGGACAGGGCGTTGACCACCGAGACGCCCACGCCGTGCAGGCCGCCGGAGGTCTCGTAGGCCTTGCCGGAGAATTTGCCGCCGGAATGCAGCACGGTCATGATCACTTCCAGCGCCGACTTGCCGGGGTGCTTGGGGTGCGGGTCCACCGGGATGCCGCGCCCGTCATCTCGAACGGAAAGCGCGCCGTCGGCCTCCAGCGTGACCTCGATGAACTTGGCGTGGCCGGCGACGGCCTCGTCCATGGAGTTGTCGAGCACTTCGGCGAACAGATGGTGCAGCGCCCGCTCGTCGGTGCCGCCGATATACATGCCGGGGCGGCGGCGCACGGGCTCCAGCCCTTCGAGCACCTCGATGTCCTTGGCCGAATAGCCGCTGGCGGACATGGCGGGGTGAGGCTCGGCGTGGGCGTCGGCCACGGGATGCGCGGGAACGGGGGCGAGCGCGGGGTCGCCGAACAGGTCGAGGGGCTGGGGAGCGGCTTTGGCCATCGTCGGAGTTTGCGCCGATTCGAAAGAGGGCGGGTATGACCGCTCGTCGCGCGCCCCACAAGCGGCGCGTTGACGCTGAGCCCTGCGCCGCAGCTCCCGGCCATCGCCGCCTTGCCGCTGCCGGGGCCGGATGGTCTACGTCTGCACCGTGGCGACGGACAGCCGTCGCAATTCCGGAGACGATCGATGCGCGCAGTCTGGCTTGTTCCCATCGTCGTCATAGGTTTCGCGGCGCCGGCGTTCGCCGAGGTCAGGCCCGATCCTGAACTCGCCGCCATCGCCAAAGCGGTGAAGCCGGCAGAGCTTGGCGACACCATCCATGCCCTGGTGGGCTTTGGCACGCGCCACACCCTTTCGGACACGACCTCGGACACCCGCGGCATCGGCGCGGCGAGACGCTGGGCGGGCGGGCGGTTCGCCGCCTTCTCCAAGGCGTGCGGCGGGTGCCTGGTGGTGGAGACCCCTGAGCAGACCGTCACGGGCGCGCGCATCCTCAAGCCTGCCGTGATTCAGGACGTGCTGGCGATCCAGAAGGGCGAAGGCGATCCGGGCCGCGTGGTCGTCATCAGCGGTCACATCGACAGCCGCGTCACCGATGTGATGAACGCCACGAGCGACGCCCCCGGCGCCAATGACGACGGGTCCGGCGTGGCGGCGGTGATCGAGGCGGCGCGGGTGCTCTCCCAGCACAGGTTCGCCGCCACCATCGTCTACGCCGTGCTGTCGGGGGAGGAGCAGGGGCTCTACGGCGGCAAGGTGCTGGCCGACTACGCCAAGGCGCATGGCTGGAAGGTCGAGGCGGTGCTCAACAACGATATCGTCGGCAACACTCACGGTCAGGACGGCAAGGTGGAGAACACCACCGTCCGGGTCTTCTCCGAAGGCACGCGCCCCGGCGAGACGGACAAGGATATCGCCGCTCGGCGCCGCGGCGGCGGAGAACTGGACGCCCCCTCCCGCAACCTTTCCCGCTACATGGCGGGCGTGGCGGATACGTATCTCGGCGGGTTCAAGGTGCGGTTGATCTATCGCACGGACCGTTTCGGGCGGGGCGGGGATCAGGGGCCTATGCAGGACGCCGGCTACCCGGCCATCCGCGTCACCGAGGCCGACGAAAACTACAGCCGCCAGCATCAGGACCTCCGCACCGAGAACGGCGTGCGCTACGGCGACGTTTTCGACGGCGTGGACTTGCCCTATCTGGCGCAGGTGACCCGACTGAACGCGGTGACGCTGGCCAGCCTCGCCGCCGCCCCGCCGCCGCCAACCGAGCTGAAGATCACCGGCGCCGTCACGCCCGACACGGTGGCGACCTGGACCGCCGCGCCGGGCGCGACCGCCTACCGGGTTTGGTGGCGTGAGACCACCGCGCCGCTCTGGGAGCACAGCCAGCTCGTGCCGGCGGGCGCGACCGCGACCCTTGCGGGCGTCAACATCGACGACTTCTTCTTCGGCGTCTCGTCTGTCGGGGCGCGCGGCCTGGAGAGCCCCGTCGAGTTTCCGGGCGCCGTGGGGGCGTTCTAGGGATGCTGCCTGTCGTCACGTCCGGGAGCAGGCGACGCAAGATCGCGATCTCGATACTTGGCGCCGTACTCATGGCGGCGCCCGTTTCGGCTGTGGCCGGCGACCCGCCCGCGCCGCCCGAGAGCTTCACCTTCACCGCCGGGGGCGACATGATCGGGCCCTACCACCCCCTTGTGGTCGATGATCCGGCCTTTCGGCCCGTGGCGGCGCTGTTTCGCGGGGCCGATCTCGGTTTCTCCAATCAGGAGGGGTCGATCTTCGATCTGGAGACCTTCGCCGGCTACCCCGCAGCGGAAAACGGCGGCGGCTATCCGCAGCAGCCTGCTGCGGCGGCCAGGGCCATACGGGCCATGGGGATCGCGCTGGTCTCCAAGGCCAACAACCACGCCACCGACTGGGGCGCTGACGGTCTGGCGGCGACCTTGCAGTCCCTGAACGCTGCGGGAATCGTCGAGGCGGGCGCGGGGCTCAGCCTCGATCAGGCGCGTGCGCCTGTCTACGTCACGACGCGCAAGGGCGTGGCGGCGCTGGTGGATGTCGCGTCCACCTTCCCGCCGATGGCGGTGGCGGGCCCCGCGGTGCATCGGCGGGGCGTGACGTCGAAGGCGCGCCCCGGCCTGAGCGCCCTGCATGTGCGGCTCGTGCATCTGATCACGGCGAACGAGCTTGCGGCGCTGAGAGCGACGGTCGGCGTAACCGCTGAAACAGGCGAGGTGCGGATCGGGGACGAGGTGTTTCGCTCGGCGCGGTCTCGCGGCGAAGTCTGGGAGATGGAGCCGGCTGACGAGGCGGCGGTGCTGGCTTCCATCCGCGAAGCGCGAAAGCACGCCGCCTTCGTCGTCTTCTCGATCCATGCCCACGAGACGGCGGGCGACGAGGATGCGCTCGCCCCGACCGACTACGAGCCCATGGTGCTGCACAAGGCCAATGAGGCGCCGAGCCCCGACGATCCTCGCCCCGCCGACTTCGAGCCCGTGCTGTTCCACGCAGCGATCGATGCGGGCGCTGACGTAGTGGTGCGGACCGGGCCGCACGCGACCGGCGGTGTCGAGATCTACAAGGGGCGACCGATCTTCTACAGCCTCGGCAGCCTGTTCTTCGATTTCGGCGGGCGGCGGAGCTACACCACGCCGGCAGGCCCGACGATGACCTTCCCCGACGCATGGTTCGAGACTGTGGTGCCCGTCACCACCTTCAGAGGCGGCAGGCTCAGCGAGATCCGGCTCCACCCGATGACCATCGAAGCCGCCGTCGCCGAGCGGAGCGGCGTGCCGACGCCAGCCGACTCCATCCATGCCCGGCGCATCCTCGAACGGCTCAGGGACCAGTCCGCCGCGTTCGGCACGACGGTGCAGATCGGGGGCGACGTCGGGATTATCCGTCTGCCCTGATCGGTCCTGCGGCGATGGCCATTGCCGATCCGGCAGGGCGCCGTAAGCTTGGCGGCTGACGCGCTTAGCCCTTTGGCGTCGACGCCCTTCATCGCTGCAGATCACGAGACGTGCATGAGCATTCTGACCCCGTTGGCCGTCCTGGCTCTTGTCGCAGGCATGGCCGTTCCTGCGCTGGCGGCAGGCGAGGCTGCCAGGGCGCCGATCACCCACGAGACGCTCTGGATGATGAAGCGGGTGGGATCGCCCGTGGTCAGCCCTGACGGCAAATGGGTGGTGTTCTCGATCATGGAGCCCTCCTACGAGCCGGACAAGGCGGTCAGCGATCTGTGGATCGTCCCGGCGGACGGTTCGGCGCCGCCGCGCCGGATCACCAACACCAAGGCGCCAGAAAGCGGCGTCGCCTGGTCGCCGGACGGCCGCGCCATAGCCTTCTCTACCAAGCGGGAGGGAGACGATGTCGATCAGGTCTATGTGCTGGAGCTGGCGCTCGGCGGCGAGGCGCGACGGGTGACCAGCGTCTCCACCGGCGCCCTGAACCCCAAGTGGCGGCCGGACGGCAAGGCGATCCTGTTCGAATCCACCGTCTATCCCGGCGCCCTCGACGACGACGCCAACAAGAAGGCGGCGGCGGACAAGAAGGCCCGTAAATACAACGTCCGCACCTATGAGCACTTCCCGATCCGCTACTGGAACGAATGGCTGGACGAGCGCCAGCCGACCATCATGATCCAGTCGCTGGAGCCGGGATCGAAGGCGATCGACATCCTCTCGCCCACGGCCCTGGCGCGCACGTCAGGCTTCACGGGCCGGGAAGGGGAGACCAGCATCTCCCTCGCGCCGATCTGGAGCCCCGACGGGTCCGAAGTGCTGCTCATCGCCACGACGGAGCACTGGAACGCCGCGTTTGCCCAAGTGGGCTACCACATCTATCGCATGAGCGCGGCGGGCGGCGCGGAGCCGAAGATCGTCAGCCCGGCGTCGGGCGAGTATGGCGATCCGACCTTCAGCCCTGACGGCAAGGCGCTGTTCTTCAAGTACGCGCCGCAGACCACCGCGATCTATAACCTGGAGCGCTTGAACCGGGTGGCCTGGCCTGCGGGCGGCGAGGCGCGGCTGGTCACGCGCGACTTCGACCGTGAACCCGCCCAGTACGCCGTCACGCCGGACAGCAAGCTCGTCTACGTGCTCGTGCCCGACGCCGGGAAGGAGACCCTCTACCGCGTGCCGGCCGACGGCGGGAAGCCGACGCTGGTGATCGAACCGGCGGCGGGCGGCTATACCGCGCTGGCCATCCCGCAAAAGGCCGCCCGGACCGAGCTGATCGCCAGCTACGGCTCTTCGGTCAGCCCGTCGGAGATCGTCCGCATCGATCCTTCGGCGAAGACGCACGCCAACCTGACCGAGGTGGACAAGGCCGCCGCCGCCGCCATCGACTGGAAGCCGCCGCAGCACTTCTACTTTACCAGCGCCAAGGGCCGCAGCATCCACAACATGATCGTGCTGCCGCCGAACTTCGATCCGGCCAGAAAGTATCCGCTGATC
>Ga0302311_10002760_pt1 | contig 19650 bp, 25 predicted proteins | sample III_Palsa_N1_3_FD_200449 | JGI IMG/M metagenome (GOLD analysis project Ga0302311, IMG submission 200449) | Peat permafrost microbial communities from Stordalen Mire near Abisko, Sweden - III_Palsa_N1_3 | ecosystem: Environmental > Terrestrial > Soil > Palsa > Peat permafrost | place: Sweden... | reverse complement strand
GCGAAGAATACCATCGAGGCCGCCGGCCAGGCGCCGCTGCGCGCGGCCCTGGCCCTCGGCTGGCCGCTCCAGGCCTCCATCGCCGTCCAGATCAGGGCGCAGAACAGGATCAGCGCCAGGCCCAGGTGCGTCACCAGCCGCTCCGGCGCGACCAAGATGCGGTGCTCCAGCCCGCTCTGCACCATCCACCAGCCGACCAGTCCCTGCAGGCCGCCCAGCGCCAGCAGGATGGCGCAGCGCCAGATCAGCCGCATCGGCATCTGCCGCAGCGCCAGCAGGGTGAAGAACGGCAACGCGAAGGCCAGGCCCGCCAGCCGCCCCAGCAGGCGATGGAACCACTCCCACCAAAAGATCGACTTGAACTCGCCAAGGCTCATGCCGGCGTTGACCTGCCGGTACTGCGGCGTCGCCTGGTAGAGGTGGAAGTCCTTCGCCCAATCGGCGGCCGAGAGCGGCGGCAATATGCCGGAAACCGGCTTCCATTCGGTGATCGACAGGCCCGAACCGGTCAGCCGCGTCGCGCCGCCCACCACGACCATGGTGAACACGACCACCGTCACGCCGACGAGCCAGATCGCCACGGACTGCGAGCGCCCGTCTTTGAGGAAGGAGGTCATCGGCCGCGCTGCGCACCACTCTACTGATAGGCTCGGCCTATACGCTGGGGGCGCAGCTCACGGAATGACCCTTCGCGCTCGATCCCCAGTCTAGTTTCGGGCGGTCGCGAATTGCCCCTTCGCGAATGGTCGGAGCGACAGGATTCGAACCTGCGACCCCTTGACCCCCAGTCAAGTGCGCTACCAGGCTGCGCTACGCTCCGATCCCCGCGAGGGAGTGGGCCTTATAGGGATGGCGCCGGACAGCGGCAACGGGAAAGCCGAGGCGGGTTCAGGGGCTCTCGGGATCGGCGGCGGCGACGCACAGGTCGCGCAGCTGTCGCAGCAGCGCCGGGCCAGTCAGCTGATCGGGGGAGTAGCCCTCCGCCTTCAGCTGCAGGCGAAGTTCGCTGACGCCAGCGTACTTGCCGGAACGGGCAAGCTCGAAGGCGCGTTCAAGGGTCGTGGCGCGTGGCGTCATGACCCCATATGGGGCAGTTGAGCGCTGGGAGCTAGGCCGGAAGGCTGCGGCCGAAGCGCTCGGCGGAGCGGGCCCTTGCCTTCTGCGCCTCTGTCTCGCGATCGCGTGGCGTGGCGTTGGTCTCCAGCGAGGTCAGCAGCCGGCGCGCGGACTGGAACACATCCTCGATGGCCGCCTCGAACGCCGCCTCGTTGGACTTCGACGGCGCGTTGTAGCCGCTGAGCTTGCGCACGAACTGCAGCGAGGCGGCGCGGATCTCGGCGTCGCTCGCTGGCGGGTCGAAGTTGAACAATGTCTTGATGTTGCGGCACATGCCTCACCTCACAACCACCCGCGCCATTTGAACCACAACAACGGCGCGATGGTCGAGAGCACGATCACGCCGATTCCGAACTGGTAGCCGTAGGCCCAGTGATACTCCGGCATGTTGGCGAAGTTCATGCCGTACCAGCCGGCGACCAGGGTCGGAAAGATCCCGACCACCGAGGCGATGGTCAGCACCTTGAAGATGTCATTCTGCTCGATGCCAATGAAGCCGAGCACCGCGTCCAACAGGAACTGCACCTTGCCCAGCAGGTGTTCCTCGAACTGGTTGAGCGCGCCGATGTCCTCGCACACTTGATGCAGCCGCCGGGCCAGGTCGCCGCCGAACCAGTCCTTGGCGTTGTCGGCGGCGAAGTCGACCATGCGGTCGACGCCCAGCAGGCTCTCGCGGATGATCGAGATGCGCTCGCCGATGCGGCCCAGCAGCTGCAGCTTGTCGCGCATCAGCATGGTGTTGCGCATGGCCCGGCGCGGATCGTTGGTGGCGTTGCGGAACACCCGGTGCGAGACCTCGTCCAGCCGCGCCCTCGCCTCCTCCAACAGGTCGGCCTGGCGTCCAACGAAGGCCTGCATCACCGCAGCGAAGGCGGCGACGCTGGTGGCCGGCGCATCCTTGCCCGAGCGCTTGGCCACGCTGTCGAACATGACCAGCGGATCATAGCGAATCGAGATCATCAGCTTCGGCGTCAGGATGATCCCGATCGGCGAGATACGCGGATGGTCGGTCTGGGCCTCGGCCACCACCGGCGCGGCCATGCGCAGCACAGCGTTGTCGAACGACAGTCGCGACGACTGCTCGAGCCCGCTGAGCTGATCGCGGGTTGGCAGCGGAAAGCCGAGCAGCGCCTCGACGAGCCGCACCTCGCCCTCGTCTGGCGTGACCAGATCGATCCACACCGCCGCCGGATGGGGCGCGGCCTCGCCGGCTGGATGCGGGGGCTGAACGTTCAGCATCCGCCGGGGCTACAGCACCAGGCGCCGATGCTCAACCGATCTGGATTGATCCAGCGGCCGGCGGTTGTTAATACGACGTATTAGGCGGGAGGACGCGCCATGGACGGGGCCGCGGCCGCGCCGATCAAAGTCGCGGCCGGAACGAGCGACGAGCTACTGCAGACTGCCGAGCGGCTGTTCGCCCGGCACGGCGTCGAGAATGTCGCCCTGACCCAGATCGTCGCCCAGGCGGGGCAGAAGAACCGCTCGGCGCTGCACTATCACTTCGGCGACCGCGCCGGCGTGCTGGCGGCGGTGCTGAACCGCCGGCTGGCCGCGATCAACGCCCGGCGCGAAGCGATGATGGCCGCCCTGCCCGCTTCGCCCTCCGCCGCCGAGGTGCTGCGCGCCGAGATCGCGCCGCTGGCGCAGGTGATCATCGAGGAGCCGTGGGGGCCGGACCATCTGAGCATCCTCGCCCAGGTCACCTACCGCCCGCAGCTGCTGGCCGAACAGGTCGAGGAGCAACACCTGACCGGGCTGCGGCGCGGCCGCGCCTTGCTCGCCCAAGCGATCCCGCAAGCGACCGCCGCGATGCTCGATCAGCGCGTGATCTGGTTCAAGGACAGCGTCGTCTTCGCCCTGGCGCGCTGGGTCCGCGACACCCCGGCGCCAGCGCGAACGTCCGCGACGCTATCCGACCTACTCGAACACCTCGTCGCCTATGGCGCGGCCGGCCTCGCCGTGCCGCGCAACCCGCAATTTCGGAGCTAGACCCATGACCCGCCAGCCGTCAGGCGAAGAATTCCAAGGCGTGATCGGCCGCACCTACGCCGACTCCCAGCCGTGGTGGCCGCCCACCAGGTTCAAGCAAGGCGCGCCCAATGTGGTGATGGTGGTGCTGGACGACACCGGCTTCTCTCACCTGGGCTGCTACGGCTCGACCATTGAGACGCCCAACATCGACGCCCTGGCCGCCGGCGGGCTGCGCTACACCGGCTTCCACACCACGGCGCTGTGTTCGCCGACCCGGGCCTGCCTGCTCACCGGCCGCAACCACCACGCGGTCGGCATGCGGGCGATCTCCAACTTCGACACCGGCTTTCCGAACATGAGAGGGGCCATTCCGCGCTCGGCCGCGACGCTGGCGGAGATCCTGCGCGACCAGGGCTACGCCACCTTCGCCACCGGCAAGTGGCACCTGGCGCCGATGGCCGAGTGCTCCGCCGCCGGCCCCTACGCCAACTGGCCGCTGCAGAAGGGCTTCGACCGCTACTACGGCTTCCTGCAGGGGGAGACCGACCAGTTCTTCCCCGAACTGACCAGCGACAACCACTTCGTCGACGCCCCTGACGGGCCGGCCGACGGCTATCACGTCTCCGAGGACATCGTCGACCGCTCGGCCACCATGGTCCGCGACCTGACCTCGCTGGCGCCGGAGCGGCCGTTCTTCCTCTATCTGGCGTTCGGCGCGATGCACTCGCCGCACCAGGCGCCCGGCGCCTGGTTGCAGAAGTACCGCGGCCGGTTCGACACCGGCTGGGATGTGGCGCGCGAGGAATGGTTCGCGCGGCAGAAGGCGATGGGAATCATCCCGCCCGGGACCAAATTGGCGCCGCATAACCCCGGCGTGAAGCCGTGGTCTGAGCTCTCGGTGAACCAGCAGCGCTTCGCCGCGCGGCTACAGGAAGCGTTCGCCGCCATGCTCGAGCACACCGACCATCAGATTGGCCGGCTGATGCAGTTCCTGCGGTCGATCGACCGCTGGGACAACACCCTGTTCGTCCTGCTCTCCGACAACGGCGCCAGCCAGGAGGGCGGCGCGGCCGGCGTGCTCGACGAGATGAAGTGGTTCAACGGCATCCGCGAGAGCGCGGACGAGGCGGTGGAGCGGCTCGACGATGTCGGCGGGCCGGACAGCCACTGCAACATCCCCTGGGGCTGGGCCCAGGCCGGCAACACGCCGCTGAAATGGTACAAGCAGAACACTCACGGCGGCGGCGTTCGCGACCCGCTGATCATGCACTGGCCGGCGGGGATTACGGCCGGCGGCGAGACGCGCGACCAGTTCTGCCACGCCATCGACATCGCCCCAACCATCCTCGGCGCGCTGGGGATCGAGACTCCCGACGTGGTCGCCGGCGTGCCGCAGACGCCGGTGCACGGCGTCAGCCTGACGCCCACCTTCGCCGACCCCGCCGCCCGGCTGGATCGGGGCGCGCAGTATTTCGAGATGCTCGGCCACCGCGGCATCTGGAAGGACGGCTGGAAGGCGGTCACCCATCACGAGGCGGGCATGCCGTTCGACGACGATCGCTGGGAACTCTACCACCTCGACCACGACTTCTCGGAGCACGACGACCTGGCGCAGGGCCAGCCGGCGAAGCTGAAGGAACTGGTCGACCTGTGGTGGGCCGAGGCCGACAAGCACGGCGTGCTGCCGCTCGACGACCGGGGCCTCTTAGCCCTGTTCGCCGCCTCGCGCCGCCTCGGTCTGCCGACCGCGCGCGACCGCTTCGTCTACCGCCCGCCGATCTCGCACATCGTCAGCGACGCCTGCGCGCCGGTGGCGCGGGGCTGGCGCACCGAGGTGGTCCTGACCCATCCGCCGGGAAACGGCGACGGCGCGCTGATCGCCCGCGGCAGCCTGAACAGCGGCTTCGCCTTGTTCGTGAAGGATGGCCGGCTGGTGTTCGACTACAACGATTTCCACCGCCACACGCGGCTGGAGGCGCGCACGGCGCTGACGCCGGGCGACCACCAGATCGCGCTGGACGTGCGCCGTAACGCCGACGGCAGCGCCGAGGCCGACCTCAGCGTCGACGGCGAAGCGGTGGCGGCGGGCAAGATCCCGCGCCTGCTGTTCATCATCTCCTCGACCGGCATGGACCTCGGCCGCAGTCTCTCGCCGGTCACCGACGACTACGCCGCCCCGTTCGCCTACCTGGGAAAGATCGACCGCGTGGTGTTCGAACTTCCCAGCGCAGCGCCGAGCCGCGGCGAGGTCAAGGCACACCTGCGGGCGGAGAGCGTGCGGCAGTAGGCGGGACCGATGACCCGCAAGCAGGTTGGCGTCGCCATCTGCATGGCCCTGGGGCTGGCGCTGACGATCGGCGCCTTCGCCTGGCCGGGCGGCCGGACCGCGAACGTCGATCGGCTGTCGCTATGAGCCGCCTGCTCCGGCGCCGCCGCCGGCTGGCTGGCTGGCGCTGGCGGTCGCCCTGCTGGCGCGCCATCGCTTCTTCAGCGCCGCGGACATCGACGGGGCCGCCCTCACCGCGCCCAGCGCGCGAGCCCAGCTGCTGCAGGCCCTGGTCCAGAATACCGCGGAGCAGACCATGCTCGCCAGCCTGGCCTACGCCGCATGGCTGCTGGCGACGCCGACGTCCGACCCCTGGCCGCCGGTTCACTGCGCGGTGCTGTTCAGCATAGGCCGGCTGCTGTTCTTCGCCGGCTACGCGCGCGGCGCGGCGGCCCGCTCGCTCGGCTTCGCGCTGACCTTCTATCCGACCGTGGGGCTGCTGGTTTTGAGTCTACTGCGCGCCATCACGGCGTTGCTTGGCGGAACGGGCGGGCTAGGCTAGCTGAACGTTGTCAGCCAGATCTCCCGCCATGAGCATCCGCACGCTCGTCGACATGGCCATCGATGAAGACCGCTGGGCCCGCTGCCTGTGGGTGCCGTCGGAGCATTGGGCGGCGTTCTGCTACGAACTGGGCCGCCAGCCGAACCGCATCGGCGTGATCGTCTACCGCAACAAAACCATCCGCGAGGGCGAGCCCTACTCCGACATCACCACGCACCGGCCGGACTAGGTTGCCAAGCTGGATGATGGCGCCTAGTCACAGGGGCAACAGCGGGGCCGAGGCCGATGGATGAGACGGAAGAGCTAATCCAGCTCTGTGTCCGTGCGCTGGTCGCCCAGATGAGCGGCGCGCCGGGGATCGAGCTGCATATGACCCGCAGTTGCGTCCTCGGTCTGAACGACGAGCGGCTGGCCGACTTCAATAGGCTGACCTTGGGGGCCGACCCCGACGCCGAGGGTTTCCTCATTCGTTCAGTGGCGCGGGCGAGAGAGCGGGGCCTGCCGCTGCTAGCGACGATGAGTCCGCACGTGGTGCAGGCCCTGGCGCCGACCGCGACGCGGCTGGGTCTGACCCCCGTGGGCACCGCGCCGCTCATGCTGTTGCGCGCCGAGACTGCGATGCAGCCAAGCTGCCCAGTGAGGGTCACCCGCGCGCTCGGCCCCGAACTGGTCGGCATCGCCGGCGATCTCGCCGCCGCCGCCTTCGACGTGCCGCGCGACGTCATCGCCCGGTGCATCGATGTTGGGGTCACCGAGACTGCCGGGTTCGAGACCTACATCGCCTGGGATGCCGACGGGCCGAAGAGTGCGGTTACCGTGACGCCCACGGGGAACACGGCGGGGATCTCGCTGATGGCCACGCCGCCGGAGCACCAACGTAAAGGCCTGGGCCGCGCCCTGCTCACCCGGGTGATCGAAGACTATCGGCGCCGCGGTGTGGAGCGCTTCCACCTGGGCGCCACCGAGGCCGGTCGGCCGCTCTACGCGAGCCTCGGTTTCGAGACGATCGCTCAACTCTCCGCCTGAGTCTTGGGAGACTCGAGCCAGGCGTGAAGCGAACGGGCTGCGAGCGACAGCGGCGCGATTGACAGCGATTCAGATTGCGCCCGAGCGGGCCAGCGCCGTGAGCGGGCCAGCGCCGTGGTCTTTGACATCGTGAAAATAGTATGTGGATCCGCAGACGACCGGCTGTGCGTAAGAATTTGCCCTTCGCCGCGTTTTGGGCGCCGGTCTCTACGGTTTTCGAAAGTTATCCACAAGGCGAGATGGCCATGCCTTGCCCGCAATCCAGCCGCAGCCGGCTTATCTCACCTTCAGCACCAGGATGATCAGCAGGGCCGAGACGCCGAGGTGCAGCAGCATGAAGCGCACCAGCACCTGGGTGTTGGACCAGTTCAGCTCCTTGCGACAGTGGTCGTGCAGCGGGAAGCGGATCGAGGACATCAGGCGGATGCCGAAGAAGCGGGCCAGCGCCACCTTCATCAGCCCGGTCGCGCCGTTGAGCACGATCACCGAACCCACCAGCAGCAGGAACAGCGGGTTGCCGGTGGCCACCACCAGCAGGCCGATCATCAGGCCCAGCGGGCGCGAGCCGGCGTCGCCCATCAGCACCTGGCTGGGCGAGGCGTTGTACCAGAGGTAGCCGGCCACCGCCCCGACCATCACGAAGGCCATGATCGCCCAGCCAGCGCCTTCGGGATTGACCGGGAGGTTGAGGTGGCCGGCGACCACCTGGTTGCCAATCACGGCGTAGAGGAGGCCGCCGAGGATCAGGATCGCGGTGGCGGTCAGGCTGCCGGATACGCCGTCGACGCCGTCCGAGCAGTTGGTGGCGTTGATCGAGAGCCAGATCACGCCGGTGGTGAGCGGGATACCGAGCCAGGGCGGCAGGGTTATGGCGTCCTTCCAGCCGGGCAGCCAGATCAACGAGGCGCCGATCCCGAGGATGGCGACCGACGCGCCCAGTGCGACGACCAGGTCCATCACCGCCAGGGTATATTCGTTGAAGCCGCCGCGCCGGTCGTCGAGGTAGCCGACGATCATGGCGACCAGCACGAACGGGATCGCGCGCAGGGCGACGGCGCCGAACGGCACGAACAGCAACGAGACCACAGCGAAAACGCCGATGAAGATCAGGCCGGCGCTAACCGGCTTGCCGACGCTCAGCTCGGCGTTGACCGCGAACGCGCGGCCGCGATCCCGCGGCAGCAGGTTCCACAGCCGCGGCAGCAAGAGCCAAGTCGCCGCCGCGGCGGTCGCGAATCCCACGGCCGAGAGGAAGAAGAACGAGTCGAAGAGCCGCAGCGGGCCCCAGTAGCGGCCGAACGCGTGGAACAACCAACTCAACATCGGCGGCCAGTCTCCGACTCGCTGCAGTCAACCGCGGCAGTGTGAACGGCGTCTAGGGGCGAGGCGATAGCAGTTCGTCGAGCCGCGCCTTCGCGGCCTCCAACTCCGCCAGGACCGCTTCGAGGCGGCGGCGGGCGTCGGCGGAAAGCTCGGCCGCGGCGATCTCGGGGAGCGGCGCCGCATCCGGGCTCGTCGGCGAGGCCTCGCCACCCAGGAAGCGCTTGGCGCCCAGTTCGCGGTGCAGCTTCTGCACGCCCTTGATGGTGTAGCCCTGCTCGTGCAGCAGGCGGCGGACCTGAGCGAGAACGAGGATATCCTGCGGACGGTAGAAGCGCCGGCCACCGGCGCGCTTCATCGGGCGGATGAAGGCGAACTTGGTCTCCCAGAACCGCAGCACGTGCTGAGGCACCCCCAGCGCGTCGGCCGCCTCGGAGATGCTGCGGAAGGCCTCCGGGCCCTTCGCCAACGTTCGCCTACTTGTTGAGGGCGCGGTCCACCCGCGCCTTCATCACCTGCGACGCGCGGAACGCGATCACCCGTCGGGGGTCGATCGCGGCCGGCTCGCCGGTCTTGGGGTTGCGCCCCATGCGCTCGCGTTTGGCGCGCACCTGGAAGACGCCAAAGCCAGAAAGCTTGACGGTCTGGCCCCGCTCAAGCGCCTCGACCACAAGATCGAGCGTGCGCTCCACCAGCGAGGCGCAATCCTGCCGGGTCAGTCCCACTTCCTCGTGTACGGCCTCGCACAAGTCCGCCCGAGTCAATGTCCGGCCCGTCATGGATGTTCGCCCGCCCCGTTGCCGCGCTAAGGCTTCATGGTCTGATTAACTTGTCAAGTCAAAGACTTCGTCGGTTGAATTTGAGCTGGGGACGAGCCGGATTCACCTCGGCGTCACCCCGGACGGCGATCCGTGCTCAGCCGGGGTCGGACAATCCGCCGCCGACTGACCGGGTCCTAGGCTCGGCCCGGTGCTGATTCGACCACGAACCTGACGAGCCTCGCGAGCAGCTGCGGCGGCTGACATTTTCGAGGTTGCAATATTCGCCTGCAGGGACCCGGCTCCACCCGTTTAGGTAGATTCCAGCCGCTACAGCCGCACGACGGCTGCGCCCCAGGTCAGGCCACCGCCCATCGCCTCCATCAGTAGCAGCTGGCCGGGCTTAATGCGGCCGTCGGAGATACCCCGCGCCAGGGCCAGGGGGATCGAGGCGGCGGAGGTGTTGGCGTGCTCGGCGACGGTGGAGATCACTCGCTCGCCAGCGATGCCGAGCCGCCGCGCGACGCCCTCGAGGATGCGCTGGTTGGCCTGGTGGGGGATGAACCAGTCGACTTCGGAGAGTTCGACGCCGGCGACCTTGGCGGCGGCGATCACCGCCTCCGAGATGTTGACGACCGCGTGGCGGAACACCTGGTTGCCCTGCATGCGCAGCTTGCCCACGGTGCCGGTGGCCGAGGGGCCGCCGTCGACGTAGAGCAGGTCCTGTTTGGCGCCGTCGGCGCGCAGGGCGACGCCGAGCACGCCGCGGTCGGCGGTGGTTCCCTGCCCCTCCCCCGGCTCGAGCACCACCGCGCCAGCGCCATCGCCGAACAGCACGCAGGTGCCGCGGTCGGTCCAGTCCATCAACCGGGTCATGGTCTCGGCGCCGATGACCAGGCAGCATTTCGACTGGCCGCGGGCGACGAAGTTGTCGGCCACCGCCAGCGCGTAGACGAAGCCGGAGCAGACCGCCTGGACGTCGAAGGCGATGCCGATCGGGCAGCCCAGCTTGCGCTGCACCATGGTGGCGGCGGCGGGAAAGGTGAGGTCGGGTGTGGTGGTGCCGACGATGATCAGATCGACATCGGCGGGCGTGCGGCCGGCGGCGGCCAGCGCCTTGGCGGCGGCCTTGGTCGCCAGGTCGGACGTGGTCTCGCCCTCGACCGCCTCATGGCGCTGGCGGATGCCGGTGCGCTCGACGATCCAGGCGTCGTTGGTGTCGACGATCTTGGCCAGGTCGTCGTTGGTGACCACGCGCGAGGGCAGATAGTCACCCACGCCGGTGACGACGCTACGAAGGATCGCGCTCACGCCTTGGTTCTTTCCCCGACACCGTCCGCCTGATCGGGCGCCGCATTCGTTGGGGCCGCTTCGTTTGGCATCGCGGCGGTCATGGTCCTCAGGTTGCGGTCGATCTGGGCGACAAAGTCACTCGCGGCAAGGTCGGCCGCCAGACGGATGGCGGTGGCGAATCCGCGCACGTCGGCGCCGCCGTGGCTTTTGACTACAATCCCGTTCAGCCCGAGGAAAGGCCCGCCATTGATCGAGCTGGGGTCGAACTGGTCGGCCATGCGCCGCAACGCGGCTGAAGCGATCAGCGCGCCGAGGCGGGCGCGCAGGCCAGAGGTGAGGGTGGCGCGCAGAGTAGCGAAGAAATAGCGGGCGAGGCCCTCGCCGGTTTTCAGCGCAACATTGCCGCTGAAGCCGTCGGTCACCACCACATCGACGGTTCCCATCGGGATGTCATCGCCCTCGACGAATCCGCGGTAGTCGAGATCCAGGCCCGCCATCTCGCGCAGCATTCGGTGCGCCTCGCGAACCTCCTCGTGGCCCTTCTCATCCTCCGAGCCGACGTTGAGCAAGCCGACGGTCGGGCGCGCTGAGCCGTGCACCGCGTGGTGGAAAGCCGCGCCCAGGATCGCGAACTCGACCAGGCGCTGAGCGTCGGCGCTGATATTGGCGCCGACGTCGAGCACCGTCGTGCGGCCCTTCAGCGTCGGCCAGCTAATGACGAGCGCCGGCCGCTCCATATCGGCCGACATGCGCAGGATCAGCTTGGCGATCGCCATCAGCGCGCCGGTGTTGCCGGCGCTGACGCAGGCCGCCGCCTCGCCGGTCTTCACCGCCTCGACGGCGTTCCACATGCTGGCGCCCTTGCCGCGGCGCATGGCCTGGGCCGGTTTTTCGTCCGCGCCGATCACCTTGTCGGTGTGGCGGATCTCGATCAGGCCAGCCAGCGCCGGCAGCTTGGCAAGGGCGGCTTTGATGTCAGGCTCCGAGCCGTGCAGCATGAAGCGCGCGTTCAGACCCTCGCTGACGGCGCGCGCGATCGCCGGGATCACCACGGCTGGGCCATGGTCGCCGCCCATGGCGTCGATCGAGATCACCAGCGGAGAGTTCACCGACTCTGGCACGGCCGTGTCTCGCTGCTCCAACTGTTGACCACGAGGGCGCCCCCTATAGTGAGGCGCGTCGCGGACAGGCAAGCCTTGCCGCTACGCAAGGGCCGGCCAGAGGATTTCGCCGGCGAGCAGCGTCGCCGGCGATGCGGCGGCGAGCGCCGCGCGGGCCGCGAGCAAATAGTCGCCCAACGGCCCGGCGTTCGCCGCTGCGGCGCCGTCGAACACGGTGCGGCCGAGCAGCGCATCCAGCGGCGCGCGGTCCGGCAGGGCGGCGAGGGCCGCCTCCAGCGCCTTGCCCCGGCCGTAGAACGCCTCGCCCAGCTTGCGCATGGTCTTGCCGACCGAAAGGTCGCCGACGGCGAGCTCGCGCAGGCCGTTGTCGAGCCCGCTCAGATAGGCATCGAAGAAGGCCTGGCTGGTCGCCGCCGCCGGCGCCCCGATGGCGCGCAGCCGCGTCAGCACCAGCAGCACGTGGAGGGTGTAGACCTCGAAGCGCCCGTTTGGCGTGTCGGGCGCCCCCAGGGCGGCGTAGAGCGACGGCGTTCGCGCCTGGGCGACGCTCGCGGCGTAGAGCGTCGCGCCCACGGTCCGCGCCGGCCCCGGCTTCAACAGACGCTGGAGAAACATCAACCGCCGCCTCGATTTCGCCGCCCGCAGCGACTTAGCTCACGCCATTGCACTAGAAGGCCGGTAACGATAGGTCAAAGGCCGTCAACGTCGCGATCAAGGCTCAGATGCTGCGCAAGTCCGTTTTTCTCGCCCTCGCCGCCAGTCTCGCCGCGACGGCGGCCTGCTCACCGGTCACCTACCACCAGGGCTTCCAGGTGGTGGACGTGCACCCGGCCGACGTAAAGGTCGGCGAGGACACCCGCTCGAGCGTGCTCACCAAGCTGGGCTCGCCGACGGCTACCTCGACGTTCGACAAGAACGTCTGGTTCTACATGTCGCAGTTCCGCACCCAGACCTCGTTCTACGATCCCAAGACCATCCAGCGCGACGTCACGGCGATCTCGTTCGACGCCGACACCCTGCAGGTAACGTCGGTCGACAACTTCACCCTCCGGGACGGCCGGGTGATCGCCTTCAACACCCACGAGACGCCGACCCGCGGCCGTGAAATGACGGTGCTGGAGCAGCTGATCGGCAGCATCGGCGCCGGTTCGGTGCTGCCCCCCGATTCGGACGTCACGCCCGGCAGCCACCCGGACGACCGGCACTAGCACCATTTCCCTTCTCCCCTTGCGGGAGGAGGTGGCTGCAGATCAGCCGGATGCGGGACGCTTGCTCGCTTCATCTCAGAAATGAACGAACCCGGCGGCTTAGCCCCAGGGTTCGGACAACTGAGGGGCGTCTGCGCACCCCTCATCCGTCAGCTTCGCTGACACCTTCCCCCGCAAGGGGAGAAGGATGAAAGCTCGCTACTTGATCAGACCGTGGGCCAGCACCGCCAGTAGCAGCAGGGCGACGATGTTGGTGATCTTGATCATCGGGTTCACCGCCGGGCCGGCGGTGTCCTTGTAGGGATCGCCGACGGTGTCGCCGGTGACGGCGGCCTTGTGGGCTTCCGAGCCCTTGCCGCCGTAGTGGCCCTCTTCGATCAGCTTCTTGGCGTTGTCCCAGGCGCCGCCGCCGGAGGTCATCGAGATGGCGACGAAGAGGCCGGTGACGATCACGCCAACCAGCATGGCGCCCAATGCCGAGAACGCGTCGGACTTCCCAGCGATCAACTTGATCACGAAGAAAAGCACGATCGGCGAGACCACCGGCAACAGCGACGGCACGATCATCTCGCGGATCGCCGCCTTGGTCAGGATGTCGACCGCCTTGCCGTATTCCGGCTTGACCTCATAGGTCATGATGCCGGGGTTCTCCTTGAACTGGCGCCGAACCTCGGCCACCACCGCCTCGGCCGCGCGGCCCACGGCGGTCATCGACATGCCACCGAATAGGAACGGCAGGAGACCGCCGAACAGCAGGCCGACGATCACATATGGGTTGGAGAGGTCGAAGGTGACACTGTCCATTCCGGCGAAGAACGGAAACTGGTCGGCGTTGGCGGAGAAGTATTTCAGGTCCTGGGTATAGGCCGCGAACAGCACCAGGGCGCCAAGACCGGCCGAGCCGATGGCGTAGCCTTTGGTCACCGCCTTGGTGGTGTTGCCCACGGCGTCGAGCGCGTCGGTGGCGACGCGGACTTCGCCCGGCAGACCGGCCATCTCGGCGATGCCGCCAGCGTTGTCGGTCACCGGCCCGAAGGCGTCGAGGGCGACGACGAAGCCGGCGAGCGACAGCATCGAGGTCGTGGCGATGGCGATGCCGAAGAGGCCGGCGAAATTGTAGGTGATGATGATGCCGGCGATGATCACCAGCGCCGGCGCGGCGGTGGACTCCAGCGACATGGCCAGGCCCTGGATCACATTGGTGCCGTGGCCCGAAACAGAGGCCTTGGCCACCGACTTCACCGGCCGGAAGTTGGTGCCGGTATAATATTCCGTGATCACGACGATCGCCGCTGTCCCAGGCCAACGAGCCCGCAGTAGAACAACGACATCGAGTCGAAGGATTTGCCGGCGGCGCTCAGCGTGCCGGTCGGAACCAGCTTGGTGATCACGAAATAGAGCGCCACGGCCGACAGCAGACCGGTGACGATGAGGCCCTGATAGAGGGCGCCCATGATGTTCTGGCTTTTGCCGAGGCGTACGAAGAAGGCGCCGATGATCGACGTGATCACACACACGCCGCAGATGGCCAGCGGTACGAGCATCATGGTCTTGGCGTCGTCGCCGGTGAAGAAGATGGCGGCCAGCACCATGGTGGCGACCGTGGTCACCGCATAGGTCTCGAACAGGTCGGCGGCCATGCCGGCGCAGTCGCCGACGTTGTCGCCCACGTTGTCGGCGATGGTGGCGGCGTTGCGCGGATCGTCTTCCGGAATGCCGGCCTCGACCTTGCCCACCATGTCGCCGCCCACGTCGGCGCCCTTGGTGAAGATGCCACCGCCGAGACGGGCGAAGATCGAGATCAGCGAGGCGCCGAAGCCGAGCGCGACCAGGCTGTCAATCACGTCACGGCTGGTGTTCTCCAAGTGCAGCGGCCCGGTCAAGATCGCGTAATAGCCGGCGACGCCGAGCAGGGCGAAGCCGGCGACCAGCATCCCGGTCACCGCGCCGGAGCGGAACGCCAGCGAGAGCCCCTTGGCGAGGCTCTCCGAGGCCGCCTGGGCGGTGCGGACGTTGGCCCTGACGGAGATCAACATGCCAGCGAAGCCAGCCGCGCCGGAGAGCACCGCGCCGATCAGGAAGCCGGTCGCCTCCAGCCAGCCGATCAGGAAGCCGACGATGAGCAGGATGACCACACCGACCATGGCGATGGTGGTGTACTGGCGGCGCAGATAGGCCTGCGCGCCTTCCTGGATGGCCGCGGCGATCTCTTGCATCTTCGCGTTACCGGGCGAGGCCCGCAGCAGCGCCGCCGACTGTACCGCCCCGTAAACGACGGCCAACAGGCCGGCGGCGATCACCAGCATCAAAACAGGACTCATATTGTCGCGCCCCTCTCGTATTCTTGCGCATATGGCCGCGCTCACCCCTCGGGCGGCGCGGTCGGCGAAGGCCAATAACCCTAATAGGGCAAACGAGGCGGCTGAACGCGCGCCTCGAAAAGTTGGCGGAAACTGCCAAAAGCCACCGCGCGACGCAACAGGCCTGCGCCTAACGGGGGAATTTCTAGTAGATCGGCGCGCCGGGCTTGGGCAGGCCGGTGCGCCGCATCGGCCCGCCACCCGGCAGTATCTCGATCGAGGCGACCGCGCCAGGACCGGCGATCGCGGACGCCGCTTGGAAGAAGCTCGCCTTCAGCCGCGCCTCGTCCAGCCGGGTGTAATCGGTGCGCAGGGCGAAGGGCGTGCGGTGGCCCATCCGCACCAGGGCGTCGCGGAAATAGGGCTCTTTGTCGCGCAGATGCAGCGCGTCCGCCGACGGGGTGAGAACCACCCGGATATAGACGAAGACGTAGTTGATCAGATGGCCGTCGATCACGATTGGCATGGGAACCGGCGAGAGGTCGACATACTGCCCCGGCGCCGCCTTGGTCTGGGCGCTGGCCGTGCTGGCGAGGAGCGCGAGCGGCAGGGTGGCGAGCAGCGTGCGGCGAAGCATGGGCGTTCCGATTCTACCGGGTGATTAGAGACCGCAACCCTTGCCGGATGGTTTCAGAGGCGCCGTCAGAGATGTCTCCATCCCGTCCGCTGCGGCGATAGCGCATCGCCACGATAGAGCACCGTGACCCCCTGCCCCGGTTCGAATCGGCCGGCGATGTGGGCGGTCTCGCCAAATTCCTCGGCCGCCTGGACCAGCGCCTGGGCGTCGCCCGATGCGGCCACGACGGCATAGTCGTCGCCGCCGGTCGCCAGCGCCAGCATCGCCTGCGCCGGGTCCGGCTGCTCCGCCAGCCACCGCCTTGCAGGGATCGAGACCGGCATCCGGTCCAGATCGATCACCAGGGCGCAGCAACTGGCCTCGGCGATGTGCAGGGCATCGGCGATCAGGCCGTCCGAGACGTCGGCCGCGGCGCTGGCGTGGGCCCGCAGCGCTGAGCGAAGATGCAGCGCCGGCTCCGGCAACCGGTATGCCCGCGCCAGCGCGCCGGTCGGATCGGCGATCTCGCCCCGCGCGGCCTTGAGGCCGAGAAAACCGTCGCCGATTACGCCCAGCACCACTAGCGCATCGCCCGGCCGCGCACCCGAGCGTCGGACCGCGCGGCCAGCCGGGACCCAGCCGAACACTGTCGCCGAGACGGTGAGCGGCCCCGGCGTCGAGACGGTGTCGCCGCCCAGCAAGGTGAGGCCGAGCTCCTCGCCGTCCTCCGCCAGGCCGCGGATGAAAGCTTCCTGATCGCTCCAGTCGCGGGTTGGGGGCCAGGCGGTCATCAGGGTGTAGCCGAACGGCTCGGCGGCCTTCGCGGCCAGGTCGGAGACGTTGGTGCGCAGCAGCCGCCGCGCGACGATGGCCGCGTCCTCGCCCTCGAGGAAATGCACGCCCTCGACCATGGCGTCCTCGCTGATGACCAGGTCGAAACCAGGCCGGCTGGGCAGGATCGCGGTGTCGTCCATCAGACCAAGCGCGGGCGCCGAGCGCGCCAGCGGACGCAGCGCGGCGATCCAGTCGAACTCGTCAGGCACGCTCGTCTCGAGCGATGGCGTCGAGGGCGGCGTTGATGAACCCGGGCTCCGGCCCTTCGAAGAACGACTTGGCGATCTCGACATATTCGTCGATGGCGACCTCGGCCGGCACGTCGGCGCGGCGCATCAGCTCGTAGGCCCCGGCGCGGAGGATCGAGCGGGCGGTGGCGTCGATCCGCTCCAGCTTCCAGCCGCTGGCCAGGCGCCGGCCCACCGCCTTGTCGACATCGGCCTGGTCGGCGACGACGCCGCGGACCAGATCGCCGAAGAAGGCCTCGTCGGCCTGGGCCAGGGTCTCGCCCTCCAAGTCGCGATCGAAGCGGTGGTCGGAAAACTCGCGGATCACGGTCTCGACGCCCGCGCCGCCGGTCTCCATCTGGTAGAGCGCCTGCACCGCCGCCAGCCGCGCGACCGACCGCGCCTGCCTTCCCGATCCGCTGCCAGAACCGTGCTTCGGACCGCTCATCTGGTCGTTCGCGCCGTGCCGAGCAGACGCTTGCGCACCTCGATCACCGCCAGGCACGCCTTCGCCGCCGCGCCGCCCTTGTCCCCCTCGTCGGGCCTGGCTCGCGCCAGCGCCTGCCCCTCGGTGTCGACCGTCAGGATGCCGTTGCCGATGGCCAGGCGCCGACCGATGGCCAGGTCCATCATCCCGCGCGCGCTTTCGGCGGCCACGATCTCGAAGTGATAGGTTTCGCCGCGAATCACGCAGCCGAGCGCCACGTAGCCGTCGTAGCGCGCGCCGGCGGGGCGGTGGCCGCCCTCCTCCGCCATGGCGATCACGGCGGGAATCTCCAGCGCGCCGGGCACGCTGACGACTTCCACCTCCACCCCGGACGCCGTCAGCGCCGCCTGGGCGCCCGCCAGCAGCTCGTCGGCGATGTGATCGTAGACGCGCGCCTCGACGATCAGAACGCGTAATGGGTCTTCGAGCATGGGCTCAGGCCTCGCGGTCACCGGACGCCAGCCTACGATCTTCCGCGCGGCCCGTCGTGCGCGTAGTGAGCAAGATCATGCAGTCTCCTGCCACTTGGCGAGGTAGCGGGCCAGTATGTCGATCTCCAGATTCACGCTCGCGCCCGGTACAGGCGGCTAAGGGTGGCGCCGCGCGGACGCGGCCGATGCCGGTGAACATCAGACCCGCTCGTAGCGCTCCCACAGATCCGCGCCCACAGCTTGGACGGCGGTGCGCTGGAACCTGGGCGCGGCGGTGAGGTCCTTCAAGACGAACGCCCCGACCGCGGGCCGACCCTCGTCGCCGAGCACGATCGGCGCGCGGAACCATTCGATCGCGTCGACCAGCCCCTCGCTCAGGAAACTGGCCGCCACCTGGCCGCCGCCTTCGATCATCACCGCCAGCACGGGCAGCTGCTCCAACGCCCGCAAGGCCGCGCCAGGATCGACGCGCCCGTCGCGCTCGGCCACCTGGATCACCCGCACCCCTGCGCCAGTCAAACGCCTGTTCGATTTCTGTGTGGTGAGGACAATCGTCGGGATGCGGCCAGCGTCCTTCACCAGTTTGGTGGTGAGCGGCAGCCGCTGGCGGCTGTCGAGCACGATCCGCACCGGCTGGGCCATCACCGCCTTGCCCGGTAGGCGCACGGTGAGTTCCGGGTCGTCAGCGATGGCGGTTTCAACCCCGATCATGACGGCCATGTGGGTCAGGCGCAGGCTATGCACCTCTTGGCGCGCCTCGGGACCGGTGATCCAGCGGCTCTCGCCGGAGGCCGTGGCGATCTTGCCGTCGAGCGAGGTCGCCAGCTTGAGCGTGACCCTCATTCGTCCTTGACGTCGTCGCCGGCCTCGTCCGACAGGCCTTCGCGGCTCAGGAAGTCGGCGAAGTCTCCGGTCTGGCGGAAGTCGCGGTAGACTGAGGCATAGCGGACATAGGCCACCTCATCGAGCGACTTCAGCGCCTTCATCACCATCTCGCCCACCACATTGGATGCGATCTCGGTCTCACCCATGCTCTCGAGCTGGCGGACGATCGTGTTGACCAGCCGCTCGACGCGCTCCGGATCGACCGGGCGCTTGCGGATGGCGACGGAGATCGAGCGGACCAGCTTTTCGCGGTCGAACGGCGTGCGACGGCCGGAACGCTTCAGAATGGTCAGCTCGCGCAGTTGCACCCGCTCGAAGGTGGTGAAGCGGCCGCCGCAGGCCGGGCAATGCCGCCGCCGACGGATCGCGGCGCCATCCTCCGATGGGCGGCTGTCCTTCACCTGGCTTTCGGCGTGTCCACAGAATGGGCAGCGCATGATCTGGCCCTCCCGACGGCCCGGTCCCACTACCTTTAGATGATAGGGGCGCGTAAGAGCAACTGCCAGGGCCGTCCGCAACGAGCTTGACCGCAGCCAAGGAACCATCCCGACGCCCGGCGCATTGAGCCTTCGCCGGGAAGCCCGCGTGAGCGCGGGCGGTCAAAGAAGTCGGAGGGCGGATGGCCAGTGAACCTGAGACGGTCGAACTATCTACGAACGACATGCTGCGGCTGAGCGCGGAGATCGTGGTGGCCTACGTGAGCCGCAATTCGGTCGGCGCCGCCGCGGTGCCGGAGGTGCTCGGCCAAGTGTTCGGGGTGCTCGCGGAGCTCGCCAAGCCCACCGCCCCAGTCCTCCCGCCGCAACGCCAGCGGCCGGCGGTGCCGATCGCCAGATCCGTGCAGCAGGACTACATCGTCTGTCTCGAGGACGGCAAACAACTGAAGATGCTGAAGCGCTATTTGCGCTCGCGTTTCGACCTCAGCCCCGAGGAATACCGCCGCAAATGGGGCCTGCCGCCGGACTATCCGATGGTCGCGCCGGCCTATGCCGAGCGGCGCTCGGCCTTCGCCAAGGAAATCGGGCTGGGCCGCGGCGTGCGGCGCCGGTCCTAGCATTACAGTTGCACTCTAATCTTGATGTGAGCCCGTCGAGCTGCCGCTTGATGGGCTCTTCGCCATAGAGACCAGGCAATGATCTCGGCGGGCTCGATCTGCTGCTGAGCCAGCCGGTTGGCGATGCGGCGGATTTCCTGGACCGACCAGCGGATCAGCTCTGTTGAAGAAG
>Ga0302311_10002759_pt1 | contig 19652 bp, 19 predicted proteins | sample III_Palsa_N1_3_FD_200449 | JGI IMG/M metagenome (GOLD analysis project Ga0302311, IMG submission 200449) | Peat permafrost microbial communities from Stordalen Mire near Abisko, Sweden - III_Palsa_N1_3 | ecosystem: Environmental > Terrestrial > Soil > Palsa > Peat permafrost | place: Sweden... | reverse complement strand
TAATTTATGCAAATCGCCATGATCGGTCTGGGCAAGATGGGCGCCAACATGGCGCAGCGCCTGATGCGCGCAGGCCACCAAGTGGTCGGCTTCGATCCGATGCAAGCCGCGCGCAAGGCAATCGAAATGGACGGCGGCAAATCCGCCGATTCCCTCGAACACCTGGTTGCTGCGCTGACAGCACCGCGCACCCTGTGGCTGATGGTGCCGGCCGGCGACATCACCGACAGCACGATCAACGCTCTGATGCCGCTGCTGGCCCCTGGCGATACCCTCATCGATGGCGGCAACTCATTTTACAAGGACACCGTGCGCCGCGCGGCCGCCGCTGCGAAGCGCCAGATCCAGTACTGCGACTCCGGCACCAGCGGCGGCGTGTGGGGGCTTGCGGAAGGCTACAGCCTGATGATCGGCGGCGATGAGGCCGTGGTCGAGAAACTGCGCCCGATTTTCGAGGCGCTGGCTCCGGCGGCTGACAAAGGTTGGGGCCGGGTCGGTCCGGTGGGTTCGGGCCATTTCACCAAGATGGTGCATAACGGAATCGAATACGGGCTCATGCAGGCCTATGCCGAGGGTTTCTCGATCCTGCAGCACAAGAGCGAATTCAAGCTCGATCTGCATCAGGTGGCCGAGATCTGGCGCTATGGCAGCGTGGTTCGCTCGTGGCTGTTGGACCTGACCTCGAATGCCCTGGAGAAAAACCCGACGCTGCACGGCATCGCGCCCTATGTGGTCGACTCCGGCGAGGGCCGCTGGACGGTGGCCGAAGCCATCGATCTTGGGGTGCCGGCGATGGTCATCACCGCATCCCTGCTCGAGCGGCTGCGCTCGCGCGATAACGATTCATTTACCGACAAATTGCTGTCGGCCATGCGCAACCAATTCGGCGGGCACGAGATCAAGACGGAGTAGGCGCGCCTTTAGGTTGCGGGCAGTTCCACTTTGTCCTTGTGCTGGCTCATGGCCGCGCCATCCGCAATGCGCAGCTGTCTGAATACCACCGCTGACAGGATGGTGAGCGCGCCCATCGCCAATAGCGCCGAGTGAATGCCTTGGATCATGTGCGGCGCGTGCTCGCTTAGCTGGCTGGGGATGAACAGCGCCGCGGCCAGCGAGGCTGTGGCCACGCCGAAGCTCACCGCCAATTGCTGCACCGTGCTGGCAATGGTGCTTGCGCCGCTGGCCTGTTCTTCCTTGATGTCGGCGAAGGCCAGCGTATTCATGCTGGTGTACTGCAGCGAACTCAAGAATCCATAACAGAAGGCCATGCCCACGATCATCCACACCGGGGTGCCGACACCGATGGTCGCGAACAGCATGATCAGCCCGCCCAGCAGGAGCGTGTTCGTCATCAGTACGCGCCGATAGCCGAACTTCTTCAGGATCTTCGACAGGATGAGTTTCAAGCTCATCGCCGCCATAGCCTGCGGCATGATCAGCAATCCTGACTGTATCGCGGTGTAACCCATGCCGACTTGGTAGAGCAGCGGCAGCAGAAAGGGGATGCCGCCTATGCCTAGGCGCGTGAACATGTTGCCGGAGACAGCCACCCGGAAGGTGCGAATCCGCAGCAACCCTAGGTTCAACAGGGGATGCGCCGTGCGGAAGTTATGCAATCCATAGGTGGCGAGCAGCGCTGCGGAGATTGCCAGCAGCCCGAGGATCTCGCGTCCGCTCAAGGTGTGCTCGCCGAATATTTCGAGCACATAGGACAGCAGCGCTATCCCTGAGCCGAACAGCACCAAGCCGACGATATCCAGCGGATAGTTGATCTTCTCGAAATAATTGGGCAGATGCCGGTACACCATGTACAGGCCGAGCAGCCCGATCGGGATGTTCACGAAGAATATGATCCGCCAGTGGAAGTAGCTGACGATCAGGCCGCCCATGATGGGCCCGAGCATGGGGCCGATCAGGCCCGGAATGGCGACGAAGCTCATTGCCGTGATCAACTCGGACTTTGCGAAGGCGCGCACCAGCGTGAGCCGCCCCACCGGCAGCATCATCGCTCCGCCGCAGCCCTGCAGCACCCGGAAGGCGACCAGCATGTGGATGTTGGTGGAGATTCCGCACAGGAACGAGCCTAAGGTGAATATGCCGATCGCGGATGCGAACACGCGGCGCGTGCCGAAGCGATTGGCCATCCAGCCGCTGATCGGGATGAACACCGCGAGGCTCAAGGTATAGCTCGCCAGCACCGCCTTCATGCTCAAGGGCTGCACGCCGAGCGCCTGTGCGATCGTCGGCACCGCCGTGTTGAGGATGGTGGTGTCGAGGGACTCCATGAAGAATCCCACGGCCACCAGCCATGGCAGCACGCGCTTGATGGCAGCCGTGGGGGTGGTCGAGCTAGGCAAGCGCCGTGTCCACGATGCTCTGTGCCTCGGCGAGAATCCGCCGCAAATGCGCCGCGTCGCGGAAACTTTCGGCATAGATCTTGTAGATATTCTCGGTGCCGGAGGGGCGCGCGGCGAACCAGCCGTTCGCGGCGATCACCTTGATGCCGCCGATCGGCGCATCGTTGGCTGGAGCGTGCGTCAGCATCCGCTCGATGCGCTCGCCGCCCAAGTGCTTGCTGGTCACCTGGCTGGAGTCGAGCTTGGCGAGCTTTTTTTTCTGCGCGGGCGTGGCGGGAGCATCGACGCGGTCGGCAAATGCCTCGCCCAAATCTCGGGTCAGCGCGCGGTAATGCTCGCCGGGATCCCGGCCGCTGCGCGCGGTGATCTCGGCAGCCAGCAGCGCCGGCGCAATGCCGTCCTTGTCGGTGGACCAGGCTGTGCCGTCGATGCGGCTGAATGCAGCGCCGGCGCTTTCCTCACCGCCGAAACCCAAAGTCCCATCCAACAGCCCGGCGACGAACCATTTGAAGCCCACGGGCACCTCATGCAGACGGCGGCCCAACGCGGCGGCGACGCGATCGATCATCGCGCTGCTGACCACGGTCTTGCCGACGCCCGCAGCGGCCGACCATCGGGGGCGATGCCGGAACAAGTAATCGATGGCGACGGCCAAGTAGTGATTCGCGGGCAACAGGCCGCTGCTCTTGGCGACAATGCCGTGCCGGTCATGGTCGGTGTCGCAGGCAAAGGCGATGTCGAAGCGATCCTTCAGCGCGATGAGCTTGCGCATGGCGTAGGCGGAAGAGGGGTCCATGCGAATCTTTCCATCCCAGTCGAGCGACATGAACCGGAAGGTGGGATCAACCTCCTGGTTCACCACGGTCAAGTCCAGCTTGTAGCGCTCGGCGATGCGCGCCCAATAGTGCACGCCGGCGCCGCCCAAGGGATCGACCCCCATGCGCAAGCCGGATTCCCGCAGCGCATCCATGTCGATGATCTCGCCCAGTTCGCCGACATAGGTGCTCACATAGTCGTGGCGGTGGGTGGTGGCGGCGCGCCGTGCCGTGGCGAACGCCACGCGCTTCACGCCTTGCAAATCATTCTGCAGCAGTTCGTTCGCCCTGGCTTCCATCCATGCGGTGATTTGCCCGTCCGCGGGCCCGCCATTCGTCGGGTTGTACTTGAAGCCGCCGCTGTCGGGCGGGTTGTGCGAGGGAGTAATGACGATGCCGTCGGCAAGTCCGCCGCTGCGCCCGCGGTTGTAATTCAAGATGGCGTGCGAAATGGCCGGGGTCGGCGTGTATTCATCGTCGGCCGCGGTCATGACGTCGACCTGGTTGGCGGCAAGCACCTCGAGGGCGCTGGCGAAGGCCGGCGCGGACAGCGCGTGGGTGTCGAAGCCGATGAACAGCGGGCCGCTGATGTTCTGTTGCCTGCGGTATTCGCAGATTGACTGGCTGATGGCCAGCACGTGGGGTTCGTTGAAGCTGAGTTCGGTGGATGTGCCGCGATGCCCCGAGGTGCCGAAGGCCACGCGTTGCGCGCCGATCGACGCATCCGGCCGCTCACTGTAGTAAGCCGTGATGAGGCGCGGGACATCCACAAGGTCGCGGGCCGTCGCGGGCTCGCCGGCGCGAGGATCGAGACGCGTGCTCATTACTTGGCCAGCGCCGCGCTCTTATCGGCGATCCGCTGCAGCAGCTCCTTCCAGGATTTCACGAAGGATTGCGCGCCCTCAAGCTGCAAGCGTGCCGCGAGCGCGTTGACGTCGACCCCGGCCTTGGCAAAGCTCGCCAGGGTCTGTTCCGCATCGCCGCCATCCGCCGGCATGGCGCCCTTGATGGCGCCCTGCGCCGCGAACGCAAGCAGGGTCTTTTCGGGCATGGTGTCGATGGTATCGGGCGCCGCCAGAGCCTCGACATACAAACCGGCCGGGGCACTTGGATCCTTGGTTCCGGTACTGGCCCAGAGCATGCGCTGCTTGCGCGCCCCGGCGGCCTCGAGGGCGCGCCAGCGCGAACCTGCCAGCAGATCGCAATGCGCGCGGTACGTGCGCGCGGCGATGGCGATTCCGAGCCGATTGCGCAGCTCCGCCGGCACCTTGTCCGCGACGGCGCGGTCCCAGCGGCTCACGAACAGCGAGGCCACCGAACTGACGCGCGGGTCGCGTCCGGCCGCAATGCGCCGCTCGATGCCGCGCATATACGCCTCGGCCACGGCGAGATAATGCTCGCGCGAGAACAGCAGGGTGACATTGACCGGCACGCCCTCGAAGATGGCGGATTCGATCGCCGGAACGCCGGCCGGCGTTCCCGGGATTTTGACGAACAGATTCGGGCGCGCCGCCAAACGATGGATCTTGAGCGCCGCATCCACGGTGGCCTGCGTGTTGTCCGCCAATAGCGGCGATACCTCCATGGACACCCATCCGTCCACCGCGCCGGTGCGCTCGAACACCGGCCGGAACACGTCGGCCGCGCGGCGCAAATCCTCCAGCGCAAGCTCCACGAACAATTCCTCGCCGGACAGGCCCTTGTCGGCTTTCTGTCGAATGCCGGCATCGTAGGCGGACGTGTTGCCGATGGCCTCGTCGAATATCGTCGGGTTCGAGGTCAGGCCGGTGACGCAGAGTTCATCCGCATAACGCTGCAAGGTGCCGTTATCGAGAATCTCGCGCGTGATGTTATCCAGCCATAGGCTCTGCCCCAGATCGTGCAGGCGCTGAGTGCTTTTCATTGGTGCTCCTGAAAGTCGCTTGATTGGAAATTCTTAAGTTCGCCGATTCCGCCGATGGCACGGTCGGGGGGCGGTAGCACGGTGTCAGCGCCCGGCGCGAGCGCATAATGGCCCTGTCGCACGAACACCGTGGTGAGTTTGGGTCCCAGCGCGCTCTTCATCGCCGCCAGCAGACTTGGCTTATCGTCGACCATCACGTAGTGGCCGGCCGGGTAGCGCCGCTGCACGTGATCGAGCACGCGCTCCTTGTGCACGTAGATCATCACGCGGCCCTCGACCGCATCCCAGATGCCGGAGCGCTCGATCTTGCGCGGCTGGAACACCACGTCGCCGTCGGAGAGGATCACCGGCAGCCCCAGGGTGCGCAGGTGCGCGATCGCCGCGAATGCGGGCTCATAGACGAGCTCGGCGAACGGGTACTCCAGCAGAAAATTCGACATCTGCAGCAGCCGCGGATCATCGTCCAACCCCGCGCGGAAGCCCTGCAAGCTGGCCAGGTAATCGGCGATTCCGAACCGCTCGCGCAGCTCGGCAAAGATGCTGAAATAGCGCGCGCGCGCGGCCGCGCCGAAATGCAGCTGCAGGTGCTCCCCCAGGTCGGCCGCGAAGCGGTCATTGTCGAGCAAGGTATTGTCGACATCGAGCAGGAACACGATTCCACCGGCATTCACCGCGGCGTGCTCAGCATGGCGAGCTGGCTTCGGGCTGTGGATCGTGCCAGGTGGCGCCGTCAACCATGATATCGGCGCTCGAGGCCGGCCCCCAGCTTCCGGGTTCATATTCCGTCACCGGCAGATCTCCCTTGAGCAAGGGATCGACCACCCGCCACGCGGCCTCGACGCTCTCGTCCTGCGTGAACAGCGAGGTGTCGCCGTGGATGGCATCGCCCAGCAGCCGTTCATACGGCGACTTCTCGCCGGGCACATGGTGCCGGGCCGTGAGCTCCACCGGTTCCCCGAGCATTCCCTCGCCATTGTGCTTGACCAGCGCGCCTTCGCTAATGACCACTTCGGGGCTCAGGCGAAAGCGAAAATAATTCGACGGCGTCTGCCCCGCGGCGTCGAACACCGCGAGCGGCGGGGCTTTCAGGTTGACCATCACCTCGGTGGTGGTGATCGGCAGGCATTTTCCGGCACGGATGTAAAACGGCACGTTCGCCCAGCGCCAGGTGTCGATGTGCAGGCGCAAGGCGGCGAAGGTCTCGATGCGCGAGTCCGCCGCGACCCCGCTCTCGCTGCGATAGCCGCGAAACTGGCCGCGCACCACTTCTTTCGGATCGATGGGTCGCATGGCGCGAAACAGCCTGAGCTTTTCCGCCTGCATCGATTGAGTCTCGCGCCCGACCGGCGCATCCATCGCCAGCAGCGCGATCACCTGCAGCAGATGGTTCTGCACCACGTCGCGGACGGCGCCGACCTCCTCGTAGAACGCGCCCCGGCCCTGCACGCCGAAACTCTCCGCCATGGTGATCTGGATGTCGCGGATGTATTGCCGATTCCAGATCGGTTCGAGAAAGGCATTGGCGAAGCGAAAATACACAAGATTCTGCACCGCCTCCTTGCCCAGGTAATGATCGATGCGAAAGATCGATTGCTCGGGGAAAACCTGGTGCAGCGTGCGGTCGAGGGCTTGCGCCGTGGTCAAGTCGCGGCCGAAGGGTTTCTCGACCACCACGCGCGCGCCTTCGGCGCAGCCGGATTTGGCCAGTCCCTGAACCACGGGCCCGAACATGCTCGGAGGAATGGCCAGATAGTGAATGGGATGGGCCGCCGAGCCGAGCGCCTCGCGCAGCGCCTTGAAGGTGGCCGGGTCGGTGTAATCGCCGCCGACGTAGCGCAGCAGGCCGGCAAGTTTCGCGAAGCAGTCCGGGTCGAAATCCGCGGAATGTTCGACGCTCTCGCGGGCGCGCTGGGTCAGCTTCTCGACCGTCCAACCGGGGCGCGCCATGCCGATGATCGGGATGTTGAGCCCGTCGCGCCGGATCATGGCGTACAGCGCGGGAAAGATCTGTTTGTAGGCAAGATCGCCCGTGGCGCCGAAAAACACCAACGCATCGGAATTGGCGCTGGAACTGGCTTTGGAATTGGCAGTAGTCATTTAGAGTCCATGCCGCACCCGGCGTCGTAGCTGTTCGATTTCCTCCAGCAACTCCAGCGCGAGCGCGACCCCGGCAAGATTGATCTCGAGATCCCTCTCCAGGCGCAGCGCCAGACGCGCGCGGCGCAGCGCCTCGCCCGTGAATCGCCACTCGGTGGTGTCGGCGTCGACCACTGCAAGCACGCCTTCGTGCACCAGTTCGACGATGTGATGCTCATCCACGGCGCAAATGCGGCTCAGATCCCGGACGCTCAAGATCGCGTATTGCTCGAATATTTCCGGGGTTGCATTGGATTCTTCGGGACTCGGCATGTTTTAGACTCCCAGCTGCATGCGCGGGTTGAATGGCATGGCCGCAGCCATGGCCTGATACGCTGCCTTGGACCGGTCGTCATTGGCGGGCGGCAGGGAGATCTGCAGCACGACGTACAGGTCGCCGGGCGGGGAGGCGGGAATGCCACGGCCCTTGAGCCGCAACTTGGCGCCGGCGTGCGAGCCCGCGGGGATTCTCAAATCCACGATTCCGCCGGGAGTAGGCGCCTTGACGCTGGCGCCTAGCGCGGCCTCCCACGGAGTCAAGGGAAGATCCAGGTACAGGTCGCGGCCATCGGCCTTGTAGAGTGGATGCGGCTGAAAATCGACCTCGATGTACAGGTCTCCGGCAGTTCCATCCGCCGAGGAACGCGCACCCTGACCGCTAAGCCTGATGGTCTGTCCGGCCAGGATGCCCTTCGGCACCTTCACGTTGAGCACGCGCTCCTTCAAGGTCAAATGCCCGTCATCGATCTCCGGAACGCGCAAGGTGAAAGTGCGCGAACCGCCCTTGAGCGAGGCCTCCAGATCCAGCATGACTTTGGCATGATGATCCTCCGTGTCGCGCGCGCCGGCGCGCGCGGCGGCGCCGAACAAGGCGTCGAAGAAGTCGCTGTGGGAAGAGCGGCCAGGGCCTGCACCGCCGGTTTCGAATCCGGCGCCCCAGTCCGGCGGAGGGCGGAACTCCTGGCCCGCGGCATAGTTCTGGCCGAGTTGATCGTAGGCCGCGCGTTTTTCCGGGGTGCGAAGCACCTCGTAGGCCTCGCCCACCTCTTTGAAGCGTGCCTCGGCGTCCTTCTCCTTGCTGACATCGGGGTGATATTTTCGCGCCAGCTTGCGATAGGCCTGCTTGATCTGCGCCTCGGTGGCGTCGCGCGCGACACCCATCACCTTGTAGTAATCCTTGTATTCCACTCACCCACCTACAACGCAACGAATTCGCGGGAAACCCCAAGGATACTATGCGCCGCACGCGGCGGATCAAAAATGCGCGTAGGTGAATTCCTACGCTCGCCGCACGCCATATGGCTACAGCTGGAACGCCACGGTGAGCAGCAGGCCCTCGCACAGGTCGCGCCAAAGACCCGGCGCGCGCGCTTCGAAACGCTTCGAATCGGGAATCAGCGCCTGGATCCAGCTTGCCAGCCAGTCGATTTCCTTGCTGCCGTAAAACACCACCGCGCACTCGTAATTCAACAGCAGACTGCGTGAATCCAGATTCACCGACCCGCTCAAAGCAAGGGTTGAATCGAACACCACCCCCTTTGCGTGGATCATGTACGGCAACAGGTGAACGAACACACCGGCAGCGCTGAGCGCGCGCAGCGCACGACTGCGCGCAAAATCCGCCAAGCGATGATTCGAGGTGGCCGGTATCACCAGGTCGATCCTCACGCCGCGATGCGCCGCGAGGCGCATCGCCGTTTCCAGGCTGACATCCGGCACGAAGTAGGGGGTGACCGCGAGCATGCGGTGCTCGACCCGAAAGCAGGCATCGATGAGCAACGCGTGCACGGTATCCTCGGATTGGTCCGGGCCGCTGGGCAGAAACTGGGTGCGGCTGCCCGACTGCGCGAATGTGGGGGTGCTCGCCGGCGCGGCGCGAGCGCCGCCGGAGGCAGTCCAGTCGGTCTCGAATTGCGCGGCGGCGGAGTGCGCGGCAAGTCCCTGCAGATCGAAGGTCAGATCGCGCCACGGCAATGCACCCTTGCGGCCGGTGAAGTACTCCGCTGCGAGGTTGCGGCCTCCGGCCCAGAGCCGCGCGCCATCCGCGATCACCAGCTTGCGATGATCGCGCAAATTGCGCGGATTGGCCGTCTTGCGCGCCAGGAACGGGCTGAAGGTCGCGGTTTCGACTCCGCCCGCGCGCAGGCGCTTGAAGCAGGCTCGAGGCAGCTGTATCGCTCCATAGCCGTCGATCAACAGGCGCACGCGCACGCCGCGCTGCGCGCTCTCGATCATCCGATCGACTGCTGCGCCGCCGAAATCGTCATTGCCCAGGATGTAGGTGCAAATGTCCAGACGGTTCTCGGCGGCCGCCATGACCTCGAACAGAGCGGCGCTCGATTCAACCGCATCGGTATGCAATCGAACCCGCGACGGCGCGGCCGGAGGCAGGCCGAAGCTTTCGATCAGCTCCTCGGCCCAATGCGGGCTGTGCGAGCGGATTCCGGAGGGGCAGGGCTTGCGCAGCAGCTTCCTGCGGCCGAAGAACAGATACATGGGCAGCGCCAGGTAGGGAACGGCGATCAGGCCGAGCACCCACGCGATGGCGATGGACGGCGGCCGGCGTTCCTCGCCGATCCGCGTGGTCAGCACATAGGTGAGCACGCTGATCACGATGACCAGCGAATGCACCGTCAGCCGCGGAAACCAGGCGTTCATCGAGCGATCACGGATACAGGCGGCGCAGCACCGCCGGCAGCAGATCCGGGAGATCCTCGGCCAGCAGCCCGGGACCGAAGTCGCTGCCGGCAGCGCCATGCAGCCACACTGCGGCGGCGGCCGCGAGGAAGGCATCCATGCCTTGAGCGAGCAATCCTAAAATAAACCCACCCAGGACATCGCCCGAGCCCGCTGTCGCCAAACGGGCGGAGGCGTTGGAGTTGATGATGCAGCGGCCGTTGGGCGCCGCAATCACCGTATCCGCGCCCTTGAGCACGATCACGGCGCCGCTCAAAATGGCGGCGGCGCGCGCGCGCCGCAGCTTATCCCCGCGCAGCTCGAAGATGCGCGCAAATTCCCCCTCATGGGGCGTGATGACGCAAGGTCCCCGCACCGCTGCCCACAGCACGCCGGGATCGTTGGCGAACACGCTGATGGCGTCCGCGTCGAGCAACACCGGCCTTCCGGTGCGTAGCAATGCCAGCGCCGACTCGCGGGTCGAGTCATCGACGCCGGCTCCTGGACCGATCAATAGTGCGGTATAGCGCGCATCCTCCAGCAGGCGCTCGAGATCATCCGGTTTCGCCAAGGACCGCACCATGATGCTGGTGAGCGCCGCGGCGTAGATCGCAAAGGCCGCCTCCGGCACTGCGATGGTGGTGAGACCGGCGCCGGCGCGCGCCGCCGCGCGTGCCGCCATGCGCGCAGCCCCGGTCATCGGATAGCCGCCGATGAGCAGAGCGTGGCCCCGGGAAAACTTGTTGCCGGTCGAGTCAAGACGCGGCAAATCGTTGCGCCAGAGGTCAGGATCGTTCTCGCAGGTGTAGGCGACAATCGAGTCGAGCACCGTGGCGGGTGTGCCGATTTGCGCGACCACGGTGTCGCCGCATAGTCCGCGGCCAGGATACAAGAGGTGCCCCGGCTTCTTGCGCACGAAGGTTACGGTGCACTGGGCGGCGACGGCACCCAGCGACTCGCCGGTGTCGCCCATCACCCCGCTCGGCACATCGATTGCGATCAGCGGAATCTTGCGCTGCGCCGCTGCCGCAAGCAGTGCGGCGGTGTGTGCGTCGAGCTCACGGTTGAGTCCGGAGCCATACAGCGCATCAACGATGAGTTCGGCGCCGTCGATCGCGGCCAAGCCGAGCGTCTCCACCGGGCCTCGCCAACGCTGGGCGTGATGGCGTGCGTCACCGCTGAGTGCCTCGCGTGTTCCGTGCAGCGCCACGCGCACGCTCCAGCCCGCGGACTGAAGTTGCACGGCGACGACGAAGCCGTCGCCGCCATTGTTGCCCGGACCGCACAGGACGGTGATCGGACGAGGAGTCCAGCGCCGCAAGATTTCGCGCACCACGTCCATGCCGGCCATCTGCATGAGCTGCGTGCCCGGCGTGCCCGCGGCAATCGCGGCCCGGTCCGCTTCGCCCATTTGGGCGACGGTGAGCAGCGCGGTCTCTTGGGCGAAGGCGCTCCAGCTCACGCCTGAACCCCGTCCTCAGCGCCGACCCGCACCAGGAGCTTGCCGAAGTTGCGCCCTTCGAGCAGGCCTAAAAAGGCTTGCGGCGCGTTTTCCAGGCCCTCGACGATATCCTCGCGGTACTTGATCCGGCCGTTGCGCACCCAGCCTTGCATCTCCTCGAGAAATCTCGGCATCTGGCCTGCGAAGTCGTCGAAAATGATGAAACCGCGCATGCTGATGCGCTTCACCAGCACGGCGCGCATGAAGCTTCGCAGCGAATCCGCCTCCTCGGCTCGGGCGCTCTGGCCGTATTGTGCGATGAGGCCGCACAGCGGGATGCGCGCATGCGCGTTCAACAACGGCACGACAGCCGTGAAGATGCTGCCGCCGACGTTCTCGAAATACACATCGATGCCCTGCGGACAGGCCGCCGACAGCAGCGCGTCGAATTCCGGGGCACGGTGGTCGATGCAGGCATCGAGGCCGAGTGCCTCGACCGCCCATGCGCACTTTTCGGCGCCGCCGGCGACGCCGACGGCACGGCAGCCCTTGAGCTTTGCGATCTGTCCGACCACAGAGCCGACCGCGCCGGTCGCCGCGGCCACCACGACTGTTTCGCCGCGTTGCGGCTTGCCTATTTCCAGCAAGCCCATGTAGGCGGTGAATCCCGGCATCCCGAGAACTCCGAGCGCAAGGGACGGGCGCGCCGTCCCCGCCGGCAGCCTCTGCAGGTCCTCGGCGCCGCAGACCGAAAATTCCTGCCAACCGCAGGTGGCCACCACCAGTTCGCCAGGCCGGTATTCGGAATTGCGCGACTCGATCACGCGGCACACCCCGCCTGCGGTCATGACCTCGCCGATGGCGACCGGCGCGGCATACGAGGGTGCATCGTTCATGCGCCCGCGCATATACGGATCGAGCGACAACCACAGCGTGCGCAGCAGCACCTGGCCGTCCTGCGCTTGCGGCAGCGGCGCGCGCTCCAAGCGAAAGCAATCCAGCGTGAGCGCGCCCTTGGGCCGCTTGGCTAAGACGATCCTGCGGTTTTCGCTCATCGAAAGGCGCCTATCGCGGCGCCGACGCCCGCGGTGACCGCCATCGCAAGCGCGCTCCAAAACGCGACTCGCAGCGCGCCCGCAATGGCCGCAGCGCCGCCGATCCTGGCGGACAATCCGCCCAGCCCCAAGAGGCATAGCAGTGAGGCAAGCACCGTGGCGGGAATCAACAAGCGCGGGGGCGTCGCCGCGACGACCAATACGGGAATCAGCGCGCCCAAGGCAAAGCTTCCGGCGGAGGCAAGCGCCGCCTGCAGCGGCCGCGCGCGCAAGGTTGCGGTCAGTCCCAGTTCGTCGCGCGCGTGCGCACCTAGGGCGTCATGAGCCATGAGTTGCTCCGCCACTTGTTTTGCAAGCGGCCGATCCAGGCCGCGACGCACATAAATTTCCGATAGCTCGTGGCGCTCGCCCGCGTAATCCACCGCCAGCTCGGCGCGTTCCTGCGCCAGTGCCGCTGCCTCCGAGTCGGCCTGGGAATGCACCGACACGTATTCTCCGGTTGCCATCGACATCGCTCCGGCGACCAGCGCCGCAATCGCGCTCAGCAGGATGTCCGCGTGCGCCGCGTGCGCCGCCGCGACACCGAGGATCAGGCTGGAGGTCGAGACGATTCCGTCGTTTGCCCCCAGCACGCTCGCGCGCAGCCAGCCGAGACCCTGCAAGCTGTGGTGCTCATGACTGCGTGGGCGCATTGTTATCCTAGGTTCTTCAAGTACATAGTTGATAAAGTTATAAGTGTCTCGCACTACGCGCAATCCAAGGGTAGCGGTCGGGACGCAACGAGGGTAGTCTCTGCTCGAAATAACAACGCGAACAGTTGCCATAGACCGCGCCACACGCGCACCAACTAGGAAACGCTCTTGTACAGTTCGCTGTCTTGGATTGAATGGTTCGAGCGGCTCGATCGTGTGCTCGACGGTGCTCGCGAGGATATCCGCGACCTGGCGCGATCGAGCGGGTCGCGCGATTTCGCAGTCCTCGAGCGCGCCAAGCGCCAGCTTTCCGCGCTGAACAATGACCTGACCCGTCTGGATTGCGAAGTGATCGCGAACCCAGCGGATGGCCTGCAGAAAGCGCTCGAGACGACGGTGCTGCAGCTCGGCGCCGCGGTGGCTCTTCCGGCGGGGACTGCGCCGACGGTACGGCACCGCGCATTGGCCGCCGTCGACGTGGCGCTGCGCGACAGCGGCGATGAGGCGGCGCATTTGCTGCGTCCACAGCGCTTGCGCGCTTGAGCCGAGCGTTGCCTGCTAGGACCTTCCGGTCCTTGGACCGAGGAAGTACCAAAGAATGAATCCCAGCACGGGCAGCAATATCACGACCACGGTCCACAGCACCTTGTTGCCGGTTTCCGCGCTGCTTTGAAAAATGTTGACGATCGCCCATACATCGGCGATCAGCACGATGAGGCCAAATATGCCTTGATACTGCATGTTTCTTCCTTTGTTTCGCGGCCGCCGCCGCATGATGCGCCAGATTGTGAACTTCCGGCAAGCGCTACAGGATCAGCAAGATGCCCGCCGTGGCGCTTAATATCAACACCGTTTGCTCGAATGCATTCTGATTGATTCTGGCCAGCAGCCAGCGGCCCGCGGCGACGCCCAGTAGCACTCCCGGTGCCAGCATGAGGTTGAATTTGATGCTGGCGAAGTTGATGAGCCCAAGATCGACCATGAAGGGCACCTTGAAAAGATTGAGCAGCATGAAAAACACGGCGGCGGTGCCGACGTATTCGAGTTTTGGCAGGCGCATGGCCACGAAATACATCGCCATCAGCGGGCCTGCCGCATTCGCAATCAGGGTGATGAAGCCGGCGGCAATTCCGATCGAGGCGCCCACGCTCCAGTGCACGCTGAGCGCGCGCTGCTCGGCGCGCGTGGATTGAGATCGCCACCAATAGCTCAAGCCAGCCAGGCAAATGATGATTGCGCCGATCAAGTAGCGCGCGCCCCGATCGGACACGTGAGCGAGGGTGAAGTAACCGAGCACCACGCCCGCGGCGGTCCAAGGGAACAGCTTGCGCAGGTGGCGCCACTGCGCGTGTTGGCGATAAATGAGCACCGCCAGAAAATCGCCGAGGATCAGCAGAGGCAATACCAATCCGGTCGCCTGCTTGCTCGGAAAGACCTGCGCAAACACCGCGACGGACAGCGCGCTCAATCCAGCGAGGCCGGTCTTGGAAATCCCCACCAGGATGGCGCCAAGCGCGCCGGTCGCCCATTGGAGGGGATTCAAATCCATCAGGCACGCTAACATGGGAGGCGTCCTATGCCGAACTTATATCAACAGACCGCCGAGCCTGCTCCCGACACTGGCGCGCTGAATGCGCAGTGCAGAGCCGACGTCGTAATCATCGGTGGCGGGGTCACCGGCCTGTCGACGGCCTTGCATCTGGCGGAGCGCGGCGTGAAGGTGATCCTGCTCGAGGCCGAAGAGCCGGGGTGGGGTGCCTCGGGGCGCAACGGCGGGCAGGTCAACGCGGGCTTGAAGCCGGATCCGGATGTGGTCGAGCGCGACTTCGGCGCCGATCTGGGCGGCCGCATGAATGCCTATGCGGGCGCGGCTCCCGCCTTCGTGTTTGAACTCATTCAGCGCCATGCCATTCGCTGCGAGGCACGGCAGAACGGCACCCTGCGAGCGGCAACCCGGCCGGCCCATGCGGCCAAGGTGCGAGCCAGCGCGGAGCAACTGCTGCGGCGAGGAGCTCCGGTCGAGCTCTTGGATCGCGCCGCCACGGCGCGCGCGACCGGTACCGAAGCATACCTGACCGCAATGCTCGATCGGCGCGGCGGGGATTTGAATCCGTTGAGTTTCGCGCGCGGCCTGGCACGAGTGGCCATGTCCTTGGGCGCCACCGTGCATCGCAATTCGCGCGTGCTGGGTTTGGAGCGTATGGCAAATGCCTGGCGCGCGCGCACCGCCTCGGGCTGTGTCACCGCCGAGCGCGTGCTGCTCGCCACCAATGGTTACACCGACGGGCTGTGGCCGGGCCTGCGGCGCTCGGTGGTGCCGATTTTCGGCGCCATCGCCGCGACCGAAGTGCTTGCTGAACCCATTGCGCGCCAGGTGATGCCCAGCCGCTGCGTGCTCTACGAGAGCGGCGCCGTGACCGTGTACTACCGCATCGATGCCGGCGGGCGCCTGTTGATCGGCGGCCGCGGCCCGATGCGCGAAATCCAGGCGGCCGCGGCAATACCGCATCTGCTCAAATACGCGCGTGCTCTATGGCCTGCGCTGAACTCCGCGCGCTGGACGCATGCCTGGGGCGGCCGGCTGGCCATGACGCAGGATCATTATCCGCACGTGCATGAGCCGGCCGAAGGCGTCCTGGTCTGCTTGGGCTACAACGGGCGCGGCGTGGCACTGGGAACCGCCATGGGCGCGCAACTTAGCGATAGACTCATCGATCGGGCGGCGCGCTTCGATATGCCGATCACGCCTTTGAAGCCCATCCCGTTGCACGCACTCTGGCCGTTGGCGGTGCGCGCGGCGATTGCCCGCGGCCGGCTCAGCGACTACTTGGGAATCTGAGCGGGCTTAAGTGTCGGTGTAGAAGTGCCGCAGGGCATGCAGGTCGATGATGACATCGAAATGCTGGCCGGCGGGGAGCGTCTTGCCGGTGGCAAAATCGTAACGCGCATCGAGATTCTGGATGTCCGGATGCAGATCGTGCATGGCGCGCTTGAACATTTCCTTCGGCACCCATTCCGAATTGGACGACAGCGAGCCGAATTCATCGTGATAAATCGTCGCCGTCGACTTGTCCGCGGGCGCTGAGGCGACGGCGAAAATACGCGGCCGGGCATGATCATTCAGATGCACTTGGCGCGCGCCCTGCAGGATCAACTGCCATTCGTTGCCCTGCGGCACGGCGATCAAGGCGTATACGTGATGCTGCGCGAACAGAAACGCGATGCAGAACACGCCGGCTGCGAGCGCCCTGCGGGCGCCGGCGCCCCAACTATCGGTGAGCGCGCGCACCGATGCCACCAGGAAACACAGCAGCACCGCGCTCATCGCGAGGATGGTGCGGTAGGTGGCGTAGTGCTCCGACGCGATCATGCTGACGCTGAACGCGAACACCGGCAGACCCATCAGTCCGGCCAGCCAGGTCAAGCCGCGCGAGCGTCCGTAGCGGCGCCATTCGATGCGCGCCCCCGCCAGTAGAATCAAGCCCACGAGGCCCGCGCTGCCGAAGTACAGCGCGCGCTCCGCATGCTGATCGTCGTTCAATACGAACAGGCTGAGCGCGTTCGGCAGGGCCTCCTGCAACAGCCACGCGATTTTCTCGGCCCAGTGGTGTTCGAAGGCGACCCGTCCGGACTTGACGAACACCCCGGTGGCGTACAGCACGGACATGATGAGGTAGGCGACGCCCAGCGTAGCAGCCACGAAGCCGAGATGGATGCCCGCCCAGCGCGCGGTTTGCCGCGCACTGCGTTCGCGCTGCACGATGAGTGCGGCCGCGAGCGGCACGACATAGAACAAGGCGCTGGATTGATAAATGAGCGCGCTGATGACCATCAACCCCAATGCCACGCACCACTGGCCGACGGCGCGGCCAATGCCGGCGCTCGATCCCGCCGTCAATGCGCCGTCAACGGTGAAGTACGCCGCCATTGCCAGCAACGCCGTCGCCGCGTACGGCCAGCCGATGGCCCAGCCCGCGATCACCTGGGCCGCGGGAATCAAGGCCACGAGCAGGCCGACGCAAAGGCTGCTGTTGAACGACCAGCCCAGACCGTACAGGCCGCGAAACATCACCCAGGAAATTGCTCCCAGCAGCAGGGTGGCGAGCAGGCGCATCCACTGCAAATTCTGGATCGAGGTGGTTTGTCCGTAAGTCGCCTGCAGCAGCCAGCCATAGATCGGCCGGGCATGCGAGGCGCAAAACCGCACGATCTTGCCGGGTTCCTCATGCGCCTCACGCACATTGGAATAGTCATCGCGCAGCCCGTAGTCGTGGAACACGGCCGGCCAGTAGGCAACGAGCGGCATCAAGAACAGCGTCAGCGTCAGCATCCACGCCCGCAATCGAAGCTTGCTGCGCACCACGATGCGCGGGGCGACATCGGCCACCGGCACCGCAGGTTCGGTCACGGGAATGGCCGTCTTCGCTAGGACTGTTTCCTGAGCGCTCATAAAATTCAGTTTGGATTCATGATGTTGCAATACGCCGCCAGGGTGCCGGATCATCGAGCGGGTGAGTGAGAGTTGTCTTTGGGTTGATTCTAGCCGCAGCGCACGCTGGAAATCGCCGGCAGAGTCGCCTTTCGCAGGTTAAATATCCGTTAAGTAGCCGTTGTCGCGATCCATAGGTCCGCGCGCGGGTGGCCGGCATTACAATCATGCCATGTGTGGGCGTTATGTCAGTCCGGAAGAAGCCTCGATCGAACGGGAATTCAATCTCGTGCGCAGCGAATGGCAATTCCCGATGAATTTCAATGTCGCGCCGACCCAGACGGTGCCCATCGTGCGCGTCGAGGATGGCACGTTGAAAAGCGCTCTGGTGCGCTGGGGGCTGGTGCCGTTCTTCGCCAAGGGCCAACCTGGGAAATACTCCACCTTCAATGCGCGCGCCGAAACCTTGACCACCAGCGCCTGCTTTCGCGGAGCCTGGGCCGGCGCGCGGCGCTGCATCGTCCCGGCGCTGGGATTCTATGAATGGCATGTGAACGCGGACGGCCGCAAGCAGCCGTATTACATCCATGTCGAGGACCAGAGCGTATTTGGTTTTGCCGGCCTGTGGGAGCGCTCGCGGGCGGACGCATCGACGGTGGTGGAGTCTTGCACCATCATCACTCTGCCGGCGAATGAGTTGATGGCGGAGGTTCATAATACCAAGGCGCGCATGCCTGCCATCCTGCCGCGGGAGCTGCGCGAGGCGTGGCTATCCGGGAGGCCGGAGGCCGCGGCGGCGGCCCTTAAGCCGTATCCCGCCGAGCGCATGGTTGCCTACGAGGTGAGCCCTCGGGTCAATTCGGCCCGCAATAACGATGAGAAATTGCTTGAACCACTTCACGTCGACGTCGACTAGAGGGCCGCTAACCCCGCGAAATCGCTGCTAATCTGCCGTTCCTTGATGCAGGTCCCATCGCCTGGATCGTGCCCCGGATAGGCTGTCCTTCAGAGGATGGCCCCAGATTATGTTAGTCCGACCTGCACTATTGATCTCCCTGCTCCTGTGCGCGTCGGCAGCCCTGGCGCATACCCAGATCTATACCTATGTGGACCCGGACGGCGTCAGGCATTTCACCGACATGCCGGACAACAGCCGTTACAAGCGGCTGTTCCTCTCGCCGCAGGACCGAACCGAGAGCGGCGATCATTACGACTCGATGCTGTTGGCGAAAGCCACGCAATACGATTCGATCATCGAGACGGCAGCAGTGTCCGCGCAGGTCGAGGCGGATCTGCTGCGCGCCGTCATCGTGGTCGAGTCGGGCTTCAACTCACGCGCCGTGTCGAAAAAGGGGGCCGTGGGATTGATGCAGTTGATGCCCGCGACCGCGACGCGCTATGGCGTCGCGAACCCGTATGACCCAAATCAAAACGTGCACGGCGGCGCGCGCTACCTGAAATTTCTCATCAATCGATTCGGCCAGGACGTGAAGCTCGCCTTGGCGGCGTATAACGCCGGCGAGGATGCAGTGGATCGAAGCGGCGGGCAAATACCGCCGTTTGCCGAGACGCAGGCATACGTGCCGCGCGTGCTGAAGATCTACCGGATGCTCGCAGCGCAGACGCAAACGCGCAAGTCCTGAAGCTCGGTTAGGCTCGCCTTTGACACCTAGGGCGCAAAAGCGTAGCGTCAAATAAAATAAAACTCGCGCAAGCAATCAATAGCCGCGAGTTGGCATGCGTTGGTTATTTGTAATTTCCGGCGCGAGGGATGAACCAGAAAACAATAGCAAAAAAGTCCGCATTGATCGGCATCGCCATAGCGATCAATTAAAACCACCGCGGCGCGTATTACAGCGGCGGCTCGGTGCCCGTCACCCTGCGGACTCGATATCTCTGCGATGTCTGTGCAAGGGAGCATCACCATGAATTCGAGGCTTGTTCGCCGCGTCCATTTTCTCTCTCTCCTCATGTTGTGCGCTGCCGGCATGTTCGGGCCTTCGTTCGCTCAGGCGCAGGCAGCAATTCAAGGCACGGTGACTGATCGGGACAGCGGCACGCCGCTGGCGAATGCGAGCATCTACAGCTGTCCTGCGTTCTGTCGGCCGCTGACCACCACGGATGGGAATGGCAACTACTCGCTGACGG
>Ga0302311_10002758_pt1 | contig 19653 bp, 26 predicted proteins | sample III_Palsa_N1_3_FD_200449 | JGI IMG/M metagenome (GOLD analysis project Ga0302311, IMG submission 200449) | Peat permafrost microbial communities from Stordalen Mire near Abisko, Sweden - III_Palsa_N1_3 | ecosystem: Environmental > Terrestrial > Soil > Palsa > Peat permafrost | place: Sweden... | reverse complement strand
AGCAGCGCCGGGCGGTATGCGTGGAGATCGCTTGCCGGAGCGCACGTGCACTCGTCCCCGCCCACTCTGGCCTGCTGCCGGTTCGGTGGACTGTCGGACAGAAGTCGTTGGCGAACGCCTGCTCATGGCCGCTATCTCGCCTCCGCGACGCTCATCGAAAATTGCGCTCCCGGCCGGACATGCGGTGGCCTACGGCGGGGTCCGCCTGAATTCGGAAGCAATCTCGTCGAGGGATGGGTTCGCTTTTGCCCGCCCGTTGATGAAGACCACCGGCAGCGGTCCATTCATGACCGCGGAAATGCGGTCGACAGTGTCGGAGTCCGGCCGGCTGGTGAAGCGGAAATTGGCCGAGTGGGTCCGTTCGACCGGAATTCCCTGGCTGGACAGCGACTCCGCGAGGCGGTCGGCCCGCTGGGCGGCGTCGTGCGGGCAGTTCTGGGCGGCGATGACGAAGACGGTCTGCGGACGCTGTCCGTCCACCGGCGGCAGGGAGACAAACGGGCCTGGAGCGCCTATCGACAGATTCGCAGCGTCCTGGTGCGTCGAGTGCTGATGGTTGTGCTTCCAGGCCGCGTAGGCACCTCCGGCGAGGCTCAGCACAACCAAGGCCTTGATAATGTTCATGTTGGCGCGGTCCCGATGTGGGTTGGCTTGTCCAGTGTGCCCCGAAACCTCGCGACGAGCCGCCGGAACTGCGCCGCGAATCGCCAGCTACTCGTGACGGCCGCGAACTTGCCCAAGAGACGACGTTCGTGAACGGCCACACCTGGCTCAATGTGAGTCCTCAGACGCCACCGCCGAACGTCATGAAGACGAGCAGTAGCGCGAAAAAACTGATGCCTGTGCCGATGCGCCTCGCCCAAGCTGGCAACCTCTTCGCGAAAGCGAATATCGCGCCGCTGCCAGCCAATCCGATCAGCGGCACGAGGACGTAGAGTCGAAGCTGCCCCTCGTTTGGGTAGCCTGGCACATGTTGGTCGCGGATTCCTTCGATTGCGGAGGGTCCAATCAATACCATCAACAGCCAGAGCACCGTAGACACGCCTGCGGCGATCCGTCCAGCTGGCCAAACCTTAACGGGCGCCGGTTCATTTGGCAGACTCTCGGTCGGGTTCGTCATCTTGGGGCGACTGTAGCCGTGGATTGATTACTCGGAAGCGGCCATTCGCCGCCGTCAGCTTGCTGCCAGCAGGAGGCGAAGCATGATCCTACATCCCGTCAAGTGCGACCATGAAGGCCTTCGCCTCGCGAAGACATCTTCGATCTCCACGAAGGCGCTTAGAAGGGGGAGAGCGTCAGGCGGCCGGCCTCGGTCAGATGACCGCACCTGAAGACGGCAAAGCCTTCGCGGCTGTCGAGCCAAGCGTAGTCGAAAATGCCCAGAACCCGCTTCTGCTGGACGTACGGCAGCAGATTTGCGCGCGTCTCGTTGACGAGCGTGACCTGGTCTCTCTCGGCCGGAGGACAGGATGCGCTCTGGTTGGAAAAACCCCATTCGGTAATCCAGCAAGGCCTGCCGGCGACCGATCCCTGCTGGCGGCATTCGGCCAAGACGTATTTCTGCAGCCGGTCCCGTCGCCCTGCCGCCGCGCTTGGATCTCCCGGCGAATTCGTCCAGGGGTAGGTGTGCACGCCGTAGGCGTCGACGAGATCGTCCAAGCCGTGGGCCCGCATGAAATCCAGCGTCGCTCCGGCGCCTACCGCATCGAGCCGTGATGTGCGGGGCGCATCGGGTGCCTCGTTGAAAACGAGGCCGGCACTGATGATCGGCGTGCGCTGATTCAGCTTCGAGTGCGATCTGACATCTTTGATGACCGCCAGCAGCTTCAGATACTGCAGGTAGCCCTTGGCTACCTGCTCCGCTTCGGGGTCGCGCGAGAGGTCATCCGCGGTGAACTCCCTGGACCCAGCGGGATTTTCGGCGGGCAGGCTGAAATCCGCGTTGAACATCGGAGAATTGATCTCGTTGCCGAGCTCGAAGCCAATGAGACTCACGCCAGCCGCGTCGAGCTTGGCCAGCAAGGGCTCGAAGTATCCGCGGAACGCATCCGGGTCGGCGGCGGAGAGCGGCGGCCCGCCCCAGACTCCGAAGGCGTTGGGCCACGGGCGGCTTGGCGCACCTGGGCGATATTGCAATTGGACCTGCCAGAGGATCCCTATGTCCTGCGCCCGGGCGCGTCGGGCGAGGTCGACGCCCTTGTCATCAGGTGTCAGGCCTGTCCGGATGGCGTGTACACCGGCGGCGTGCAACTCGGCGAGAATGGTGTTCTGCTGCTCGGCCCCCATCGAGCCGATCGCGGCGTTCACGCCAATCACAGGATCCTGCGCTTGGGCCATGACCGGCCAAACTCCGAAAATAGTGCTGGCCATGCAGGCCCATGCGGCAGCAAAGGGCTTCGTCATCGACACTCCCAGTTTGGCTGGCCGTCATTGGCGGTCCGAGAGCATGAGCCATTCAGGTCTGAAGATGTCTAACCTGTGCTCGCGAATGCCGACATGCGTGGCCGTCAGCTTATGGCCGACCTTCGCCGTAGCAGTCGGCTGCGAAATGGTTCGATGGCGGCCATCATCCGACAGCCACTCGCAGCATACCTGCCCTCCGACAGCAGTTCTACAGTAAGCGGTCTACTACCGACGCCCTGGCGCCATATCACAGCGCGGGCTAGGCTGTAAAGTTCGGCATGGCATTGATCGACAACCAGACGCGGCTCGTGCAGATCGCGAAGGGCAACCCGCGCTTCATTTCCATGCTGAGAGCCGTTCGTCGGCTTGGTCTCGAGTCGTGGTGCATAGGTGCGGGCGCGGTCCGAAATCTGGTGTGGGACGCGATACATGGGCGTGAAGATCAGAGGCTGCTTGGCGATGTCGATGTCGCCTATTTCGACGGAGTAGACCTGAGTCCCACGAGGGATGCCCAGCTACAGGCTCAGCTGACAGCTTTCATGCCTGGAACACCGTGGGAAGTCACGAACCAGGCGTCCGTACATCACTGGTTCGAGGGCTATTTCGGGTACGCCGTTCCACCGCTTTGTTCTCTCGAGGAGGCGGTCGCATCGTGGCCCGAGTACGCGACGGCCGTTGGCCTTCGCCTGCATGAGGACGATACGATGCGGGTAATAGCGCCGTATGGGCTTGACGACTTGTTTGGTTGCATCATCCGCCGGAATCCTGCGCGCGTGAGCGTGGAGACCTACCGCAATCGGATTGTGCAGAAGGACTATCCAGCTCGCTGGCCGCGGGTGACGATCGTGCTCGATTGACGACCTAGTCGCGCGCGTCTGTACAGGCTATCCGCCGCGGCAAAAGCGCGGCATAGTCGTCAGCAGTCTTGGCTGCCGGTAGCGCGACGAGCAAGGCTCGCAGATATCGGTGGCCGTCAATGCCGTTGACCTGGCAAGTCTGCAGCAGCGAGTACAGGTTCGCGCTGGCGTGCGCACCTGCCATGGTGTCGGCGAACAGCCAGGCCCGGCGCCCGACGCAGAACGGACGGATCGCATTTTCCTGGGCGTTGTTGTCGATGCTGTAGCGGCCGTCCTCGACGTAGCGCTTGAGCTTGGGCCACTGCGACGAGAGGTAGTGCAGCGCCTGCCCCAGAAGGCTGGTTGGCACCACGGCGTTCACGTTGGCCACCAACAGCGCCTCGATATCAGCCAGCACGCGACTGCTTTGCTCACGGCGCCGGCGTCCGAGCTCGTTCACATCGACTTCGTCGCGCCTGGCCTGGGCCTCGATGTGGTACAGCTTGCCGATCAGATCGATGAAGCGGGCAGGCAATCGCTCGGGACCCCTCTTGTCCTTGGGCAGTGCCTGCAGTGCGTCGTTGAAGTACCTCCGGCAATGCGTCCAGCAGCCCAGGTGCACGAGCCTGTGCTCGGTGGCGATGGTGTCGTAGACATCGGCGGGACGAGGTGGCGCGTGTCCGCGTTCATGAGCGCACGGAAGGTCTCGGGGTCGGGCTGGCGCCACAACGCCGCGAATCGCGCGACGCGGGTCTCCGCATCGCGGATCTGCAGTTCGGACGGCCGGTCGTAGGCCGGGTTGCGTTCATTCATGGTGGCCTCCGATCAAAGAGGAAGGGCGCTCTATCGCGCCTAAATTCATGCCGTCACCGGCAATTCATAGCGGATCTCCTCGCCGTCCTCGGGCACCAGGAGGCGCCGGCCGAGGCCGGTGGCGGAAGCTGTCTGGCGGACGCACTCACGCGTAACCGGGCAATGGTCGAGCGCCTCGAGATGGTTCACGATGACGATGCCTTCGGTCAGGCGCGCCGCGGCGCAGACGTCGTTGGCGTCCATCAGGATCTCGCTGCCCAGGTCAAACCGCGCACCGCCGGCCGGCAGGATCGCGACGTCGGGGCGGCACTCGGACAGGACGCGGATCACGTCGTCGGTGAGCAGCGTGTCCCCGGCGATGTAGACGCTGGGCTCGCCGGGAAGCTCGATGAACCAGCCGACGCCGTGCGCCATGAGTCGGCCGATCCAGCCGCGGCCGTGGACGCAGGGGATCGCCGTGATGTGGCCGCCCAGGAAGGCCTGCCGGCCGTCGCTGGCCAGCCGCGCCGTCGCCAAGCCGCGCTGCTCGAGCCAGGTCGCGTCGTCCGGTGTGCAGAACACGGGTGTCGCGCGCTCGCGAAGGAAGCGGCGGCCCGCGCTGTCGAGATGGTCGAAGTGGCCGCGCCGACAGTGCGTAATGAGCGCGTGCGTGGTCCGCGCAAGGAGCTCGCCAGCGCCGCGCGGTAGGTCGACCAGCGGATTGCGAGATCCGGAGCCGCCGCCGAACCGCAGTCTCGGCAACGCGCCTCGACCGGCGAGCATCGGGTCGACGAGCAGGGCCACGGATTCATCGCCGGCTGTCCATTCGAGCATCAGTGTCGCATTGCGCAGGGTCGTGATTCTCATGACGGCAGAAGGGAAGTGGGAACGGCCCTACTGTGGCCGCGAGGCGATGGGGAGAAAATGGCTCGAAACGACAAGATCATCGCCATTCATGCCAAGCCGCCCAGCCGCCTGCCTCGACATGGGGTTTCTCCTGTTCGACAACTGCATGCCCGCGGGCCTGTTCGCCGTCGCCGACATGGCGCGGGCCGCCAACCTGCGCGCGGCGCGCCAGCTCTTCCGCATCACCTGGGCCAGTCTCGATGGCAAGCCGGTCGAGGTCGACGGTGGCGTACAAATCGTGCCGACGTGCACCCTCCCCGATGCGTCTTGCCAGGTGTGGGTTGTCCCCGGCGTCTGGGCGGTTTCGGAGACCAACCTGACCCAGACCGTGTCGGCGCTCGCGCCCGTCGTGAAGGCCCTGCGTGCGCTGCCGCCGTCCACGTCGCTGTGGAGCTACTGCACCGGCGTCGCGCTGCTCGCCGCGGCAGGACGGCTGGACGGCCGCGCCGCGACCGCCACGTGGTGGCTGCGCGGCGCGCTGGTCGGCCGCCACGCGCGCGTGCGCTGGTGCTTCGACGAGCTCATGGTCGAGGATCGCGGCCTGCGTACCGCCAGCGGCCCGAACGGCCACCTGCCGCTGATGAGGCGGGCGCTCGAGGATCGCCTGACGCCGAACGCGCTGCGCGACATCGACGATGTGCTGATGCTGCCGCGCCCGCGTGAATGGATGCCCGTTTTCCAGCCGGTGGAGTTGATCGCGCTCGACGATGCACGCCTGCGTCGGGCGCTGGTGTTCGCGCAACGCTGCGCCGCCCAGGAGTTGACGCTGGAGGTCGCGGCGGCGCACATCGATATGTCCATCCGCAGCTTCGCGCGCCACGTGCAGGCCCGGACGGGCCTCGCCGCCGGCGAGTGGCTGCGCCGCGTGAAGCTCCGCCAAGTCAGCGAGGCGCTGTCCGCGTCCGACGAACCGGTGAAGACCATCGCCGACCGCTACGGATTCGGCGGAGAGGCCAGTCTGTACCGGGCGTTTCATCGCACGGTCGGATGTACGCCAGCGCAGTTTCGGCGCCGATTTGGAGGTGCCCGTCGCGCGACCTGAGGCCTTGTTCGTATCGCGAGAGTCGAATCCGCGCATCGCTCGTGTGCACGCTTCGCAGGCTTACCCAAAGCGGCCGACAAGCGCGATGTGCGAACGCGCCGGGCGCGGTCAAGGCGCGAATGTGCTCGTGCGGCACGCGCTGTCTCAGGCGCCGCCGCCGGCCCAGACTGGCGCTGCACCCTGTGGCAGGATGGTCCCCATGCGCATGTCTCCTCTCCATCGCAGCACCGTGCACGCGACTCCATGGGTCGGCGTGCACTGCACGCAAGTCGAAAGCGCTCGCCACTACGGTCGACACTGGCATGACAGCCATGGCGTGGGTCTGATAGACGGTGGCGCTCAGCGATCGGCCAGTGGTCGAGGTCTGGTGCAGGCCCAGGCCGGCGACATGATCGCCACCAACCCCGGGGAGGTCCACGACGGCCAGCCGCTGGATGATCTCCCGCGCCGCTGGCGCATGCTCTATTTCGATCGCGGCGCGCTGCAGACGCCCGACGGGCGCGCCGGCGAGACGCTGCTTCCGCCGGTCATCCGCGACCCGCAGTCGACGCTGGCGCTGCGCACGCTGCTGCACCGGGTGGGTCGCTGGAACGCAGGATCGCGCGATGGTGCCGCGACGCTGGCCTGCGACGAAGCGCTCGCGGTCTTCGGCGCTGTCATGTCCGGCCGGTATGCCGAGCCGGTAGCAAGCTTGGTTCCTCACCCTTCGGTGCGGCATGCCCGCAACTTGCTGGCCGAGCATCTCGACGCCCCGCCAGCCCTTCAAGCTTTGGCCGACGCCGCCGGGCTGGGCAAGTATCAGTTGCTGCGGCGGTTCGCAGGCTGCTATGGAATGCCCCCCTACGCCTGGCTGCTTCAGCAGCGTGGTGAGCGTGCACGGGCTCTGATTCGCCGGGGGCTACCCTTGGCCGACGCCGCAGCGGCTTGCGGCTTCGCCGACCAAAGCCACATGACGCGAGCCTTCATGCGCCAGTTCGGCTTCACGCCGGGTGCGTGGCGTCAAGCCTGCGGGCTGTCGTAGCGGTGCGCTGCAATCTCGTTCAAGACGGCGCCCGGCGGCTGCGCGATGCTGACGCGGTCTCAACTTCGTTCAGGCACGACATGCCCACCTACGTCCACGGCTACGAAGCACGCGAAAGCAAGCGTCTTGAAGACCAAGCTCGCATCCTCGAGGCACTGCTGCACGACGGCACGGTTTTTCCGCCCGGCAGCCGGGTACTGGAAGCCGGGTGCGGCACCGGCGCGCAGACTGTCGCGCTCGCCCAGCGCAGTCCGCAGGCGCAGTTCACCGCAGTCGATCTCGACGCGGTCTCGCTGGCGCGCGCGAAGGAGCGGCTGCAGGCGGCGGGCATCGCGAGCGTCCAGTTGCAGCAGGCGGACCTTTGCGCCATGCCTTTCCCAGCCGCATCGTTCGATCACGTCTTCGTCTGCTTTGTGCTGGAACACTTGCGCGAACCGGCAGCGACGCTTCGTGCGCTGGGCCGTTTGCTTCGACCTGGCGGCACATTGACGGTCATCGAGGGCGACCACGGCTCGGTGCTGATCCACCCAGAAAGTGCCGCCGTACACGACGCCGTGGATGGCCTCGTCGAACTGCAGGGCCGTGCCGGCGGCGACGCCTGCATCGGGCGGCGCTTGCAGCCGCTGCTCGTGGAGGCCGGCATGCGCGAGGTGCGTGTGCAGCCGCGGGTCGCCTACGCCGATGGCAGCAGGCCAGACTGGGCCGAAGCCTTTACGCGCCGCACCTTTGCCGCCATGGTTGAAGGCGTGCGCGAGCCGTTGCTGGCTGCGGGACTGGCTACGCCGGAACGCTTCGACGAAGCCCTGCGAGCACTGGATCGCGCTGCCGAATCCGATGGCAGCTTCTCCTACACCTTCTTCAAGGCTGTGGCGGTGGCGGAATTTCTCGACAGCCCTTCAGGGAGCCACTCTTGATCGCCCATTAGTGACCCGATTCCGAGCCAGATCAAGCGCCACCGGAGTGCTTCGAAGCCGACCTTCGCGAACGACGGGTTCTGACCGACTTCAGGCTGTCCGTCGGCTTGCGTGCCTCACATCCCGGCACATGCGATGGCAGCGACCTTTACGTCTGCGACCGCTCCGTGATCCGCGATGGTGTCGACGAATGTCACGCGCTCGAGGCAGGACGTGATCAGTCTATTGCGGATCCTGACGCAGTCGAAAGAAGGTGGGTTGGCCCCGTCCGGGGAGCAAACGAAGCCGGCATTCTGCAGACGCGGTACCACCTCGAACGCCGGCATTCCATCGTGCACGAGTCCACGTGCCTCGCGGTCAAACTCTACCTGGTCGACGTTAGCGCAGGAGGAGAGTACGACGCAAGCGACTAGGGCGGCTGCAGCGCGACGGAACCGACGACTCATTCGAGCTCCCAAAGTAGGTAGCCTACCCGATGCCGGACATTGCCGAGAGACCGTCCCTGGCCACGACAAGCCCGTCGCGGGTGTAGCGGCGCCTCTACGCACGGGCTACTCAGGTAGCGCATGAGTCAACAAGCACCTGCGCCCCTTTTCGGTGAGAAAGACCAAGTCTTCACGGCTGGGCCCGCATCCGATCAGGCTCTCCGCGCATGCATCTTCCCAGATTGAAAGTCGCGGGCAGATTGTCTTCCATGCCTCCAACAACTCGGCTCGGGTGCATGGCTGGTCCGCTACCCATTCCAGTAGCTGCAAGGTCAGGGACGCATGAGCACTCGTCATGGCCGGTTCCTCCGATCGCGACCACTACCCTACCAGAAAGCAGACGCCGGTGACCGTCCGCTGCTGGCCCGGCTTCTGTCTCTCACGATCTGGTGTTAGTGACGCCACCATCAGCGTCGAGAGTTCAGGCCTGGAAGCATCGAGGCCAAAACGCGATCGCGAAGGACGAACTGGTGATACAGCGCAGCCAGCGCGTGCAACCCTGCCGTCCACAAGATTGCATCCCCGAGCCAGCCATGTAGCCAGGCCAGCGTCGCGCCGGCGCCATGCGAGGGTCCAAAAGGCGGCGCGATCTCGATGCCGCCTAGCCACGACAGCGGGTGCCCCTCGAGCCATGCACCAGCGATGGCCGTGACTGGGACGGCGAAGAGCAGTGCGTACAGGCTCCCTTGAACGGCTTTGGCCGCCCGCCCCATCCAGCGGGCAACGGGAGCCGGCTCTGGTCGCCGGTCGACGAGCCGCCAGAGCACGCGAAACACCGCGAGTGCGAGGACGGCGGCGCCGAGCGTCTCGTGCAGGTGACGATCGAAATCGCGCGAACTGGCGTAGACGCGCACCTCGGGGCCGCCCGGGCCGTAGACAAAGGCAGTTAGAACCAAGACGGCTGTTGCCCAGTGGATCAACTGCGCTACACGGCCATATCGTTCCGGTCGGGTCTTGGCATGCGGTTTGGTTGACGGTTCCATGGGCGACGCGCGGTGAGGGATCTCGGTGGTAGTCGGATGGCGTCCGGGCTCGACGTGCCATTTTGGCGATCTTGACACCGCGTCGCGGTCTGCACGGCTGCTTGAGTTGGTGACTCTCTGGAGGCTTAACCGGTTTTCCGACAAGCAGACGGTCGCGGCAGACTGGTTGTGGCCGACTGCGGGCCTCACAGTATGCGTCGGCCCGTGCCTCGTTGACTCGAGCATTCAGACTTCGACCAAGTGCCGCAGCAAGGGAAAGTCGACGCGCCAGGACTTTCCATTGTCGGTCGCGACTGAGGCTGTGCGTCGATTGACCTTCGCCACGATGCCGATGATCGTATTCCCTTTGCCGTCATCGAAGCTGACCCGATCGCCCAGTGCGAAGCCTGACGGGCCCTTGGGCTTGGCCGGCTCTGGCGGCGGATCATAGGGCTTGGCGGTATCGCCCGGCGTGATCTCGGCAGCCGCGATCGACACGTAAGGGATCTTCCAACTGCGGCGCACCGATTCCTCGAACACTGTCGCCTGCGTTGGGTGCTTCGCGATCACTTTTCCCTGGCGCAACTGGCCGCTGCGGAAGTCGACGAAGCGAACTGCCTGTCCCAGATGCAGGCTCGCACAGGCCTCCATCGTTCGCTTCGGGTCGGCCAGCATGCCTTCGATGAGCGTCTTGAGCTGGTAGAGCTGCAGGTTCGACGCGCCATCGAGTGCGTCGATCATTCGGGCGGCGATATCGTCTTGTGCCACGGCGGGTTCCATGCGCTGAGCTTTTGCGGAGGCGGGCAATTTGCAGTAGAGCGGGGAAGCTGCAACCCTCACATCCTGGTCCAGCTGCGACTCCCACATGCGGGTCAGGTCGTCACAATTTCGAATCCATCTGCATCAGTCAGGGCGCGCGGCGCAGCACAACAGGCTTGATCTTCAGGCGAAGGGCATTGCGGCTCAGGACGTCGTCCAGAGTTGCCATCTGCTTCGCCCCCGCAGCCTCCGCACACGCCAGGTGCAGGGCGTCGCCGGCGCGCAACGCGCTCGACGCGTCGAGCACCAGCTCAGCCGCGCGATGGAAGTTCGTGGGTTCGACCGGAAGGAGCCTCAAGTCGGCGGCGACCATGCGTTCGAAGCGCGCCCAAGCTCCCTGGGCCTGCTGCGCGTCGATTGCGCCGGTGCGCTGCTTGATGCCGAGGGCACTGGCGAACTCCGGAATGCACCAGGCCGCGGCGACGAGTTCTCCCTTCTCGCGCGCATACCAGTCGGCCGCCGCTACGCTGTGCGGCTCGTTCAGGAACAGCGGTACGAGTACGCTGGTGTCAACATAGACCATGTCAGTACCGCGCCCCGCTGCGCAGTTCCTCCATCACCGGCTCGCTCATGGGCATGGAAGTGCGGGCGTCGGTCAACTCGAGGGCGAATGCCTTGCGATTCCACTGGGCAGGCCGAATGGACAGGCTGCCGTCGATGGTGAGCTGGGCCTCAACAGTTGCGCCTTCGCGCAAGCCGAGCTGGCGCACGATTTCAGAAGGAATCCGCAGGGCAAGACTGTTACCCCATTTCGCGACTTGTAGATCCACGATGTATATCCTTAAAGGTATCTACATCGTACTCGCTGAGCGTCAGATGTCAAGTGGCCGCGTCGGAGTGCTCGTCAGCCAGTGGCCGGACGCGGTCGACTCCCAAAGCCCAGGCGGGCGCCGGTCACCGCAGCGGGCTGCAACTGCCTCGTTGGACTTCCCCATAGCCGACATCTGTAACAGGCTGGTATTGGCCGACAAGAGCCTCACGAGGCCGCCGGACAGGCTGGGCGAGGCGTCATCGACGCTCGACCCGCGGCGATTGACTGCTGCGCGCAGCATACCCGTCCCTGGCTAGCGTCGGCGGAAGGCCGAGGTCGACCCGGATCTGCGACCCATGCGGGCGAGGTTGGCCGCATCGATTTCGGACAGGAAGCGGCTTGAGATGATCGCTACGTCTCTCGGGCTGCTGCGCTCCATCGCCGCCCTGGGCGTGGGGGCGCTTTTTTTGCGCCTGATGATGGGTGCTGCCTTGCGCCGAATCGGCGCCGGCGTTACGTCAATTGCCATCGAGGGCTACTGGGGCGATATGCTGGTCGGGCTATCGCTCCGGCGATGGGTCGCCGCGCCACCTGTCGTCGCAATCTGAATTTTGCAGGGCCGACTATCCAGTTTGGCGCGGTACGGGCACGCGCGAGCATCTCCCGGCCTCGGCGAATGCGAAGGAACAGTGTCCTCTCGCAACCCGGAGTCAAGTTTCGGAAGGTCACTGTCACCCCGTGGGGCAACCCGGTGTCAAGTACGTTCCGCCGCCAGACGCCTCTTTGGCCTGGCCGCTGGAGAACCGGGCGACGGCGAAGGCCAGGGACGTCGCGAGCTCGGTTGAGAGGCCGTTTTCAAGTCGGCGCAAACAGGCTACTTCTTTGACTGCTTGGCGACCCAGTCCTGGAAGCGAAAAACCATTGTTTCAAACCACTTGTACTGCTGCGCGAGTTCTGTCGATTCGATCGTGCCGCCCGCGCTGTAGATATCCATGTCGCCGACGAGAACCTTGCCGTCTGGAGACACAAAGACCTTCAAATAGCGCATCGTCATGTTGTAGCTATTCACATCGGGGTTGCTGGTCGGGTTCGCGAATGCGATGCGAAACTGCAGACCGTTCTCGAAGACGCGCACCTCCGTCAGAGTACCGGTTGCCAGTTTGACGCTCAGCGAATTGTCGGGTTTCTTTTCGACGATATAGCCCAGACCTCCAAATGTCTTGGCAACATCATCGACGTTTCCCATCTTGATGACATCGGCACTCGCTTCCACGGAAAATAGCAAGGCAAACGCGAGCACGACGAGGCGTATCACTGACTGAATCATGATGGATCCTGAGAGTTTATGAACAATTAATTGAGCAGCGGGACAATCCAGGGGGCGAAAGGTTTCAGAATCTATCGTGGCCCAATATCGCACGAAGCATGCGAAGTGCGAGCCAGCCTTCAGCCTAAGAGCCTGTTGTCCTTGACGACACGTGAAGGACAGGAAGCCGTCAATTCTGGCTCGACGCCACGGTCGCCTGGCGGCGCATCGAGACGGCAAGCTGAGCACGACTGCTCTCGAACGACGCGGGAATGAACGGCCGGACCTCGATGACCTCCAGCACGCGCCAGCCGACCGGCGACTGTACTGGCGTGGCGACCAGCCCGTGGGGCGCCGCCGCCCTGATCGCCGAGGCAATCTCAGGCGTATCGTTCAGTTGCGTGCGCCAGCCGATGTCGCCACCCGCATTCTTCGTCGCCCCGTCCACGCTCACGTCGCGCGCAACAGCCTCGAAGGCCGCGCCGGCCCGGATGCGATCCAGCGCCGCCTGTGCTTCGGCTTGCGTGCGAAATTGGATCTGGCGCACGTGGTACTCGGTATTGCCTGCCAAAGCCAGGCGGCGGTCATACTCGGCGCGCATCTGCGCATCGGAAATGGCAGCGCCTGCAGGCGGCTTGGGCAGCACGCCGCTCCCCATCACGTCGGTGGCCACGACGTGGGCAAACAGGCCGGTGCGAAAGGTGTCGAACTGCGCCTTGGTCAGCGGGTAGCGGTAGTCCTTGTGCCAGTCTCCCACCGTCGTGACGCTGCGAGCCGCCTCGGTGGCCGCCGCGTTCTTGGCGAAATGCAGCACGTTGACATCGTAGGCGAAGAACGGCCCCTGCCCGTCCTGGCCGCCATGGAAGACGACTTGAATCATCTGCGAACAATGCGAGCGCGCGACGGCGACGAAGGCCTTCGGCGGCGTGATTGACGCTTCCGCCGGCGCGGTGAAGACCTGCTCGGTGTCGTAGCCGTTGCCCACCAGTTCCTGGTTCAGATAGTCGACGATCTGGCGGGTCGTCTCGGCGAACACCTGGGTCAACCTGGCGTCGCCGAAGCCTCCCGTCATGCTTCCGGCCACCACCTCGCATCGCAGCGCATTGTCCGGGTAGGGCACTGTCGCCGCAGACGGGACGGCCACCTGGGCAAGCGCGCCAGACATGGCAAACATCATGGTGGTCGGGATCGATCGTTGCAGGCGCATCTGAAATCTCGCTTGGAGCACGCGGAAGTACGCAATGTACTCGGGTACTGCCGCGCTGATTGAACATTGGCTTGCGCCGCTGGGATGCGCCGGCCCCCGCGGGAGCAGCGCGGATCCCAGACCAGTACGCACTTTGCAGCAAACACCCGAAATTCCGAGTCTCGAAGTGAAGTCGCCAGGCTGCCTTGATTTCGTCGGTTCTCGGCGACCACCACGAAGTTGGCCCGGGCTCTTGCTATGCCCTCCAGCGCCAGCACGGGCGAGCCAACCAGGAGCATGCACAGGTAGAAAACGAACATGCTATGCCCAGGCACCAGCGACGCAATCACCCCGGGCACCGTGACCAGCGAGACGATGAAGGCCGGCAGGAAGCAGAATAGCAAAAGGTTCTGACGGGTCTTCGATGGCTGGCTCGGACGGTGTCGAAGCAAAGTGAGTCGCGCTCGACACCTTGGACAGGGAAAACTGTCGCTCCCACTGAACCAACGACGCCTCAGCGAACCGAGGGTCAATTCTCCGCAGACTGGGCACCTTTCCATATGGCTAGTCTAGGCTGGTCAGACCGCCGAGGGTTCGTCGAGTTTCTCCAAAGCAGTCTGTCGCGATTGGCTGCTCATGGCCGACATGCGTCCCAGAGGCAGGCGGGCTGGTCGGGTGACGCGCTCCCGGTCCTCGGGCGACTGCTATGCTAAGCATACCTGTCCGTCGGTATCGGGGTGCGGGAAGCAGGGGTCGACCCATAACCGTCCATCGGACTCTCGAATTGAACGCCCGCGAGCCGACATTCCCTCGGATCGATCCCAAGCCGCGAAACGCCCTAAACGCGCTCGTTCTCTTCGGGCGGCAGAGCCTTAGCCGCATGCCAACTTGGTAGATATGGCCGTGTCCGATAGAGGGCAACACCGAGGACGCAGGCGACTAGCGGCATCAGCGTGCCGAATAGCCGGTAAACCATATCGTCGCTGGGTACCCCGTTGAACTTGATGGTTCCTCCAGGCAGCAGCGTCGGCAACCCGTACGCGAAGAGCACGAGTCCAACAAAAACAAAACCGACCGCCATGACTCGGCGAACCATGAAGTTGAACACGCGCCAGTGCGTCAGTGCGAGTCGCCTCGATAGGGGGGCGCCGGCCTCAGCGTCGAAGAGATTGCCCATCGTGTACTACCCCTGTGTACGGAAATGCTGAGCGTAAACGCATAGCTTACCCAAAGCAGCCAGTGGCGACCGGCAGTTGTTGGCCGACCACAGACGGTAGCGGCCAGCGGAGGGGCCTCAGAACACTCACCAGAGCGCCAGAGGGCGATAGTTCATGCGCATTGGACTTCGGCAGGCAATCGCCGGGACGACAGCCAGCATTGGTAAGCGCCCAGCGCGATGTACATGCAGGCGAGCGCCATCAGAAACGCACCGCCGCCTCTTGCCGCCGCCAGTCCAACGGCGACAGCGATGCCAATGCCAAGTCCGATGGCCCCGCAAACCAATCTGAGCCACCTTGTCGCAGCGGGAACAACGTGTAAGCGAACGGTCATCCCATCTTGACGAGGAGGCCAGTCATGGCGCGTTGATCTCGTCGGTGGTTTCGCCGTCTTGGTAGTACCGAGCGATGGCTCGATCGAGTCGCTTGAGCAGAGCGTTGAGCGTCTCGCCGTCTCGGCGTGCGAGCATGGCAAGAGCGTTGTGTGCGTCGGCCGCGGTCGCTGCGCAACCTACTCCGTGGATGTGGCCCAGGGTAATGTCCCCGCCATCGCCGATCAGGGCTTCGATGTTCTTCATGGGCCAGCAGCTTACTGCGTCGCGCCAGCGCTCCACAGATGCGGTAGCAGTTCAGTGATCCGACCGGCGGGCTGCGTCGGCAGCCGCTCCATGACGTCGCGCAGGTACGCGTACGGGTCGTGCCCGTTGAGCCTGGCCGAGTGGATGAGGCTCATGATCGCCGCAGCTCGCTTGCCGGCACGAAGGCTGCCCGCGAACAACCAGTTCGAGCGCCCGATGGCAATCGGTCGGATCTGGTTCTCTACCCAGTTGTTGTCGCACGGCACGTCGCCGTCGTTGAGGTAGCGCGTGAGCGCCGCCCATCGCCCGAGGCTGTAGTCGATGGCCTTGGCCGTGGCCGAGCCGTCGGGCACGCGCACGCGCTGCGCCTCGAGCCAGGCGCGGAAGTCGTTGGCGATCGGCAACGCCTTCTCCTGCCGCAATCGTCGTCGCTCGTCGCAGACGAGGTCACGCGCTTCGCGTTCCACCTCGTAGAGCGCTGCGAAGTATTTCAGCGCCCGCTCGCCGACTGGGCTCTTGTGCGGATCCCACAGTTCGTGGAACTTTCTGCGCGCGTGCGCGAGGCAACCGGCCTCGGTCACGCCCTGCTCGAACATTGCCTTGTAGCCCGAGAAGTCGTCGCAGACCAGCGTGCCGCGCCAGGGATTGTCTTCATCACCGGTCCGCAGGAACTCACGCGCGTTCTCGCCGGCGCGTGTCTCGGCAAAGTCGAAGACCACGACCTTGACCGGATCGAAGCTCGTCGTGCAATAGCTCCAGAGGTAGGCCTTGTGCGTCTTGCCCTTGCCGGGCTTGAGCATTGGCATCGGTGTCTCGTCGGCGTGCAAGACGAAGTGGGTAAGCAGTTCTTCGCGCAAGGCGTCGACCAACGGCTGTAGTCTCACGCCGCACGTGCCGACCCACTGAGCGAGTGTCGAGCGCGGGATGGCGAAACCGGCACGAGCAAAGATGACCTCTTGCCGATACAGCGGCAGGTGGTCGGCGTACTTGGCGACGAGAACCTGCGCGAGCAGCCCCGGGGTCGGGATGCCCTTGTCGATGATGTGCGGTGCCACCGGCTCTTGCACGAGCGTCTCGCAGGCTGCACACACCCACTTGCCGCGGACGTGACGTTCGACGGTGAACACGCCCGGCACGTAGTCGAGCTTCTCGGCGATGTCTTCGCCGATGCGCTTCATCGCGCAGCCGCAGCGGCAGTTCGTGTCGGCGGGTTCGTGGCGAACTTCGCGACGCGGCAGGTGCGCTGGCAGCGGCTGACGTTTGGCCTGTCGCTTGTCACGCGCCGCAGGCTCGCCCTGCGCCTCGTCGATCTCATCCTCGATCGCGGCGGAGTCGGCTTCAATCGCCTCTTCTAGCAAGCTGCGCTGCTCGGGCGAGTACGACTCCGACTTGGCGGCGAACCGCAGTCGCTTGAGCACCGCCATCTCGTGCGTCAACTTCTCGACGAGACGCTTCATGACCGCGACTTCCCGACGGCTATGCGCGAGGAGTTCGCGAAGCACATCGGCGTCGAGTTGGCTCAGCTCTGGCTCGGGGTTTGTCACGGCCGGCATCTTGCCTGGAACCGGGCTTGCGGTCCATCGGCAGATGCGGCAATTGCGTTACAGCAGGTCGATGATTCCGGCCTCGCCAACGCGCTGCCAGGGCAAGCCAAGGACGAGTGCGTCGAGCTGCTCGCGTGTCAGCGCGCGCGTGGCGTCAGTCTCGTTCGGCCAGACGAACTTGCCGCGATTCAATCGGCGCGCCGCCAGCCACACGCCGATGCCGTCGTGCACGAGAACCTTCATCCGATTGGCGCGGCGGTTGGCGAACAGGTAGGCATGGTGCGGCTTCGCCGCACCGAAGACCGCCACGACGCGCGCAAGCGCCGTCTCGGTGCCGGCGCGCATGTCCAACGGCTCCACCGCGAGCCACACCGCGTCGAGGCGGATCAACGCAGCAACTCGCGCATCCAGGAGCCCAACTCGCTGGTCGCCGACGCGGGCCAGCGCAGCTTCACGGTCAACGCGCCGCGTTGCAGTTCGACCTCAACGATGTCGGGCGGTGCTGGCGGTGCCGCCGACTCGGCCTCGATCGCGATCGGAACAAAGCGTGTGACCTCGGCGGGCTTCAACTCGCTTTCACGGGTGAGCTTGCGCCAGGTGTGCACCAGATTGGCATTCACGCCATGGGCCATCGCGATCTTTGCGACGGAGGCGCCAGGCGCGGCGCATTCAGCAAGGATTCGTTCCTTCAGCTCGGGGCTGTAGTCACGCCGGGTTCGCTTCTTGACCGTAGCCATCGTGTCCATGATCTTGCTCATGGACATGATCGTTGCTGGCTACGACTTCGAATTCAAGATGGGATGGCCGCGCGCTTACAACAACGTAGGCCACCACGTCGGCTGCCCAGAGTGGTAGCAGGTACAGCATCATCTCACCGGCGCCACGCGCTACGAACCCGGGGCCATCAGCCAGTGAAAAGCCGGCGCTGGGGAGGCGGGACATCACAAGCATCGCCAGGCCGAAGGAAATTGCCAGACTGACTGCGGTGCTGACCCAACGCAGGAGGTGGTTCACCATATCTCCCATCAGAGCAAACTTGCTCGCCAGATTGCAGCCAGTCGTGACCGGCAACTAATGGCCGTCAGTCGACGGCTAAGTTCTTCTACACTTCGCAGATCCAGGGAATCATCATGTCATACGGCCGAGCGGTGCAGCTCAGAGCAAGCAAGGGCAGCTACGGCGCGGGGCACAGGCTTCGACTTGCCCTGATTGGGCCATCGTTGATCTACATCGGCGCAACATTGCTGGTGTGGTGGCATCCGTACGCTCGTCGTTCGCTAACAAGCATGGTTGTCGGTGCCACCATGTCGGCGACCGCGACGATCGAAGCTGTGACCACGATTGTTGCTCTCGCGCTGTTTGCCATTAGGCCCGACCTGCGAACTCGTAGCAATGCCTTCGCGATGGCGTTCGGATGCGGAGTCGCACTGCTGTTCTGGTTGCCTTGCCTGCAGGCTAGTCGGGGCGCCCAGTAACCTACCGGAAAGCCGCCGGTCGCGACCGGCAGGTAATGGCCGACATGCGTCCGTGAGGCCGGCGCTCTGATCGGGAAACGCGCCGTCGGCACGTGGCCGACCGCTGTGGGCAGCATACCTGCCCGTCGACGCCGGCCGTCGAGCAGCAGGGCCCGACCCATCAGCGAAACTCAAGGCCTCGAATCCGATGCCTGGAAGCGGTCGTTCAACGCTCGACGGGAGCAGTCTTCATTCAGCGCATCTTCGCAAGAATTCATTCGCGTCAGAGCTGCTTCGAAAACTCGCCACCCGGCGCTCGCTGCCATCGTTTAAACGGACGATGAGCGTCCAGCGACGCCATACGTTTCCTTTGAATCTGGTCTCGCGTTCGTCAATTCGGACACCTCGAATCGTCGAGAGTCTGATCGGGTCTGAAGTAGAGATCGTCTCCCCTGCGAAGCAGTGTCTTACGACAAGTTCATCTGAAGAGACGGAGATCTTCGTCACACCAAGGAAGCTCCAGGCAATCCGAGCGCATGCCAGGGCAAATGCGATCAGGAAAAGCCCGAACATCAGCCAGAGTCCGAACCGCGATTCGGCGACACGCGCCGCAGACATGGAATCCGTGTCCAGCCAAAAGCGGCCTGCCCAGATGAGGCACCCGCAGGCAAATAGCACGGGAGCCGCACGATCTGCCCAGTGGGCAGACGGTCGAATGAAGGTGTCCCCCGACTCACCACGTATAGCTCGCATCATGGTGCGAGTTTGCCACGATGCCTACCCCGAACTACCCAGAAGCCGCCGTTTTCGAGTGTCTGGAACTGGCCGACAGCGGCGAATCTACTCCCGGGCCTTCGGCGCGCAACTACGCACCCCTTCGGCGACGTGCGAAGCACCAAACCATCAGGCCAATGATTGCTCCGAAGGGCACAAGCTCAATCAAGCAGTTCGTCAAACCCTCTTGCAGAGAGGTTCCCCGTGCGGGATACATGAGCAATGCCGATAGCAGCGCAACCAGACCACCGCCGAAAGATCCCAGCCAGAGCAACTGCCATGCGGACACTGATGCGTTGCGCCTGAACAGGAAAAATAGCGGCAGCCCAAATAGCAATTCGCAGGCATAGCCATGGAACGCGATCACCATCGCACCCAAAAAGACGTTCTCGATCGGCGCGGGCCCGGAGTACACCAGCAGCCCCAAAACCACGAGCGTGGTGGCAACCAGTGGAGAAATGGCCAAGCCTTCCTGTAGGCGGGAAGCCGATGTCTTGAGACTGTGTGTCACGGTAGGGCCTCAACTAGCCAATGGTCACTAGTGGGCTGTAACGATTGATTCGGGAGTGATGCGTCGGGCGGTGTCGAAGTACTTCCACTTCACCGGCTTGGGCTGCTTGTTGTAGTGACGGATGTAGCGCATGAGCTTGCGTTTGAGATCGG
>Ga0302311_10002753_pt1 | contig 19670 bp, 17 predicted proteins | sample III_Palsa_N1_3_FD_200449 | JGI IMG/M metagenome (GOLD analysis project Ga0302311, IMG submission 200449) | Peat permafrost microbial communities from Stordalen Mire near Abisko, Sweden - III_Palsa_N1_3 | ecosystem: Environmental > Terrestrial > Soil > Palsa > Peat permafrost | place: Sweden... | reverse complement strand
TGACAATGCAGTTCGCCGGCTGATGCGCATCGCGCCGCGCTCGCGCCAGGCGTTCCTGCTCACCGCGCTGGAAGGCTTCACCCCGGCCGAGGCGGGCTTGATCCTCGACGTCGGCTTTCCCGAGGTGGAAAAGCTGATCGCCCAGGCGCAGACCGAGATCGACGCCGAACTAGCGACCAATGTGCTGATCATCGAGGACGAGCCGGTCATCGCCGCCGACATCGAAGCGCTGGTGCGCGAACTCGGCCACAACGTCAGCGACGTGGTCGCCACGCGCCAGGAGGCGGTCGAGGCCGCGCGCCGCTCGGCCCCCGGCTTGGTGCTGGCCGACATCCAGCTGGCCGACGGCTCATCCGGCGTCGATGCGGTGAAGGACATCCTGCAGGACCACGACACGCCAGTGATCTTCATCACCGCCTTCCCCGAGCGCCTGTTGACCGGGGAGCGGCCGGAGCCGACCTTCCTGATCACCAAGCCGTTCCAGCCGGAGACGGTGAAGGCGGCGATCGGACAGGCGCTGTTCTTCCACCCGCGCCACCGGGCGGAAGCGGCCTAGGAACAGGCGCGCCGGGATCTGAAGCCCGCGACCTCTGCGGCTAGCTGGATAGCGCCTCGGCGCAGATGATTTGCACGAACTCCAGGAAGGCCCGCACCTTGGCCGGCGCGTGGCGGCGCGACGGATAGTAGGCGTACAGGGGAAAGCGCTCTTCGGCCCACGCCTCGAGGACCCGCGCCAGCCGGCCGCTCGCCAGCCATGGCGCGAGGCCGAGTTCGAAGCTCTGGATGAGGCCGAGGCCGGCCTCGCAGGCCGCCAGCGCCGCTGACGGATCGTCGGTCACGAACTGGCCGTTGACTGGAGCCTCGACCACTTCCCCTCGCCGGTGAAACTCCCAGGTGAAGGGGCGGCCCGATTGCGGATCCCGGAACAGGATCGCTTCGTGCGTCGAGACGTCCGCCGGCGTTTGCGGCGCGCCTCGATGCTCCAGATAGGCCGGAGCCGCGCAGGTCACGATACGCGTCTCCAACAACTTGCGGGCGATGAGCGACGAGGGATCCGGCGGACCGAAGCGCACGGCCAAATCAACGCCGCCGCTCATCATCTCCTCTCGGTGGTTGCTGACCAGCAGCTCCACCGACAGCTGGGGATGGCGGGCCATCAGCTCGGGCAACCGCGGGGCCAGCACCACCCGAGCGAACCATGGGTCGACGTTGACCTTCAGCCGTCCCCTGACCGCGGCGCGCGCGCCAGCCGCCGCCTCCGCCGCCTCTTCGATCCCGGTCAGCAGGGGGGCGACCTCGGCATGAAATCGCCGTCCCTCGTCGGTCAGCACGACCGCCCGCGGGCCACGGTGGAACAGCCTGGTTCCGACCCGCGCCTCCAGCCGCGCGATCGCGCGGCTCACCCCTGACGGCGTCAGGCCGAGCGTGTCCGCGGCGCGGGCGAAGCTGCCGTCTTCGACCACCGCAACCATCACGCCAACGCCGGAAAGCAAGCGCGCGTCAAAAACCATCAATGACTCCAAGTCATCGGATAGTGGACAAAGATGCGCTGGAAGCAAAGCCTCAGGTCGGCGCAACATGAGCCTCTGCACAGGAGGTCCCCATGACATTGCATAACCAACGGATCGTCGTCCTCGGCGGAACATCCGGCATCGGCTTGGCGGTCGCGCAAGCCGCGGCGGCGGAGGGGGCGCGGATCGTGGTCGCGTCCCGCGACATCGCCCGGGTCGAGCAGGCGCTGGCGACGCTGCCCGCCGGCGCGGAGGGCCGCTCGCTCGACCTCCACGATGGTCCGGCCGTCGAAGCCTTTTTCGCCACGATCGGTCCCTTCGACCACCTCGTCTATACCGCTGGCGAGTCGCTGAAGCTCTCGCGCCTGGAGGAGAGCGACGTCGTGGACGCCCGGCGCTTCTTCGACCTGCGCTATTGGGGCGCCTTCACCGCGGTCAAATGGGCCCATCGCCAGATTCGCCCCGGCGGCTCGGTCGTATTCACCTCCGGCGTCGCGGGGGCGCGGCCGGGTCCCGGGTGGGCGCTCGCCGCCAGCATCTGCTCGGCCATGGAGGGCTTGACCCGCGCCCTGGCCGTGGAATTGGCGCCGGTCCGTGTGAACGTCGTTTCCCCAGGGGTCGTGAAGACGCCGCTCTGGGGCGAAATGAGCGACGCGGCGCGGGAGCACCTCTATGCCGAGGAGGCGCGGCGCCTGCCGGTGGGACACGTCGCCGAGGCGCGCGAAATCGCCGCCGGCTATCTCTACCTGATGCGCCAAACCTTCGTGACCGGTCAGACCCTCGCCATCGACGGCGGCGGTCTCCTGGTCTGACGGCGGGCCCGCCGCGGGTCGGCCGCTAAAGCCCGCGCGCGACGAACCAGCCGTTCTTGAAGCCGTCGGCGGCGTTGCCATAGAAGAAGGGCTCGCCTTCGGGCGTGGTCACCTTGCCGCCGGCGGCGACCAGCACCGCGTGGCCGGCGGCGGTGTCCCATTCCATCGTCGTGCCATGGCGCGGATAGATGTCGGCCGCGCCCTCGGCGATGCGGCAGAACTTGATCGAGGAGTCCATCGGCTCGCGCCGGTGAAAGCCGTACTGCGCCGCCAGGGCGTCGGCGACCTCGGTCTTCATGGTGTGGCTGATCAGCGCCAGCGCCTCGCCGTCCGGCCAGGCTCTGGCCCGCACCAGCTCGGCGGGACCGTCGCCGCGGCGCTTCAGCACGCCCTCCGCGCAGGTGCGCCACGCTTCGCCGCTGGCCGGCGCGACCACCACGCCCGCGACGGGGCGCCCATGGTCGATCAGGCCGATATTGACGGTGAAGTGCGGATCGCCGCGCACGAACGCCTTGGTGCCGTCCAGCGGGTCGACCAGGAAGAAGCGCGGGCCGATGGCCTCCGGCGCGCCGAACTCGCTGGCGTCCTCCTCGGAGACCACGGGAATATCCGGAAAGCGCCGCGCCAGGCCCTCCAGGATCAGCGCCTCGCCGCGCCGGTCGGCCTCGGTCACCGGGCTGTTGTCGGCCTTGGAGATCACCTCCAGCCCGGAGCGCCAGAGGGGCAGGATCAGCCGCGCCGCCTCGGTGGCGATGTCGGCCAGATCCGCGGCGATGTCGGCGTTCACGTCCAGTCCCATGCGGCGCTCTATGGCGCACGGGTCCGGTTTCCCAAAGCGGCAAATCAGGCGATCCTGCGCGCCGATGAGTCAGATTCACCCCGCTTTCGACGACCCGAACCGGCCGGGCGTCGCGCCTGAAGAACTGGCCGCGCGTCTCGCCTCCAAGCTCTGCCACGACTTCATCAGCCCGGCGAGCGCCATCATCTCCGGCCTCGACCTGCTGGACGATCCGAGCGCCAAGGACATGCGCGACGACGCCATGGAGCTGATCGCCACCAGCGCCCGCAAGCTGATCGACCACCTGGCCTTCGCCCGTCTCGCCTATGGCGCGGCCTCGGGCATGACGCTCTTCGACGTCGCCGAACTGGAACGGCTGACCCGCGCGGTCTACGCCCATGTGCGCGCCAAGCTCGACTGGGTGGTGATGGCGCCGCAGCTGCCCAAGGCGCCGGCCCAGATCCTGGTCAACCTGGCCCAGCTCGCCGCCGGCGCCCTGCCGCTGGGCGGGGTGGCGCGGCTGGAAGTGATCCAGGACGGCGAAGGCTATCTGGTCACCGCCCTGGCCAAGGGCCCGAAAGCGCGGCTGCACGCCGAGGTGCGCGGCGGCTTGCTGGGCGAGCCGCTCGGCGACGGCCTCGCCGGCCGCTGGGTGCAGGCCTGCTATGTGCACGCCGTCGCCGCCTCCGCCGGCGGCCGGCTGGAAGCCGAGGCCGCGGATGAGGTCGTCACCCTCAGGGCGCGCATCCCGGCCTGATATTTCGTCGCGGGCGCGCCGCGCCACACCGCTCCTTAACCAACGCGGCGCGAGAGTCGGGGTCATTCGACCGCCGCAAGGAGCGCCGTCAAACCCGATGAGGACCTGTCTGGTCGTCGACGACAGTCGGGTGATCCGCAAGGTGGCGCGGCGCATCCTCGAGGACATCGGCTATGAGATCGCCGAGGCCGCCGACGGCATGGAGGCGCTGGCCTGGTGCCGCGCGGCGATGCCCGACGCCGTGCTGCTGGACTGGAACATGCCGCTGATGACCGGGATCGAGTTCCTGCGCCGGCTGCGCGCCGAACCCGGCGGCGAGGCGCCAGTGGTGGTGTTCTGCACCGTCGAGAACGACCTGGCGCACATCCGCGAGGCGCTGGACGCGGGCGCCAACGAATACATCATGAAGCCCTTCGACGGCGACATCATCGCCGCCAAGCTCGCGGACGCCGGCCTATGAGACCCGAGGAGATCGCCCAGGTCGTCTCGCTCTGCCGGGCCCGCGCGGGCCTGAAGCTGGCGCCCGACAAGACCTATCTGATGGAAAGCCGCCTGGCGCCGGTGGCGCGCCGCGAGGGTTACGATTCGATCTCGGCGCTGCTGGAAGCCATCCGCGCCCGCCGCGAGGACCCGCTGGGCTGGGCCGCGGTCGAGGCGCTGGCCAGCGGCGAGACCGCGTTCTTCCGCGATCGCGAGCCCTTCACCCAGTTCCGCGACGAGATCATCCCGCAGCTCGCCCGCCTGCGCGGCGGCGCGCCGATCAAGGTCTGGAGCGCGGCCTGCGCCACCGGCCAGGAGATCTATTCGCTCTCGATGATGCTGGGCGAACTGCTCGAGGGCGACCCTTCCTTGCGCGTCGAGCTGGCCGCCTCCGACCTCTCGCGCGTCGCCCTGGAGCGGGCGCAGAGCGGCCTCTACAACCAGTTCGAGGTGCAGCGCGGCCTGCCGATCCGCCTGCTCGCCCGCCATTTCGAGAAGGAAGGCGAGCAGTGGCGGCTCTCGGCCGAGGTGCGCCAGCGGGTGAAATGGCGGCGCATCAACCTGATCGCCGGCCTGCGCCAGATCGGCCGCTTCGACGTGGTCTTCTGCCGCTATGTGCTCTGGCACATGACCGAGGAGGCCCAGCGCAAGGTCGCCGACGACCTCGCCGCCATCGTCCCCGACGACGGCTACCTGGTCACCGGCGTCAAGGAGCCGGTCGTCGGCCTCGCCGAAGCCTTCCAGCCGATCGTCGGGCGGCCGGGCCTCTATCGCCGCAATCCGACTTATCGGGCGGCGGCGGCGTAGGCGCGGGACCCGAGCCCAGCCGTTACCACCGTAAATTTCCGTTTTTAACGGTGGCCCCGCCCGCCGGCGCGCGCGCCAGTTCATCCGTAGACGGACGATTTTACCGGATTCACGCTGTCAAAGACCGCCCGGCGGCGATGCCGGAACAGGTACGGAACCCCGCGCTTGTCATCGCCGTCAAGAGCGAAGGCGCGTTGTTTCGCCAACGGCGGCCTCAGGCTCGTCTTCGCCCGTTGCGGTGTCCGCTCACCGGAAGGCCGTACCCCCTCCATCAGGGATGCCCGGCGCCAGCCGAAACGGTCGCGTGCAGGAACGGAGTCTGGCCGGCGGGCGAGCCACTTGAGACCAGAGCCGTCTTCGCAGCGTTCGACGGCGCGAAGGCCGCGGCGGCCTGGGCGAAGCGGGCCACCGTTGGGTCGATCAAGGTCCCGCCGTGGCCGTCGCTGAGCACCGGATAAGCGCCGCCGATGCGGCCGCCGAGAGTGAACTTGTAGGTCTTGCCGCCATCGGTCAGCGTCAGGGTTGTGCCGCTCACCGTGGCGCTCGCCCCCGAAACGAAGGCGATGCTCCTGAGGTCGATATCCTCGCCAGCGCCGCTGAAATCATAGATCGTGTTGGCGAAGGTTCCGCCCGCCGCCGGCGCGTTGGCCGCGTCGATCTGCAGCCCCGCCGAACCGGTGGACGGCGCGACGAACTCCACATAACCCCTCCCGAGCGCGCCGGAAGTCGCCAGCTCGATCGTTCCGCCGCTGATCACCGCCTTGCCGCTGAACTTCGCGTCGGCGCCGCTGAACACCAGGTCGCCGCCGCCAGTCTCGATGACCGTGCCCGACCCGGCCAGGATCCCTGCCAGCGTCCCGGCGCCCGAGATCAGCACTTCGCCGTCGTCGATCAGGTCGCCGCCCGAAAGCAGGCCGAGGCCGCTCGCGGTCCCGCCGGCGTAGATCGCCTCGGCGCCGCCGTTCGAGATCGTGGGGCCCATGGCCGCACCGCCGGAATAGATGTAGGCGCGGCCGCCGCTTTGCACCTGGGTCTCGCTGGCGATGCCGCCCGACGAGATCAGCTCCTTGCCGCCGCTGTTCACCACCGTCTCGGTGGTCGTCCCCGAGGCGAGCACATAGGCCAACCCGCCGCTGGAGACCGTCGCGTCGACGGCGCTGCCGCCCGCGTAGATAGCGTCCTTGCCGCCGCCCAGGATGGTGGTCGCCGATGCGTCGCCGCCCGAGGAGATACGCTGCTCACCGCCACTGCTGAGCACGGTCCCCCTCGCCGAGCCGGCCGCCAGCACCTCCTCGACGCCGCCGGCGCTCACCGTCGCCGCAGAGGCAAGACCGGCCGAGTAGACGTATTGCCGCCCGCCGCTCAGCACCGCGGTCCCGCCCACAACGCCGCCGGATGAGACGAGCTGGTAGCCGCCGTCGCTCACCACCGTCCCCGTGGCCGTTCCCGACGCCAGCACGTACTCGACCGCGCCGCTGGCGACCGCCACACCGGTCGCGGCGCCGTGGATATAGTTGGCCCCCGCCAGCGTGCCGGGTCCGCTGAGCGCGCCGCCGGCGGACACCGTGATGGCGTCGCCGATCGCACCGGAGAGCAGAGTCTCCGTCCCGCCGCTGAGGACAGTGGTGGATGTGGCCTTGCCGCCGCTGGAGACGATCTCCCCTGCGGCGCCGCTGACCGTCGTGCTCGTGGTTGAGCCGAAGACGACGGCATAACCGCTCGATGTCAGCACCGTGCCGGTGGCGCTGGCGCCGGAATCCACCTGGATATAGTCGCCCGCACCGGAGGCGGTCACTTTGCTGGCGACGCCGCCGGACAGCAGTTCGAGTTCGCCGAAATCGGTGGGGTCACCCACCGACACGCCGATGACCTTACCGGCGACGGTGCTATGACCGATCAGTCCGCCGGGTCCATTGAGCACACCGCCAGCCGATATCGTCAGCGCATCGCCGACCGCGCCCGCCGCCAGATCTAGCACGTAGGGCGTGTCGGTCTCGCCGGTGAGGATCTGCGAGGCGCTGATCTGAACTCCGGGGATGTCGACCAACGTCTCCCCGCCGGAGACGTTGTTGAACACCTTCACCACGCTGCCGGAGGTGGTGATGTCGATTTCCAGGGTGCTCTGGGGCCCGAAGACCTGCGAGAGATCGAGTTTGTCGGAACTGGAGAACGCTTGGGTGACCTCGGTCAGCGCCGGCTCGTCCTGAGGGCTGAAGTTCGCGCCGTTGCCGGGGCCGACCTCGGCCGCGTTCGGGTCCCAGTTCCAGAAATAGACGCCGGTGAGCGAGGTGTCCCCCGACTGCTGCCAGGCCTCGAAGAAGGCTTGATAGAGCAAGGACTGCAGGGCGGGGTCATAGACGTCGGTGGACGAACCCGCGGGCGATGACGCGGCGTCCGAGGCGCTTTCGTAGCCAAGTTCGGTGAAGATCAACGGCTTGCCGACGGCGGCCGCGACGCTCTCGAAGTAGGAGATGAGGGATTGACCGCCGGTGACCGCGAGCGAGGTCGCGTCGGTCGGCGTCTGCGTCCAGCCAGCGATGAGTTGGGCAAGCGTCGGGTTGGCCGCGTCGGAGATCGGCGCGTAGTTGTCGATGCCAAAATAATCGAGCTCGCTGGCGAAGCTGACCTGAGTGGCCAGATTGCCGGTGCCGGCCGCAAGCCCCGACCCGCCCCATTTCCAGGGCGACAGATCGTCGTCCCAGTCGGCGGCGTAGGTCAGCTTCAACGTCGGATAGTCTGCCCGCAACGTCGAAATGATGTTGTCCCAGTAGCCCTTGTAGGCGGGCCCGGTGATCTGATCGAGCTCCGTGCCGATGCACAGGCTGGTCGCGCCATTGGCGGCGCCGACCTGAGCATACTGGAGCAGCATCGTTTCGTAGCTGGCGAAGAAGGCATTGGCGCCGGCGGAACCGGCCGCGCCCGGATTGAAGTAGGTGCGCCAGTCATCGACGCCGTAGGGCGTGCCGGTCAGGTAGGACGGATTCAGGAAGTCGATGAGCGGCCGCACCATGACGGACAGCCCATCCCCGACCGCCGCCTTGATCGTCGCGCCGATCGCCGTCAGACTGTCCGTGTAATTGGTGTCGGCATAGACCGTATCATTCTGCGGATCGATGCCGTATTCGAATGCCGTTTCAATAGAATTCGCCCCGGTCGTCACCAAGGACTGTAGAGAGTCGGCGTTTTCGTAGCCGCCATTATAATAGTCTACGTAGGCAAAGCCTTGAAGCGTCAGAAAGAGGGTCATGCCGTCCCTCCGACCTGAGGTGTTCCCAGGATGCCCGTACCCGAACGCATGGCTCGCTTGGTATCGAAGAAGGTCAGCGACGCCCTAGCGGATCGGATGTGATCCCAACCGGCGTTTCGACCTAGACCTGACATCACCGACGTCCCCGGACGGCGCCGGTGGTCGAGAGTTCGGCGTTGTTTCGTTGAGAGGCCCGAGCCGCGCGGTCGCTCCAGTCCCCACGAAGTCCGAGCGCGATCGCCTTCTCAAACCAGGGACGGGCTTCCTCCGTTGAACCTGTGCTCTGGATGAGCAAGCCGATGTTTCGGTAGGGCAAAGGGCACTTTGGATCTTTGGCGATCGCTTCGTTGAGATGGGCGCGAGCGGCGTCGACCTCGCCCATCGCAAGCTCGGCCGCGCCGAGATTGTTGAGCGCCATAGCCTCGGCGCTCGGCGAATAGCTGCTCGCGCCGAGCCAGATGAGGTGTTTGAGCCAAGGGCGGGCGTGTATCTCGCCGAGGAAGCCCTCTGAATGTGCTTTCGAGGCTGGGTAGTCGCGCCGATGGAGGTCGTGAAGGCCTGCGAGCAGCTCCGACCAGAAGAACGCCTGAACGCGGCCGGACAGGGCAAGCGCAAGGAACAGCACGCCGCACGTGGCGGCCAGCGCGACCGCGCCCTTTTGACCTGCAATCGCCGCGCCCGCCCCGAAAGCCACTATGCCGGCGGCGCGGGCGACATACACGCCCTTCAAGGCGTCCGTACGAGTCATCGCGGGCTCCTTCAACGGCGTAGCGCGTGACTCAGATTGGACGTCTCCACTTAAGGACAGCTTTCCTCCCGGTGCGCGCGCCTCGCGAGCGTCCGCTTCCGACCGAGGGCGTGTAAAAACGTGGACAGGGCCAAGTCCCGCGCAATAGCCTTCAGCGCGGAGGCAATTAATCGAACGCGGCGTGCTCAACCGGGCCGGAAGGGGCGGCTCGACGGTCAGTTCTTGCGCGGAAAATCCGGAGGTCCGAGTTTTTACACAGCCTGGACCCACTGCAGACATTGGTCATCGAAGAAATCCGTGTGATCAGGAGCAATGTTGACCACGGGCGCTCTATTCCGCCTCGGCGACGCTGCCGAAGAAGCGGGCGACTACGAGCGCGCTCAGCTTTCTTTCGAGAAGGGCGCGGCTCTCGGCGACGTGCTTTGCCTGATGCGACTGGCGTACATGTTCGACGTGGGAGTCGGGGTTGAACCTGACAAGGTGTTTGCCATGCGCTGCTACCAGCGAGCGTGGCGTCGAGAACCCCACAACATGGCAGCCAACAACATAGCGATCCTCTACCGCGAGGCGGGTAACAGGCGGGCGATGTTCAAGTGGTTCCAGCGCGCGCTAGTGCAAGGCGACTATGACGCGCTTGTTGACCTTGCACAGTGCCATCTGAAGGGACTCGGCGTGCGACGGTCCGTCGGACAAGCCCTCAGGTGTCTGTCGGCTGCACTGGCCAGCGAAAGCCTGTTCGAGGCGACTCGTGAGAAGGCCGAGGCGATGCTTGCGGAACTTCGCCCCAAACTGGTCGAGCCGCCGGCGGACAACACTGAACCGTCGTCATAGTCGGCTTTCCCCCGATTCCGTTGAAAAACTCCGTTTTCGCCTCGGACCCCGAAAAATCAGAGCCGTGGGCGGCCGAACCGAATTCAGACGCGGGGGACCGTGTAATTTGGCAGTCTTGCCGCCACCGGCGTCGCCACGCAGGCATCGCACTCGAAAATCGGACTTAGAGGGCATTTCGGCCTGATTTTCGGAGAGCTGGATTTCGGAGTTTTTCAACGAAATCCCCCCTTCTCAGACGTTCGCAACGTCCGCTTCAGAGTCCCGGTCCGGAAGCATCCGCCCCGGTCGCGCCGTGGATGAGCGCACTGCCTAGCCCACGAGCTGGCCAAGCCACGCGACCACCGACGCGTCATCCTGCCCCAGCAGGTTGTCGCCGACATAGATCTCCGCGACGCACCACCCAGGCACCTCCGCCGGCCGCGCGCGCCCGATCACCCAGACGCCGTCGCGCGCCGCGATTTCGTCGCGCCGTTCGAGCACCTGCTCGGCCGACACCGGGATATAGAGGTGCAGCATGTTGGTGTGCGGCGTCGCCGGGTTGACCCGTAGGCCGTGAACGTCCGCCAGCGCCTCGGCGAGCGATAGAGTCCGGGCGTAGCAGGCGTCCATCTGGGCGAGGCGCGCGTCCAGCCGCATCGCGGCGAGGGCGATCATCGGGCTCTGGTGATGCAGCGTCCCGCCCATCCGCCGGCGCCAAAGCCGCGCCTCGGCGATGAAGTCTTCGTCGCCGGCCAGGACCGAGCCGGCGATCCCGCCCAAACCCTTGTAGACCGAGACATAGACCGAGGCGAAACCGTTCGCGATCTCGGCGTAGGTGCGGCCATAGAAGGCGCGGCTTTCCCAGAGCCGCGCGCCGTCCATGTGCAGGGCGATCCTGCGCTCCCGCGCCAGCGCCTTTAGCGCCTCGAGCTCGTCCCAGCTCGGCAGTTGGCCGCCCGCCTCGCGGATCGGCAGCTCGGCGATCAGGCAGGCCAACGGCTCCGGTTTCGCCGCCAGATCGGCCGCCGTCATCGGCCGCAACCGATCGCCCACCACCGCGCCGTGAAGCCCGAACAGCGCCTGATAGGCCTCGTTCTCGTGCAGGATCAGGTGCGAGGTGGGGTGCAGGCCGAAGCGCGGCAGGCCGGCGCGCTGGGTCCAAATCCGCACCGCGATCAGCTGGGCCATGACTCCGCTGGGCATGAAGGCCGCGGCCGCCTTGCCGGTCAGGTCCGCGATCCGGCGCTCGAAATCCTCGATCAACGGGCCTTCGCCGTAGACATCATGGATGACGTCGTTCGCGCGACACCACTCGGCCAGCAGGTTGAATTCCTCCGCCGGAGCCAGCGTGCGGAACCCCGGCAGCACCAGGGAACATCCCGCCCACAGCTTTTGGCGTTCAGCGGCGGTCAAAGGCATTTCGGCGCTCGCAACCAGGGAAGAGGCGCTCTTCCTTTCCACGTTTCGCCAGCGTGACGAAAGTGATGCCGAGCGGGCGGGCGCTGCGTCAGTTTGAAATCGGCCGGGAAGGTCGCCAGTCACGCGCACATGGTCGCGCTCTACACCCTGTTCTATAATTTCATCTGGACGCACTCAAAGCTGCGCATGACGCCAGCGATGCAAGCCGGGATCGCAACCAGGTTCATGAGCTTTAAAGACGTGTTGGCGCGGATCGACGCGGCTCAGGCGCCCAAGGTTCGCGAGCCTTAGAAGAAGCGGGTGCCGTGATGTACAATACCAACATGCTGAACACCATCAGCTACATCGCGATAGTCGTTACGTTGATCGTAGTGAGCGTTCTCCTTTGGGAACTGTGGAAGGCAAGAATAATACCCCCGTTCCGAATCGAGCGCGCGAAACATCCACGCTGGTATTGGTCATGCATTGTAGCTCACGCCGTGGTCGTAGCGTTCATGGTTGTTGTCGGTGTGGTGCTAGCCCTGACGAGCTTCTTCAACGACTTTTTCAACTGAGACACTACCCGCTGGCGGGTCGGCCACATTTCAAACTGATGCAGCGCCAGCAGGCGGCGTGACTCGCGCTTGGGCGCCGCCTAAACCGCCGCCCATGGCTACCATCGATCCCGTCGCCCTCACCCAGGACCTGATCCGCCGTCCTTCGGTGACGCCCGCCGACGCCGGGGCGATGGACATCGTCGAGCAGGCGCTGGCCGGGCTCGGCTTTGCTTGCCGGCGCATGAGGTTCGGCGAGATCGAGAACCTCTACGCCCGTCACGGCGCGGCGCGCCCCAACCTCTGCTTCGCCGGCCACACCGACGTGGTGCCGGTGGGAGACCGCGACGCCTGGAGCGTCGATCCGTTCGAGGCCAGGATCGAGGACGGGGTGCTGATCGGCCGCGGCGCCACCGACATGAAGAGCGCCATCGCCGCCTTCATCGCCGCCGCCGCCGCCGCGCTGGAAGCCGGCGAGGTGAAGGGCTCGCTCTCGCTGCTGATCACCGGCGACGAGGAGGGCCACGCGACCCACGGGACCAGGGCGGTGGTGGAGGCGCTGGCGGCGGAGAACGAGCCCATCGACCACTGCGTCGTCGGCGAGCCGACCTCCTCGGCCCTGTTCGGCGACATGATCAAGATCGGCCGGCGCGGCAGCCTCAACGCCTATCTCACCGTCGACGGGGTACAGGGCCACTCGGCCTATCCGCACCGCGCCGCCAATCCGATCCCGGTGATGATCCGCCTGCTGGCCACGCTGCAGGACCGCCAGCTCGACGACGGCTATCCGGAATTCCAGCCCTCCAACCTGCAAGTCACCACCATCGACGTCGGCAATCCGGCCACCAACGTCATCCCCAAGACCGCCCGCGCCCGCCTCAACATCCGCTTCAACCCCGCCCACACCGGCCGCGCGCTCGGCGACTGGATCGAGGCGGAGGCGGCGAAAGCGGGCGACGGCTTCAACGGCGAGGTGACGGCGCGCATCGAGATCAGCGGCGAGGCCTTCCTCACCGAGCCGGGGGATTTCGTCGCCGTGGTGGCCGACGCCGTCGAGGCCGAGGCCGGCCGTAGGCCCGAGCTGTCCACCACCGGCGGCACCTCCGACGCCCGTTTCATCCGCACGCTCTGCCCCGTCGTCGAGCTCGGCCTGGTGGGCGCGACCATGCACGCCGTCGACGAGCGCACTCCCATCGCCGAGATCGAACAGTTGACAGCGGTCTATCGGCGGCTGATCAGGCGCTACTTCGAAACCTTCAGCTAGGCCGACGCCTCCATTTCCGGGCGCCGGCCTTTCGGCGTCGGGAGACCCGCATGGACGCGGCCGCTATCGGCATCGACTTCGGCACCACCAACACCGTGGTCGCGCTGGCCGGCGCGGACGGCGAGGCGCGCCTGGTCAGCTTCGCCCACGAAGATGAGGCGATCGTCGCCTTCCGCTCGGCGCTCGCCTTCCACGCCGGCCTGGACGATCCCAACGCGCGGGTGGTCGAGGCCGGGCCCTGGGCCATCGACGCCTATGTCGAGGAGCCGCTGGAGACCCGCTTCATCCAGTCGTTCAAGACCTATGCGGCCAGCCCGCTCTTCGTCCACACCCATGTGATGGGCCGCTGGTTCCGCTTCGAGGACCTGCTCTCGGCCCTGCTGCTGCGGCTGATGGCGCATGGCGGCGCCGACCTCGCCGAACTGCCGAAGCGCGCCATCATCGGCCGACCGGTGAACTTCGCCGGCCAGCGCGCCGATACGGACCTGGCGCTGAGCCGCTACGAGACCGCCTTCGCCCGCCTCGGCTTCACCGACATCCGCTACGCCTACGAACCGGTGGCGGCGGCCTTCTTCTTCGCCCGCCAGCTCAAGGCCGACGCCACCGTGATGGTGGCCGACTTCGGCGGCGGCACCAGCGACTTCTCCATCGTGCGGTTCTGGCGCGAGGGCGGCGAGGTGCGCTCCCAGGCGCTCGCCAACGCCGGCGCGCCGGTGGCGGGCGACGCCTTCGACTACCGGATCATTGACCACCTGGTCTCGCCCGAGCTCGGCAAGGGGACCAGCTACCGCGCCTTCGACCATGTGCTGCCGATCCCGGCCCGCTACTACGCCGCCTTCGCCCGCTGGGAGCAGCTCGCCCTGCTGCGCGCCAGCCGTGACATGCGCGACATCCGCGGCCTCGTGCGCACCGCCCTGGAGCCGGAGAAGATCGCCCGCCTGGTCGAGATCCTCGACGACAACCACGGCTACCGGCTCTACCAATCGGTCTCGCGGCTGAAGGAGGCGCTGTCGGCGCAGACCGAGGCGACCTTCCGCTTCGAGGCCGGCGACGTGCTCATCGAAAAGCCGGTGCGGCGCGCCGAGTTCGACGGCTGGATCGCGCCGGAACTGGCCGCCATCGCCAAGGCCGCCGACGAGGCCATCGCCAAGGCCGGCGTCGCGCCCGGCGAGATCGACAAGGTCTTCCTCACCGGCGGCTCGTCCTTCGTCCCCGCCGTCCGCCGCCTGTTCGCCGACCGCTTCGGCGAGGCCAAGCTGGAGAGCGGCGGCGAACTGGTCTCGATCGCCACCGGCCTGGCGCTGATCGGCGCGCAGGCGGATGTGGGCGAATGGGCGGCGGCGCGGGTTTAGCTACACCAGGCTTACGGCCCGGCCCTCAAACTCGAAGTATCCGGATCGAACGCCGCGATCGGGATCACCTCCAGGTTCGGCGCCTTGGCCTTCAGCGAGTCCAGGAACAGCTTGGCGTCGCCGACCACGATCAGGCTGGCGCCCTCCGGCTTCAGCTCGTCGGCCGCGAAGGCCTGCACCTGGGCCGGTGTCACCGCCTCGACCTTGTCCGGGTAGGTTTTTATCTCCGAGATGTCGATCCCGTAGAGCGCCAGCCCGCCCAGCGCGCCGCCGAGGCCCGACGCGGTGGCGATGTTGCGGCCGTATTCGCCGATCAGCGACGACTTGCGCGCCGTTAGCTCCGCGTCCGTGGGCGGCGCGGCGGCGAGGCCGGCCATGTCGGCCTTGATCAGGTCGGCGACCTCGGCGGCGGCGTCGTTGCGGGTCTGGGCCTGGGCGGTGAAGGCGCCCAGGGTGCGCCGCGCGGTCAGCGACGAGCCGGCGCCGTAGGAAAGCCCGCGCTTGACCCGGACGTCCTCGTTGAGCCGCGCCGAATAGCCGCCGCCCAGCACCGTATTGGCCACCAGCCCCTGGAAATAGCGCGGATCGGTGCGGGCGATGGCCGGCTTGGTCACCATCACCGCCGCCTGGCCGACGCCGGGCAGGTCGATGGCGATGTTGCGTGGGCTCCCACTCGGCTGGCCGCCGGCGGGCGGCGGCGGCGGGTCCGACGGGTGCGGCCAGTCGCCGAACGCGGCCTCAGCCAGCGCGAAGCCATGCTCCGGCGTGATGTCGCCGGTCAGCACCAGGATGGCGTTGTCGGGCCGCCAGTTGCGGTCGTGGAAGCGGACCAGGTCGTCGCGGGTCAGGCGTTTCAAAGACGCGGGCGTGCCGCCAGCGGCGTGGGCGAACGAGGTGCCGGCGTAGACCACCGGCGCGGTGGCGAAGCCCGCCACCTGGCCCGGATCGCCATAGGCGACGTCGAGGTCGTCGAGTTGCTGCTTGCGCGCCCGCTCCAGCTCCTCGGCGGCGAAGGCCGGGTTGCGGGCGACATCGGCCATGATCGCCAGCGCGCCCGGCAGCTTGTCCGGCATCACCGAGAGGCCGACCGAGGACGACTCCCAGCTCGAGGCGGCGCCCAGGTCCGCGCCCAGCGCCTCGGACTGATGGGCGATGTCGCGCGCCGACCGGCTCGCCGTGCCCTCGGTGACCAGGGAGGCGGTCATGCTGGCGTCGCCGGAGAGCCGCGGCGGGTCCGAGGCCGCGCCGGCCACGAAGGTGAGGCTGGCGGCGACCAGCGGCAGGTCGGTGCTCTTGGCGACGATGACGCGCAGCCCGTTGGGAAGGGTGCGCTCGGCGGGCGAAGGCAGGATGGCGTCCGGCTGCGCGCCCACCGGCGGCGGCGCCTGGCGCTGGCCTTCGGGCAGCAGCGCGGCGACCGGGCCGGTGAAGGGCTGCGAGGCGACCGGCGGCGGCGCGGCGGCGGCCTCGGCGGTTCCGGGCGGCCTCTGGCTCTCCGGCAGGTAGCGGATATCCACCCGCAGATTGTCCGGCAGATATTCCCGCGCCACCCGCTGCACGTCGGCGGCGGTGACCTTGGCGAGGTCGTCGATGTCGGTATTGGCCTTGGCCGCCGAGCCTTCGATCACCTGCGCCGCGCCGAGCTCGTTGGCGCGTCCGTCGATGGTCTCGCGCTGGCGGATCTCGCCGGTGAGCAGCTGGGTCTTGGCGATGTCGAGTTCTTGGGCGCTGACCGGCTGATCGCGCAGCGCCGCGACCTGATCCCTGAGCGCCTGATCGACCTCGTCCGGCGTGTGCCCGGCCGCCACGATGGCGCCGACGTAGAACACCCCCAGCTGGGCCCGCATATCGGCGCTGGAGAACGCCTGCGCGGCCATCTGCTTGTCATAGACCAGGCTGTCGTAGAGCCGCGACGACTTGCCGGCGGTCAGGATCGCGTCCAGCACCTGCAGCGCCACCGCGTCGGGGCTGGCGGCCTTGGGCGCGAGCCAGGTGATCGCCACCGCCGGCAGCGGCACATCGGGGCCATAGTTGGTGATGGTCTTCGGCCCGGTGCGCGGCGGCTCGACGGTGGTGACCTGCGGGATCGGCGTCGACGGGTCCTGCAGCGGACCGAAATACTGGGCGATCCAGGCGTCGAGCTGGGCCGGATCGTAGTTGCCCACCACCACCAGGGTCGCGTCGTCGGGGCGGTAGTAGGTGGCGTGGAAGCGCTGCACGTCGTCGAGGCTGGCGGCGTCAAGGTTCTCGATCGAGCCGATCGGCGCGCGGCGATAGGGGTGCACGGCGAAGCTGTCCGCCGCCAGATAATTGTAAAACAGCCGCCCATAGGGGCTGGCGAGCACGCGCTGGCGCAGTTCCTCCTCCACCACCTGGCGCTCGGAGTCGAAGTTGGCCTTGTCGACCACCAGGCTGCTCATCCGCTCGGCCTCGGCCCAGAGCAGCCGTTGCAGGTCGGCGGCGGGGATCACCTCGTAGAAGGCGGTGGTGTCGTCCTGGGTGAAGGCGTTGTTCATCCCGCCCACGTCCTCGGTGAGCCGGTCCATGTATTCGGGCGGCATGTCGCGCGTCGCCTTGAACATCATGTGCTCGAACAGGTGGGCGAAGCCGGAGCGGCCGGGCGGATCGTTCTTGGCGCCGACGCCGTACCAGACCTGCACCGTCACATTCGGCGTGGTGCGGTCGAGCGAAGTGATCACCTTCAGCCCGTTCGGCAGCACGCGCTCGTGGAAGTCGATCGGCGGCACGGCGATCTGCGCCTGGGCGGCGGTCCCGACGAGCGCGAGGGCGAGAAAGGCAGCGAAAAAGGCGCGCGTCATCGAGGGCTCCGGCGATTGCGCGCGATGCTTAGCACGCGGCGCCGGGGCCGAACCTTACGGAGAATTCACGTTCAGACGCCCGGCGTAGGCGAGCAGCACGCCAAGCCAGGGATGGGCCACCACGACGCGGAAGCGGTAGGTTCCGTCGCGCTCGAAACAGCGGGCGCGGATGCGCGGGCCAAGCCAGCCGGGCAGCGGCAGCGGCCCGATGCGCCAGCCCTCCTGGATCCAATCGAAGCCGCGCGCGTCGGCTATGGCGCTGAAGCGAAACGTCGCCAGTCCGAAGCGCTCCTCGAAGCGGCCGGGATCGTCTTCGACCGTGACCAGGCGCGAACTGAACCGGCCCCGGCCGAACCGCCGCGTCCAGACCTCGCCTGTTCCGTCCGGCGCGATCTCGACCCGCGCGACATGGCGGCCGGGCCTGGGCAAGCCGAGCACCAGGCGCGTCATCAGCGCGCCGAAGCCGCGCGCCGAGCTGACGGCCCGTCCCGTTGTCGTCGCCGGCTCGCCGCCGTGGACCCGACGCACGATCGCGGGCAGCCGCTCGAACCCGTCGCCGAGCGCGCGGGCGAAGAGGCCGCCGCGGTCCGGCGACCAGGCCTCGATCCGGGTCGAGATCGGCAGCGGCGCCAGCTCGGCCAGGATGTCGTCCAGGCTGACGAGGCCCACGCACGGCGCGGCGCCGGTTTGCGTCAGTCGCCCGTCGACCAGCGCCCGCAACACGGCCGACGCCGGCGACGAAGGGATCGCCGGCCCGGCGCCGCGCTCGGCCACCAGCGACCACCTCGCCTGTCGTGACGCGCCGGCCGCATCCTCACCCTCGGCGAACACCGCCATGCCGCCGCGATGTGAGCCGAGCGGCGTGAACAGGTCAGCCAGGGGACGCAGCATCCCGGCGAGCGGCCGCAGGGTCGGCGCGAGGCGCAGCCGCACCGGCCAAGCGGCCAGCCAGATCAGCGCCATCAGCAGCGGCGGCTCGATGGCGGCGAAGAACAGGCCCTCCTCGCGCGCCGTCAGCGGCAGGAAGTCCAGGTCGGGCGTCTCGGCCAGCACCGCCAGCCGGCGGCCGAGCCCGGCGATCCGAATGCGGCGCAGTCCGCCCCAGGCGGGACGGCGCACCCAGGCGCCGCCGGTGAAGCACGAGACCGGCTGTCCCGCCTGGGCGAGGACGGTCTGAACGAGGGATAGTCCCGTGCTTTGGGCCGCCGGCGAGACGACGGACGAGGCCTTGGTCACCGACCGCCAGCCCTCCGTGATCCGCGCCAGCGCCGCCTGGGTGATGGCGGGGCTGGAGCTGGCGCAGGCTGCCGCGAGCACGCCGTTGCGCCGCGCCAGCTCGTCGAGCGCCGGGCCGAAGGCGGCGACGTAGGCGCGGGAGTCGGCCAGATCGATCCAGTGCGCCCCGGCCTCCACCACCGCTTGCGGCAGGTCGAAATCGGGGACGCCGAACGGCCCCGCCGCGTCGATCACCGCCCAGGGCGCCAGCGCCACGATTTCGGCGGGCCGGCTCCTGTCTGCGCGGGCGATCGCGATCTCGGCCGTCGCCCCGGCGTCGACCAATCGGTCGCGCAGGGCTTCGAGCTGTTCGATCCGCCGGGCGACGAGCACCAGTTCTAACTTGGGCCAGCCGGCGAGCCGCTCCGCCAGCCGCGCGCCGAACACCCCGGTCGCGCCCACCAGCACCACGCGGCGCATCAGGCGTCGTCCAGCTCGGTGACGAAGCGCGCACGCTCGGCCTCGCTCGGCAGGCGGCAGACGCTGCGCCGGCCGAACAGGCGGTAGCGGTTGACGGCGATCCAGTCATAGACGCCATCGCGCCAGCCGCGCGGGATCGCCGAAAGCGCCCGCGCCCACCGCCACGGCGCCGGCAATCGCGCCGCCAGCGCCAGCGCGCCGGTCGAGCGCAGCTTCGGCGTCCCGGCGTCGAAGAACACGAAGGTCGAGGGATCGTCCGGATCGAGGCCGTGGCGCAACGCCAGCGCGCGGCCATAGGCCGACTGGATCGGGCAGAAGCGGATCACACCGCGCCGATCCAGCGCCAGGGCGAGGTTCACCGAGGCCGAACAGAAATTGCACATCCCGTCGAACAACATCAGGCCGTCCGGCGCGGTCGAAACGGTCGCTGGCTCGTTGCTCGCCGCCATGGCGGCAACATGCCGAGCCCGGCGTCAGTCCGCCAGCTTCACCAGCATCTTGCCGAGATTGGCGCCGGCCATCAGATCGATCATCGCAGCCGGCGCGTTCTCGATGCCGTCGTAAATGGTCTCGGCGTGCTTGATCCGGCCCTCGCGCAGCCAGCCGGCCATGTCTGACTGGAATTGGTCACGCAGGTG